>VFSW01011030.1_pt1 | contig 12741 bp, 12 predicted proteins | sample 5358111 | NCBI WGS metagenome assembly VFSW01 (sample SAMN11554181, study PRJNA540505) | mine drainage metagenome | isolation source: sediment from site ElyBrook_90M | place: USA: Ely Copper Mine, Vershire, VT | collected 2017 | reverse complement strand
CGTGATGCCGTACTTCTTGGCCACGTTCTCGGCCGTGATGCCCATGTGGTACTGGTTGTAGACGTCCCACAGGCCGTCGACGATCATCGTGTCGACCATCTTCCAGTCGCCCATGCGCTGGCCGTCGCGCGAGCCGTTCAGCGCGTGCGGGCTCATGCTCATGCTCTCCTGGCCGCCGGCGATGATGATCTCGCTGTCGCCGTCGCGGATGGCCTGCGCCGCCAGCATCACCGCCTTCAGGCCCGAGCCGCAGACCTTGTTGATCGTCATCGCCGGCACCGCCTGGGGCAGGCCGCTCTTGATGACGGCCTGGCGCGCCGGGTTCTGGCCCTCCCCCGCGGTCAGCACCTGGCCGAGGATGACCTCGCCGATCTGTTCGCCGCCAAGGCCGCTGCGCTCGAGCAGGGCCTTGATGACGGCGGCACCCAGCTCCGAGGCCGGGGTCTTGGCGAGCGTGCCGCCGAACTTGCCGACTGCGGTGCGGGCGGCGGCGACGATGACGATGTCGGTGGTCATGAGAGTCTCCTGAGATGGTTCGGGACGGGAATCTACGCCTTCGCTTTGACGTAGCGGCCGGGGGCGGGTTCGATGGGCCTGTAGCGGGCGCTGCCCGGTGCACGCGGCGCGTTCACCAGCTTGCCACCCGGGGGCTTGAGCCAGTCCGACCAGCGCGGCCACCAGCTGCCCGGGTGCTCGGGGGCGCCGGCCAACCAGGCCTCGGCGCCGGCCGGCAGCGCGGCATTGGTCCAGTGGCTGCGCTTGCCCTTGGCCGGCGGGTTGATGACGCCCGCGATGTGGCCCGACGCACCGAGCACGAAGGTGCGGCTGTTGGCTCGCGCGCCGCCGGCGCCGCGGAGCAAGGGCATCGAGGCGTAGGCCGCGGTCCAGGGCACGATGTGGTCCTCGCGCGAGCCGTAGACGAAGAACGGCGCCTGGATGCGGCCCAGGTCGAGCTTCTCGCCGCACACCGTCAGCGCGTCCGGTTGCTTGAGCTCGTTCTGCAGGTAGGTGTGGCGCAGGTACCAGCAGTACATCGGGCCCGGCAGGTTGGTGCTGTCGCCGTTCCAGTACAGCAGGTCGAAAGGCGGTGGCGTCTCGCCCTTGAGGTAGTTGCCCACGACGTAGTTCCACACCAGGTCGTTCGGGCGCAGGAAGCTGAAGGTGGCGGCCAGCTCCTTGCCCTTGAGCAGGCCCGGCCCGCCGGGCGCCTGCGCCCCGATCGTCATCTCGCGCATCTGCACCATGGTCTCGTCGATGAAGATGTCCAGGATGCCGGTGCTCTCGAAATCGAGCAGCGTGGTCAGCAGCGTGACGCTGTGCGCGGCCTGCTCGCCCCGGGCCGCCAGCACCGCCAGCGCGGTGGCCAGCAGGGTGCCGCCGACGCAGAAGCCCAGCGTGTTGATCGCCTGGGCGCCGGTGATCGCCTGCACGGCGCGGATGGCCGCGATCGGGCCCTCGTCGATGTAGTCGTCCCAGGTGTGGGCCGCCAGGCTCTCGTCCGGGTTGCGCCAGCTCACGACGAAGGTGCGATGACCCTGCTCGACGGTGTAGCGGATGAGCGAGTTGTCGGGCTGCAGGTCGAGGATGTAGTACTTGTTGATGCAGGGCGGCACGAACAGCATCGGCCGCTCGTGCACCTTGGCGGTGAGGGGCCGGTACTCGATGAGCTGCATCAGCGCGTTCTCGAACACCACGCTGCCGGCCGTGGTGGCGACGTTGCGGCCGACCTCGAACACGCTCTCGTCGGTCTGCGAGACATGGCCCTTGCGCAGATCTTCCAGCAGGTGCTGCAGGCCCTGGGTGATGCTTTCGCCCTGCGTGCTCAGCGCCTTGTGCAAGGCTTCGGGGTTGAGTGCGAGGAAGTTGCTGGGGCTGGCGGCATCGATCCACTGCTGCACCGCGAAGCGGATGCGCGCCTTGGTCTTGGCGTCGCCCTCGACGCTGTCGGCCAGTTGCAGCAGGGCGCGCGCGTTCAGCAAGTAGAGCTGGGCCGTGAACGCCGCCACCGGGTTGGCCGCCCACTCGGCGGCGCCGAAGCGCCGGTCACCGGCGGCCGGGGGCTTGGCGGCGGGGGCCCGCTGCAGGGCGTGGAGCGAGGCATTCCAGACCTCGCCGGCCTGCTGCAGGTACTCGCCCTGGATCTGCGCCAGCTGCGGCCAGGGCACGCTCAGGCCCGAGATCGACTTCCAGATGTCCCCGATGGCAGCCCCGAATGCATCGGCCGGGTCGCTCGGCCGGGACGCGCCCGCGATAGTCTTGTGGTTCACCGTTGTCTCCTGCCGTGGTCGGGCCACGGTGCGTCTTCACCCACCCAACGCCCGTAGTGTCACATGGTCATCGTCGCCATCGCCTGGATCTACGTCGTGCTGATGATGGCCATCGCCGAGGCGATGTCCAGCCAAGGCAGCATCCTCGGGGCGGTCTTCACCTTCCTGCTGTACGGGGTGCTGCCCCTGTCCGTGGTGTTGTACCTGATGGCCACGCCGGCGCGGCGGCGGCGCCGGGCGGCGGCGTCAGCCGCGCCAGATGGCGGCCGCGAGCCGACCGGTGACGCGGTCGCGCCGGAACGAGAAGAAGCGTGAGCTGTCCTCGACCGTGCAGGCGTCGCCGCCGGTGACGTTCCGCACGCCGACCCCGGCCAGGCGATCGCGCGCCAGCTGCGGCAGGTTGGCCAGCCAGCGCGGCGCGCCGTCGGCGCGCGGACGGCTCCGGAAGCGCAGGCCATCGGCCGCGGCCGGGTCGACCCCGAAGGCCCGCAGCACGTCTGCACCCACCTCGAACTGCCTCGGGCCGATGCAGGGACCGAGCCACGCCTGCACCGCTTCGGGCCCGGCCCCGGTGCCCTCGCACAAGGCCCGCACCGCCGCTTCCAGCACCCCGGCGGCCAGCCCGCGCCAGCCGGCGTGGGCGGCGGCCACGGCGCGGCCGTCGCGCAGGGCCAGCAGCACCGGCAGGCAGTCGGCGGCCTGCACCGTGCAGGCCAGGCCGCGCTCGAGCGTCCAGGCGGCATCGGCGGCCTCGGCGGGCCGGTCTGGCGTGGATGGCGTCAACTGCAGCACCGCCGTGCCGTGCACCTGGCGCAGCCACACCGGCCGCGCCCCCAGCGCAGCCGCGAAGCGCCGCCGGTTCTGCTCGACCGCCGCCGCGTCGTCGCCCGTGGCCAGCCCCAGGTTCAGGCTGGCCCAGGGACCGTGGCTCACGCCGCCGGTGCGCAAGCTCATCGCGGCCGTCACGCCGGGCGGGGCCGGCCAGTCGGGGCGCAGCAGCGCCGGCGCCGTCATGCCGCGTCGGGGCAGCGCTCGGGGCGGGTGCGCTCGAAGGCGTCGAGCGCCATGCAGGCGTCGAACACGCGCATCACCTGCGGCACGTGCTCGAGCCGGCAATCGAAGCGGCGCGCATTGAAGATCTGCGGCACCAGCACGCAGTCGGCCAGCGTGGGCGCGTCACCGTGGCAGTAGGGGGCGGGCTGCGCCGCAAGCTGTCGCTCCACCGCCGCCAGGCCGGCCTCGACCCAATGCCGGTACCAGCGGTTCTTGTCGTCCTCGCCCACCTTCAGCTCGTGCGTCAGGAAGCGCAGCACGCGCAGGTTGTTCAGCGGGTGGATCTCGCAGGCGATGTCCAGGGCGAGCGCGCGCACGCGGGCGCGGCCCGGCGGGTCGGGCGGCAGCAGCGGCGGCAGCGGGTGGGTCTCGTCGAGGTACTCGATGATGGCCAGCGACTGCGTGATCACGCTGCCCCCGTCGCGCAGCGCCGGCACCAGGCCCGTGGCGGCGATCTCGGCGTAGGGCGCCGCCCGCTGCTCGCCCCGGGGCAGGTGCACCGGCAGATACTGGTACTCCAGTCCCTTCAGCGCGAGCGCGATACGCACCCGGTACGAGGCCGACGAGCGGAAGTAGTTGTAGAGCTCCATCGCCACCGCCGGCCGGCTGCCCAGGCGCTCAGCGCACCGCGACCTTGAGGGTGCCCAGGCCGGCGATCGAGCCTTCCATCAGGTCGCCGGGCACCACCGCCCCCCCGCCGGCCGGCGTGCCGGTGAAGATCAGGTCGCCGGGGGCCAGGTCCCAGGCGGCGCTGAGCTGCTCGATGGTCTCGTTCACGCTCCAGATGAGCTCGCGCAGGTCGCCCTGCTGCTTGATGCTGCCGTTGACGGCCAGCGAGATCCGGCCCGCCAGCAGTTCGCCCGTCCGGGCCCGGGGCACCAGCGGACCGATCGGCGCGCTGTGGTCGAACGCCTTGCCGATGCACCAGGGCCGGCCCTGCTTCTTCATCTCGCCCTGCAGGTCGCGCCGGGTCATGTCCAGGCCCACGGCATAGCCCCAGATGTGGGACGGCGCGTCGGCCGCGGCGATATTGCGCCCGCCGTGGCCGATGGCCACCACGAGCTCGATCTCGTGGTGGAAATTGCGCGTCAGCGAGGGGTACGCGATGGTGCCGGTCTCGCCTTCGTGCACCGGCACCACCGCGTCGGCCGGCTTGAGGAAGAAGAACGGCGGCTCGCGGCCGGTGTAGCCCATCTCGACGGCGTGCTCGGCGTAGTTGCGGCCGACGCAATAGATGCGATGGACCGGGAAATCACCGCCCCCGGCAACCGGGATGCTGGCCTGGACGGGCGGGGGGATGACGAAGTTCATGGCGGCTGCGGGCAAGTGGGTTTCGATCATGCCATGGCAGGGTCGCCGCCACGGCGCCGCTACACTGCGGCGGATGTTCGCGGCCCACCGCATCCAGCATTGCCGCGTCTGCGGCACCGCCGTGGCCTACCGCGTGCCGTCGGGCGACAACCGCGAGCGCGCCGTCTGCCCGGCCTGCGGCGAGATCCACTACGAGAACCCGATCAACGTCGTGGGCACGGTGCCGGTGTGGGGCGAGCAGGTGCTGCTGTGCCGCCGCAACATCGAGCCGCGCTACGGCCTGTGGACGCTGCCGGCCGGCTTTCTCGAGCTCGGCGAGAGCGCCGCCGAGGGCGCGCTGCGCGAGACGGTCGAGGAGGCCGGCGCACGCATCGAGCTGCAGGGCCTGTACACGCTGCTGAACGTGGTGCGCGTGGGCCAGGTGCACCTGTTCTACCGCGCCCGCATGCTCGACACCACGCTCGCCCCGGGCCCCGAGACGATCGAGGCCCGGCTGTTCGGCGAACAGGAGGTGCCCTGGGCCGAGCTCGCCTTCGGCACGGTCCGGCGCACGCTGGAGCACTTCTTTGCCGACCGCCGCCGCGGCGACTTCGGCTTCCACGAAGGCGCCATCGGCTGAGCGACCCGTCGGCACGGCGCCCACGCCCCGGGCCGTAAGCCTTCAGGGCGACGCGCCGCCAGCCAGCGCCGGCCCGGTGGCGCCGTCGAAGCCCAGCGGCCACAGCGCAGCCAGGTCCTTCGCGTCGTCGATGCCTTCGGCCAGCGCCGTCAGGCCCAGGCCGTGGATGAGGGCCGCCAGGCTCTGCGCGTAGCCGCGCAGCGCGGCGTCGGTGGCCACGCCGCGCAGATGGCGCGCATCGACCTTGACGTAGTCGACGCCGGCGTTCTGCAGCGCGGGCAGCTGCTGCGGCGAGCCGCTGAGGTGCTCCACGCCCACCTTCACGCCCCACGGGCGCCAGGCAGCGGCGGCGCGCGCCAGCAGGGCCGCGTCGGTGCCGTTGGTGCCTTGCAGGCACTCGATCGACAGGCGGCCCGCGGCCTTGGGCGACGCGCCCAGGCGCTGCGTCACCTCGGCGATGAACTCGGGCGCGGCCAGCGACGCCAGGGCCGCGTGCACGGCGCGTGGCCGTCCGTCGAGGCTGCACGCGGCCAGGGCCAGGTCGAGGGCGGCCAGATCCACCTGCGGCAGCAGGCGGCTGCGCCGTGCCAGCGCGAGCCAGCGCCGCGCCGCCTCGAACGACCCGCCGGGCGAAAGCTGCACGCGCAACGGGCACTCCAGGTGGATCAGCGTGCCGTTGCGGTCGAGCACCGGAAACTCGCCCAGCTGGGCCCGCCCCTCGGCCAGCGCGGCGGCGATCTGCTCGCGCCAGGCGCGGGCGCCGGCGGCGGCGCCAACCAGGGCGCCCTGGGTGTCGATGGCGATGCGATCTTCGGCCTGGGCCCGCGCCAGCGCCGCATCGGCAGCGGCCAGCGCGGCGCTGGGGCTGGTCTGGCTGAGGCCGTCGACGCCGGCGATCAGCACCTCGGCGCCGGCATTGCGCAGCGCCGGTGCCGCGGCCAGGGCCGTGCGCAGCGACTCGGCCGTCTCGGCGGCCAGGCCCGAGACCGGCAGGCACAGGGCCAGGTCGCTGCCGTTCAGGCGGCCCGCAAAGGCGCCCGGCACGCGGTCCACATAGGTCAGCAGCAGGTCGGCGATGGTCGACAGCAGGCGGTCGGTGGCCTCGTGGCCCAGGCGCTGGTTCAGGCTTTCGAGCTGCGGCACCTGCAGCAGCAGCAGCGCGGTGCCCGGCCCGCCGGGGGCGGCCACGCGCCGCTGCAGCAGGCCCAGGAAGCCGCGCCGCAGCGGCAGCCCAGTGACGCCGTCGAGCTGGGCCTGCCGCTCGAGCAATGCCACCTGCCCGGCCTGCTGGGCAAACACGCCACGCAGGCGCCGCACCGCCCGGTTCAGGCTGTGCGCCAGCGGCCGCAGGTCGGAGGGCGCCGGCACGTCGATCTCCTGCAGACGGCCCTGCTCGAGCGCCTGCGCCTGGGCCAGGAGCGGCGCAAACGCCTGCTGCCAGGCGCGCGCCGTGGCCCAGACCGCGGCCGTGAAGGTGACCACCAGCGCCAGCGCCCAGGCGGCGACGTCGCGGCACAGATCCCACAGCGCGTCCTGCGCCGCGGCGCTGCGGTCGAACACCTGCAGCGTGGCCCATTCGCGGCCGTCTTGCCGCAGGCTGCCCCAGCCGGCGGCGGCCTCGATCGGCAGCAGGGCGACGAACCAGCGCGGCGCGCGCATCGCCGCGTCAGGGCGGCGCCATTCCCGCGCAGGTGCGCTGCCCGCCGGGACTGGCTGCAGCCGCACCCGCCTGACATCGCTGTCGGCGAAGGTGCGGGCCAGGGCGGTGGCCGCGGCATCCGCCGGCAGCCCGGACAGGCGCTCGGCCCAGGCCGTGGCGCGGTCCTGGTTGCGGCGCGATTCGGCGGCCGACAAGGCCTGCCCTGCCCCCAGGCCCAGCCACACCAGGCTGCTGCCCAGGGCCAGCAGCAGCACGCCGGCCACGAGGGCCGCCAGACGGACGGGCCGCGCCATCAAGGTCGCCGCCAAACGCAAGAAGCCCGCGGCGAGGCGGGCTTCGGGTTCATCGCGCGCGCGGGATCAGGCGTGGGCCGCACGCAGCTTGCGAGAGAACTCCTGCAGCGCCGCGATGCCGCTCTCTTCGGCCTTGTGGCACCAGGCCTGCAGGTCCGCCACCAGCTGCTCGGCCGAGACGTTGGTGCGCGTCCACAGCGCGCGCAGTTCTTCGCGCATGGCGACCAGCTTGGCCAGCTTCGGGCTTTCGCCCAGGGCCTGCGCCAGCTGGCCCTTGATGCCGTGCGGGATCTTGTCGTCGTCGCGGTGCAGCCAGGCCTTGGCCTGCAGCAGGCTGCGCCAGTGGGCCGTGTTCTCGGCACCCTGGGCCTTCAGGCGGCTCAGCTCGGCGGCCACGGCCCGCTTCAGCTCGGTGGCGTAGCGCGCCATGACCTCGTAGCGGTTGGCGATCACGGCCTCCAGCGTCTTGTCGTCGGCCACCGCCCGCAGGCCGCCCAGCGCCAGCTTGGGCGGCAGCTTCTTCACGCGGGCCAGGCCCAGCTTCTGCAGCGTGCTGATGTAGAGCCAGCCGATGTCGAACTCGTACGGCTTGATCGAGAACTTGGCCGACGTCGGGTAGGTGTGGTGGTTGTTGTGCAGCTCCTCGCCGCCGACGATGATGCCCCAGGGCGAGACGTTGGTCGACGCATCGGCCGACTCGAAATTGCGGTAGCCCCACCAGTGGCCCAGGCCGTTGATGACGCCGGTGGCCCACCAGGGGATCCACACCATCTGCACGGCCCACACGGTGCCGCCGATGGCGCCGAACAGCAGCAGGTCGAGGATCAGCATCAGCCCCACGCCCTGCCAGGTGTAGCGGCTGTAGAGGTTGCGCTCGACCCAGTCGTCGGGCGTGCCGTGGCCGTACTTGACCAGGGTCTCGGCATTGCGCGATTCGGCGCGGTACAGCTCCACGCCCGTCAGCAGCAGGGCCTTGATGCCGCGCGTCTGCGGGCTGTGCGGGTCTTCCTCGGTCTCGCACTTGGCGTGGTGCTTGCGGTGGATGGCGACGAATTCCTTGGTCACCATGCCGGTGCCGATCCAGAGCCAGAAGCGGAAGAAGTGCATCACGGCCGGGTGCAGGTCGAGCGCGCGGTGCGCCTGCGAGCGGTGCAGGAAGATCGTCACCGCGGAGATCGTGATGTGGGTCGTGACCAGGGCGAACAACAGCACCTGCCACCAGGCCGCATCCAGCCATCCGTGAGCCAGCCAGGCCACGAGGGCGTCACGCACCATCCACACTTGGTCCATCAGTTGTCCTTGCCGGCGGACGATCCCGCACCCCGCATTGTACCGGCGCGCCTGGCGCGTCGAAGCCGGGCCCAGCCCGGAGAGAGGGCGTCAAACGACCGTTGATCGATGGTCCGTCGCGCCCGCCACCCTCATCTGGGCCCGAAAGCCGCGATTGCGAGAGCCCGGCCGCCTGGCGCTCAACGGCGGCGCCACACCGCGGCGAAGAAGCCGTCGGTGTGCTGCCGCTGCGGCCACAGGCGCAGGTAGGGGCCGCTGACCAGGGTCTCGGCCTGCTCCACGCGCGCCGCCTCCAGCGCCGCCTGCGCCGGCACGGGCTCGAACCCGGCGCCGTGGGCGGCGTCGAAGGCCTGGGCGATGGCCTCGTTCTCGGCCTCGAGCAGGCTGCAGGTGGCGTAGATCAGCCGCCCGCCGGGCTTGAGCAGCCGCGCCGCGCTGGCCAGGATGGCACCCTGTTGTGCGGTCAGCGCCGCCAGCGACTTCGGCGTCTGGCGCCACTTCAGGTCGGGGTGGCGGCGCAGCGTGCCCAGGCCCGAGCAGGGCGCGTCGATCAGCACGCGGTCGATCTTGCCGGCCAGCCGCTTGATGCGCTCGTCGCGCTCGTGCACCAGCGCCGCCGGGTGCACGTTCGACAGCCCGCTGCGCGCCAGCCGCGGCTTCAGCGCGTCGAGCCGGTGGGCCGAGGTGTCGAAGGCATAGAGCCGGCCCGTGTTGCGCATGGCCGCCCCCAGCGCCAGCGTCTTGCCGCCGGCGCCGGCGCAAAAGTCGACCACCATCTCGCCGCGCTTGGCATCGACGATCAGCGCCAGCAGCTGGCTGCCTTCGTCCTGCACCTCCACAGCGCCTTGCGCGAACAGCGCCAGATGGTGCAGCGCCGGCTTGCCCGCCAGGCGCAGGCCCCAGGGCGAGTGCGGCGTGGGCGCGCAGTCGATGCCGGCCGCGGCCAGTGCGCGCTGCACGTCGTCGCGCTTGGCCTTCAGCAGGTTCACCCGCAGGTCCAGCGGCGCCGGCTGCGACAGCGCCTGCACCAGCGGCCAGAAGCCGTCGCCCAGGGCGGCCTGCAGCGGCACGGCCAGCCAGTCGGGCAGGTTGTGGCGCAGCCGGTCGGGCAGCGCCGCCCGGTCCACCTTCGCCACCCCGGCCAGCCAGTCGCGCTCGGCCTGGCCGCGCGCGTTGCGCAGCCCCGCTTCGCCGCCCGGCCAGGCCAGGATGGCAAGCCGCCGCTCCAGCGGCCCGGCGCCGCCTTGCGCCAGGTGCTGCAGCAGCAGGCGCTGGCGCAGCACCGCGTAGGCCATCTCCGACAGCGCATGGCGATCGCGCGGGCCCAGGGTGCGGCGCTCGCGCAGGAAGCTCGAGACCACGGCGTCGGCCGGCTGGTCGAACTTCAGCAGCGCGCGCAGCAGCTCGGCACCGAGGTCGAGCAAGGCGTTCGGGTGCATCGCGCTCGGGGCCCGGTCCGGTTCAGATCAGCACTTGCGAGGCGCCGTCGGTCTGCGTCACCCGGCCGTCCTGCAGCCGCAGCCGGCCCTCGACGAACCAGCGCACGGCCAGCGGATAGATCGCATGCTCGGTGGCGAGCACGCGCGCCGCCAGCGCGGGCTCGTCGTCGTCCGGCCGCACCGGCACCACGCTCTGCATCACGATCGGGCCGTGGTCGAGCTCGGGCGTCACAAAGTGCACCGTGGCGCCGACCGCCTTGCACCCCGCCTGCAGCGCGCGCCGGTGCGTGTGCAGCCCGGCGAAGGCCGGCAGCAGCGAGGGGTGGATGTTGAGCAGCCGGGCCTCGTAGTGGCGCACGAAGGCCGGGCCCAGGATGCGCATGAAACCCGCCAGCACCACCAGATCGGGCGCATGGCCGTCGACCACGCGCCTGAGCTCGGCGTCGAAGGCCTCGCGGCCGGCATGGACCCGGTGGTCGACGACGGCGGTGGCGATGCCGCGCCCGGCGGCATAGGCCAGGCCCGGCGCATCGGCCCGGTTGGCCACCACCGCGACCACCTGTGCCGGCCAGCCCTGCTCGGCGCAGCACTCGACGATGGCCTGCATGTTGGAGCCGCGGCCGGAGATGAGGATCACGATGCGCTTCATGGCGGCGGCAGTGTAGGGGCAGCCCCGCGGCGGCGACCTGAGAGAATCGGCGCCGTCGTCGTCTCCGGCCCACCCGGCAGCATTCCAGCCATGCGTTCGCGAGTCCTCTCCGGCATGCGCCCCACGGGCGCCCTCCACCTCGGCCACTACCACGGCGCGCTCAAGAACTGGGTGCGGCTGCAGGACGCCTACGACTGCTTCTACTTCGTCGCCGACTGGCACGCGCTGACCACGCACTACGAAGAGCGCGAGGTGATGGAGCGCTACGTCTACGACATGGTGGTGGACTGGATCGCCGCCGGGCTGGACCCCGAGCGCTGCACCATCTTCATCCAGAGCCGCCTGCCCGAGCATGCCGAGCTGTTCACGCTGCTGGCCATGGGCACGCCGCTGGGCTGGCTCGAGCGCGTGCCCACCTACAAGGACCAGATCGAGAAGCTGAAGGACCGCGACCTGGCCACCTACGGCTTCCTCGGCTACCCGCTGCTGCAGGCGGCCGACATCCTGATCTACAAGGCCGCGTTCGTGCCCGTGGGCGGCGACCAGAGCGCGCACGTGGAGCTCACGCGCGAGGTCGCGCGCCGCTTCAACCACCTGTACGGCCGCGGCGCCGATTTCGACCGCCGCGTCGAGGCCGTGCTGGCCCGGCTGCCCAAGGACGACCGCCGCTACTATGAGCGCCAGCGCAAGGCCTACGGCGAGACCGGCGGCGCCGAGCCGCTGGCCAAGGGCGAGGCCATCGTGGCCAAGGCCGCGGCGCTGATCGACGGCTGGGCCGATGCCGACGCCGAAGCCCTGCTCGGCCACCTGCGCGGCAGCGGCCGCACCATCCTGCCCGAGCCGCAGGCGCTGCACACGGAAGTGACCACCCTGCCCGGCCTGGACGGCGGCAAGATGAGCAAGAGCGTGGGCAACACGATCCTCATGCGCGATGCGCCGCAGGAGGTGGCGCGCAAGATCCGCGGCATGACCACCGACCCCGCGCGCGTGCGCCGCACCGACCCCGGCGAGCCCGAGAAGTGCCCGGTGTGGCAGTTCCACAAGGTCTACAGCGACGCCGCGACGCAGGACTGGGCAGCCCAGGGCTGCCGCAGCGCCGGCATCGGCTGCCTGGACTGCAAGCAGCCGGTGATCGACGCCGTGGTCCGCGAACAAGCCCCGTGGCGCGAGCGCGCCGAGGCCTACCTGGCGAACCCGAAGCAGGTGCACTGGATCGTCGAGATGGGCACCGAGCGCGCGCGCACGGTGGCGCGCCAGACCATGAAGGACGTGCGCACGGCCATGGGCCTGGCGTACTGAAGCCGATCAGCCCACCAGACCGCCATGGCGCTGCAAACCATCGAACTGAACCCGGCCTCGCCGCCCCGGGCCACCGTCATCGTGCTGCACGGCCTGGGCGCCGACGGCACCGATTTCCTGCCCCTGGCCGACGAGCTCGACCTGGCACCGGTGGGCGCGGTGCGCTACCTGCTGCCGCGTGCACCGGTGCGCCCGGTCACGATCAACGGCGGCCACCGCATGCGCGCCTGGTACGACATCCTGGGTGCCGACCTCGTGCGGCGCGAAGACGCCGCCGGCCTGCGCGAGACCATCGGCCTGGTGCAGCAGCTCATCGATGCCGAGGTGGCGCGCGGCATGCCGGCGCGGCGCATCGTGCTGGCCGGCTTTTCGCAGGGCTGCGCCATCGCGCTGGGTGCAGGCCTGCGCCACCCTGAACGCCTGGCGGGGCTGGCCGGCCTGTCGGGCTACCTGCCGCTGGCCGAGACCACCGCCGCCGAGCGCCAGCCGGCCAACCACGGCACGCCGGTGTTCCTGGCCCACGGCACGCGCGACGGCGTGGTGCCGCTGGCGCGCGGCCAGGCCGGGCGCGACCTGCTGCAGTCGCTGGGCCAGCCGCTGGAGTGGCACGAGTACCCGATGGAGCACTCGGTCTCGATCGACGAGGTGCGCGATCTGCAAGCCTGGCTGCGCCGCGTGCTGGCCTGACCTCGGCCTTTCCTGCTTGCCTCAAGGAGCTCCTTCATGCCGCACGCCGTCCCGGCCCGTCTTGCTCTCTGCATCGCCGTGTTCGGCGCGGCCGGCCTGGGTGCCCTGCCCGGCACCGCCCCGGCCGCGCACGCCCAGGCGCCCCAGGTGCGCACCCAGGCCCCGGGCTACTAC
>VFSW01011029.1_pt1 | contig 12741 bp, 11 predicted proteins | sample 5358111 | NCBI WGS metagenome assembly VFSW01 (sample SAMN11554181, study PRJNA540505) | mine drainage metagenome | isolation source: sediment from site ElyBrook_90M | place: USA: Ely Copper Mine, Vershire, VT | collected 2017 | reverse complement strand
GTACGGGGCGGGGCGGTATGGGTCGGGGCAGGAAAGGCGAGGGCTCTGCCATCGACCCGCCAAGGGCCTGCCCCTTAAACCCGTCGGCTGCGGGGTAGGTTTCGTCGAACGGGCTCCGGGGCCCCGGCCCGGGCACGGCTAGGGACGGACCCGGCCATGCAGCATCCGGAACTGCGCGCGGGCGCGGCGCTGCCCGGCTGGGCGCTGGCAGGCCTGCTGCTGCTGACCGCGCTGCGGCTGGCGGTGGCCGGGCTGGTCCCGCTATCGCCCGACGAGGCGTATTACTGGGTGTGGTCGCGCGCCCTGGCCGCCGGGTATCTGGATCATCCGCCGATGGTTGCGCTGTGGATCCGGGCCGGAACCGCGCTGGCCGGCGATACCGCGATCGGGGTGCGGCTGTTGGCCCCGCTGGCCGCCGCCTGCGGGTCGCTGCTGCTGGCCGACGCTGCGGAGCGCCTGCTGCCGGGGCGGCGGGCGGGGCTGGTCGCGGTGGCGCTGCTGAATGCGACCCTGGCGCTGGGCGTGGGCAGCGTCACGATGACCCCCGACGCGCCGCTGCTGCTGTTCTGGACCCTGGGCCTGTGGGGCCTCGCGCGGCTGAACGCCGGCGGCCGGCCGGGCTGGTGGCTGGTGGTGGGGGCTGCCAGCGGCCTGGCGCTGGCCAGCAAATACACCGCCATCTTCCTGCCCCTGGGGGCGCTGCTGTGGCTGCTGGCGGTGCCGGCGCAGCGCGTCTGGCTGCGCCGGCTTGCCGTCTGGGCTGGGGCGGCGCTGGGGCTCGCGCTGTTCGCGCCGGTGCTCGCCTGGAACGCCGCGCATGGCTGGGCGAGCTTCCTCAAGCAGGGTGGCCGAGCCGGGGCGTGGGATCCGGCACGGGCGCTGCGCTTCGTGGCCGAGCTGGTGGGCGGGCAGATCGGCCTGGCCACCCCGCTGGTCTTCCTGCTCTGTGCCGCTGGCCTCGGCCTCGCGCTGCGGCGGACGCTGCGGGCGCGGGATCGGGCCTTCACGCTGCTCGCCTGCCTCAGCCTGCCGGCCGCGCTGGTGTTCCTTCAGCACGCGCTGGGCGACCGGGTGCAGGGCAACTGGCCGGCGATCCTGTATCCGGCCGCCGCCATCGCGGCCGCGGGGCTGGAGGGCGCCTTCTGGCGGCGCCTGGTCGGACCGGCGGTGGCGCTGGGCGGGGTTCTGAGCCTCGGGCTGTATGTCCAGGCGATCGCCGCGCCGCTGCGGCTTTCCATCCATGCCGATCCCACGCTGCTGCGGCTGGCCGGCTGGCGGGAACTGGCCCTGGAGATCGACCGGGCGCGTCTGGCCGAGGGTGCGGCGTTCGTCGCCGCGGACGGCTATGGCCCGGCGGCGGAACTCGCCTGGTACCTGCCGCCTTGGGTGGAGATGGTGGGGGTGGAGCCGCGCTGGGGCTTCGTCGCTCTGCCCCCGGCCGGCCCCGTGATCGCCGACCGGACGGGGCTGCTGGTGCGCAGCGCCCGGCGCGGCGAGGATCTCGATCCGCTTCCCTGGGCGGAGATCACCGGGATCGGCGAGGTGATACGAGGTCGCAACGGAATGGCGGCCGAGGGGTTCCGGCTGTATCGCGTGCGCGGACGGGCAAGTGCCTCGGTGGCAGTGGCATTGCCGCGGCCGGGCGGGGGATAGCGCGGCACCGGTCTCGGCCGGTGCCCCGTGCCGGCGGGATCGGTCGGGCGATCCACGACATGGTCCGGCCGGTCGGCGGGCTGGACCGGCCATCCGGCGTCGGGGACGCATGCTGCGTGCTGGCCGAACACCGCCGGGGGCGCCCGCTCTCCGTGACGCCGTGAGCGAGGGGGGCGGCACCGCCGCCCGCGCCCTGCCCGCCATTGCCTCACGCCGTGATGATGACCTTGAGCGCCTTCGTCCGGGCCGCGTTTGCGAAGGTCTCGTAGGCATCGAGGATGTGATCGAAGGTGAAGTGATGCGTGATCAGCCTTGTGGGGTCGATCTTGCCCGATTGCATTGTCTTCAGCAGCATCGGGGTGGTGACCGCATCGACCAGCCGGGTCGTGATGGTGATGTTCTGCGACCATAGCTTTTCGAGATGCAGGTCCACCTTCTCGCCATGCACGCCGATATTCGCGATCACCCCGCCGGGACTGACGATGTCCTGGCAGAGCTGAAAGGTCGCCCCGATGCCGACGGCCTCGATCGCGGTATCCACCCCAAGCCCGCCGGTCAGTGCCTTGACCGCGGCCGCGGCCTTGCCGTCGGTGCTGTTGACGGTCTGGGTGGCGCCGAACGTTCTGGCCATCGCCAGGCGGTTGTCGTCGAGGTCGATCATGATGATCTCGGCCGGCGAATAGAGCTGCGCGGTCAGCAGCGCGGCGAGCCCGATCGGTCCCGCGCCGACGATCGCGAGCCTCGCCCCCGGCGCCACCTTGCCGTTGAGGACGCCGCATTCGAAGCCGGTCGGCAGGATGTCGCTCAGCATCACCATCGCCTCCTCGTCTGCGCCCTTCGGGATCGGATAGAGGCTGGTCTCGGCGTGGGGGATGCGGACATATTCGGCCTGCGTGCCATCGATCTCGTTGCCGAGGATCCAGCCGCCCGTGGTGCAATGGGAATACATGCCGCGGCGGCAATAGCCGCACGTGCCGCAGGAGGAGATGCAGGAAATCAGCACCCGGTCGCCCTCGTGGAACGTGCTCACGGCCGGGCCGAGGGCGGCGATCGTGCCGATGCCTTCGTGCCCGAGGATGCGTCCGGGGGCGCAGGTGGCGACGTCGCCCTTGAGGATGTGCAGATCGGTGCCGCAGAGGGTGGTCTTCACCATCTTCACGATCGCATCGCCCGGTCCCTCGATCTCCGGCCTCGGCCGGTCCTCGACCCCGCTCCGGCCGGGGCCGCGATAGACGAATGCCTTCATTGTCCGCTTATTGCCGGACCGCGAACCGCCCGGGCCGCTGTCGCGTGCGCCCTCTGCGGGCCGATCTGCAACGGGGGAAGTGCCACGGTTTTCGGTCACGGTTTTTCTTTCACGCTGAAGCTGTGGGGATCATTGGGCCCGGGGTCATTGGGCCCGGGATCATTGGGCCGGAACCCGGTTGCGGCCGGCTGGATCCGCATCCGGCCTTGGCCCGTACTATCAGCCTTCGCCTTGCCTGATCAGGATCGGAAACTACTCACCCCCCCCGGCCGGTTCTGCGGCCCGGGCGGAACAGCGGGTCCCCTGCCAGGCCGGTTTTCCCAGGCCAGTGCTTTCCCAGGCCAGTGCTTTCCCAGGCCAGTGCTTTCCCAGGACCGGGGCTTTCCCAGGACCGGGGCTTTCCCAGGACCGGGGCTTTCCCAGGCCGGGGCTTTCCCAGGGCCGGGGGGCAAGCCTTGCAATATCGCCGCCAATGGCTTAAATGGAGAGTTCCCCTAGACAGAGTTTTGGAGATTGGCCGCATGGCGCGCGTCACGGTTGAGGATTGCGTCCAGAGGATTCCCAACCGGTTCGAGCTGGTGCTGCTGGCTGCCCAGAGGGCCCGCAACCTCTCCCGCGGCGAGGAACTCACCGTCGATCGCGACGACGACAAGAACCCGGTGATCGCGCTGCGCGAGATCGCCGGCGAGACGATCCCGCTCGAGAAGATCGAACAGGACCTGATCAAGTCGCTCTCCCGCGCGCCGGAGCCCGAGCCGGCCGACGAGGAAGTGCTGGATCTGATCCCCACCGACCAGAACATCTTCGGCCTGCAGGAGATCGCGGCCGAGGAGGAAGCGGGGGCATTGCCGGCCGAGTCCGAAGAGTTGTCGCCCGACGATCTCGAGGCGGCGATCGAGGCGGAGCTCGGCGGCCGGCCCCGCCGCTAGGGCTTCGTGAGCCCGGGCGCCCGTGGACCGAGCGTCACGGGCCCCGCCCGCGCCCCCGATGGCGCGGAGGGTGGCGCCGCCGCGTCGGCCTCGCTGATCGCCAAGATCCGCGCCTATGATCCCAAGGCCGATACCGGCCTGATCGAGGCGGCCTGGGCGCTCGCCACCAGCGCCCATGCCAGCCAGACCCGCGACAACGGCGATCCCTACATCACCCACCCGCTGGCGGTCGCCGACATCCTCGCCGGCTACCGGCTGGACACCGCGAGCATCGCGACCGGCCTGCTGCACGACGTGATCGAGGATACCGGCGTCGGCCTGCCCGAGATCGAGAAGCGCTTCGGCCGCGAGATCGCCGGCCTCGCCGACGGGGTGACCAAGCTCACCCGTCTGGAACTCCAGTCCGACCGCACCAAGCAGGCGGAGAATTTCCGCAAGCTGGTGCTGGCGATGAGCCGCGATATCCGGGTGCTGCTGGTCAAGCTCGCCGACCGGCTGCACAACATGCGCACCCTGCACTTCGTGAAGCAGGCCGAGCGGCGCCAGCGCATCGCCCGCGAGACCATGGAGATCTATGCCCCGCTCGCCGAGCGGATCGGCATGGAGCGGCTGAAGACCGAGCTGCAGACGCTGGCTTTCGCCCAGCTCGACCCCGAGGCCTTCGACACCATCCAGGCGCGGCTGAACTTCCTGCGCGGCCAGGGGGCGGACGTGATCGAGGAGATGCGCGTCGAGCTCACCCGCGTCTGCCACGATTGCGGCGTGAGCGTGCTCGAGGTGACGGGGCGGGAGAAATCGCCGTTCTCGATCTGGGAGAAGATGCAGCGGCGCAACGTCGCGTTCGAGCAGCTCTCCGACATCATGGCCTTCCGTGTCGTGGTGCCGACACGGGAAGCCTGCTACGCCGCGCTGGGGGCGATCCATTCCGCCTATCCGGTGATCGCCGGGCGGTTCAAGGACTATATCTCGACCCCGAAATCCAACGGCTATCGCAGCCTGCATACCGGGGTGACGCTGCGCGAGCCCCGCAACCAGAAGATCGAGGTGCAGATCCGCACCCGCGACATGCACGACGTGGCCGAGAACGGCGTGGCCGCGCACTGGCTGTACAAGCAGGACGACGAGCCCGGCGGCGACCCGCTGAAGGAAGTGCAGCGCTTCCGCTGGGTGCAGGATCTGCTCGAGATCCTCGACAATTCCGCCGCTCCGGACGAGTTCCTGGAGAACACCAAGCTCGAGCTCTACCAGGACCAGGTGTTCTGCTTCACCCCCAAGGGCCAGCTGATCCAGCTGCCGCGCGGGGCGAGCCCGGTCGATTTCGCCTATGCCGTGCACAGCCAGGTGGGCGACGGCTGCGTCGGCGCCAAGATCAACGGCCGGCTGATGCCGCTGCGCTACGAGTTGCAGAACGGCGACCAGGTCGAGATCATGACCGCCCGCGGCGGCACGCCGAGCCCGCAATGGGAGCGGTTCTGCGTCACCGGCAAGGCGCGCGCGCGCATCCGCCGCTTCGTCCACCAGCAGCAGCGCCAGCTGCATATCGATGCCGGCCGCGCGGCGCTGGCCAAGGCGTTCCGCCAGGAAGGCGTGGACGGGTCGGAAAAGGTACTGGACGCGGCGCTGAAGCCGCTCAAGCTCGCCAGCCACGACGATCTCTATGTCGCGGTCGGCAACGGCAATCTCGGCCCCAAGGACGTGGTGCACGCGGCCTATCCGGAACTGCGCCAGACCCCGCGGGCGCCGCGCATGATGCCGGTGCTGCCGCCGCGGGCCGGTCTGCGGGCATCGGGCCGCGCCGAGAGCGGCGGGATGCCGATCAGCGGCCTGGTCGCGGGCATGGCGGTCTCCTATGCCGGGTGCTGCCATCCGGTGCCGGGGGACCGCATCGTCGGCATCGTCACCACCGGCAAGGGCGTGACCATCCATACCCGCGACTGCCCGACGCTGGAGACCTTCGCCGCCACGCCGGAGCGGTTCATCGATGTCGACTGGGAGCCGACCGCTCCGGGCGCGGGCAAATCCGGCCCCTCGGCGCTGCATACCGGGCGGATCAGCGTGATCGCGGCCAACGAGCCGGGCACCCTGGCCGGCCTCGCCAACGCCATCGCCAAGCAGGACGGCGCCGTGTCGAACCTCAAGATCGTCAACCGCCAGCAGGATTTCTTCGAGATCCTGGTCGATGTCGATGTCCGCGACGTCCGCCACCTCGCCAGCGTGATCGCCGGGCTGCGCGGCGCGGCCGGCATCTCCCAGGTGGAGCGGGCGCGCGGATGATCCTCGGCGTGGGCGCCGATCTCTGCGACATCCGGCGGGTGGAGGCGGTGATCGCCCGCCATGGCGAGCGCTTCCTCGCGCGCGTGTTCGCCGCGCCCGAGCGCGCGAAGGCCGCCGGGCGCACGGGGCGGCTGTTCGCGGCGACCCTGGCCAAGCGCTTCGCCGCCAAGGAGGCGGCCGCCAAGGCGCTGGGCACCGGCTTCCGCCGCGGCGTGTTCATGTCGGATCTGGTGGTGGTCAACCTGCCCTCCGGCCAGCCGACCCTGGTGCTGACCGGCGGTGCCGCGGCCAGGCTGGCGGCGATCACCCCGCCCGGCATGGCGGCGCAGCTCGCCCTGACCATGACCGACGAGTTTCCCTATGCCTATGCCCAGGTGATCATCTCCGCGCTGGCCGGTTGAATGCCCCGCCCGGCCGCCGCGGCGGACGGCTCGCTTGACACCGGCATGTCGCATGGGCTTGATCCGCCGGAATTTTCCGACCGGAAACCCTTCCCCAAGATGGCAAAGCGCAAAACCAGCAGTTTCGTCGAGAACGCGAAGACGGTCGCCTATGCCGGTCTGATCGCGATCGGCATCCGCACCTTCGCCTTCGAGCCGTTCAACATCCCCTCCGGCAGCATGGAACCGACGCTGCTGGTGGGTGATTACGTGTTCGTGTCGAAATTCAGCTATGGCTATTCGCGCTTCTCGCTGCCGTTCTCGCCGGCGCTGTTCAGCGGGCGGATCTTCAGGCAGATGCCGGCGCGCGGCGATGTCGCGGTGTTCCGCCTGCCGCGCGACACCTCGATCGACTACATCAAGCGGGTGATCGGTCTGCCCGGCGACCGCATCCAGGTGCGCGACGGCCTGCTCTACGTGAACGGCGAGCAGGTGGCGCGCAGCGAGGCCGGCCATTTCGACGAGGCCGACAACGGCATCACGACCCGCGACCGGCGCTACCTGGAAACCCTGCCCGAGGGGGTCAAGCATTTCATCCTGAAGCAGACCAGCGAGGGCTTCCAGAACAACACCCAGGAATATCTGGTGCCGCCCGACCGCGTGTTCATGATGGGCGACAACCGCGACAACAGCCAGGACAGCCGCTTCATGGACGCGGTGGGCTTCGTGCCGGTGGAAAACCTGATCGGCAAGGCCGAGATCATCTTCTTCTCGGTCGATGCGACGGCGCCCTGGTGGGAGATCTGGCAATGGCCCTTCGAGATCCGCTGGTCGCGGCTGCTGACCATGATCCATTGAGCCTTCGGGAAAACATGCCCTTCCCCACGAGTCGCCGCCGGACGGAGCCGGCGCTGGCAGAAGCCATCCCGCCGCAAGTGCGATGTCTTGAGACGCATTGAGGCCGGGGTGAGCGTCCCGCCCGGATTGCTGCTCGACTACCAGTTCACCCGGCCTGACCTGCTGCGCGAGGCCCTGACCCATCGCTCGGCCAGCGAGCACGCCGCGGTGCGCGGCCGCGCCCGCTTGCGCCGCTCCCGCGCCGGGGCGGAGGGGGAAGGGCCGGCATCGGCATCGCGGATGATGGACACCGTGACCGGGTCACGGGCGAGCGCCGGATCGAACGAGCGGCTGGAATTCCTGGGCGATCGCGTGCTGGGGCTGCTGATCGCCGAATGGCTGGCCGAACGCTTCCCCGACGAGCAGGAGGGCGAGCTCGGCCGCCGCCACGCCCAGCTGGTCTCCGGCCCCGTGGTCGCCCGCGCCGCCGCTTCGGTGGGGCTGCCGGCCGCGCTGTCGATCGCGCCCGGCGAGGCGCGCGCCGGCGTCGCCGGCCTCGCCACGGTGCGCGCGGATGCGATGGAGGCGCTGATCGGCGCGCTGTATCTGGATGGCGGGCTGGACGTCGCCCGCCGCTTCGTCCGCCGCGCCTGGCAGGATGCGATCGAGACCCAGCATGTGCCGCCCAAGGACCCCAAGACGGCTTTGCAGGAATGGGCGCTGGGCCGCGGCCTGAAACTGCCGCACTACGCCCTGACCGGGCGCAGCGGCCCGTCGCATGAACCGGTCTTCACCGTCTCCGTCACCGTGGCCGGGCAGACCGGCACCGGCTCGGCCGGCAGCAAGCGCCTGGCCGAGCGCACAGCGGCGGCGGACCTGTTGGGGCGGCTCGGCTGATGGCCCCGCGCTGCGGCTTCGTCGCCATCCTGGGCGCCCCGAACGCCGGCAAATCGACGCTGCTGAACCGGCTGACCGGGGCCAAGCTCTCGATCGTCAGCCCCAAGGCGCAGACCACCCGGGCCAGGGTGCTGGGCATCCTGATGCGCCCGCTCGCCGATGGCGGCTCGGCGCAGCTGCTGCTGGTGGATACGCCGGGCATCTTCGTCCCGCGCCGGCGGCTGGACCGCGCCATGGTCGCCGCCGCCTGGACCGGTGCCGCGGATGCCGATCTGACCCTGCTGCTGGTCGATGCCGAGACCGGGATCACACCCCGGCTGCAGGACATCATCGCCCGCCTGGCCCCGCAGGGCCGCCGGCTGTGGCTGGTGCTGAACAAGATCGACCAGGTGCCCCCCGCGCGGCTGCTGCCGCTGACCGCCGCGCTGACCGCGCTCGCCGCGTTCGAACAGACCTTCATGGTCAGCGCCGTCACCGGCGACGGGCTCGAGACGCTGCTCGACGCACTCGCCCGGGCGGTGCCGGAAGGGCCTCATCTCTACCCCGAAGACGAACTGACCGACCTGCCCGACCGGCTGCTGGCGGCCGAACTGGTGCGCGAGCAGATCTTCCTGCAGACCCACGACGAAGTGCCCTACGCCGCCACCGTGGAAACCGAGACCTGGCAGGAACGCAAGGACGGCTCGGTGCGGATCGACGTGACCATCTACGTGGCGCGGACCGGCCACAAGGCGATCCTGATCGGCGAGGGCGGCGCCCGGGTGAAGGCGATCGGCAGCCGGGCGCGCGAGGAACTGGCGCGATTGCTGGAGCGCAAGGTGCACCTGTTCCTCAATGTGAAGGAACGGGCCGGGTGGGACGAGGAGGGGGCGCGGATCCGGGCGATCGGGCTCGAGGAGCCGAAGTAGCGGCCAGGCCGGGGCCTGCGCGCCGTCGCCCTCTGCGACCACGCGAGGGCGCCGAGATCGATGTGGGCGCCAAGATCGATGTGGGCGCCGGGGCCAGTCCGGGCGCCGGGGTCGCTGCGGGCGCCGAGACCGGCATGACCCCCTGGGCGCCGCCTCGCCGACAGGAAAGCGCCTCGGGTGGCATTCCTGGAGCACTATCGGATCCGGCCGACTTCAACCGCGATTAGATTGCGCGCCAGAACAACGAACCGCGGCGCGAGCGGAGCGAAGACCCGATTGCAGCCGGTTCCGGTCGCGCTCTGGGCCGGGGCCCTGCCGCCTCGGCCCGCGCGCCGCGGCATCGCCGCTCAGTCGCAGTCGCACCCTTCGGTCGGGCCGCGATCCCCGCGCACCACGTGGTGATCGATCCATTCGGCGACCAGGCGGCGCGCCTCCGACAGCGAGGCTTCCGGGTGATGGATGCGGTACAGCGTGGTGCAGGCCTGGAATGCGTGCAGGTCGCCGGTGCCGAACTGGCGCAGGTCGCGATAGGCCGTCACCACCGCCCGTTCACAGCGTCGTCCGATGCGGCTGAAATCCTGACCCATCCGGGGCGGGCTCCTCGTTGCGACTCGTTCTCGGCTTACCGCCTTAAACTAGGACCCCGCGCAGCCGATCGCAAGCAGATGCCGCCCGCCAGGGTCCGCCCCGGACCGGCGCCACGCGCCGCTACCGGCCGCGCGCAACGGCACTGAGCCCGGCGCCGCGCTGCACGAAATCCAGCGCGCCGGTGAAATCGAACGCGTTGAACACCGCGTTCAGATGGGCGAAGGGCGGCGCCTGGGCGAACAGCTCGAAGGTGACGCGATGGCCGGCCTGGTCGGAGTTCAGCAGATCCCGCGCGAAGGCCAGCAGCCGGCGGCGGTCATCGGGCCCCCAGGCCTCGTTCACCGTGTAGAATTTGTCGAGCCAGGGCTTGATCCCCGGTGCTGCGAAGCTCGCGGCATCCGGGGTGACGCAGATCTGCCCGCCGCACAGCTCGCGCGCCAGATGCACCATCGCCGGCAGATTGGCGCAGGCATGCACCCGCCCCGTGTACAGCAGCGACTGGTTGGGCATGACCAGCCCGCCCGGGCTCGGCTCGGCGAGGGCGATCGCCGCGGTCAGATGGGCGTTGATGCCTTCACGGTAGCAGATCAGCTGGGCGAGTTTCTCCCGCACCGCCTGCTGCCGGTCGAGCCCGGTCTGGCGGACATTGAACAGCGCCACGCCGATCAGCTGGTCGGCGATCGCCAGCACGCGCTGCACGAAGGGAAAGGCGCTGTAGCGGTGCAGCGTGCCGCGGATGAACTGGGCGGCGCGGGTATGGCGGTAGAACAGCACATCCTCCCACGGCACGAGGACATCGTCGAACACCACCAGCGCGTCGATCTCGTCGAACCGGCTGGCGATGGGATAATCCGCCGCCGGCGCGCGCCCGGCGAAGCCCGAGCGGCAGATATGCCGGATCCCCGGTGCGCCCATCCCGCAGATGAACCCCACCGCGTAGTCCGACAGCGCGTCATCGCCCCAGTTGGCGATGGTGGGCTTCACGAAGGCCTGGTTGGCATAGGCGGCGGCGGTCTCGTATTTCGCCCCGCGCACGATGATGCCGGCATCGGTTTCCCGGACCACGTGCAGCAGCATGTCCGGATCCTGATCCTGCGGCCGCTTGGACCGGTCGCCCTTGGGATCGGTATTGGCCGAGACGTGGAACAGGTCCTGCTCGTGCACGCGGGCGATGTGGCGGGTGATGTTGTCGGCGAAGCGCGGATCGACCTCGGCCAGCACCGCCCGCCCGTCATAGAGCGACCACATCTCGCCCACCGTCTCGTCGCCGACGCGGATCACCACCCCGCCCAGATCGGCCAGCACCGTCTCCACCCAGCGCCGCTTGTCGTGCCAGTCCTGCTGGCAGGTGGGCGGCTTGCTGGCGCGGGAACAGGCCTCGTTCGTGGCAGCGTCCCGGTAGCTCATGGTGTCCGCCAGCGCCGGCTCGAAGGCCATGTCGTACATCCGGGCGCGGGCATCGATGATCGGGCGGAAGGCGGGGTGGGTCGTCACGTCGGGGACGCGCTCGCCGTCGATCCAGACTTCCCGCCCGTCGCGGATCGAGCGGCGGTACTCCTCTCCCGTGCGCAGCATGGTCCGGCTCCCTGCGTGATGGCCGGACCAGGATCGCAAGAAACATGCCCGCGAGGGTGATTTTCGCGACCGTTGCCGGCGCTGCTGCGCGTGCGTGGCTGCCGTCTTGACTTCCCCCGACCCTCCGCGTGTAGTCATACCAATACGTTGCCGCGGAGCGATCGGTGAAGGGCGGGCTGTGCGTGATGCATCGCCGCCCCGGCTCGGTGCCCGTGCGACGACAAGAGGATCAGGGAAGGAAGAGACCATGAAGCGCACCAAATGGGCTGGGCTGCTCGCTGTCGCGGCATTCGGCGCGGCGCTGGCGGGCCCGGCGCTGGCGGCCGGTCCGAAGATCGTCACCGGCACGCCGGCCGATCCGCAATGCTTCAAGCCGTGGTCGGCCAGCACCAAGATGATGCAGTGGCCGGCGAAGAAGGGACCCTACCGGATCGCGCTCGCCAACGGCTTCGTCGGCAATACCTGGCGCATCCAGATGATCAAGACCGCCAAGGCCTATGCCGAGTCGCCGGAAGTGAAGCCCGACATCAAGGAATTCAAGGTCGTCTCCACCGGCACCGATGTCGCCGCCCAGCTCGGCGCGATCGAGGATTTCATCAACCAGGGCTTCGATGCGATCATCATCAACGCGGTCAGCACCACCGGCTTCGACCGGGTGATCCGCCAGGCCAACGCCAAGGGCGTGATCCTGGTGCCGTTCGACAATGCGCTCGACACCGACCAGGTGATGCAGGTCAACGAGGACCAGACGGAGATGGGCAAGATGTCCGCCGAATGGCTCCGCAAATATGTCGGCGACAAGGGCAAGATCCTGGAAGTGCGCGGCGTGCCCGGCAATTCCGTCGACCGCGACCGCCATGTCGGCTTCCAGGACGAGATGAAGAAGCTCGGCACCTATCAGATCACCGAGGTGGTCGGTAACTGGGCGTCCGGCGACAGCCAGAAGGTGACCGCGGACGCCATCGCGGTGCAGGGGCATTTCGACGGGGTGTTCACCCAGGGCGGGTCGGACGGCACCGTGCAGGCGATGATCGACGCCAAGCTGCCGCTGGTGCCGATGTCCGGCGAGGGCGAGAACAACTTCCGCAAGCAGATCGCCGACCATGTCAAGGACGGGCTGAAGGGCATGTCCTATGGCCAGTCCCCGGCGCTGGTGGCGATCTCGATCAAGGCGGCGATCTCGGCGCTGAAGGGCAACGTGATGCCGCAGCTGATCTCGGTGCCGATCCCGGTGGCTGATTTCAACAATCTGAAGGCCGGCGAGAACTACTTTCCCGATCTGAACGAGCAGTTTTTCGCGGACAATGCTTTCCCGCCTTGCGGGATCAACTTCACCGCGCCGCAGATCATGGCGCAGACCAAGGAAGACGTGAAGTAGCTGCCGATGCCGGTCCGGGCGCGCCAGAGGCCCCCGGCCCGGCCCGGCCCGGGGCGCGCGGCGGCTGCCGGCCGGC
>VFSW01011028.1_pt1 | contig 12742 bp, 11 predicted proteins | sample 5358111 | NCBI WGS metagenome assembly VFSW01 (sample SAMN11554181, study PRJNA540505) | mine drainage metagenome | isolation source: sediment from site ElyBrook_90M | place: USA: Ely Copper Mine, Vershire, VT | collected 2017 | reverse complement strand
CCGCGCGCCGCCCGCGCGCGTCCGCCCCCGGGAGCGAGGCCGCGCGAGGAAGGCGGCGAGCGCGGCGGCCCTCCTCGGAGCGGGAAGGAGCCGCGCGAACGCCGTGTCGTCGAAGCAGGCGAGCGCCGGGACGATCGTGAGCCAGTTGAGGAACGAGAGGTTGCCGCTCGCGATGAGCGTCACCTGGAACGCCACGAGCAGCGCGCCCGCGACGTGCCGCGCGCGGCGGAAGCCGAACGCGAAGAACGGGACGACGAGCTCGACGAGGTGGTTGAAGATCACGCCGGCCACGTGAACGGCGTGGGGCGCGCGGTGGAAAGCCCACGACAGCGGGCTCGGGTTCGGCTGCGTCTCGAAGTGGAAATCGAGGCAGGTGAGGTCGCGCCAGCAAGGGTCGTTGCGGAGCTTGATGAGCGCGGCGCCGACCATGATGCGGAAGACGAGCCAGCGAAGGCGCCAGACGCCGACGACCGGGGCGCGCGTCTGCGGGAAGGGCGCCAACGACTTCAGGGGGCAGAAGAACGCCGCGAGGAGCGTCGTCTCGAGGAGCTGGATCTCCCAGCCGTAGCCGTAAAAGATCTGTCCGACGTGGACGAACGACATGTAGAGCGCCCACGTCGCGAGCTGCACGGCGGCGTTGGTGACGCCGAGGAGCGACGCCGCCGAGAGCACTGCGCCGGCCCACGCGAGTGCGCGCAGCGTCGCGTCGGAGTGCGACACCCAGAAGAGCGAAGGGATGCGCCAGTACGCCCCCGCCCCGAGCTGCGCTCTCACCTCGTCGAGCCACTGCCCCGCCGGGAGAAGCCCGTCCGAGCCGAGGAGCGGCTCCACCTGGAACGCGAGCGAGACGAAGGCGAAGAGCTGCACTAGCGCGAGGAGGCGCAGGACCGCGAAGCGCGTGAGCTCGTAGCTCGATCGCTCGGCAAAGAGGCGCTGCCACCAGGCCGTTCGAAAATCGGCGAGCTCCGGCGCGGTCATGGCCGCAGATGGTACGCTCGGCCGCGTGATTCATCCTTTGAGCCACCCCTACCCCTGCCGCTGGGGCGCCCCCACGGTGGACCGCGTCGACCCGGCCATCTTCGTGCGCACCTACTTCATGAACTGCATGCAGTGCTCGTACTGCTTCGACTCGTGCTGCCAGTACGGCGTCGACGTGGACGTGACGAACGTCGAGCGGCTGCGCGCCCGCGCGGGTGGTGACGGCGGCCTCGAAGCGTACACGGGCGTGCCCAAGGAGCGCTGGTTCACCGACGAATGGGTGGACGACAAGGAGTTCCCCGGCGGGCGGCAGACGCGGACGCGCGTCGAGGACGGCGCGTGCGTCTTCCGGAGCCGCAAGGGCCGCGGCTGCATGATCCACTCGTACGCGCTCGAGCGCGGCCTCGATTACCACGACCTCAAGCCCATGGTGAGCACCCTCTTCCCGCTCACCTTCGACGGCGGCCTCCTCCACCCGTCGAACGAGATCCTCGATCGCTCGCTCCAGTGCTATGGCGACGGCCCCACCCTCTATCGAGGCGTGCGAGACGAGGTCGGTTACTACTTCGGGGAGGCCCTCGTGGCAGAGCTCGACGCCCTCGAGCGCGAAGCTTGCGGGGGAGGCGATAAGTAAGTAACCTCCGCGTCCCTTCCGAGGAGCACCCATGGCCCGTGTCACCGTCGAAGACTGCCTCGAGCGCGAGGACAACCGCTTTGCCTTGGTCGTCTTGGCGTCGCAACGCGCGCGGCAGATCATGAAGGGCGCGGGGCCGCTCGTGCACTCGAAGAACAAGCCGGCCGTGACGGCGCTCCGCGAGATCGCGGCGAGCAAGGTGCATTACGATCGGCCGAGCCACGACGCCGTGGTCGAGTACATCGCCGCGCTGAACCAGCGCGAATTCGGCGTCTGAGCCGCCGTGGGGCCCGTCGCGGGCCGCGATCGCGAGCTCGAAGCGGGGTCGCTCGCGCACTACGAGGACCCGGCTTATTACGCCTCGACGTACGCGAATCGCGTCGACGACGTGGTCTTCTACGTGGAGCTCTCGTGCCGCGCACGAGGACCCGTGCTCGAGTACGGCGTCGGCAACGGGCGCATCGCGCTTCCGATCGCGCGCGAAGGGGTCGAGATCGTGGGCGTGGACCATTCGGTCCCGATGCTGCGTGACCTGAGGGCGCGGCTCTCGCGAGAGCCCGCGGAGGTGCGCCGGCGCCTGCGCGTGGTCCGGGGGGACATGAAACGCGTCCGCTTGCAGCGCACCTTCCCGCTCGTCCTTTGCACCTTCAACACCGCCCTTCACCTTTACACGCGCCAGGACGTCGAGCGCTTCTTCGCCCGCGTCCGCGAACACCTCGCCCCCCGCGGGCGCTTCGTCGTCGACCTCTCGGTCCCCTCCATGGCCGACTTGGCGCGCGATGCTTCGCACCCCTTCCACGCGCCCCGCTTCCGCCATCCGTCTTCGGGCGAGATCGTCCGCAATCGGGAGCGCTTCGACTACGACGGCGTACGCCAGGTGCTGTTTGTCTCGATGGAGTTCGAGCCCGTCGCTCACCCGGAAGGCGCGTGGATGACGCCCCTCGCGCACCGGCAGTTCTTCCCGCAGGAGTGGGAGGCGCTGCTCCACTACAACGGCTTCCGCGTGCTGCGCGTCGAGGGCGATTTCCACGGCGGTCCGCTGACGCGGGCAAGCGACGTGATGGTGTGGCACACCGAGAAGGCGTCGTGAGCCTCGCCGCGCGGCTGGCGGGAGTGCGGGCGCGCATCGCGACCGCAGCGGCGGCAGCGGGGAGGGACCCGTCGCGCATCCAGCTCGTCGCGGTGTCCAAGACGAAGAGCGCCGAGGCGGTGCGGGAGGCCTACGCCGCCGGGCAACGGGCGTTCGGCGAGAACTATGCGCAGGAGCTCGTGGCAAAGGCCGAGGCGCTGGCGACGCTCGGGGAGATCGAGTGGCATTTCATCGGGCACTTGCAGACCAACAAGGCGAAGATCGCCGCGAAGCACGCGCACGTCGTGCACACGGTCGACTCGGCTGCGCTGGCTCGCGAGCTCGGGAAGCGCGTGGTGAGGGAGGGCCGGGGGCCGATGGCGGTGCTCATCGAGGTGAACGTCGCCGGCGAGGCGCAGAAGGGGGGGGCGGCGCCGAGCGACATCGAGGAGGGCGTGAGGGCCGTGCAGGCGGAGCCGTCGCTCGCGCTGCGCGGGCTGATGACGGTGCCGCCGGCCGGAGACCTGGGCGCAGCGCGAAGGGCGTTCGAGACGCTGGCGACGCTGCGGAACCTTCACGGGGGGGAGGCAGCGCTGCCGGAGCTGTCGATGGGGATGAGCGGAGATCTGGAGGTGGCGATCGCGTGCGGAGCCACGATCGTGAGGGTCGGGACGGCGATCTTCGGAGCGAGGTGAAGGATCGGTCGAACGGGGGGAGCGCGGCTATTCGTCGCTCGGGTTGGCCATCTTGCACGACCAGAGGATCGCGTCCTTTCGCTCCGTCCCCACCACCATGTGCGCCATGAGCAACCCCGTCCGGCGGAAGCCGCTGTACGCAAACGCCGTGGCGAGACCGATGTCGTCGCTCGGCGAGAGCGAGAAGCAGCTCACGACCCCCTCGGTCGAGAGCTTTTCGCAGAGCGCGCCGAGCACCCCGATCGTCCCCGCCTTCTCCGCGTCGTTCCGCGGCGACTGAAGAACCTCGAGGTACGCGTTGGCGAAGCACGCCTGCGATTCGACCGACGCGCACAGCTCGAAACCGCTCCGGCAGGTCGCGAGGAAGTGGCGCCGTTCGACGTCTCTCCCGAACGGCTCGAACGCGGTGAGCGCCCGCCCGGTTCTCTGGGCGGCGGCTACGGCCCGGCGTGCGTCGGCCTCGGACAGAGGCGCTACCTTGGCCTGCGGGATTGCGCGATCGGACATCTCCTTGGCGAGCTTCTTCGCCTGGACGACCGTGCGCTCAGCCCGCTCGTGCGCTGGCGAAAGCCCGGGGGGCCCCGAGGGCCTCGCGGCGACGTGTGTCCCGCTCTCGGGGTGCTCGACAGCGGGCTCGGTCGCCCCCGTGAGCGGCTTGGCCCTCGCCCTCGGGAGCACCGAGGGAGGGGCTACGGTGCAGCCAAGCAGGAACGCGTCGCTTCGCTTGTAGAAGCCCGGGATGGTGCCCTCCTTCGTCAAGCCGAGCTTTGCCCAGGTGGCAACCTCGTCTCGCTCGACGAGCGTGCACACCTTGTCCACACCTTCACGCTGCGCGAGTGAAGTCACGAAGAGGCGCTTCGCCGCCGAAGGGCCGGCCCGGAAGTCGATCACGCGCATGATTCGCGTGCGGCGATTGACGAGCAGGCAAAGAGATACCGCCTCGTTCTGAAAGAAGATTTCCTCGACTGCCTTCGGGTTCTGTGCCGCCCACGCCTTCGTCGCCATTCTCCACCAGCCCTCGACGCCCTGCGCCGTGCAGGTTTGAAGCAAGCACCTTTCAAAGTTGAAATGGAGCTACCACGGGGGCGAGGGGGTGGTCAAACATGAAGGCGAGACAAATCGTGCGTTTCTGGCAAAATATACGAACGAAAAGGTGAATGGCGCGTGACGAGCCTGGGTTTCACCCCACCAGGCGCGTGATGTCCGCCTCGACCACGCCGACCTTGACTAGGCCCTCCGCGAGTCGCGACTTCGAAACGGAGACGAGGGTGGGCATCCCGCCCGAGAGCCCGAGGAGATCGAGGAAGCTGACGCCGCTGCCGTAGGGGGCGGCGAGGGTCAGGGTGTCGAGGTCGAGAACGGCAGCGAGGCCTGCCCGCTCCTGTCCCAGGAGGAGAAGGAGGGTCTTGTCGTACTCGCCGTGGTGGGGGGTGGCGTCCACGTACGCCAGCGAACGCATCTTGGGGGGGATGCCTGGTATGGGACCGAGCTCCACGATGCGGTAAGAGCCGGCAATCTTGCGCGAGAGCTCCTCGATCGGCGCGAGCTCGGCGGCGGCGCGATCGATCGGAGTCCAGAGAGACGCGTCGGCGAGACCTCCGGCGAGGTGCCGGACGACGATGCCGAAGAGTGCGGTGTCGCGCGGTCGAGCTCGGAGAGCCCGGTCGAATCGTTGGCCGATCGAGCTGGGCAGGCCCTGGCGGGTGTCGATCGCACGCGCGTCGTCGTCGGCCCCCGGGTATGGCTCGACGCCGTGCCTCATCCACTTGGCGGCGCTGCAAAGCCCATCGAAGTCCGTATGGCAAACGATGGTGTCCACGGGGCCGACCCTGTCGACGAGGTCGCGGGTAACCATCTCCGGGCATGCACCGTGCTCGGCCTTGGTCGCCAGCACGAAGCGCGTATCCGCTCGATACGCCTCGTGCTTCGCGTGGTCATGGTGGTCGACCCAGGCGGCCAACCGGGGCCCGAGCTGCTCGATGAAGGGTCGCGTGACCTTGTCGAACCCCCCGCTCGACGACTCCGCGGCAAACGCGACGTCGAGGACGACCACGCGCCCCTTGAGGTCATGGGCGCGCGGCAGTTTGCGGGGGGAAGCAAAGGCCAGGTCCGGACGAGAGGGAGCCACCGCTGGTCGTTAGCACGCAAAGCGGGTCCAGGGACCCGGACGGCATTCCCCGCCGCTGATGTTACGCTCCCGACGCTATGCCTCCCGCATCCCTCCCTCTGACCTTCGACGCCAACGGCCTTCTCCCCGTTATCGTGCAAGACCATCTCACCGGTGAGCTCCGCATGTTCGCGTTCGCGACGCAGGAAGCCATCCTGAAGACGCTCGAGACCGGCCGCGCCACGTTCTGGAGCCGCTCACGAGGCGAGCTTTGGGAGAAGGGCCGCACGAGCGCGAACCCCATCCGTGTGCACCGCGTGCTCGTCGACTGCGATGCGGACTGCATCGTCTACTCGGGTGAGCCGGAGGGGCCGTCGTGCCACACGGGCGCGACGAGCTGCTTCTTCCAGATCCTCCAGGACGGCAAGGTCACGCTCTCGACCGAGCAGCCGCAGACCGTGCTGGCGAGCCTGGAGTCCTCGCTCGAAGCGCGGAAGAAGTCGACGTCGGAGAAGAGCTACACGAAGTCTCTCTACGACGCCGGCCCCGCCGCGATCGGCGCGAAGGTCCGCGAGGAGGCACGCGAGCTGGCGCAGGCCCTCGAGAAGGAGAGCGACGACAGGGTCATCAGCGAGGCCGCCGACACCGTCTATCACATGCTGGTCGGACTTCGTTCGCGCGGGATCGCGTTCCGGCGCGTCCTAGCCGAGCTCCAGCGGCGCTCCGGAACGGGCGGGCACGAGGAGAAGGCGCAGCGCAAGGCGTAGCGAAGGCGCCGCTCGGGCTGATATCGTCCAGTCCCACTCCCCATGTCCACCAAAGTACTCGTCTTCGAGAGTGACGCGGGATTCGCCGGCGAGCTCCGGAGCGAGCTCGGAAAGCTCGGCTGCGCGACGTCGGTCGTCGACGACGGCAACGTCGGGCTCCAGCAGGCCCTGACGGAAAAGCCCGACTTGATCCTGCTATCGATCGAGCTTCCGCGGATGAACGGCTTCTCGGTCTGCAACAAGCTGAAGAAAGACCCGAACCTCAAAGAGGTGCCGCTCATCATCATGTCGAGCGAATCGAGCGACGAGACGTTCGAGCAGCACAAGAAGCTCCGGACGCGCGCCGAGGACTACGTGCACAAGCCGATCGCGTTCGGCGTTCTCCTCGAGCACATCCAGGCCTTCGTGCCGCTCGGAGCCTCTCCGGACAGCGAGGCCTCGATCGTCATCGACGACGAGATCGAGATCGGCGCGACCGAGGACTATTATTCGGACGAAGACGGGACGATGGTCGCCCAGCCATCGCCGGTGGTCGAAGCGGCGCTCGGCCAGGCACTCGCGACCCACAAGCCCGTCGACGCCGACGTCGACGCCTTCGCGGAGTCCGCGTTCGGGATGCTAACCGCCCCCAACGGAGCCGGCGAGGCCGCGGTCGCGATGCCGCCGCCGGCCCCGCCTCCATTGCCTCCCGCTGCGTCGCCCGGGCGCCGTAGCCTGCCTCCGGTGCCCGCCCGGGCGACCCCGAGCGTCGGGCAGGCAGCTCCCAGCATCGATGCGGCGGCATACGAGAGGGTTTGCGCCGAGCTCGCGATGGCCGGCGAAGAGCTCGCGAGAGCGCGTGACGAGCAGTCCAAAGCAAGCGATCGGGCAGCGACGGCCGAAAGCGATCTCGCCAACCTGCGAGCCGAGGCCGACCGATTGCGCGAAGAAGCGGGCGAGGCAGAGCGTCTCACGAGAGAGGTGGACGAGCTCAAGGCGCGGATCGCCGCGGGCCCGAAGGCCGGCGCCATCTCGAGCCGTGAGTTTCTCGACCTGCGCGAGGGGCTAAACAAGAAGGACAAGGAGATCCTCGCGCTCAGGGAACAGCTGTCTCGCAAGGACAAGGAGATCGTCGAGTCGCAAGACAAGATGATCTCGCTCGAACGAACCTTGGCGGACGTGGAGGACCGCTCGCTCGCGACCGAGCGCGAGCTCGCCGAGTCGAAAGAGAAGATCGAGACCCTCGCCGCGGACAAGGACCTCGCGAAGAAGCTCGCGGAGGACCTGAAAGCGCGACTCGAGAAGGCGCGCGCCGACAGCGAGACGAGGGACCGGCAGGCGGCGGAGGCCAGGGCGCGCCACGCCGAGGAGCTCTCGGCGCGCGACGCGAAGCTCGTCGAGGCAAAGACCCAGGCGGAGGAGGCGCTCGCAGGGGAGATCGCTCGACACGCCAGCGAAATGGCGCTGGCCGACGAGCGCCTGCGCGCGGAGCTCGAGCAGGCGATGAAGGAGCGGGAAACCGCCCTCGGCGAGGCTCGCGAACGAGCCGATCGCGAGAAGGCCGAGGCGCACGAGGAAGCGGAGCGCAAGGCGCAGGCCGCCCTCGAGGCGCTCCGCGGCGTGCACGCGCAGCGCCTCGCGGAGGTGGAGAGCGAACGCGACGCGCGCATCGCTTCACTGGATGCGAAGGCTGCGGCGGAGCGGAGCGAGGCCGAGGGAAGGATCGCCAAGCTCGATGTGGATCTGTCGGCGGCGCGCGGCGAGATCGACTCGCTCCGTCAGGCAAGGCAAGCCGCAGAGGCCGCGGCGGAGCTCAAGCTGCTCGATCTGGGGAACCGCCTCGCAGAAGCAGTGGCGGGCCGAGAAGAAGTCGAGAGAAAGCTCTCCGACCTCACCCAACGCGCGGCATCCCTCGAGGAAGACCTCTCGGGCATCCGCCAGGAGCTCGGGGACACGCGCCAGAGGCTCGATGCGGAGTCTGGGCGGGCAGACCGCGCCGCCGCCAAGTGGGCGGCCGACAAGCAGTCGCTCGACCGCGCCAAGGACGCGCTGGCGGTGGCGCGGGTGCAGATCGAAGAGGCCGAGGCGAGGACGTAGCGGCTACGTCGTCGCCCGCTGCGCCCTTCGGAAGACCGCCAACGCTGCGAACGCGAGCCCGATGGCCGCGCCGAGAGGACCCCCGCTCGCCGGCGCCGACTCGCAAGAGCAACCGGTCGCCAGCGGAGGGTCGTAGACCGCGCAGATCGCGGCCACGTCATCGGGCGTGAGGTTGATCGCGCCGGGCTGGTAGTACGCGTACATGATTGAGCGGGTGTCGGTCGCGTGCGCGAGGCCGAGGAAATGTCCGGCCTCGTGCGTGAGGATGGCCTGCAGGTCGAACGCGCCGCTCCCGGAATCGGGCGGTTCTTGGGTCGTCAGCACGTGCTGGGCGGAGTTGACCTCGGTGTACGCCTCGAAGATCTCGCCGTCGTTGACCCCGTAGGTGACGGTCGTGAGCGCCAGCGTGTTCACCGGGTCGTCGTACGGCCACATCTGGTCGCGGAAGACGATGACGTCGTGCGTGACGGCGTTGCAGGTCGAGCTGGTCGTGCAATCGCCCGCGTCCGGGGCGACGTCGAGAGGGCCGATGTCGTAGGCCTGGACGCTCGGAGGCCCGTGAGGGCAGAGCGCGCTGTTCCAGGCGGCGAAGGCCAAGTCCGCGACGCGGCTGGCCTCTGCGAACGTGACGTACTGGCTGGCCGCGGAGGAGACGCCGTAGGGGACGCGCCCCGCGGTCCACGCGATCGGCTTGCCCTGCGTCCAGCAGCCGCTTTCGGCGGGATTGTAGCCCGGCGGCGGAGCAACCGTGGTCGTCCGGCAGAACGCCCCGGCGGTCCGAGCCCCGGAGAGAGCGCAAGCTGCCAGCGCGGCGGCGGCGAGCGCGGAGCCAGCGAAACGCACCGACCTAGGATAGCGCACAAACGCCCGCCCGCAGCCGCGCTCGTGCCTTGGCGCTCACGGGTCTTGTTTGGCGTCTTGTTTGACGTCTTGGTCGGGGAGGGCGGCGGTCCCGCTCGTAGAGTAGGCCCCGGGCGTTCGAACGGCTTCGTAGAGCGCCTGCCGTCGGGCGAAGACTTCCCGGAGCCTCGCGGCCGCGCCCGGGTGGGGCACGTGGCGCTGCATGCCTTCCGTACGGCGCGCCCAGCCGCGGAGGTCGCCGCCGTTCTCGAGCGCGCCGATTTCGAGCGCTCCTAGCGCTCCGAGCTTTGCCGCGCCCGCCAGCGTTGCGTCGCTGTCGGGAACCCAGGAGAGGGGGAGCTCGAGCGCGTCGGCGAGCGTCTGGCGTAGCAGCGCGACGTTCCCGGCGCCGTTGCTCGCCACGACCTCGGTGAAACGCACGCCGAGGTCCTCGGCAACCGAGAGCGAATGGCGAAAGCCGAGAGCGATGCCCTCGAGGAGCGCGCGGTACAAGTGTCCGCGGCCGTGAGCGACGTCGAGCCCGAAGAAGACTCCGCGTGCTTTCTCGTCCCACACCGGCGTGCGCTCGCCTTGGAGGTACGGCAGCATGACGACCCCGTCGGCCCCGGTTTCCACGGCAGCGGCCTCCGCCTCGAGCTCGTACCACCCTGCACCCGGCGCGCACACTCGACGAAACCATTCGAGCGCCGCCCCGCAGAGTGTGCCGCCGAGGGCGAGCCAGCGATCGCATCCGGCGTGATGACTATGAATGAGCCGGGTGTCGAAGCGCGGCGTACGCATCGGCATGAGGAGGTTCCCGGCCGTGCCGAGCATCAGGCACGCCTCGCCTTCTTCCACGACTCCCGCGCCGAGCGCGCTTGCGGCGAAGTCTCCGCCGCCTGCCACGACAGGTGTTCCCTCGCGAAGGCCGGTCGCCTCGGCTGCCGCCCTCGTGACCCGTCCGACGACTTCTTCGGAACGCGTAACGCGCGGAAGGGCGGCAAGGCCGACGCCGACTGCCCGTGCGCCTTCCGCCCACCACGCCCGCGCATGGGCGTCGAACAGCGGCGCGCTGAGCATGGCCGTAGAGACGTCGCACGTCGCTTCCCCGGTCATCCGCATCACCACGAAAGAGTGGGACTGCAAAACAACCGCAGTGCGCTCGAGCGCGTGAGGCTCGTGACGCCCGAGCCACGCGAGCTTTGGCCCGAGGTAGTAGGCGTGGATTCGATTCCCGCACCGATCCGCCGACGGTCCCAGAGCTCGTGCGAGGGCTCTGGCTTCGTCGCCCGCCCGGACGTCGAGCCAGAGAATGGCGGGGCGAACGGCCCGGCCTGCCGAGTCCACGAGGACGGCCGTCGGCGCTTGGCCCACGACGCCCACGGCTTTCACCGTGTTCATTGGAGCTCGTGCGGCCAGCGCTCCACATACTCGAATGGTCGCCTCCCACCAGCCCTCGGCTTCCGCCTCGACGAAGCCTCCTACGCGCATCGAGCTGGAGCAGACCTCGCTGGCCTGCGCCAGCTTTCGGCCAGTGGCATCGAACACCGCTGCCCTGACGCCCGTCGTACCGATGTCGACGCCGAGGAAGGCCTGCGCGCTCATCCGAAAACTGTCTCTTTGCGAGACTACCGCCCTCGAACGCGCTCGACGATGGCCATGACCTCGTCGTCGCCAAGGATGTGCGTCGTCGCCTTGGCGGCCTGCAGGATGCTCGTCACGAGGGCCTCATTCGGCTCGATGCCCCGCTCGCGAAGCCAGTAGTTGACGTTCGAGGCTCCGCTCATGAATCCGATACCGATCTCCTGGTGCCTGCCGAACATTCCCGCGGGCACGCTGCTATACACCCGATCGGCCAGCCACTCGTCCCCCTTCTGCATGGCCTTCGCGATGGCCGCCGCATGCACCCCCGTCGCCGTGCGAAACGCGTCCCGGCCGACGAGCGGATAGTTGGGCGGAATCTGCCACCCGACAGCGCGCGCGACGGTCTCCGAGTACTCGACGAGCTTCGTCAGGTCGCGCTCCGGGGCAAGCTGGCCGAGGAGACGGAGGTTCAGCAGAAGGAGCTCGATCGCGACGTTGCCGACGCGTTCGCCGATGCCCAGGGCTGTTCCGTGTACCCGATCGGCGCCGAACTCGAGCGCCCATAGCGCGTTCTCCAGAGCGAGCCCGCGGTCGTTGTGGCCGTGCCAGTCGATGCCGACTTCCGCGCCGGTCCCGGCGATGACGCCTCTTGTGAATTGGATGAGGTTACGCACCCCGTCGGGAGTGGCGTGGCCGACGGTATCCGAGAGGCAAAGGCGGGTCGCCCCATGATCGATGGCCGCCCGGAAGAGCGTCGCGAGCACCTCCGGGCGGGATCGCGTCGTATCTTCGGTCACATAGGCCACGGGCAAGCCAGCCTTCACGGCCACGTCGATCGCTTCCGTGCTCCGCCTGGCGATGAGCTGCACGTCCCACTGCTCGACGTACTGGCGGATCGGACTCGACGCGATGAAGGCGTAGACGTGGATCGGGATGCCGACGCGCTGGCTGATCTCGATCATCGGCGTGATGTCGCTCGCGATCGTCCTTCCGGCCGTTGCGACCTTGATGGCTAGCTTGCAATCGACGACTTCTCTGCAAAGCCGCAGGCAGTCGTCGAACGCGCGCTTGCCGCTACCCGGCAGGCCGACGTCCACCTCCTCGATGCCGATGTCGGCCATGAGGTGGACGATGCGAAGCTTGTCCTCGACCGACGGATCTTCGACGCTCGGGTTCTGGAGCCCGTCACGAAGCGTCTCGTCGAATAGGGCGAATTTCTGCGGGACGAACGGCCCCTTCCGATCGACCTCGTTCCAGTCATAAATAAGCTCGCCCCCGTGATCCGGGTGGGTGGTGAACGAGGGCATAAAGAACAATATACGGCAAGCGGCACCGGCCCGCGCGCGCGGCGCCAGACGCCATCAGAAGTAGAGCGTCATGCCGCCGGTGGCCAGCGCACCGCCCGATGTGTTCGTCGTCTGTCCGGACGCATCGACGAACTCCGGCTGGGTCTGCGAGAGCGCGTCGGTCCGGCTGCGGACGAAGCCGCGCAAGTCCAGATCGAAGGCGAGCATGCGCGACAGCCGGATCTCGAGGCCGGCGCCGAACTGCCCGCCGAAGTAGTTGTAGTGTTGGTCGAGCGACGTCGAGGACACCGAGGGGTCGTTCGTCACGTGCGCGCCCGACCACCCGAAGCCCGCGAGCAAGTAGAGCTGAGCGTGCGATCTCGGGTTGAGGAACAAGAGGCCGTTCACCGAAAAGGCTGTCTCGCTTCGGTTGTCGCCCTGGTAGTCGTGGCCGCCGACGTAATCGAGGTCCGTCTCGATTCCGAAATAGCGGCTCGGCTTGAACCTCAGCCCCAGGCCTCCGCCGCCCATGCTCGTGTTGCCTGCGTACCCGTGACCGATCATGGCTCCTTCGAGGTGGGCGTTGAGCCCCCACTCATGCGGGGGAGTGACGGGGTTTACGTATCGTCGCGCAGACTCGTACGGCGGCGGATACTCGGGACCATCGACCGTCACCGGCGGCGGCGGCTGGTAGACCACCACGGGC
>VFSW01011027.1_pt1 | contig 12742 bp, 12 predicted proteins | sample 5358111 | NCBI WGS metagenome assembly VFSW01 (sample SAMN11554181, study PRJNA540505) | mine drainage metagenome | isolation source: sediment from site ElyBrook_90M | place: USA: Ely Copper Mine, Vershire, VT | collected 2017 | reverse complement strand
GGACCTCTTCGCCCTCGGCGTCGCACATCGCCTTGAACTTGGCCTCCGCCTCGGCGACCTGGGCCGCGTAGCTCTCCTCATCAGCCTTGACACCGCGCGCGAGAACCTCGCGAACCGCCAATCCTTCAGGATTTCCACCCAGGATCACGTCGACGCCTCGACCCGCCATGTTCGTGGCCACGGTGACGGCGAACTTGCGACCCGCCTGGGCCACGATCTCGGCCTCGCGAAAATGGTGCTTCGCGTTCAACACTTCGTGGGCGATGCCCGCCTTGGAGAGTTCACGCGAGATCAGTTCGGACTTCTCGACCGACGCAGTACCCAGCAGCCCCGGCTGACCCTTGCCGTTACGCTCCCGGACCTCCTCGATGATCGCGGCGATCTTGCCGTCCTCGGTCTTGTAGAGGAGATCGGGCAGGTCCTTGCGCTAACTGGGGCGGTGCGTGGGGATCGGGACGACGGGGAGGTTATAGGTGCTGCCGAATTCCCCGGCCTCGGTCTCGGCGGTACCGGTCATTCCGGCCAGCTTCTCGTAGAGGCGGAAGTAGTTCTGCAGCGTCACGGTGGCCCAGGTGTGGTTCTCCTCTTGGATCCGCACGCGTTCCTTGGCCTCGACCGCCTGGTGCAACCCGTCGGACCAACGACGACCGTCCAGGGTTCGCCCAGTGAATTCATCGACGATCTTGACGACGCCCGCGTCGACCAGGTACTCCTTGTCGCGATGGAAGAGCTCCTTGGCGCGCAGCGCCTGGCCCAGTTGGTGCACGTAGTTGGTCGCGACCGCGTCGTAGAGGTTGTTGACGCCCAGGAGTCGTTCGACCTTCTCAATGCCCGACTCGGTCGGGATCACCGTCTTCTTCTCCTCGTCGACCTCGTAGTCCTCGTCACGGATCAGCGTGCGGGCGATGGAGGCGAACTGGTAGTAGAGCTTGGTCACGTCGGCGGCGGGCCCCGAGATGATCAGCGGGGTGCGCGCTTCGTCGATGAGGATCGAGTCGACCTCGTCGACAATGGCGAAATGGTGTCCGCGCTGGACCATGTGTTCACGACGGCGCGCCATGTTGTCGCGCAGGTAGTCGAAACCGAATTCCGTGTTGGTGCCGTAGGTGATGTCGCAGAGGTACGCCTCGCGCTTCTGCTCGAAGTCGGGCAGATCGGGTCCGACCCGTCCCACGCTCAGTCCGAGCCAGCGGTGCAGCTGACCCATCCAGTTCGCGTCGCGGGTGGCCAGGTAGTCGTTCACGGTGACTACGTGCACGCCATTGCCCGCGAGCGCGTTGAGGTACACCGGCAAGGTCGAGACGAGCGTCTTGCCCTCACCGGTCTTCATCTCGGCGATCCACCCAAAGTGCAGGCTCATTCCACCCATCAGTTGCACGTCGTAGTGGCGTTGACCCAGTACTCGACTCGCCGCCTCGCGCACCACGGCGAACGCCTCGATCAAGATGTCGTCGAGCGTCTCGCCCTCGGCGAGTCGCTCCTTGAACACGTCGGTCTTGGCGCGCAACTCCGCGTCGGTCAGTCCCGCCATCTCGCCGGAGAGTTCATTAATAGGTCCGACGAGCTCGGCGAGCTGTTTGGCGCGCTTCCCTTCACCGGCCTTGAGGATCTTCTGGAACACACTCATGACTTCACAACACTACCGGTCAGGGAGAAAGTTCAACGAGGCTGCGAGTGCTGACCTGGTCTTTGACCCCACACTCGCCTGTTCGAGGCCGGACCACTCTGGTACGGCTCGAAAAGGACTTACGTCTAAACCGCGCCATGCTCAGCGTCTCGCGACGCCTTACGTGGGTCGTTTCGCCCGCGGCTGGCATCGACTTTCAACCACAGAACCACCCGCAGCCCCGACCCAGCCTAGACCGCCAAGGCCTCACTCGCGCGGGCGCAACACCGCGACCACGACAAGTCGCAGGCCCAGGACCAGGGCGGCCAACGGGACCAGGGCCCGACGCACCCCGCGCGCCGTGTGCATCTCAAAACGCAGGGCGCTGCGGTGATGGGCCCACACCATCGACCGAGTGGCGCGCTGACGCGAGAGTCCCTCGACGTGGGTCACGACCGCCTCGTCGACGGCGGCCACGCCCCAGCCGCGCTGGCGCAGGTCCCAGCACAGCGTCATGTCCTCGGCGAACATGAAATAGCGTTCGTCGAATCCGCCCACGTCCTCGAAGGCACGGGCGCGCACCATGAAACAGGCGCCCGACACCCAGTCGACGCTGCCGTCAGCGTGGCGCGAGCGGTTGCGGCGAGTGGCGGGGTTGTTCGCCCACAGCGGCGCCAACAGGGCGTGCAGTCCGGCCAGCCAGAAGTTCGGAAAGACCCGGTGCGAGGGGTACACGCTGGCGTCGGGACGTCGGATCTGGGGTCCCACCAGTGCGACGGTCGGCTCGGCGTCCAGGGCCGCCACCAGTGCGGCCACGGCACCGTGGTGCACGATGACGTCGGGATTGGCGATGAGGATCAGTTCCTTGTCACTGATCTGGGCGACGCCGCGGTTCGCGCCGCGACCGTACCCGAGATTGAGGCCCGGCTCGACGAGTCGCACGCCGTCGCCAACGAGCACCGAGGCCGTCGAACCCGGCGTGCCGTTCTCGACCACGACGATGTCCTCGACGCCGTTGAGGCGCAACGATTCCACGCAGCGCGTCAGGGCGCTCTCGGCGTGATAATCCACGACCACGGCGCCCACGCGCGCGGTCACGTCGCTCACGCCGTGACTCCGCCGCGCCGGTCGCGCACGAGTCGTGCGACCCCGTCGGTCCACGCGGGCATGGCGAGGTAGTTCGCGTTCCACTTCGACGTGTCGAGGTCGCTGCGCTCGGGACGGTGCGCGAGGGGAGCCGGTGACAAGTCGCTTGTCAGAATCGGCGTCGCGAAGTCGTCGCCGCGCCCCAGGGTCCGTCCGACGAAGTCGGCGATGTCGAACCACGTGGTGGTCCCGGTGTTGGCCACGTGCCACGTGCCCCCGGGACGCGAGCGCGCCAGCGCGGCCAATGAGCGGGCCAGATCGCTCGCCACCGTCACCGTCCCGGTCTGGTCGTTGACGAATCGAACGCTCTGGCCCGACGCGGCACGCTCAGCGATGACGTGCACCACGTTCTTGCCGCGCACGCCCATGACCCACGACGTACGCACGATGGTGTCCTCGCGGCGACAGAGCAGTTCGCCGTCACGCTTCGAGGTGCCGTAGACGCTCAAGGGATTGGTCGCGTCCTCTTCGACGTAACTCGCACCCTTGCGTCCGTCGAAGACGTAGTCGGTGGAGACTGCGATGAGGTGTGCCCCCGTGGCGTGGGCCGCGTCCGAGAGATAGCCCGTGGCGGTGGCGTTGACCGCGAAGCACGTGTCGGCGTCGGTCTCGGCCTTGTCGACCGCGGTGTAGGCGGCCAGATGTACGACCACGTCGGGTCGCGTGGCCTGCAGCGCGGCGTCCACGCGATCGCGGTCGGTGATGTCAAGGTCGTGGCGCGTCAAGGCCAGCACCTCGAACTCGTCGTTGTCGATGGGCCGTTGGTCGGGCGCGTAGTTGACGCTGGCGCCGGCCGGGGCACCCCCGCGAAGGATGTCGACCAAGTCGACACCGACCTGGCCGCCGGCTCCCGTGACCAGAACGCGTAGTGGTCGATTCATCAACTTTCCTCTCCTCGCAGGTGAACCACGTCGCCCGCGGCGAACGTGCGTCGCTCGTCGCCGGTGTCCACGATCAGCGCCCCATCGTCATCGATTCCCACCGCGCGGCCGCGCACGACCCCCCCGACGAGTTCGACGCGCACGTCGCGGCCGAGGGTCGCCAAGTCCTCGAGGTAGCGCTCGCGCAGGCTCGCTCGCCCCGCGTCGGTGTCGAGGGACGCCCGGCGTTCGCCGAGTGCGTCGAGGTACGCGTCGAGGACCCCCGCGGGCTCGAGCGACGCCCCCGTCGCCTCGAGCACGGTGGTGGCCCCGGCGTAGTGCGGATCGACCGCGTGAAGATTGAGCCCGAGCCCCACCACGACCATGTCGCTCCTCGGGTGGGGTGCGTCGCCTGCGACGCTCGGGTGATCGCGCGACTCGGCGGAGACGACCTCGGCGAGGAGCCCCGCCACCTTGCGCTCGTCGAAGAGGACGTCATTGGGCCACTTGAGGGTCGGGCGCCGGCCACTGAGCACGTCGAGGGCGTCACACACCGACAGGGCCGCGGCCACCACGACCCATTGCGGGGCGACCGGCGTCGGGGGCGTCGCCAGCAGGGCCGAACACAGCAACGAGGATCCCGCGGGGGCCCGCCACACGCGGTCCAGGCGTCCGCGGCCCTCGCTCTGAAAGTCGCAGTAGACGGCGTGGTGGCCCGTGGCGCCCTCGCGCGCGCGTCGCGCCAGCCAGGTGTTGGTCGAATCCACGTGATCAAGATGCTCCACGTTCCACTCGACTCGACTCACCCCCAAACTTTAGACAGGTCGTGCGCTCTCGCGCCCCGATTGCGCGCGCCGCGCTCCACGTCGCGCGGGGTCAGAACTAGGGTTTGGTGGGCCGGTGGTAAATTATGGCCAAGCGTGCGGAGGGTTTCGTGTTAAGCAAAGTACTGATCGCCAACCGTGGCGAGATCGCCGTGCGCGTCATCCGTACCTGCAAGGAGATGGGCATCGCCACCGTGGCGATCTACTCCGAACTCGACCGCGAGGCCCTGCACGTACGTCTGGCCGACGAGGCCTACGCCCTCGGCGGACAGACGGCGACCGAGAGTTATCTCAACACCGCCGCCATCCTCGAGATCATCGCGGCCTCGGGCGCCGACGCGGTGCACCCGGGCTACGGGTTCTTCTCGGAGAACACCGATTTCGCCCGCGCCATCACCGAAATGGGCGTGACCTTCATCGGCCCTCCCCCCTCGGCCATCGAGGTCATGGGTGACAAGATCTCCTCGCGCCTGGCCGCCGAGAAGGCGGGCGTCAGTGGCGTGCCCGGACGTAGCCAGACCCTCGAGCACTACCAAGAGGTCGTCGACTTCGGCAATGAGTTCGGCTGGCCGGTCGCCATCAAGGCCGCCTTCGGCGGAGGCGGTCGGGGCATGAAGGTCGTCAGTGATCCCCAGGACGCCGAGGCCGCGCTCGAGAGCGCCCAGCGAGAGTCGCTCAACTACTTCGGACGCGCTGAGTGTTACGTCGAGCGCTACCTCACCTGGCCGCGCCACATCGAGATGCAGGTGCTCGCGGACAACTACGGCAATACCCTGTGGCTCGGGGAGCGCGACTGCTCACCCCAGCGACGCCACCAGAAGCTCGTCGAAGAGTCGCCGGCACCCAACTTCCCCGACGAGGTGCGCCAGGCCATGGGGGCGGCCGCCGTGCGCGTCTCCCAGGCGTGCGGTTACGTGAACGCCGGCACCGTGGAGTTCATGTACCAAGACGGCGAGTTCTACTTCCTCGAAATGAACACCCGCCTGCAGGTGGAGCACCCCATCACGGAGTGGGTCACGGGGCTGGACCTCGTGGAGTGGCAACTGCGCATCGCCGCGGGCGAGCGGCTCGACCTGACCCAGGATGACATCACCCATCACGGCCACGCGATCGAAGTTCGCATCAACGCCGAGGACGCCTCCAACGGTCGCTTCGCTCCTTCGCCGGGCACGTTGACCCGGTTCGACCAGCCGGCGGGACCTGGCGTGCGCCTCGACGCGGGCTACGCCGTGGGCGACACCGTCTCGCAGTACTACGACAACCTCATCGCCAAGCTGGCGGTCTGGGCTCCCGACCGTGAACGAGCGCGGCGCCGCTTGCTGCGCGCGATCGAGGAGACCGTCATCGAAGGAGTGGCCACCACGCTGCCGGCCGACGTCATCATCCTCAGCGATGACGCATTCATCAACGCGACGCACTCGACGAATTGGGTCGAGACCGACTTGGATTTCTCCTCAATCCCCGCGGCGCCCGCCCCGGCCACCAACGAGGGTGACGCGCTGGTGCGCCGCGACGTCACCGCCGAGGTGAACGGTCGGCGCATCGCCGTCGCGGTCTGGCTACCCGAGGGCGACGACCCGCCCGCGCGCCCTGGCGGCGCGCTCAAACCGCGTCGTTCGCACCACTCGGCGCTCGCGAGCACCGGTTCGGGCACGGTCAGTGCGCCGATGCAGGGCACCATCGTCAAGGTGAGCGTCGAGGTCGGACAGCGCGTGGAGGTCGGCGACACCATCGTGATCCTCGAGGCCATGAAGATGGAGAACAGCGTGCGTAGCGAGCGCGCCGGTACGGTCAAGGCGATCAACGTCGCGGCCGGCGACGGGGTGGCCGTCGGTGACGTCGTGGCGGTCATCGAGTGAGCATGGACGCGGCGCGGCGCGCCATCGACGACGCCGCGCGCGGCCTACTCGAGTTGAGCCACTTCATCCACGCCCACCCCGAGTTGGGTTACGAGGAGTACCTCAGTGCCGACGCCGTGAGCACCGCCGCGCAGGCGGCGGGCTTCGAGGTCGAACGTGGTATCGCGGGGCTCGCCACCGCTTTTCGCGCGACCAAGGGCACCGGGGAGCTGCGCATCGTCTTTTGTGCCGAGTACGACGCCCTGCCCGACGTGGGCCACGCCTGCGGACACAACATCATCGCGGCGGCGTCACTCGGCGCGGCCATCGGGCTCGCCGCGGTGGCGGACGAGATCGGCGTGAGCGTCATCTTGCTCGGCACGCCCAGCGAAGAGGGCGGCGGCGGCAAGATCGACCTCATCAACGCCGGATATTTCGACGACGTGCACGCCGCGATGATGGTGCACCCCTGGCCCAACGAACGACTTGAGGCGACCTGCCTGGCGGTCGATCACTTCGACGTGACCTACGAGGGCAAGGAGGCCCACGCGTCGGCCGCGCCGTGGGAGGGCGTCAACGCGCTCGACGCCTTGACCATCGCCCAGGTCGCGGTCGGACTGCTGCGCCAGCAGTTGCGACCCGGTGACCAGGTCCATTCCATCATCGTCGAAGGGGGAAGCGCGGCCAACATCATCGCGCGTCGCGCCACCGGTCGCTACATGGCCCGATCACTGAGCGCCGAGCGACTCGCGCAGCTACGCGACCGGCTGGCTGGCTGCTTCGAGGCGGGAGCGCGCGCCACGGGGGCGTCGCTCTCGGTGAGCGAGATCGGCAGCGCCTTCTCGCACATGCACAGTGACGTCGACATCCTCGCGCACTATCGCCGGGCCGCCGAGGCTCTGGGGCGCTCGTTCGCCCTCGACGACCAGGGAGCGCCCCCACCCACCATCTCCACCGACATGGCCAACGTCTCGCTGGTCGTGCCCTCGATCCACCCGCTCCTGGCCATCCCCACCCACGGCGCGGTGAACCACCAGCCCGAGTTCACCGCCGCGTGCGTGACCCCCGAGGCGGACCAGGCGGTCCTCGACGGCGCGCTGGCCCTCGCCCACACCGCGGTACTCGTTGCGACAGACGTCGCCCTTCGTGAAAGGTTGCTCCAACGATGATCACTGAACACGCGTGGCTTCCCGTGACCCCGGGACGAGAGGAGGAGTTCACCGCCGCGGTCGTGGCCGCGCTACCGGTGATCGAATCGGCCCCCGGATGCCACGGCGCCGAGGTGCGCCGCCAGATCGAGGACCCCTCAACGTTCCTGCTCCTGGTTCGCTGGAGCAGCGTGGAGGCCCACATGGATTTTCGCGCGACGGAACTCTTCGACACCTGGCGCCAGCTCACCCATTCCTTCTACGACCGCCCCCCCACGGTCACGCACTTCACCGAGGCCCTCGCGCGCGACTGAGGGCTAACTCGGTCGGTACTCCTCGAAGACACCACGCAGTGCATCGGCGACCTCGCCGAGCGTCGCCAGGCGCGACAGGGCGATCTTCATCGGATACAGGAGGTTGGCACTGCCGCGCGCTGCGGTCACGACGTCGTCGAGGGCCGCGCGCACCCCGGCCTCGTCACGACGCTGCTTGAGCGCGCGCACTCGTTCGACCTGCAGGTTCTGTCGCTCGATGTCGAAGGGGAACACCTCGGGCGACACGTCGCCCTCGTCGACGAAGTGGTTGAGACCGACCACGATGCGCTCGCCCTCGTCGATGGAGCGCGCGAAGTCGTAGGCGGCGTTCTCGATCTCGCGTTGGGGATACCCCGCCTCGATGGCGGCCACCGCTCCACCCATCTCGTCGATGGCGTCGAGGTAGGCCCGGGCGCGCTGCTCGATCTGCGTGGTGAGCGTCTCGACGAAATATGATCCCGCCAACGGATCCACGGTGTCGGCGATCCCGGTCTCGTACCCGATGACCTGTTGGGTGCGAAGCGCGAGGCGCACCGCGTGCTCGGTGGGCAGTCCGAGCGCTTCGTCGAAGCTGTTGGTGTGCAGGCTCTGGGTCCCCCCCAAGGTCGCGGCGAGGGCTTGGAGCGTCACGCGAATGACGTTGTTCTCGGGCTGTTGGGCGGTCAACGTGGAGCCCGCGGTCTGGGTGTGGAACCGCAACATCAACGACGACGGCTTGGTCGCGGCGAAGCGTTCACGCATGATCGTCGCCCACAATCGGCGGGCGGCACGATACTTCGCGACCTCCTCGAAGAGGTTGTTGTGGGCGTTGAAGAAGAACGAGAGCCGCGGCGCGAAGTCGTCCACGGCCAGTCCCGCGGCGAGCGCCGCCTCGACGTAGGCGATACCGTCGGCCAAGGTGAAGGCGACCTCCTGGACCGCCGTCGACCCGGCCTCGCGGATGTGGTAGCCCGAGATGGAGATCGTGTTCCAGTTGGGCATCTCCTTCGCGCAGTAGGCGAAGGTGTCGACGATGAGGCGCATCGAGGGCCGCGGGGGGTAGATGTAGGTCCCGCGAGCGATGTACTCCTTCAAGATGTCGTTTTGGATGGTGCCACGCAGTTGGTCGCCGCGGACGCCCTGCTCCTCGCCGACGAGCTGATAGAGCAACAGCAGCGTCGACGCGGTGGCGTTGATGGTCATCGACGTGGTGACCTCGGCCAGGGGCAGGTGCGCCAGCAACAACCTCATGTCCTCCAAGGAGGAGATGGCCACCCCGACGCGGCCCACCTCGCCCTCGGCGCGGACGTGGTCGGAGTCGTAGCCCATCTGCGTCGGCAGGTCGAACGCGCACGACAGGCCGGTCTGACCCGCCCCGAGCAGGAAGCGGAACCGCTCGTTGGTCTCCTCCGCGGTGCCGAAGCCCGCGTACTGGCGCATGGTCCAGAGTCGGCCGCGGTACATGTTGGCGTAGACCCCGCGGGTGAAGGGATACTCCCCGGGTTCGCCGAGGTCGCGCGATTCCTCGAAATCCGACATATCGGCACCGTGATAGACACGGCGAATCTCGATACCGGAATCCGTCGATCTCTGGTCGGGGTCCACGAGGGCCATGCTACGCCGTGGCCTCGTGGGGCGACGAGCAAGAGAGGCCAAAGGTCCGTCGCCGGGGCCAATAGCGTGGGCCTCGACCACTGAAATGTGAAGGAGCCCGCCATGCCACTGTCAGTCATCCACCTCTTCCACGGGGACGACGACTCACTGTCCGCCGGTTCACACGTCGCCGAGCGGATCCGCCAGGTGGCGTCCGAGCAGGGTGTCACGCTCGAAGTGTTCTGCTTCGGACCGGCGCAGGGCGCCCTGAGCGCCGCCGACGAGTCGCCCGTGCGCGGCGAGTACAACCAACAGATCGACGAGTTGATTGCCGCCGGCGTTGCGGTGGGCGCCTGCGTCAACGCGGCCCGAGCCGCCGGTACCGAAGAGGCCCTGAGCGCCCGCGGGATCAGACTGCAGTTCGCGCGCGACGCCTTCGTACGGTACGCCGTAGAGAACGCCACCGTGGTGAGCTTCTAGGTCCGTGGCGCACGACGACGCGAACGCGAGCGACGGGGCGGCACCGCGACCTCACTGGTCTCTGGCGTCGTGGCTCACTGAGGGCGCGTTGCCGACGTTCACCGTGCGCGACACGCGTTCGGCCCAGGGTCGCCTCGATCCCCGCGTCAAGACGATCACCGTGGCGGACCTCGTCCTGGCGCATGGTCACGCGTGCGATGGGTTGCTTCGCGGCGTGTGGGCCATGCGAGCGCTGGCGGACCTGGCCTTCGCCGACGAGGGGTTCGATCGCAGCGACCTCTTGGTGGTGTCGAAGAACTCACCGTGCCTGGGTGACGTCGCGGCCTACCTCACGGGGGCGAGGACCCGATTCGGGACGCATCGACTCGACGATTCCCTGGGCGTGGGCTTCCAGCTGCAGCGATTGTCAACCCAAGAGTCCTGGGAGGTCCGCGAGGAACCGGGATTCTTCCCCGCGAACATCATCGCCTGGGAGGCGGACCTGTTACGGGGAGGTCGCGACGAGTCCGAGATGCGCGAGCTACTCGCCGTTCACGAGGCGGCCCAGTGGGACTGGGTCCGCGACGTGCTCCTACCCAGTGCGCCGAGCGACCACTACGCCGCGCGCCGGTTGAAGCGACTCGAACTGCCGCCGGCTCTGTTGGAGGCGCGACGCAGTGACACCGTCAACCGTACGGTTCCCCCGCCCCGGTGCGTGATCAGTCCCGACGACCCCGGCGCGGACCACGAACCCGGGGACCTCGACGATCAACTGACCTGGCGAGCGCGTTACGAGGCCGGCCCCACTGTCTGACGCCATTCACTCGCGCCTAGGCGAGCACCGCGTGGGGCATGCACAGGTCGTCGTACTCGAGGATCTGGATCGGGCCCGCGTGCTCGCCGCACGCCGGGCATTCGGGGTCACGGCGCACCTTGAAGGTGCGAAAGCTCTGATCCATCGAGTCATAGGTCAAGAGTCGCCCGATCAGCGGTTCACCGAGGTCCAACAGCAACTTGATCGTCTCGATGGCCTGGATCGATCCCACGATGCCCGGTAGCACGCCCAGCACGCCGGCCTCGGCGCAGCTGGGAGCGAGCTCCGCGGGTGGCGGCTCAGGAATCATGCAGCGGTAGCAGGGTCCCACGTAGGGAGCGAAGACGGTGACCTGACCCTCGAAGCGGAAGATCGAGCCGTGCACCACCGGAATGTTCTTCATCAGCGCGGCGTCATTGACCAAGTAGCGCGTGGGGAAGTTGTCCGTACCGTCGACGATGACGTCGTAACCGTCAATGATGTCGAGGATATTGTCCGCGCCCAGTCGCGTGTCGTAGGTCTTGACCGTCAAGTCGGGATTCATCGCGGTGAGGGTGGCCTTGGCGCTGTCGACCTTGCGCATACCGATGCGATCGGTGTTATGAAGGATCTGGCGCTGCAGGTTCGACGCGTCCACCACGTCCATGTCGATGATGCCCAGGGTCCCCACGCCCGCGGCCGCCAGGTACAGCGCCGCCGGAGAACCCAGGCCCCCCGCGCCGAGCAGGAGAACCTTGGAGGCCAGCAACTTCAACTGGCCCTTCTCGCCCACTTCGGGCAGCAACAGGTGGCGCTGGTAGCGGTTCCGCTGATCGGCCGTCATCGTCTGGGGTGTCGTCCAGGGCAGGCCCTCGTCCTTCCATTTGTTGAACCCTCCGATGATCGACACCACGTCCTGGTAGCCCAGGTCCTGGAGAGTCTTGGTCGCGAAGGCCGAACGAACCCCGCCGGCGCAGTACACGGCGACGGGCGCGGACTTATCGAGCAGTCGACCTTCGACGGCGAACTCGAGGTTGCCGCGCGGGATGTGCACCGCACCCGCGACCGCTCCTTGTTCGTACTCGTCGGGCTCGCGCACGTCGAGCAGGGTGTAGCGGCCCAGCTGCGCGGCGACCTCGTGGGGGTCGATCTCACGGATCTCGGCCTTAGCGGCGTTCAGTAGTTCTCGAGGTGAAGACACGGTCGCTCCTTGGTTCGCGCTAAATCTTACCTGATTGGTCATCATTCGCGACCGGCCTCTGGTAGACCCGTTCCATGGACCTCAGCGAGCTATTGCGACGTCGTCGGATGACCCGATCGTTCTCGCCCGAGGGGATCGACCAGTCCCTCATCGACGATCTGTGCGAGCTGGCGCTCCTCGCGCCCACCGCGGGCAACAGCGCCGGGGTACGCATGACGACCGTGGCCCCTGATCAGGTACCCACGTACTTCGAGGTCGCCACCGACGAAGCGTGGCGTGAGAGCAGCCCCCGCTTCGCGGGTCTGGCGCGCGCCACGTCGGTGGTCATCGTCACCTCGCGACCCCAGGACTACTTCGTGCGCTACGCCCAGGCGGACAAGGCCTCGTCGGGGCTCGCCACGCCCGAGTCCTGGCTCGTCCCCTACTGGCACACCGACGCCGCCATGGCCACGATGTCCCTGCTCTTGTTGCTCGAGGAGCGGCGCCTGGGGGCGACGCTGTGGGGAAACTTCCGCCACGACGCCGACGTCCTGGCGTGGGCGGGCGTGAGCGACGAGGTCCTCTTTGGCACCGTGTTGATCGGCGTGCCCGACGGCGAGGACCATCCCTCGGCGTCGCTCGCGCGCGACGTGCCCTCGCGACGCCAACGCGTGCGACACGTCTCGTGAGGCGTCAGGCGAGCGCCGAGGCGATAATGGCGTCGATGTCCCTCGAGGTGAACGTGAAGCCGCTGGCCTCGAGCGCGGTGGGAACCACGCGCTGGCTCGTCAGAACCGTGTTGTCGGCCAGTTCTCGCCCCAGGGTCAGGCGCATCGCCAGCGTTGGCACCCGCAGCAACGCGGGTCGTCGCAGGGCGCGGGCGAGGGATTTGGTCATCTCGCGATTGGTACAGGGACTCGGCGCGACCAGATTGAAGGCGCCCGACAGTTGATGGTCGATGAGCCAGATCATGGCGTTGACCTCGTCGACCAAGGAGATGGG
>VFSW01011025.1_pt1 | contig 12745 bp, 12 predicted proteins | sample 5358111 | NCBI WGS metagenome assembly VFSW01 (sample SAMN11554181, study PRJNA540505) | mine drainage metagenome | isolation source: sediment from site ElyBrook_90M | place: USA: Ely Copper Mine, Vershire, VT | collected 2017 | reverse complement strand
GCGAAAGGCGCGGCCATAGCTAATACGATGGCCGGCATAAGGATGCGTAGTTTCATTGGATAGGAGAATTGAGTCAGGACGCTGGCGTGACGCAGCAGGAGTGAAGCCATGGGATAAAAATTCGGCCTCAGCAATCCTGTTTTTGATCCATTGCCCAAGTGCAGTGCTGCTCTTCAGTGCCAGCATTTCGTCGGTGCATCGGTCTTGATGGGCAGAGAATTAGATCAGAATTGTTCATTTTTCATTGAACAAACCAAACATAATCCCATATCCGATCCCTATGATCCAGCTTCCGGCTTCAGCGGTCGATAGCCGTGCGGGCTCCAACTTGAATGAATTCGAGCAAGGGGTGATCGATGTCTTTGTCCGATTGGCGGGCATGCTTGGCATTCCTAAATCAGTTGGGGAGATTTACGGTCTTCTCTTTGCCACGGCCCGACCGTTGGCCTTCCCGGACATTGGCGAAATGCTGAATCTTAGCAAGGGCTCCATTAGCCAGGGGTTGCGGCTATTACGCGGCATCGGTGCGGTAAAGCTGATCTACATTCCCGGCGATCGCCGGGACCATTTCGTGCCCGAGACTGAGTTGCGGGCCCTATTGTCAGGGTTTCTCCGTGAGAACGTGCGGCCGCATTTGGAGAGTGGGCTGGCTCGAATAAAGATCCTCGATGCCCTGTGCCGCCGCTCAGACTTTAGCGGGAGTGACGAGCGGACGCAGAAGACGCTGCGCCAGCGCATCGAAAAACTTCAGGCTTGGCATAAAAAGGGCAGGACAGTTGTACCGATTATTTCGAAGCTCGTTGGCTGACCACCCAGACAAGCAGATTAGTTCAATCGCATCCTTTGGGAAGCGACGGGGCGAAGCTTTGAAGAAGCCGACCCGGTTCAACGACAGCCGATTCCCGTAGGTCAATCTCAATCGCCCACCTACCGTCGCCTCCCGAACAATATGACTTACTCAGAGAACGGTATGTTCGTAAATCTGAGATGCGGTCCATATGCGAATGTCGCTAAGATAACATGAGTGAATTCCGGCGAGTTCTGCTTGCGAAAAAGTGACGACGCTCGATTCGATGCTGGACAGTTGCTCTGAGCGATTCTATCCGCTCTTGACGAACGGACTCGAAACGATACGAAGTTTTTGACCTCGAAAATCGAGGCGATGTTTTATTTGCAAGTGATTTTTCTACAGCAACGTAAGTTGATATCATCGCGCCATGCTGAAAAATAATAAGCGTGTATCGCAAGCAGTATTACATTGCTTGCACGCCGCGGGCGGTAGGTGATCTCCGCATGGACCAAATCGGAGAGAGATTCCAGTTTCTCGGCTTTTCGCGGATAGTGAGCGCCATTCGGTCGAAAGCGCAGAGACTGGCGAGGGAAGCCAACGCGCTCGACGGCTTGGCCGCGCTAGTCGGCTGGTTCATACCGGCCGAGATCTTCGATCCGGAAGGCGGCCAGCGTCGGCGGATCTACCCGCCCGGGGTGACCTTCGTCGCGGTTTTGGGCCAGGTGCTCGGCCGCGGCAGGGCCTGCCGAGAGGCGGTACGCTGCGTGCAGGCTTTGGTAACGGCGATCCGCCGGCCGATTCCCGACGACAGCTCGAGCGTCTACTGCCAGGCGTGATCGTGTCAGGCCCAATCCTGCGCCCAGAGTTCTTGTAACGCTGTGGTTCGCAACGACTAATCCGCGATGTGAAGCTGGAGCCGGGCACCGGCACCCGCTCCTGAGCCAATTCGCTTTGGGCGAACGGCACCAAGCACATTCACCGTTTCGACTCCTTGAAAATCCTAGTAACTGGCGTGGCGGGATTTGTAGGAAGCCATGTCAGCGAACTGCTTTTGACTCAAGGGCACCGAGTCTACGGGGTCGATAATCTCCGGTCCGGGAGAATGGAAAACCTTTCCGAAATCATGAGCTCGGAAGGATTCGAGTTTAAGACAGCGGATTTGGCCCAACCAGAGCAATTCGAAGCTGTCGTCGGCAAGGTGTTACCCGAGGTCATCGTGCACCTTGCCGGCTTAGTGAGCGTTCAGGAGAGCATCCGCAACCCACCTCTCAATCAATTGCTTAACGTCACGATGACCAAGTTGTTGGAAGAGACATCTGCTCGTCATCGGATTCCGCGAGTGGTCTACGCGTCATCCGCGGCGGTCTACGGAATGTCCGCCGAATTGCTCTTGTCCGAATCTAGTCGGACGGCGCCGACCAGCCCCTATGGCCTCGCAAAGCTCGAGTCCGAGGCGATCTTGATTCCCTGGAATAAGAGGTCGGGACCCGAAGCCATCTGCCTCCGCTATTTCAATATTTACGGGCCGCGCCAGAACGCGAATTCACCCTATTCAGGCGTGATCGCGAAGTTTTCCAACGCCTATGCCACGGCCAGCCCAATTACGGTCTATGGCGACGGGAACCAGAGGCGGGACTTCATACACGTATTCGATGTCGCTCAAGCGACGGCGGTTGCAGCCACGAGCGCGACGGCGGAACCCGGGATCTACACCGTTTGCACCGGTAAGCCCACCAGCGTTCTCGAGGTGATCGAGTTCTTCAACCGGCTCTATCGCGTGACTCCCGCGGTGCGGTTCTTGCCGCCCGCCCAAGGAGATATCAGGCATTCCTGCGGAGACGCCTCGAAGGCACGCGATAAGTTGGGATTCTTCGCCGAGGTCGGTATGGCGGACGGGCTGCAGTCGCTCAAGCTGTGACCTTGCGTGACCCTGACGGACATGCGACCAACATCGACGGAGCGCAGCTTCGATGATTGCGATAGCTCGCATCAAGGCCGAGGCCATTGCGGTCGTGCGGAGCGCCCTGGAAAGGCGCGGTTCGTGGCGGGATGCGTTGAAGCAGCGGGCGGCGAAGGAATTCCTATGGATCGTCCTGGGCCAGGTGGTCGCCACGGCAGGAGGCTTTGTTGGATTCCGGCTGCTCAGCGAACACCTGACGACGGCGATTTGGGGTCAGGTCTTGGTCTGGCAGACGGTCGCGCTGCTCATCAACAAAGTCATCGTCGGCGGCCTTGCAGCGGCGGCCTTGAGGTTCGCTGGTGTTGCCTACCGGGAAGGGCAGCTGAAAGATCTGCTCGGCACCGTCTTCTCGATGATGGTGATCGCGGTCTTGGGGCTACTTCTCGTGTTGCTGGCATTGGTGGCGACGGATTGGCTGCCGATTCTCCGTTCCGAATGGCGGCTGCTCGTGTTGGTGGTGATCCTCGCCATCATCAATGGCCTGTGCGGCATCGCGGACGCGGTCCAAAGTTCGCTGCGCCACCGGGCCGTCGTCGCGTTCCATCAATCCATGGCGCAGTGCAGCCGGTTTGCCTTCGCCATTGTCGCTGTGCTGGTGGCTGGCCCCGATTCGACCATCGTCTTCGTTGGATTTGTTGTGGGCGCGGCTTTGATTCTGCTCTCCGAGGTATGCTTCGGCATGCGTCTGGTCGCGCTTCAACAACGGGAGCTTCCGCCGCGGGCGGCCGGCCTCCCGGGCTGGCGCGGACCGGTGCTCAGGTATGCGTGGCCCTTTGGTGCCTGGGGCATCCTGAACTGGCTGCAGTCCTCGACTGAACGGTGGTCGATCGAGGCCAACATAGGCGCGGAGAGCCTTGGGATCTATGGGGCGGCTTCACAACTGAGCACTCAGCCCATCACGATGCTCTGGGGAGCTATCCTGCAACTGCTCTCCCCCATCATCTTCCGGGTAGTCGACGTCGACCGCGATTACCGCCGCGCCAATCGCATGGTCGCAGTCGCCGCGGCGGCGATTATGGGGGTTGGCCTATTGAGCGGATTGGTGGTGGCGACACTCGGCAAATATGTCGTCTTCCTTTTCGTCGGCCCCCGGTTCCATGGCATCACCCACTATTGGCCAGCGTTGTTCTGCATCGCCGGCCTAGCTGGAACCGGGCAGGTGTTGAGCGTCCATCTGATGGCCAGGCGAAAGAGCGACCGCCTGATCATTCCCCGGGTGGCGACCAGCGCGACGGGTGTAGCGGCGCTACTCGTGCTCGTTCCGCGCTGGGGCATCGACGGAGCCATTGTTGCCGCGGGATTATCGGCGCTGGTTTCCGTCGGCACCAACCTGGCGATGATTTTGAACCACGATGATTCTCGCGCAGATCCACTCCGCGCTTAGAAGGCTGCAATTGGAGTGCTCGTATCTCCGTCGCCGGGAGCGATACTCGGCTGGCGAACGGGCTCGAGCAGGGGCGCGCTCGTCCGGGGCAGAGGAGGCTAGGCGCAGGATTGCGGCACGTGGATGGAGTCCTCGGCAAAAGCGGCTCGGTGAGTACCACACGCTGGCCTTTATTCCCCAGGTCGCCTGGCACGGCCATCTTGTGCCCGACCTTAGGGCCTTGGGACGTCTCAGTCTGTATGACTATGTCAGTGACGGCTACTCGGCAGGCGAGTTCCGGCGTGGTCGGGCGACCGGACTCAGGCGTCGAGAGGAGATGAATCGGCGGTTCGTCGAAGCGGCGCTCTGGGCCCACCGGGAATCCCCCTTGGACTGGATCTTCGTCTACGGAACCGGCCTCGAGCTTTTGGAGGCATCCCTAGAGTCGCTCAAACGGGATATTGGCGCGCCACTGGTCCTCATGTGCCTGGATGATAAGCAGAGCTGGGACCTGCGGAATATCGGAGGCCAAAACTCCGGCCAGCGGGCGATCGTCAAATGCTTCGACCTTTGCTGGACGTCGGCAAGTGCGTGCCTCGAGTGGTATGCGGCGGAACAGGCGGCGGCCGTCTATTTACCGGAGGGCTTTGACGCCAATTCCTACCGTCCTAAAGAGATGCCGTATGATATTGATATCAGTTTCGTGGGTGCCCGATACGGATTCCGGGCCATGGAAGTCGATTATATCAGACGCCACGGGCTCAAGATCGAGGCCTTTGGCGAGGGATGGGAGAATCCATCGGTATGGGACGAGGCCCAGGTTGATGTCTTCAATCGCAGCCGGATCAACCTTGGGATGGGCGGGATCCTCCACTCCCCGGCGTTGACCAACGTGAAGACGCGCGACTTCGAGATACCGGGATGCGGCGGCGGGGTCTATCTGACGACCTACAACCGCGACTTGGCGAATCATTACGTGGTCGGCAAGGAGATCTTCTGTTATCGCGACCGATTCGAGATGGTGGAGATGCTCCGGGAACTGCTCGCAGATCCCGAAGCTTGCCGGAATGCCGCCCGAGCCGCCAGGGAGCGCTGCCTCCTCGAACACCGATGGCTTCACCGGTACCAAACGCTCCTCAAACTCCTTGGCCTCTAATGGAATCGCTGCTTTGGACCTGCCCCTCCTGGTCTCCGTACAATAACTACCTATTTCGGGAGCTGCGAACCGGACTTGAGGCGAGACTTGAGGTTCTCTTCATCAAAAATCGGTTAGCCTCGCATCCCTGGAAGTCGTCCGCAACCTCCGACTATCGGGCGAGCACGCTTCACGCTGGCGTGCTCGGCTGGTGCGAATTGATTGGAAAGACGGCCCGTGGGGAATTCACGGAGGTGGTCTTGGCCGGCTGGAACTATCCGTCGGTCCTCCTCTTGTGGATCCTCGCGTTCCTCGCCAACGTACCGTACGCCGTTTGGACCGACACGCCGCGGATTTCCGACCGTAGCCGGCCATTGCGCCGAGCCTTGCTATATTGCATGCTCCGAGGAGCGGCTCGCGTTTGGGGCACCGGACAGGTGGCGATGGACCGCCTTGCGGAGCTGGGGGCGAGGAAGGCAACGCTCGCGAATCTGCCGTATATTGTCGACCTGAACGTCCTCAGGCCCAGACAGAAGCCGGGGTCGTTCCAACGCGGCCGACTGGAGGTGGTCTCATGCGGTCGATTGGTGAATGAGGAAAAGGGCTACGACAGGGGGGTTCTCGCCTTCGCAAACCTTTGCGCCGCGAATCGAACCAATTTTCATTACACGATCATCGGCGACGGGCCGGATCGGCGAATCATCGAGCAATTGATCGAGGCTAATCATCTGACGGACACCGTGACAATTGCTGGGTGGCTCAATGATGCCGAGATAGCCGAGCGGCTCTCGGCTGCTCATATCTTTCTCCACCCTTCTGCGTTCGATCCGTTCGCGGTGGCCGTGTTGGAGGCGATGGCCTGCGGACTCGTTGTGGTCGGCTCCAATGAGGCAATGTCGATTTGTAGTCGAGTGTCAGACCAGGAGTCCGGAATCGTACTGCGGGATACCGCCCCCTCCCACATCGCCGCGGCGCTGGAGAGCCTGGCGGCCCGACGGGAGAAGCTTCCGGAGATGGCGGCCCGGAGCCGGGCGGCCGCTGAAACTTGGCCAGCTTCGCGTGCGCTGGCGGTTGTTGCGGAGCTGTTAAACGCCAAAGGTGGCCAAGAGGGTTGCCTTTAGTATGCGTCAACAAATAACATTGCCAACTTAGTGTGGACATACTATCGGTGGCAGTGCATGCCGCCTATTCGGGAAATTCGAGAGAAGCTGATGCGAATTTGGCCGCATCTTAACGAACGATCGCGGCGCATGTTGGCGGCGACGGAGGCGTTGGGCATGGGATATAGCGGAGTGTCGGCAATTAGCCGGGTCTGTGGACTTTCGCGGGTGACGATTACCAAGGGGATTAGGGAGCTGGGGCGCTCCCCGTTGCCGGAGGGCCGGATTCGGCGTCCGGGAGGAGGGCGTTGGAAACTCGTGTTGCGGGATCCCGAGCTGACCGAGATGCTCGATGATTTGGTGGAGCCGCTGAGCCGGGGCGATCCCATGTCGCCGCTTCGTTGGACGTGTAAAAGCACCCGCACGCTGGCGTGGGAACTGACCAAGCGATGGCACCCGGTCAGCCACGAGAAGGTGGCGCAATTGCTGCGAGAGGCCGGCTACAGCCTGCGGGGCAACCGCAGGACCGAGGAAGGGGCGGATCATCCCGACAGGGATGCCCAGTTCCGGCACATCAACCAGGCGGTGCGCAAGGCCCTGGCCCAGGGCTGGCCGGTGATCTCGGTGGGCACCAAGAAGAAGGAATTAGTTGGAACCTTCGAGAAAGGCGGGCGCCAGTGGCCCCAACAAGGAAAGGGAGGACGAGTCAAGGGCCAAGGTTTCCCAGGTCCCGAGGTGCCCCGCGCCTATCCCCACGGCATTTACGACCTCGGGCAGAACACCGGCTTCGTCAATGTGGGAACCGACCACGACAAGGCAGGCTTCGCGGTGGCCTCTATTGGCGGGTGGTGGCTCCATGAGGGCCGGCACCTCTATCCCGGGGCGGCCGACATATTAATCACTACCGACGCCGGCGCCAGCAGCGGCTACGGGCTGCGCCTGTGGAAATGGGAGCTGCAGCGTCTGGCCGACCAAACAGGCCTGTCGATCGCGGTTTGCCACATTCCTCCGGGAACCAGCAAGTGGAACAAGGTGGAGCACCGCCTGTTCTCCTTTATCACTTCCAACTGGCGGGGAGGCCCCCGGCGGGACTACCAGACAATTGTCCGACTGATTGCAAGCACCACCACGGCCAAAGGCTTGACTGTGACCTGCCGCCTGGATCACCGCCACTATGCGGCAGGCCGGGCAATCACCGACGGCCAGATGGCCGCTGTTAACATCAGGCCTGCACGCTTTCATGGCGAATGGAACTACCTAATCCGGCCGAATGGACCCCGTCAGTTGTAAATGCTATTTATTGACGGGCCGTTAGCGAGGAGAACGGGAAACGTGTTCAATGCAACCTTTGGTCTCAGTCATCACCTCCAGCTACAATTGCGGTCGCTACTTGGGCGCCTGTATTGAGTCTGTCCGCGCGCAGACCTTCGGCGACTGGGAACACCTGATTCTCGAAGCGGGCAGCAACGACGACTCGAAAGAGATCCTCCGGCAGCATCGACACGATCGACTGGTGGTTTGCGAATCGCAGCGGATTCCGGTCTCGGCAGCGCGCAACGAGCTTATCCGGCGATCCCGGGGAGAATACATCGCGATCCTGGACGCGGATGACGTTTGCGTTCCAGAACGCTTGGATCGGCAACTCATATGCCTAAAAGCCGACGGAGGGCTCGAGGCAGTCGGTTCTCGGGTCTGCTTGAGGTATACTGACGGCACAATAAAGCTCGGAGGCAGAATACCCGGTAGGGCGAGCGAGATCGCCGCGTTATATTCGGCCGGGATTAACATTATTCCACATTCGACCTTGCTTGTCAGACGCAGGATTTTGGACAAGACCGGGTTATATGATGAGCGTATGTGCCGGGCGGAGGACTTCGACCTAATTTACCGCATTACAAGAATCGGCGCGGCCGCGTGTATCGACGATTGTTTGATCGAGTACTGTATGCGCAATTGGGAGGCGGCTCCGGAGAGACGCGCCTCTGAATTAAAGCTCAATCGCCTTTACGTCAATTCGAGCATTGTGCAGTCGATGCCCGGCAAGATGGGGGAGATAGATTGGAACGCGATTGGAGATAAGGCGATTCAGGTGAACGTGTCGCGGAAGGCCCGACGAATCCTAATTGCGCATTGCCTTCATTCGGTGTTTTCCCCCGATCCGCATATCGGTCTTCGCTGTCGCGCTCATCTCTTGCTTCGCTTTGTCCGGACTACCCTACAGATTGCCTAGGCGCCCATTGAGCCTGCGCCGTCTCCGCCATCAAGCATGGGGAGTTGCTGGCGGAAGCCTTTGGATCATTTCATTCGACATAGCGGTCTGCGTGGTAGCGCTTTGCTTGCACATCTTTTCGGCCAGCATGGGTGTTAAAATCTGTGCTTTGGGAGGGACAGCTCTCTGTCTTGCGGTTCTTTTGGTCGATTTTATCTACGAGGCGAATCTGGTGCTCTTGTATCGCCAATTTCTCCTGGGTACCTTCGCGATCTTTGCCGTGCCCGAAGTGGTGTTGCTGCCCGGCGACGCATTGTCGCCAATCATGGTCCAATTCCAGACAGTCGAGAATGCAGCCGGCCTTGCCATTATTTCCGCGTTGGCCTTGGCGGGCTCCTCCATCGTTTGGCACATCTTGAGACGGCAACACGTTCCCATCCCGGTCGCAGGATTCTGCGCGCGACCACCGATGAAGGCAATCTTCGCCACTCTCGGGACTCTATTCTGTCTCATACACGCCTACGCAAGCCCCATCATCATGCTCGGCGCGCTCGACTACGGAAGCGCGGCGGCCGGCTTAAGCCAGGGACACTTTCTCGAAATTAATACTTGGGGGTTCGCAGGGCTCTCGTGTTTTCTGAATCTTTGGATCGTAGAATTCCGCGACCGAAGCCGTTTCACGCTCAATCGAGGCCTAATTCTTGGCTACACCTTCGGTGTCATCCTCTATGCATTTGTCTTGCGGGGCTTTCGGTCAGAATTCGTAACTTTCACGATAACATGTATTATTCTCTATTGGCAGTTTCGGGGCCGTCAGAAGCTTTCGCTTAAGCTGGTCGGGGTGGCAATCCTCTTGGCGGTCGGTTTAGGGTGCTTTACGCTGGTGATGGGTGCAATTCGTGATGCGGGATCAATCCGAATGGCGAAAGCGATAGCGTTGGAGTCGATCGATCTAAATGCCAAGACGAACGAGGCTTCCACGGGCGTTAATGTTCCGACGTTGAATTGGCTGCCTAACGTGGGAGCAGCGCCGCTAGTCATGTCGGTCATTGGGCTGCACCAGCAAGGCGCCTATAGCTTTATGTGGGGAGAAACGCTTTGGCAAAGATTGGACAATACACTCCCACGTATTATAAATCCGCTCCGCACCACCGACTTGGCGTATATTTATGTGGATCGCTTCAACGTAGTGAGTACGGGGGGGATGCCGGAGTTGGCAGAAGACTACCTCAATTTTGGCATCATGGGTGGGCTAATTGTATCGGGCCTGATAAGCTGGTTGATCTTCGTTGTCTACCGTCGGGCCCAGCGGATCGACAGCATGCAAAGCTGGGCTCTGTGCGGCGCTACAATTATGAGCCTGATTTACAGCAATATTTATGGTATTGGGCATGTGTATAAAGCAGCATTGACAGGAATCCTTCTTAATGTCGCGATATTCTATCTGTATGAAGTTGTAATTGTGGGGCGCAACCGACTCAATCGCCGATAGGCAAAGCATGACATCCCGTCTCGGCTCCCTCTGGGAGAACAATCTCTCGATAAGTCAGCGGTTACTGCGGCTGCCGTTGCGGCTGATTCCATCTTCGGCGGAATTGCCCATTCTTGGCGGAATCAATCGAGGTCGGAAGTGGATTGTGGGCTCGAATGTACGTCGATGTTGGTTAGGAACCTACGAGCGGCCGATGCAATTGCTCATAGCCCGCCGAATCCGGCTGGGCATGGCGGTTTGGGATATTGGAGCAAACGTTGGCTTTCATACGCTGGCATTTTCGAATGCGGTGGGCCTAGGCGGCTCGGTGACGGCGATTGAGCCACAGTGTCAAAACGTCGGTTTCCTTCAACGGCATCTCGAGCTAAATCATAGCGGCAATGTATCTGTCCTTCAATGCGGCGTCAGCGATCGGGCCTCAATCTGTTCCTTTAGCGTCGGACGTCACAGTTCGGAAGGGCGGCTTGAGCCGTCGGCGACTTCCTACAAGATTCCGACCGTGACGCTAGACGACTATGCGTTCTCCTACGATGGCGGTGTCCCTGATTTGATGAAGATCGATGTAGAAGGAGCCGAGTCCGCGGCTCTAAAGGGCGCTGTGAAGATTTTAGAGGAACGGGGACCGGAAATTTGGCTTGCACTTCACGGAGAGGAGCAACGGGTGGAATGCGGATGCATTCTCGAACAGCGACAATATCGCTTCTATGACCTCTCAGGTGAGCGTTTAAAGACCATTCCCGCGGGTGCGGACATGGTAGTGTGCGTGGCGAAGTCGGATGCATGAGGCTGGTGATTGATGCGCTCACCGTCAGCGCCGGTGGGGCATTGGCACATGTCATCTCGTTGGCAAATCATGTCGGCGCCGCGGGACATGACGTGTCGGTCATTTGCTGTGACGACCGGCCGTACGCGGCTCGGATGAGTCGGGGTGTCCGGATCGATTGCCCCAACATCCTGCGATTCGCGAGCCGAGTCAATGGGTGCCGGCTGCCGGTTATCTCCCTTTGGCGGGAAACCAGACTTCCTAGAATGCTGCGGCGCGAGGACACCATCGCATTGAATCCGAATGGCATCGTTCCTCGGAGAGCGAGGAAATTGGGGGCATTCTTCACCATGTCACAGAATATGCTACCGTTCGATGGCGCGGCTTCGAGCGACTTTGTCTGGCGAGACCGAGTGAAGCTTGCGACGATCCGGAGGGTTCAGGTTGATTCATTCCGAAGGGCCGCGGGTGTCGTCTTTATCTCGCGATTTGCGGCGGAGAGGATACTAGAGGTCACCGGCCAGCTTCGACACCATCAGATCATTCCGCTCGGTGTCCCGGCGGGGTTTTCCCGCCAGCCAAAGCAGAGCTATCGGCTCGGCCCGATTATTAAGCTAGTGTATGTCTCGGACTTTCTGCCCTACAAGCATCACTGCGAGGTGATCTCCGCGGTCGCCGGGCTGGCTCGGGATCGTAAGCTTCGGGTAGAGATTCGCTTGGTCGGTCGAGATTGGAGTGGCATGCAACGGAAAGTGCGAGTGCTCGCGGGCGAGTTGGGGCTCGAGACCCAAGTGCGCTATCTGGGATATTTGGGGCACGGGGAGCTTGCGCCGATTTTGCAGGACTCGGACATTGCGCTTTTCGCTTCAAGTTGCGAAAATTGCCCGACCACGCTAATTGAAAAGATGCGTGTGGGCCTGCCGGTCGCCTGCTCGAGGTTGGGGCCTATGCCTGAAGTGCTTGGAGAGTGCGGCCGATATTTCGATCCCTTCGATCCCGCAAGCATTGCAAAGGCAATTGAGGACCTTCTGGAGAGCGAGGAGACGAGGGCACAATTCGGGGGAGAGGCTCGCCGGCGTTCCTTGGCATTCGATCCGGACGTCCACAATCGAACGATAATGGAGTTCTTCTCCGAGACCGCCCGAATTCCTTCATGATTCAACCTCCATGAAAGGATCGTCATGCTGGCCGGAAAGCTACCTAGTGGGATCGATCAAGTCAGGAAGCACCAGCCTCCATCAGTTCTTCCGCCGGCATCCGGCGTACTATGCGCCAGAGGAGAAGTATCTTCGCTACTTTGTGCGAGAGCTCAATCCGATCTATTGCGCCGGCTTGGGCGAGGACGAACATCGGGAGGGCTACCTGCGAGCCTTCAAAATCGACGATCACTGCAAGGCAAGGGTGGACTGCGACGTTGTAACTATGCTCAATCCCGTAGCTGCCTCACGCATAGCTAGCGTCCGACCCGATGCCAAGATCCTCGCGGTGCTTCGGAATCCTATCGAACGGACGTGGTCACACTACCGAATGAATTTTGAACGCGGCCTTGAGACCCGCGCGCCCGAAGCGGCACTATTCTCGACACCGATACCACAACCCGGCATGGCCGTCGCCGAGAGGTATGTGGAGGCGAGCCTCTATCACCGTAATCTAGCGCCGTTTCTCCGCTACTTCGGTCGAAAGGGCATCCTTTTGATTGACTTTGCCGAACTACAGATGAGGCCGGAGCTGATCCAGGAGCTACTTGCCGCCCACCTTGGCGTCACAGATCGCAAGGAATTGGATCTCGGAGAATTGAAAGAAAACGCCGGCTATCAAGCGCGCAATGAGCTCATTCGGGCGTTTGCCAGACTTCTTCATCGCGGCGGAGAAAGAAAATCGTTTCTTCCGGGAATGCTGTGGGTAACCGGTTAACTGGGACAGTTTGGCAGCA
>VFSW01011024.1_pt1 | contig 12746 bp, 14 predicted proteins | sample 5358111 | NCBI WGS metagenome assembly VFSW01 (sample SAMN11554181, study PRJNA540505) | mine drainage metagenome | isolation source: sediment from site ElyBrook_90M | place: USA: Ely Copper Mine, Vershire, VT | collected 2017 | reverse complement strand
TCCGCAAGGCCGAACAGCAAAGGTCCGAAGCCCAAAAAAGCCAGCAGACCTTCGGACAAAAACGTCAAACGACAGTCAGCACAGGAGAGGCCAAGTACAAGGATTTTGCCGAAACAGTACAGTCGATCCCAGGCCAAATTCTTACACCTCAAATGGCATCAGTGCTCGTCGAAGTCGAAACAGGCGCGGATATCATCTACCATCTTGGGAAAAATATACAAGAGGCCGAGCGAATTTCAAAACTCAACCCCTTGGCGATGGCAGTAGAGATTGGAAAAATTGAAGAGAGACTGAAACAAACCGAAAAGAAAACAACCAAGGCCCCGCCGCCTATCAATCCTACAAAGCAATCCGGACCAGTATCAGACATTGATCCTGGAAAAGATCCGGAGGCATGGATAGAAGCGCGGAACGCGGGCAGAATTTAGGAGATAGAAAATGGCATCTACTCGTTTAGTACCAGACGCCCTAACCGTTGAGGCTTTGCGGCTGCTGGAAATCAATACCCCGTTCATCCAGAACATCGACAAACAACACGATGAAGAAACAGAATACGGCGGCCAGAAACGAGGCCCGAGCATCCGCATTCGGTTGCCTAACCAATACGTTACTCGTAGCGGCTGGACCATCAATGTGCAAGACGAAGTTGAGCAAGCTGTCACGCTGACTGTTGGAACACCCATCGGCGTTGACATGTACTTCACCGAAGCCGAGCTTGCCCAGAACATCAACGATTTTTCGAAGGATCATTTGGTCCCCGCTACTGATACGTTGTCGGCAACCCTCGATTCCACTGTTTACCAAGGATGTTACAAGAAGGTTTACAACTCCGTTGGTACCCCTGGAACAACTCCCAATAGCGCCCTTGTATGGTTGCAGGCCGCTGGAAAACTTTTTGATTCAGGTTGCCCGAGCCAGGCCAGTAACCTTTGTTGCGTGATGAATTCCGATGCCAATATTTACACCGTCAACGGAACCATTTCGCTGCATAACGATCCGAAGAAAATCTCCAACCAGTTCATCACTGGCCGTATCGGAACCGAGACTCTCGGTATTGGGTCTTGGTACATGAGCCAGAACGTGCCCAACCACACATGCGGATCAAGATCCGGAACTATTCTGGTTGATGACGCCGCCGCCGCCAACGCCACACAGGGGTCTACTACTATTCACATCGACGGCCTTGACGGAGCGACGCAAACGGTAGCAGAGGGCGACGTTTTCACGGTTGCCGGGGTATATTCGGTAAACCCCAAGACCAAGCAATCCACCGGAAAACTTCAGCAGTTCGTGGCTACCGCCGCAGTTACGGCATCTGGTTCGGAGTGTGACGTAACCGTCAGCCCTGCCATGTACACCACCGGCGCGTTACAGAACATTGACGCCTTCCCTGTCAATGAGGCCGCTGTCACTTTCATGGGCACCGCGTCTACTTCTTACTCGCAAAACATCGTGTTCCACAAAGAGTTTGCGACGTTCGCGACTGCCGCGTTGACCATGCCGAGTGACGTTACCTTCAAGTCACAGAAGAATGTCAGGGGCCTGAATATCCGCATCCTGAAGCAATTCCAAATCACTGACAGCACACAACCCTGCCGTATGGATATCTACTATGGGTATCTCGTACAGCGGCCGGCCTTTGCTTGCCGGGTGTGGGGCGCTTAATGAAACAAGGGGCTCTCAGATTGAGCCCCATTTCTTAAAAGGAGATTAGAAATGACTGAATACATTGGCACTGGCCAGCCGGACGGATTGATCATCTGCTCAGCTTCCAGCGAAAAGCTTGGTTTCTTCGGAACCACTCCGGCGGCACAACAAGCTTTGACTGTAACCACACTCGCCACCACGGTGTCCATTTCCACCACTACCACCAAATGGGGGTTTTCTACATCTACCCAGGCTAACCAGCTTGTAGTGGCCGTTGATGAAATCCTTCAGCTTCTGGCCAACCTTGGCCTTGGCGCATAAGGGGGAATGAAAAATGGCTACACCTAAGCGGTATTTGTGGGAATTTGGCGGGCACACAAGCAGCGACGGTACATTGATCGGAGGAGACTCTTCCGATAAATTGGGTTTCTTCGGGGCCACCCCGGCTACACAGCAGAGCCTAACAGTAACCACTGTCGCAACAACCGTATCGATTTCAACCACCACAACCAAGTGGGGATTTTCCACAAGCACACAGGCAAATGAAATCATTGTTGCAGTAGATGAACTGTTGAAGCTGGCCGCAAATTTAGGGCTTGGAGCGTAGTTCACTATGGGGGCTTCGGCCCCCATTCAACAACATCCTGGGAGGGGTTTAGTAAAATGGAAAAGAAGAAGTTCAGCATACTTATATCTACTGCTCATTATGAAGTAAAGGCATATTCTCCATACGTTACAAGCCTTGTAAACTCTATCAGGTTATTGAACCAGGCCAACATTGACTGGTCATATCAACAGGTTAGCGGTGACTCGTACGTAGATCGCGCCAAAAATACCCTTGTTCACGAGTTTCTAAAAAGCAATCATACCCACCTAATGATAATTGATTCAGATGAAGCGTGGGATGTATCAGGATTCGGAAGGATCATCAAAGCCGCCATGATACCAGGGTGTGAAATGGTATGTGGGCTTTACCCATGCAAAAACATGTGGGACTTTTACGGAGGAGTAGAAAAGCGATCTGAAGATGGGTATGTTATGGGCAAGGAGATCATGGGGAGCCGACTGGTCGAAATGGAAGTAGCTCCTGGCGGGTTTGTTATTTACAGCCGCGAAGCATTCGAACGAGCGCGTCCGAACCTTGATTCTTACATCGAACCACAGTCAAATGAAGAGATCCTTGAAGCTTTCAAGTGCTCAATCGAAACCGAACACAAGCACATGCCCAAAGACAAAATTGACGGCATGAGCAAGGAAGATCTTGTGGACCTTGTTGTGAGGCTTCAATCTGGCGGGAAGGTCGGGGGCCATCGCATCGGAGAAGATGTGTACTTCCAGCAGCGATACAAGGAGATGGGCGGTACTATTTGGTGCGAGCCTAATATTGAAATTGAGCACTACGGTGTCAAGGCCTGGAAGGGGAACTTTCAAGCGCATCTTTTGGCCGCATCCGCAAAAGCCGCCGTTGAGGCAAGCGTAGGGGCTACAGAGCAAGACACCGAAAGAATGCTGTCTGATATTTCCAGCAATCTGGAAAAGGTTAAGGCCATCAATTCCAAATTCGAGAAGAAGGGGGATTGATGCGCGTAACATTGGTTTTCTGCCATGTAGGCGTAGCGGGCATGAACTCCGATATGCCCTACGGTGACCGAGAAGGTTCCTGGATAGGTCACGGTTGCGCCTCGGTAGGAGCTTCAGCAAAAGCCGCAGGTTATGACGTTGACCTGATAGATCTTCGACACCTTGCAGATTGGGCGCAGTTCGAAGCAATGGTAAAGACAAACACCGCAGATGTTTATGGGATTTCAGTTTCAGCCGTAGATCACTGGCACGCGCTAAGAGCCGTCATCGCCATTAAGCGCGCCGCCCCCGGTTGCAAGGTCATCGTCGGCGGCATTCATCCATCAATCTTCCCTGGTCAGTACGACTTTGCCGCGATTGATACGGTTGTCCAGGGCGAAGGCGAGATTGCCTTTGTTGATCTGCTCAAGATGATCGGGGCCGGACAAGAACTGCCTAAAATCTACCGGGGAGCCAAGCCGGACCTTGACGCTATCCCATGGGTTGACCGTGAGCTTTTCGACTACCGCCGCGAGATGGCTTGTAACTTCACGCCGGATCAACCATTGCCGTCGATTACTATGCTGGCAGGGCGAGGTTGCCCGTACCATTGCAACTATTGCCAGCCCGCAGAAAACGCCGTCTTTGGCTCACCGTACAGACTTAGAAGCCCTGAAAACGTAGTGGCTGAACTGTCTTACCTGAAGGGACGTTTCAAATTCCAGAGTATTACTTTCTGGGACGACACATTCACTTTCAAAACAAAATGGATCGAAGAGTTTTGCGACCGATACGAAGCGGCCAAGATCGGCGTGCCTATTGTGGCTTGTAGTCGGGCCGACATCATTTGCCGTAACCCAGGAATGGTGGAGCGGCTTGCTGAAATCGGGTTGACCTGGTTTGTGATCGGCCTTGAGTCTGGCAGTCAAAGAGTTCTCGACATGATCAAAAAGGGCACGACCGTCGAACAGAACATCGAGGCGTCAAGGATCTGCAAGTCGAACGGCATCAAAGTATTCGGGACTTACATGCTCGGCCTGCCAACGGAAACCGAAGACGAAGCTTTGGCAACAATCCAAATGATCGAAAAGATACGGCCCGAACACCCGAGCCCGTTCTACTTTACCCCGATCCCCGGGACTGGAATTTACGATCTATGCGAAAGCATGGACCTGATTCTGCCAGAAACGAAAACCAGAACAATCGAACGCACGAATCGCTTTCGGCCGACCATAAAGGGCGTCAACTACCAATACATAGACAAGCTTATGAATGGTCATAGGGAACGGTTCGCAGCATAGGAGGATTATGAAAATCAACGATAGCAGACGATGGATGTATCACAAAACAGAGCCGGCCCGCATTTTCGATGAGGGCGAGGAAATCACGGTCGGGTGGTACGATTCTCCCGCCTTCGACGATCCGCGGACCCGTAAAATGTGGGACGTACCGGACGAAGACGACGTGGCCGATGTCATCGAAAAAGAGCCAGAGGCAAAGAAATACCCATCTCAAATGAATAAGGAAGAGCTGGCCGTTTTTGGAAAAGACATCGGTCTTGAGCTTTCCGAAGACATGACCAAGAAGGAAATGCTGGCCGCAGTCAACGATTTTATCGAAGCGAACAAGGAGGGGTAGCCATGGCGCAAGATTTTTTAGGCCAAAGCATGGTTTTCAAGGAACTGTCGGAGTGCATCCTTTATCACGGCGCGGTTAAGGCAACGAAGTACATCAGCCCCAAATTGACGGTCAAGGCAAGCCGCAAAAGGTTTAATGGTAAAGTGGACAAGCGCAACCGCATTGCTGAAATCCTGTTCACCATCGGAGCGCCAAACTACGCCGAGCGAGACTTCATCAAGAAAGCCAAAAAAGCCAAAGAGCCCTTCCCTATTAAAAAAGTCCAACTAAAGTTCATTAAGGACTAACGCTATGGCCACCGCGCAAACCCTGGTAACAGACGCATACATCGAAAGCCAAGTGGTTGACCCGGTGGATGGTCCGGACGGAAGTCAATCATCGCTTGGATTGCGGTTTCTCAATCGAATCATCGGACGGATCTCAGTCGCAGGAATCGTCATCCCGTATTCTACCAGCGAATCATTCACCGCAACCGCAAGCCAAGCTTCTTACACCATGGGCGCAGCAGGGACCGCCTCGGCGGCCAGGGCAAACAGTATCACGAGCGCGTTCATCCGAGATTCTGGCAACCTGGATTATCCTTTGGAGATTGCTTCGGAGGGTAGCTTTAACTCCATAAGCGACAAGTCACAACAGGGGCAACCGTCGCTTATGTTTTACGATCCGGTCTATCCTGTTGGCGTGATTTATCTTTATGAGGTACCAGATTCAACGTACACGGTATTCATTGAGAGCGTTAAAAATCTTCATGCAACGCTTGCATTAGGAGATACCGTTAGCCTTCCGATTGAGTACGAAGACGCGCTTGTGCTGTTTCTCGCTGCCAAGTTGTCCAGAATAAACGGGACGCAAGTTGAGCAAAGCCTATGGGCCGACGGAACGGCAGCGTGGCAGGCAATCGCGAGAAGAAATATAGCGCAGCGCGTACCAGTAGCAACTGGACTCCCTTTTTCTAACCATGGATCTGGATCAGGTTCGCTTTTCAACACGACAACCAGCGGAGCGTTCCCGTACACGTTCCCCTTCGTGATGGGGTAGATATGAGCACTCGCGCAGTACAAATAGAACTTCTTCTATCGGGCGTAAGGGATGCAACAACTTCGACGCTTGTCGCCGGGGGCACCGCTTACTTTTACGAAGCCGGTACAACCGCACCTAAAAACGTATTGACAGAAAAGGAAAAGACCAACCCCTTCCCATCCTACACGCTATCAGCTATTGGAACGGCTCTTTTATACGGTGACGGGATTTATAAAATAGACGTTCTGACTTCAACGGGCGCGCAGGTATCAGGATTCCCGCGAGACAACGTTAAAATACGGCACCCCAATTATTACACCAGGGCCGTAACCGCCACCACCACACAGACAAGTGACGACGATTTTCTTGAGGTCAACACGACTTCGGGAGCGGTCACGATTAACCTATTGGCCTCCGCGTCTTGGGTGCAACCGTTAAAGGTCATGCACACCTCGGGAGCCAATGCGATCACGCTTGAGCCTAACGGGGCAGAGTTAATAGATGGATCCGCTAATTATACTTTCACGGCAGTAGGCACAATTGTTGAAGTCGTGGCCGATGCTGCCGGGACAGCTTTAAGGAAAGCCGGGATCAGGTCAACCACACTTGATGCTGACGGCGATACAGGTATTGAGCTTGATAGGACCGCTGATAATGATACCATCCATTTCAAAACCGCTGGCGTTGACCGGGTGGTAATTAATGCCACAGCTACAGACGTAGATGCGCTTTCTATTGCCGGCACGCTTCAAACAACTACAGCAACTGAAATAAACCAGCTACATAGTCAAGGAGCTGTCGCCGCTGATTTCGCCAAGCTTCACGCGATAGCTGCTAGCTCAGCAGAGATAGATCAATGCAACGATAAAACGTTAGTAAACACCACCGACAACCAAAACATCGGCGGAGCTAAGACTTTCACGGCTGGCCTCAATGTAACAGGCGGACCTCTTTTAATAGAGCCAGAAACGGGGACGGTCGCTGAAATAAATACTACCAGCTCAGCGAGCACCTCCGTTTCAACCATGGCCGGTGGGTATACCGTCAACGAAAGCGCCAGATCTATAGTTTTTTCCAAAGACGATATTGGATACCCAGGAGAGGCCCATTTATGGGTGAGCACCGGAGGAGCTGAAAGGCTTGCTGTAAGGGCGCTAAATACGGGTGTTGTTGATTTTTTTTATGGGGCGACTTCAAATAGCGTGGCTTTGGCGACAACCACGTATACATCGTTTGCCCCTGGCGGAGATTTTACTTCTGGCACTGTCCACCTTGCTAAAACCGGTCGCAACGTAACAATGACGATAGGCGGAACATTTTTGCATTCAGGAATAGCAGCGCCACAATCCGCTGCTGGAGTTATACCCGCTGCGTATAGACCGGTTGCGTATACCACCAGTATGTTTTTTGTGAGCGGAGGGCATACGAGCATGGCATATATTTCAACTGCTGGAACATTTACTTTTTATTATTATGACCATGCTGTAACACCAGTTACTTTATCAAGCAGCTCATCGGGATCGATATCATGGGTATCAGCAACCTAAAAAGATTCAAAAGCTGTAAATTCAGCGATAACTTTTTCAGGTCTTTCTCCCTTAGAAATATTCATATTACTGATTTCGATCACCTCTCCATCTTCAAGGTAAACGATAGCTATTGCATGGATGGATTTTCCCATTTCAATCAATCTGATCCTAACATCGAGACCGAGACAAGAGTCGGAAATAATTCTATAGGCCAGAGCGGCAGCGTCTTCACAGTCTCCAGACATGTCGTTAATGGTTTCGGTAGAAGTTTTCCAATAATCTCCTTCTTCGGATTTATATTCAAAACTGTAAGCCACGGAATAAATAATTTGTTTAATGGCATAAAAATAATCAATATTGGCATCGGGGCATTCGGTCTCTATTTCACTACAAGATTGTTCGCGGGTTTGCCAGTCTTGTATTCTGTCGGAATAAGTAATGTATTCTTCCGGTTCCTGGGCGCATCCAACGAACATAAGTACGGCCAGCACGCCGGCCGCCTTAAGAAACTCATGGATAGCATCCCTGATAAGTTGGGCCACGGAAGAGCCGCGTTTATCGGCAAGGGTCTGAAGGGCCAGCAAGAATCTTTTCGGTACAAACATGCTGAATCTAATCATGTTTTTCATAACGTATCTCCTTTGTGTTGGGTTAACTGGTAATATGATGGGCACACATTAGGCATATTGTCAATAGGAAAATATGGATAAGCCATTACCAATACATTACGGCGCAAACAAAGACATCGACGAGATCGGCCTTTCCACACACGGCGCGGCTTTGATGGACTTTTTTCTTGTTCCATCCGGTGACAGTATCGTTGTCACGCGCCGGCCCGGGCTGCTGGCTTTTTGTGACACTCTTTCTGGATCCGGAATAGATGGCCTTTATTGGTGGGACCGGCAAGAGATGGCCATCGTTGTATCAAATGGGAGTTGTTACAAGATCACAGACTCGAACGGGACTTTCGTTGACATCACCGGAGACGCTTTCTCGGTAGGTGAGAAGGTTTATTTCGCCGACTTCGGCACGGCTCTTTATGCCGCCAACGGTGGCCGGATAGTAAAAATAACAACGGCGACAACGGCATATATGGCTGACGCCGATGCCCCCACAACTGTTTCCCATGTTGCCACCATCGATAAATATCTCCTGGCCCTTGAATCAGGAACCGAGCGCTATTGGTGGGCACAAGTAGACGCCCCCGAAGATTGGCAGTCCCATTGGGCATCGGCTTCAACATATCCGGATCTATTGAGCGCTATGGGAGTAGCCGGCGATAAAGTCGAACTGTTCGGCAAACTCTCCACCGAGGGTCACAGAAACGACGGATCAACCCCTTTCGTCAAGGAGTCACAATTTACCATCGATTCAGGCATTTCAGCGCCCCATTCAGCCGTGTTCTATCCCAAGAATGGGTCATGGTATTGGCTTGACCATGAGCGGCAGCCGGTAGGCATGACGAGCGGTGGCAGGCAAGTAACCCCCTTAGCGATGGCGGTTAATAAGTACATTCAGGGTTTTACGGCGGTATCCGACGCTATCGGAGGCATAACGTCTTTCGATGGTCGGCCTCAGTATATTTTGAGCTTCCCGACCGAAGATAAAACTCTGTGCTTTGATATCTATGGGGGCTATTGGTCTGAACTCGGATACTGGAACTCAGGGACCGCTGCATGGAATCGCTACCTCGGGCAACATTTTTGCCTTGCCACAAAATGGAACCTTGCGCTTGCCGGTGATCGGTCCTCTGGGAAAGTCTTCAAGGTGGATTCTTCGACCTACCAAGACGACGGCCAGACCATGCGAAGCATGCTCAGAACCCCCATGGTTCATCACGGAGCACCGGATAAGAAAAAGACAGCCCTTCGATACTCGTTTTACTGCAAAAGAGATTCAAATCAGGCAACGGCTGATATCGCTTCTTTGATGATAAAGTGGCGAGACAACCCAGGTACAGCTTGGAAGACCGAGCGAACCATCACCCTTGGTGCGACCGGCTCAACGGACTACAGGGCCAGGATAGGCCCTTGCGGGCAATACTACACGCGGCAATACGAAACAACCATAACCGACGATTCACCCATATCGATAGTCAGTATCATTGAGGACGTGCGGTAATGGCCGAAAAAAAAGTCATAAGCCCAATCCAAAGCAAAGAGCCTGCTGTAACAATTTACAGCCAGCAGAACGCAAACTTATGGAGCAAGCTGGTCGGAAACATACCGGCAGACTCAACAGCCGCAGCCGTGGCCGAACTAAGAACAGATTTGAACGCGTTGCTGGCCGTTTTAAGGGGACTTACCAGCAAATAAGGAGATAGTGCATGGAAGAAAGTTGCGAGGATATCAGCAAGCCAATCGATATAAACAAGGCAATCATGGCAAAGATCCATTCAATGGGTCTTCCAACAGTGTCAGAGTGCATCGACAAACTTGAAGTGGAGATATTGAAACAGTCCCAGATAGAAGCTCCCGTGTATCACCATTTCAGCCCAGGCATTTATATAAGAGAAATCAATATGAAGGCCGATTCTTTTGCTATAGGCCATTGGCAAAAGACAGAGCATTTAAATGTTTTCTTGAAGGGCCGGGTTTCTATGGTCAATGATGATGGAACAATATCAGAACTCAAAGCCCCCATGATGTTTATTGGGAAGCCTGGGAAAAAGTGCGGGTACATCCATGAGGACGTAGTATGGCTGAATATCTATGCTACGGAGGAAACAGACACAGAAAAACTCGAAGACATGATCATAAACAAGAATGTTAAAAATTGGACAGAAAGGCCAAGACCAAACCAAGACAGAACAGAAGATAGGGAAGACTACATTGCGGCTTTAGATGAGCACGGGTTCACAGATGATGATGTAAGCCAAAAAGACGACTCTGACGTTATCAGCTTCCCTCACGGAACATACAGCGTTGCAATTTCTGATTCCCCCATAAACGGGAAGGGGCTGTTCGCTACCGCCGGCATAAAAGAAGGCGAATTAATATGCCCGGCAAGAATTGGATGGAATAGAACCCCGGCGGGTAAGTTCGTGAATCACTCTAAAAATGCAAACTCTATCATGGTGCCTTGCGGCGGCAATATACACTTGGCAGCGATAAGGAACATAGGTGGTATGCACGGCGGCGAACTTGGAGAAGAAATAACTTTAGATTATAGGAAAATATTCGCATTATTAAGGAGCTATTTATGTCAGTAGCGATAGCAGTCGCAGCGGGATCTGCCATCATCGGTGGAGGTATGGCTTACTTGGGCTCAAAGGAGCAAGCAGGCGCGGCCGAAGCCGCAGCAGAAACGCAAGCGGGCGCAGCTGTTTATGCCACCGACGCGCAGGTCAAAATGTGGGAACAGGCCCAAGCTGATTGGGAGCCGTATCTAGATGCTGGCTACCAAGGCATAACGAGCCTACAGACCCAAATGCCTAAATACATGCAAGATACTGTAATGCCGGCATACAATAATTACATGCAAGGACTCGGAGCAGCGCAGTACGATCCAAGAGCGTTTACGGTTGATCCGGTTACCGGGCAAATAGGAGGAGATTACACTGCCGGTGACGCAAACTCGCTCTATGGTATCAGCAAGGGCTCGTATTCCGTACCGAATACCTTTACAAAGCAGGGCACTCAAAACAGGATATCCACACCACAAACACAGGCATCTGCTCCGGTGGTTTCAAGGCCAACTCCCATTGGTCAGCCTTCGGCCGGGACCGGTGTTTCGGCAGTGGCACGGCCCTTAGTCAGCAGTAATCAAATTTCGAGCAGGGCGCCGACCACGCTAAGAGAGGATTCAACCGCGAGGACGGCAAATAATATGCAGATGCAAAACGTTTTAGCTTCTGCCGCTACCCCTCAAGCGCTTAACCTAAACGCGATGAGCGGAGCCAACTATACGCCCACGCAAAACTCAAGCCTCACACAAGGGGGAGTGTTGTCTCCTCTCACCCCGACGTTAGAGGGCAAGGTTGACTTCCAGTGGAACCAAGATGATCCGATCTATCAATTCAAGCTTCAGCAAGCACAAGATGCGGCAAGGAAATCTCTTGCCAAACAGGGTCTTTTGGACAGCCGGGCAGGCGTAAATACCCTAAGCGATACGGCTCTTAGGGTGGGCGCGGAAGACATCGACAAGCAATATTCACGGCAGGTTGCTGAACGGGATTACCTCACGCAAAAAGCGATGAGCGAATATCAGATGCAGGCCCAAAGAGGCGACACTCTTTATGGCCGCTTAACAGGGCAGCAGAGCGCGCTTTACTCAGGGCTTCATGGCAATCAAGACACTTCTCTTTCACGACTCGCAGCAACTTACGGGCTCGGCAATTCCCTATACGGCCAGGTATACGGGCAGCAGCTTGACCTTGCGAAAATAGGGACCGGGGCTGCAGGTTCAGCCGGATCGAACTCCATGGCCCTCGGCCAGCAAATTGGTTCGAATGCGCTTTACGCTGGAAATGCCCAGGCCCAAGCCCAACTACAAGCCGGTCAGGCGCAGGCCGGAATGTATAACAACTTCGGAAATACCGCTATGAATGCTGCCAGCTTATATAGTATGTATGGAAACAATGGAGGTAACTCATTCTATGGGGGCTCAAACTATGGGGGCTCAAACCCACTATCGCAAGGCTCTGGCATATCGTGGGATTTTGGCTCTGACGGAGGGTATGGCTGATACACCCCATAACATTGAAGGCAAAGGACTATAAAAATGGTTGATTACAACTCTTTCTATGTGCCGCCCGACAATCAGCAGGGTTTTAATGCGCTGCATAATGCCGCCAGGTTCAATGAGGACAGAAAGCAAAACGCTTTCGCGCAGCAGCAAACAGAACGGCAGAACGCAATGTATGACCGGCTAGAAAAACATGCGAGCGATGCTAACGAAATAAAACTCACCGGGATACAGGCAGAAGTTGTCGGGAAGGCCCTTGATTCGGTTAAGGACGAACAAAGCTATGCCGCGTTCACGTCGTTTCTAAACCAAATTGGGCAAACCCCGTTAGGCAAAGGTAGGTTCATCGAAGCCTTTATCCAAAATGCACCAAAGCAATATGACCCGCAAGTTATCGAACATGGGCGCATGAAGTTGAACGCTTTGCGGCAACAAGTAGTAGAAAAAGCCAATGGTAGGATACAGCCAATTGATTTGGGCGATAGGGTAGAATACATAAACCCTGACGGAACGAGAGAGATAAAACAAAAGGGCGCTGCACCAAGGTCAATGGGTGCAGGCGGTGGACCAGATCCATATTATACCCCGATACAAACTTCAGCCGGAGTTTTTTCGTTCAATAATAGATCTGGCGGCGTAGAGCCTTTAAAATCAGGTGAATACGCC
>VFSW01011023.1_pt1 | contig 12746 bp, 19 predicted proteins | sample 5358111 | NCBI WGS metagenome assembly VFSW01 (sample SAMN11554181, study PRJNA540505) | mine drainage metagenome | isolation source: sediment from site ElyBrook_90M | place: USA: Ely Copper Mine, Vershire, VT | collected 2017 | reverse complement strand
ATCGTGATCGGAATCACCCCAGGAATGCTGATCGGCATCAGCAGGAATACGCAATCGGCGGGAAAATTCTGCCTTAGTCGGTATCCAGAGGCCGTGTTCCCAAGATGAGCACAATCGCCGTGAGGCGATCTGGGATTTGAACCTTCGTCCCGCCCGGCATGGCCTGCGCCATCGCGATCAGATCTTCAGTGCTCATTTCTTGGAAAGCGGAGAGATTCAGCAGGGCCATCTGAGCCTTGCCCTTGATCGGAGGCAGCACGGCAAAATTTCTCATTCTAAGAATCTACGGAGCAATAGAGCGGAGGCGGCAATGGATGTTTCGAGTCCGGAAACGCAATAGCGCCCCGCCTCGCTCGCCGGGTATAGGCGCTGAGCTAGGGGTGAGGTAGAGGTTTGGACGCGCCTAGAGCGGGCTGTAGATGTGCTACCGAGGCTCTCATACGGGCAAACCTCTGGAGCCTCAGTTTTCGCGTGTCGCCCCAGGTTCTAGCGGGCAGAGTTGGTCTATGGAAATCCGAATAGAGGTTGGGCCGTCCGGCCCGGTGTGCGACTTTTGTGCGAGCGTTCCGGTTGTGAAAACCTATGCGGCTCACCCCTTCGTCTTTATGAAGAGTCAGCCTGTTGAGCACCACTCTGATGAAGGTTGGTCAGCTTGCAAGAGATGTGCCGAACTCATTGACGCCGAAGAGTGGGACAAGCTAACAGACCGAGCAGTTAGCCTCTTTAAGGCGAGACATTCTATTCCGAGAGGTGACGTGCCAAGTGTTCGGGAACAGCTACGCAAAATTCACGCGGCATTCCGCGAGAACATGATCCGCGAATCTTAGCCCGTCAATGCGCTGCCAGAGCGAGAAGAGATTCTCCGAGCTTCGCTTCTTCATCTTCTAGGTTCGCATCGAGCCTAAATCTGTACTCAAATAGTTCGACCCCGCCCGCATCGCAAACCTGGCCCACTCTTGTCAGTCCTCCAGCCGGGGAGTCGAAGATGGGCATAATCAATAGTGCGGTTCTGGTTCCGTAGGACATTGCATGGCTGATTACCTGGTATCGATCCACGTCTGCGATCTTTGGCTTGTACTTTACGTCAGCCACGCAGAACGTTTTTGGACGCGAATGAATCACTACATCCGGTTTGATCGGAATCGTCCTGTTATCGTGAAACAAGAGGCCACGCGACTCCTTGTTCCCGTTTCCGATTATGAGAGGACTTCCTTGCTTTCGAAATTGCTCTTTGATCGCATTTCTGATGTATTTTTCAAAGACATCTTCTAGATTCACAACGAACGACAAAAGGTTCACGTCGTCACCCGAAGTCTCGATGTCCACCGAGCGATTAGCAACTATCAAAAGACATGATGTCGCGATGTCCGCGTAATATTTACGGATGGTTGGCAAACGATGAATTCGAGCCATCTCGGTGCTGGCTGGCAAGAACCGCCGAGTCGTGTCTAGCGGTACGATTTCCAACAGGTTGTAGAAGAAATCTAGTTGTTCCAACAAGTCAGTTGGATTCTTGCGTCGTAGCTGGAGTTCCCTTCCTGCGTACCAAATCGTGTATTTGATCAACCTGTTGAGAGCATTGTCTTTTGTAAACTCGAAACAATCCGCGCTGGCCTGGGTAAACGTTCCTCTACACCATTGTTGCCGGATCGTCCTCGAAAAGTTAATCCGAGGCTTAAACGAGCCGACAAATTCTCGCCGCTGATAGAGTTTCAACACGCCTTCCAATGCCAATTGTTGGAGTTGCTTGAGAAGGGAGCGAATCAGAAGAGAAAGAACGTTATCATCTGGCGTCGGAGCTTCTTTGTAAGACCTGTTGAAGAAGTCTAGCGATCCAATCTCCTCCTCGGCCACGTTGAGAATCCGCAGGAGACCTTTCAACGCCAACTTCGGTCTGACATCTATGACGACACGGCTGTTTATCGGGATGAGACCCACGAACTTCCCGGCCACCAGCAACAGCTTTCCAGAGCGATAGTCGATTTCGAAATACGACTTCGACAAAACTTCGGGAAGAATATCCAAAGCACCTGTCGGAGATAAGAGTTCAGAAATCGGAACTGCGACTGGCTGCCTTTCGGCACATAAGTATACGGTGGGCTTATTCACAGCAATTGAGTCGCGTCCGTTAATTGCGCAGCATAGTGGTTTCGGATTTGCTGGTACTTGTCATCGTCGAATCTGAAAATCTTTTCAAATACGAATTTTAGTTTGTGGTTCCATACTCGAACGAGTGCAGCCTCGGAACCTACTCCCAGGAAATAGGTTTGACCAAAGCCGTGCGCAACCAATCCATTCGCCTCGTTGAAGAAGCCGATGATCTTCCCTAGCAACTCACCCTGGGCTCCAGCGGTCGTAAGCAGAAGTCGCAGAATACGGACATCAGGGACGACAGCTACGCGATCGAATCGCCGTTCGAGGGCGTCATCAAGTTCTGTGATGCTCCGATCGAAGGGGTTCATGGTTCCTAGGATGATCACATTGCTTGGAATGCTCGCGGTCTTTCCCGAATATGCGAGAAGGAAGTTTCTATTGCGGTAGTCAGGTTCCAGGTATGTGAGAAGTTCGCCAAAAATTCGGCCAATATCCCCGCGAGTCATCTCATCTATGACGAGTACGAACTTTTCATCGGGGCGTTTGCGGGCATCGTTGCAAAGACTGAGGAAAAGCTTTGGGACTACTCGAAAAAGGGGCCCAGAAGCCTCCCCTGCTTTCGGAGAAATCGGTATGTACCCTTCAATGAAGTCGTCGTAGCTGTACGAAGGATGAAACTGAATCCGTCTCACGTTGTTGCGCTTGTAGTCAGCAATCTTGGCTGCAAGCCGCCACGCATACCAAGTCTTGCTCGTACCAGGGGGACCCGACAAAATAATGGTCAACGAGCCAGAATCCAACAGAGCCTTCACCTGTTGCCATACTGGATCGTCGTCCGGGAGTTTGTCGATCTCCTTTTCGGGAAACTCTTCGCTGTCATCCATCGTCTCTTCCGGGTCAGAGTTGATGCGGCCATAGTGTTCGAACCACTCTTCTTTCGACTCGAAATGGCGATACGTCGGAGGTTGCCGCAGAATGTCCTTGATCTCGGAGGACAGGTCGCCGGGTATTGTCCAGTATCCCTCTCCAGTCTGACCGGGAGATTCTAAAAGAAGTCCTCCGAATCCTGCCCTCTTGAGCCAAGGGGTCATGTAATGATCACGAACCTGGCCATCTGCTGTTTTGTTCTGAGGCGGGTCAAATTCCTCGTAACACCTGCTCTCAAGCGGATGCGCTTTGGAGCCACCCTTGGCAGCGTCATAGTCAGAGTCGTTCCTAGCGACCCTGATCCGATCGATTCGGGCATCGAGATCCTCCATCCTCATAACTCGCATTAGTTCTCTGTTTAGTTCGTCCCAATGGAGCCGTCCACCAAGAGCATCAGCCGCTTTCCAAATGCACCAATAAGGAAAAACGTCGCAATCCTCAGGGTAGCGCCCTTGTGGGTCATCGGCTGGATTCTTCAGTTGATATAGCCTGAGAACTCTCAGTGCATCCCTAGCCACGGTGCGGCGAAATTCACGCTTCTCGGTAGATGAAATGACTGCCAGTTTTCTTCCCAGATCGGTGAGCTTGGTTATCTGGCCTTCCCGGTACATCAAGCCCATGCGCTCGAAGAACTTTCCCCACCTTCGCGACCGCTCGATTCTTTGCCCAGTTTTCCGAAAGACCTCCTCGTCGTCATAGGCATTGAAACCATCAAGCTGTAGGAGGGCTTGTAACTTCTTGTTTGACGCGTCGCTGATCTCCAGTGAGAAGTCGAGATCAACAGCGTCCCCAGCGGGACTGTCTCGGTCTGGTGCTTGCCAGAAGCGATAAACCTGATCTTCTGGCGACTCGGAGCCTTCGTCACCCAACGAATCATCGTTGGCGGGAAAGGCTATTTGTGCCTCAGAATCGCCCTTAGGCTTTTGGTCAACCATAGATGGTCTCGAACCGATAGTCGGCGAGGGAGGATAGCCGACGAATAGCTAGAGTACCGGGAACTGCAGCTCGGGTTCAAGTTCTTCGAGGGAAGGCTGGCTTTCCTCGCGTCGAAGGAGGGCGTCCAGCATTCCATGCGCGAGACACTCGCCAAGCAAAGGTGGGACAGCATTACCGATTTGACGAGCCACCTCCTCTCGGTTTCCAAGGAATCTGAAATCGTCGGGAAAGGACTGCAATCGCGCACCTTCACGCAGGGTTATCGTCCGGTGCTCTGTCGGGTGGGCAAATCTTCCGCGTGTGAAACTGTCAAAGCGAGCCGTCAATGTGACGGACGGTTGATCCCACGCCAGCCTCCCATAGACATCCAAATGGCGATGCCCATTGTCCTTCTTGTGACACGCTAGTTGGAGGTCTTCGGGTAGGTGCTCTCTGCCTCCTCCCTCTGGAACGTGCGAGATGCGACGGCGGTTGATACTGGACAGGTTTCCCTCACGAAAGTGATTGTGAAAATCTGGATGTGGAGAACCATCCTCCGGTGGGGACGGCAGATCGCCTATCGCTTGTCGCACGGTAACATACTGTTCTGCAGATAATAGTGGTTCTGGAAAACGGAAATAACTCTTCCCGTCGTCGAGTCTCTCGCCCACGATGAACGCACGCAATCGCACCTGAGGAATTCCGTAATCTGCCGCATTCAGTTTTCTTGCACTATTGCGATAGCCTGCTGCAATCGAACGTTTTTGTACGTATGTATAGAACTCGCGTCCGTGCTTTGATAAGAAACCGGGAACATTCTCAATGAGAAAGAATCTAGGACGAACCGCTAGGGCTAAGTCCAGAAAAACCTTCACGAGGTCATTCCGTTCATCCTTGCGATCACCGCGCCTCTGGATTGAGAATCCTTGGCAGGGTGGTCCGCCAGCAACCAGCGTACATTCATTCGCTCGCAGAGAAGATTTCTCAAGGAGTGTCTCAGCGGAGAAGCCCTCTAACGAGCACGGCGACACAGCGACTAAAGGAAAGTTTTGAGCATAGGTCTTCGTGGCGACGATGTCGTTATCCACCGCCAGACGCACATCGAACCCGGCTCTTTGAATACCGAGTGAGAGGCCGCCAGCACCACAGAAAAGATCAATTGCAGTCGGCGAACGCTCCATCAAATTTATCCCTGCGCCTTTTTATACCATTTATCAGGATCGAGAAACCGGGTCCAATCGGATCCGCTACGTCAGCGTCGGAGTTTAGGGATTGCTGGCCTTGCTCCGAATTGGAAAATTGGCTGAACATGTGTTCCCCGATGAACTTGGCTACGACCGGAGGCACGGCATTTCCTATCTGCTTGAACTTATCATCGAACGGGCCGTCAAAGAAATAGTCCTCCGGGAATCCTTGAAGCAAGGCAGCTTCACGAACGGAGAGACCGCGATTTTGCTCAGGATGAACAAAACGTCCGCATGAAGGAGTCCTGCAACGGGCTGTGACAGTGAGCGCGGGACGGTTCCACCACAATCGCCCGTACACGTCTGTGTAGCCACCATAGCGTTCCCTAGCTTTGTCCAAACACTTCGGGCCGACTCCAACAGGTCGGTTTCCCCCGTCCTTCGGAACGGCACGCAATATAGCGATGGTGGTCTTGCGGTGATTTGATGTGATGTGCATAGGATCATCGCCGATCTGTTCACCAGGGTGCAAAATCGGCAGGTGCCCGATAACGTCTTTCACGGTTCGGAAGCTTCCCGATTTTACGAACGGTTCTGGCATTTGAAATGGGCGTTTGAAGGCCAACACAACTGCCCGAAATCGTTCTTGTGGCAACCCGAATTCTGCGAAGTTGTAGATTCTCGCTCTGACAAAGTAGCCATGCTCTTCAAGGACGGACTTGGCGATGCTGAAATGTTTCCAGTTACGCTTGGCCAGCATTTCCGGCACATTTTCAATGAAGATGGCTTCTGGGTTCAGTTGCGTTGCGAGGCGGGCGAAGTGTGGCAGTAAGTTTTTCCGAGGATCAGCGGATGATCGCATTTTGGTATGTGATGAAAAACCTTGGCAAGGCGCACAGCCAATAAGGAAGAGGGGATGCCTCACATCCCGCGTAGTCTGATCGAGCATGCGGTGGAGCAGCACTTTGCTGGAGGATATCCGCGAGATATCCATGTTTATCCCAGGTGCACCGACATTGCGTTCATACGTCCGCAGCGCGGGCGCGTCGATATCGACGCCTCCGATTGCTCTGTAGCGTACCTTCGGCAATCGCACTTGTTGAAATCCTGCTGACGCACCTCCGCAGCCACAAAATAAATCCAGTACGTCAATTTGCGCGACAGATTTGTCACTCATGCGCTGCCCCCATCGAGACGCGAGTTTTCTGCACAAAGCGAGACAGCAAAGCCGAAGCGCGTTCGTGATCCTTCAACTGACATTCCCATACAGTCAAGACGGACCAACCATTCTTGCGAAGCTCCGCAACGGCTCGTCGGTCGCGGCTGATGTTCTTTGCTATTTTCGACTCCCAAAAGGTCCGGTTCGCCTGGGGCAATGTCTGCCCTTTCTTGCATTTCTGGTGCCCATGCCAAAAACACCCGTGAACAAAAATCGCCTTCGCTCTCTGCGTGACAATGAAATCGGGTTTTCCGGGCAGCGTAGACACGTTTCTCCGGTAGCGGTATCCGAGCTCGCGCAGCAGGCTTTGAACTGCGATCTCTGGTCGAGTTCCCGTGGTGCGAACTGCCTGCATTATTTGGGACCGTTTTGCCGACGAGAAAATATCTGTCTTCCCCGATGTTTCTGTCCTCTGTCCCAACATTGCCTCCTCGAGCATCGCGAGATGAAACCGCTTACTGCTCGAAGGTGATGTGCAACTGTGCTGCACGCGCCTTATTGTCTTTTAGCCATTGGAGAACTTCTGACTTTCTGTATCGATATTCCCGGCCAACCTTTCCAAAGGGCAGTCCAGCGTGGCGTCTCAGACGCCACGAAGTTGTCCTGGAGACCCCCAAAAGTTCTTGCAGCTGGGCATCTGTCAGTAACTCGTCGCGCTCCAGGTCTTGAACCATCCTGAACCATCTTGAAACATTCTGAAACAGACTTTCGCGGATTCTACCCGAGAAATTCCAGAGATTCAAGTCCGTAGATGTATTCGCCTATTATTCGCTTTTATATCACGTGTGGCCGCATCATGGGTTGCCTCCCGAGAAAACACACGGAACGAAGGGCGCTGCCTGGATCGGGCTTATTGCAGGAGAAGTGGCGGAGCGGCTTCGGTTTGAAGCGCAAAGCGAAAACTCACTGTTTGGTGAACTCGGTCGGCTTTCTGTGCTCGCGGATCTGGGAGTAGCTGACTGCGAGTTCAGACCCGAGCTCAACTTTGCCTGGGTAGTCGTTCAGTGGTTGGTTGTCGAGGCTGCCGAAGACCAACTTCCTCTCGTCATCACAATGGCGAACGCGAAGCCACATCCACTCTCCGACGCCAGTGGCTTCGTCGGGGAACTCAACCTTCACGTAGTCGCCCTTCTTGTATTGGCCCATAAGAATCACAGCGGCTGGTACAAACCAGTATCTCAAACTCTGAGGTCTGAGACACCTTACTTCGTTGGGTTCGGAAACACTCCATCAATCTTCCGCATGATCTCCTCCGCCCATTGAACTGACGCGGCTATCAGTTTGTCCGTGCGTGGGCTTCCCTGGGGTCCTCCAAAAAGATCATCGGCAGTCTGCATGTGCAGGCTAGCAAGAATCGCCGCCATGATGCCAAGCACGCGCTTCCGTCCTTCGTCCATTCCGGGATGGTAGCAGTTTCGCCTTTTATTCGTCTAGCACCTGTTTGTTATTTGAGCACAACCCGCTGTGGTGCTACCTTGTTGTTTCCGTTGAAGTTAACCGAACGAGGACAGCTCATGAATTATTGGCTCGATTTGTTCACCGGTACAACGTGGCAAGAGTTTAGGGAAGCTGGAGCTAACGTGTCCGGATTCAGTGCAAGGCGTCGCTCGGTGGCTCAGCGGGTGAAGAAAGGCGATATCTTGCTTTGCTATCTGACTGGCGTGATGCGTTGGGTCGGAGCGTTAGAAGTCGGCGATAGCAGCACTGATACGAAGCGTATTTGGAAGGATCGGGAATTCCCCGTACGCTTTAACGTCAAGGCACTAATGATGCTCGAACCCGAGCATGGTGTTCCGATGGAGCAGTTGGAAGGCCGCGTCAGTTTCTTCGCTAATACAAAGGACAGAGGAAAGTTCCGTGGTTTTGTTCGCGGTAGTCCTAATCTATTCAAGGCCTCCAAGGATGCCGAACTCATCATGTCTCTCATGCGGGAGGCAGAACGGAATCCTGTCGCACGACCCGTAGATCCAAAAAAGCTCGCGAGAAGGCCACTCTACAAAGTGGAACCGAAGAGGGGTGCAGGCAAGAAAGCAATGCTGGTCAGCGTGCCAGAGCCTGAGGAGCCGCCGGTCGCTGCAACCGCAACCGTATCTGAGTCCGCTGAACCGGCGACCACTCGGCACACCGAAATTCAATATGAGCTCCTTACCCTTGGCGCAGAATTGGGACTTGATGTCTGGGTGGCCCGCAATGACCGGAGCAGAAAGTGGAACAGCACCACCCTGGGCTCATTGCCGAGAATGCTCGACCGCTTGCCCACCCAATTTAATGAAGCCACAACGCGTACCATCGAGTTGATTGATGTGCTCTGGCTGGCAGGAAATTCAATCATTGCAGCTTTTGAGGTCGAATGTACGACCTCCATATACTCCGGGTTGCTTCGGATGAGCGACCTTCTTGCTCTGCAGCCCAACCTCGATATCAATCTGTATCTCGTCGCTCCGGACGAGCGGAAAGACAAGGTCGAACAAGAACTGTTACGACCGACGTTCAGCCTTCGGGAGAAGCCTCTGGCGAAAATTTGCGGATTTCTCCCGTTTACGACATTCTGCGAAAAGCTTGCTGGCATTAGGAAGTTGAATCTCAGCGATTCTCTAAGACCCAGCTTCTTGAAGGCGACGGCGCAGTTTTTCACCGACGAAGACGACGTTCCGGACGCTTAAGGCGTCGGCTTAAGATTCTCAAATACCCGCCAGACCTCGGTTACCGGGGTCTGATTGGTAAATCGGTGGAGGACTGTCCCGCTCTGCGTGCGATCATGAAGTTCTATGCAACCGTCATGGTGGTTGTAGGCGAGCGCGTATCGCCGACCCGAAATCTGCACCCAAAGCACGTTTGCAGGTGCCCCGTCGTAGGTGCGAACCTCGATTGGCGTATCGGCATCCTTCTTCCATAGCACCGCTCCCAGTAGAGCGAGCGCGATTGCGCCGACGGTCTGCGCGTGATGACCGGATCGATTCATTACACCCGCCAGATATTGTTCGAGCGTGTCAAGATCAGCAACTGTTAACGGCATTTGTTGGCTCCTTTGCGGAACAGCTAATTGTTAGTCTCCAGCTTTTACACGATCAGGATCTACGAATTTGGATTTGTGCCCGTCGTGGAGGAACATTCCGCCGCGCCCCTCGACCATTTTCAGCGGACCTGCCTTTCGCCCCTCCGTGACCTCCTCCCAGCGTTTCTTCAGATCGCGCCAGGTATTCGCTGCGAGCTTCTGCACGCCGTACCAGTGATACAACTCCTGCCACGTGATATGCGAACACCCGTTTAACAAAACATCCTCAAGCCGAGCGGTCAGGATCTCGTCGTGCCTTCTTTCCATCTGCCCCCCTTCCATAAACACCTGTGCTTATCGTATCACCAAATGCTGTTTAAACAAAGTTTCTTTTTTGGACATTTGACGTTGTTTTTGATAGGCTGAAGTTCGTCGGAGCTTCCGACGGGAGGGCATTCATATGGCAATGGATCTCGAAGCCAACCTACAACGGTATCTTGGTGGCTCCAGCACCAACCCCGACGGACGCGATCCGACAGAGCGGAACGTATCGTTCGACCACTGCTTCAATTACTTCCAGTCGTATCGCGAGTCGGGGAACGCTCACGAGCTGGCAAGTCCCACCAATGTGCATCTCAGTTGTCTTCACCTGGGTTTCTACCTAGCGAGCTGGGGTATGCTTCGGAATTCCAAGTTGATGCAAAAGAATGCCAAGTACCTGGTCCCCGTTGTAGAAGTAATCGCGACCGCCGACGCATCTCTCTGGGAAATCGATGCTGACTGCTACGATCCAACGAACATTCAGCGCCTCAGGGAATTAGCGGCAAAGATATGCACCGCCCTGCCCGGCGTGTCTGGGACCGATACGCTAAAAACAAAGATCATGCTCGGAGTGTTTGGCAGTGTTCCTGCCTTCGATACGACCTTCAGGCGAGCCTGCAAAGAAGAGCGCATGGTTGCAACGTTCGGTGAGAGGGGGTTGAAAACAATCGCCGAGTTCTATCAGAAAAACGAAAACGTAATCAATGCGTACCGGGTGCGAACGCTCGATTTCGGGGGAGTCCATACGCAGCGGTGCTACACGCGCGCGAAGGTCATAGATATGGCTCTCTCCACCGAGGGAGAGAAGCGAGAGCTAGCTGACAAACTCGCCAAAAAGCTTGTCGCCAAAAAGCTTGCCGAACTCGCCGGGAGTCTGCCCACCTCGACTGCCCTAGTTTCAAAAACGGGGCCGGAATCCGTGTAACTGGCTCCCGCAAACTCAGCAGTTTAGCGCTGTCCTCTTCTTGGTTCAAAAACGGACGTTTTTGCGACTCCGCTCGTAGTCAATTGCTGCTATGGACATCGCGATCTATTCCCGCATCTCTACGGACAAGCAGGACAACCAAAACCAATTAGACCAACTCCGCGGATTCGCGGCGAGCCAAGGCTGGCGCATCAAGCGTGAATACGTTGATGTTGCAACGGGCAAGAACAGCGACCGCGAGCAATTCAAGGCATTGTTCAAAGCGGCCTCGCGCCGGGAGTTTGAGCTGGTGCTGTTTTGGAGTCTAGACCGATTCAGCCGTGAGGGAGTGCTCGAAACTCTTACGTACCTGCAAAATCTCACCCAATATGGCGTCGGCTACAGGTCCTTCACTGAGCAGTATCTGGATTCGTGCGGCATGTTTCGGGAGGCCGTGATCTCTATTCTTGCCGTCATTGCAAAGCAGGAGCGCGTCCGGCTTAGTGAACGCACGATTGCCGGGCTGCAACGTGCGCGGGCACGAGGCCGGATCGGTGGCCGACCACGCGCGGCCTGCGTCCCGAGCGAAGTTGTGCGACTCAAAAGCGACGGCAAGAGCCTCGCCGACATTGCCCTCAAGTTGAAAGTGAGTAAATCAACCGTTTATCGGATTCTCCAGCAGAGCGACAAGAAATAGACCGCGACCTCGGCCCAGGTCGAGGCTCGCCAACTCGACCATCCCAGATCCCCGGCAGTCCCTTGCACAAACACATGATTGGAGGGTTGATGATTCCAGCGAAAACAGCGCGGATGCCACAGTTCGCAGTTAGGGTTTGCGGGGTTGAAGTCTCAAACGTCACGGTAAGGGTTGTGATCGGGTCGGGCCAATGCCCGGTAAAGCACGAGTTGGTCTTTGAAGACGGGCTTCTTGGAACGATGCCGCTGGACGACACCCTTACGATCGAAATCTGGCGTATGAAAGGGCCACTCTCCCGTCAAAAGTGGCAGGCCACGGACGTCCGCGGCCTTTACGCCGAACTGATCTTAAGCGGAGGGATTGATCTTGTCGGGGCTGGTACGGACTAAGAACTCTTGGGCCAAGCTTCCAGCTCCCGGAACTTCGACAGTGGGAGGAACTTCACTTTGCGTTTGTCGGCAGTAAGTTGGATTTTACCAGTCAGCCGGATCAGCCTTCGCTTGCCCCGTTTGTGACGTACGACAAACTTTCCGAAACTCGGCAGCTTCAGTTCGAAACCATCAGTGTCTATATTGTCGCGCATCACTTGCACAATCGAATCGGTTACCGTGTTGACCAAGTGATCTGCCTGCCGATCTGAGGTCATGTTCAGCTTTTCCCTCACCAGTGCGGCGACCGTCCCACGTCCAACCTGAGGATTCTTCATAACCGAAGATTATGTCGAATTCTAGCGATCGGCGTCCGGGCGGCTTGGTTTTTTCGGCCTTCCCACGAGAGCAATCCGCAATGCACGTAGCAAAACTATTTTTGCGCGCGGGTTTTCGCGTGTTCCGACTAACGCCGTGACAGAAGATACAGCCTTTAAGCCGATGGCATCTCGTTGGCGGTGCAGCAAACCACTCGTTTCGGGTACTTCCAAGGACCTTTCCGGTACTTTGGCGGACTTTTCAGATCTCATATTTGGGGGTGGAGTCCACGTTCGCGCACGGCCCACCATGGACGCCAACTTCTCTCCACTCACATCTCCATTAGGCTGAGCGGCTCAATAGGAAGGTCTGGGCGATGCTAATCCGACTTTCCGACGCCTGCGTGGGCCGGGGCGATGCCACGTTACTTGCGTATTATTTTGCTCGCTCGCGCCCGGTGGGAGAATGGTGGGCATGGCAAAGCAATTCTCAGCGGTGACGGTGCGAGATTTAGTCGCGCTCATAGCGGACCTGGAAGTCAATCCTGACCTTTCACCTGAGTCTTTCTATCAACACATGTATTTCACAAAGAGCCAAGCTCGGGCTGACGCTTTGGCAAAGCTGATTGGGAAACTCAGCAAGTCATACTCCAAGAAGGCTTGACGCGCGTCACCGATCCCCACAAGCACGAGGCTGGGGAGCGTGAAGCGCACGCTCCCGACCTCCCGTTCAGGATTTCCTCGGCTGGGTGCGTATTCCTGCTGATGCCGATCAGCATTCCTGGGGTGATTCCGATCACGATTC
>VFSW01011022.1_pt1 | contig 12747 bp, 10 predicted proteins | sample 5358111 | NCBI WGS metagenome assembly VFSW01 (sample SAMN11554181, study PRJNA540505) | mine drainage metagenome | isolation source: sediment from site ElyBrook_90M | place: USA: Ely Copper Mine, Vershire, VT | collected 2017 | reverse complement strand
GGTCGAGCAGCGCCACTTTGCCGCCCGCGTGCACGATGCGCTCCGCCACCGCCAATCCGAGCCCGGAGGCGCCGCCGGTAACGAGTGCGCGTACGTCTTTTATTTGCATGATTCAGTCACTTCTCGCCGTTGATATAGCGATCCAGTTCGCGGTGGAAATGCCGCACGCGCTGCTCTTGGTCGGACCACAGCGGGCCGTGAAAGCCCCGGGATTTCTGTCCGCGCTGCACCGCTGCGACCAGATCCACGTCTTGATCGAGGACCTCGCCGAGGTTCGGTTTCACGTCGACCGGGACGCGCTCGATTTCCGGGCGCGACTCGCCGCTCAGGTCGGTTCCCGGCGGAAGTCCCATCCAGCCCGGCGGCGCGTAGCCCGGGTCGTCGACGTGGCGCAACATCGTCATGTTGTCATAATAGAACCGTTCCGGATCGGTTGCATGCGGCAGAAAGCGCATGATGAACACGCCTTCCGGGTGCATGCCGATCTGCACGTTGGGGAAGTAGCCGGTCGCCCAGCTGTCGGTGAGTTGCGCATCGGTGAGCTTGTCGTAATAGGCGAGGCCGAAGCGCTTGCCGCGGGAGCGTTTTGCGGCCTGAATCGCGGTGCGCACCTCGCGTGCGGATCCCTTGAAGCTCGCCGGATCGATGCCCGCCTCGCGCATCATGAATTGCTGGTACGGGTCGATTGAGTCCTGATCGCCGAGGCGGTGTGACTTCACGCCGATCGGCACGATCATGCGGCTGAAGCCGTTCGGGTAGAGGTCGTACTGGCTGAAGTCCTCCATGACGCCCTGGGTTTGCGGGTGAATGTGCGGCAGGTGGTAGGTTTCGTAGAAGGCGTCGACGCCGGTTTTCCAATTCGCGCGCCACTCGCTGCGAACGTGTCGCACGACGTGCATCTTGTCGATCTCGTAGTTCTCGATGTAGCCCGGCGGCAGGCCGATCCAATCGCGCAGGCGGGGCGCCTTGCCGTCCATGTTGATGAAGATCAAGCCGCCGACATGCTCGCAGCGGACCTCCTTGAGTCCGGGCCGGTGTGCGATCAGGCGTTTGTCGAAAGTCGCCTCGTCGGTGATTTTCTCGAGCGTGCCGTCGCAGCCGTACTGCCAGCCGTGAAATGCGCAGGTGAAGCGTGCGACACTGCCCCGGTCGTTGAGGCAGATCCGGTTCGCACGGTGCGGGCAGACATTGTAGAAGGCCTTGATCGAGCCATCCTGTTGGCGCACCACGATGAATTCCTCGTGGCCGATCTCGAAGATCGTGTAGTCGCCGGCTTCCGGAATATCCGGTGTCACGCCGGCGAGCAGCCAGACGTGGGGCCAGAGCAGGGCCCATTCCTTGCGCATGAATTCGCCCGAGTAATACCGGGAGGGGTCCGGCACGTCGAGCCCATTGTCGACCGGCGCCTGCTTCGCCTCCAGCGAGTCCGCCGGTGCGTGCAGATTCATGGGCCACTCAGCTTTGAAATTGACCGACATGGTTTTGCTCCGTCAAATGGATCGTTGTGTCGATGGTAAAGCAGCTGCGCGACAAAAAACAATCAACTCTGACTGTTTTCCGGCGATGCCGGCGCGTGCGCCCGCAAACTCGCGTTGATTTCACGGGGGTTTGGGTTGCGACGCAAGGTCAGCCCGCCATTGACCTGCAGCACCTGGCCGGTCAGGAAGCTTTCGTCGGAAGCGAGCCAGAGCGCGGCATTGGCGACGTCCTCGGCGGTACCGATCCGCCCGAGCGGGTATTCTTTCACGAAGGCCTCGGTGAGCCCGGGCAGGCCGATCTCGCGGCTCGTCATCGGACTCGCCGTCAGCCCCGGCGCGATCGAATTGACGCGCACGCCCTTCGCACCGAATTCGTTGGCGAAGCAGCGCACGAGCGCATCACCGGCCGATTTCGTGGCGATGTAGGCGGCGTGGTTGTACAGCAGCGCATACGCGGACGCCGACGACAGCTGCACGATCGAGCCGCCGCCGTGCCGGATCATTTGCGCCACCATCTGCTGCAGGAAAAAGTAAACACCCTTGAACTGGAGTGCGCAGAGCTCGTCGAGCTCTTGCTCACGAACCTCGAGCAGCTTCGTCATCGGCGCCCAGCCGGTCGAGTTGACCGCGACGTCCAGCCGCCCGCAGCGTTCCACCGCGAACGCCGCGAGCGCGGCGACCTGATCACACTGCGTGACGTCGCAAACCCGCCACTCTCCCTTTAGTTCTGCGGCGAGCCGGCGCAGCGGTTCCTCGCGCCTGCCGGCGAGGACCACGCGGGCGCCTTCGGCGGCGAATCGGCGCGCGATCATCTGGCCCATGTTGTCGACACCCGCGGCGCCGAGGATGATAGCGACCTTGTCTGCAATGCGTGGCATGGGCGTTCCTCGGGGGCTGATCGGTTCAAGTAGGGCGGACGGGTGCCCGCGGCTCGAGGCGCCGGAGCGGTTCGGTCCCGTCCCAGCCTTGTGCGGCGTGTTTGACGTGCCGATAGAACCTGGCGAGACCGTCCGCCGGTTCATACAGCTCGACGAAGTGGCCAAGCTGCGCGCGCAGGTCGAGCATCGCGAAATCGGTGCCCGTCGCCGTGCGGGCCTCGAGGGCGACGACGCAGCCGGCCGCTCGCGCCTGAGTGAGCGCGGCGGAAAGATCGGGCACGAAATGCGCGACATGGTGGATGCCGACCGACTCACGCGTGCAAGCGTCGCGCAGTACGGATGGCGCCTCATCGTGCTGCGTGATCAACTCGATCATCAGATCCCCGCACTGACCGTAGGCGGATGAATGGTCCCACCGCGCGGGCGTGCCGCGGTACAGGCAGTGCGACAGCGGGATGTGCTCGAAGAGGAAGAACGGCCCCCAGCCGAACAGGCGCGCGAACTCGACGGCGGCGCGCGCGGGATCTGGCACGTGGTATGCGATCTGCACGGGTTGCGAAGCGACGCCGAACATCCCGCAATGCCCTCAGGTGAGCCGGCGCAGGGCGCGCGTGCCGTCCCAGGCCCGGCCCGCTTTGCGGACCATCGCGAAGAAGGCCTCGACGGCCGGACCGGATTCGATCAGCTCGATCATGGCGCCTGGATGTGCGTCGGTCGATACGTAAGCGAAACGCATGCCGACCGAGGTCGCGCCATATTGGACCGGCGTTATCCCAAGCGCGGCGAGCCGCTCTAGGTGGCGGTCGACGGAGTCGGTCATCACGCCGACGTGTTGCAATCCCTCACCGTGTCGTGCGGCGAATTCCGAATAGATTGAGGGCGTGTCGTCATGCTGCACGATCAATTCGACCTGAACCTCGCCCCATTGCGCGATCGCCACCGAAATGTCCAGCCGGATCGGCGCACCGCGGAACACGACCTCGCCGAAGCCCACGTGCTCGAGCAGGAAAAACGGTCCGACACCGATCTTCCCCGACCAGTGCGCGACCGCCCGCTCGATGTCGCGGACAACGTAGGCGTTCTGGACGATCGGTCCGAACGGCGGGATGAATTCCGGCATGGGGAGCCTCACCCCAGTCCGAGTTCGCCGACGAGGTCCTCGCGCAAACGGAATTTCTGGATCTTGCTCGAGGACATCGGCCACTCCGTCACGAAGCGCACGGCGCGCGGCACCTTGAAGCCCGCCACTTCGCGCTTACAGAAGGCGATCAGCTCCGCCTCGGAGGCCTTCTTGCCGGGCTTCAGTTCGATGAACGCGGCGGGTACTTCGACATATTTCTCGTCCGGAATGCCGACCACCTGGGCGAGCTTGACCGAGGGGTGACGGGCGAGAAGGGCCTCGATCTCGGCCGCCGCGACGTTCTCGCCCCCGACCTTCAGCATGTCCTTGTAGCGTCCGTGGAACATGATCGTACCGTGCTCGTCGAGCGAACCGATGTCGCCGGTGTGGAACCAGCCGTCGGCGTCGATTGCCTGCGCGGTCTTCTCCGGGTCCTTGTGGTAGCCCTCAAGCGTGCTGTAACCGCGCACGAGCACTTCCCCTCGCTGTCCGGTCGCCGCGTGTTGGCCCGTGTCTGGTTGCACGATGCGCACCTCGAGGCCCGGCAGCGGTTTGCCGAGGCGGCTGATGCGCAGATATTGCTCCTCATCCGGCGCCCCGGTGCAGACGGTTCCCGCGGTCTCGGTCATTCCGAAGCTGCCGACCTGAAGCGCCTGCGGCATTGCGTGCATGATCGACTCGGCGACTTCCGGTGGCTGCACCGCGAAGTTCGAATTCATCAGTCGCACGCGTTTCAGGTTTGTCTTCGGAAAGTCCGGGTGATAGATCAATCCCTGCATGATCGTCACGAAGCATGGATAGGTCGCCGTGACCTTGTATTTCTCGAGCATTTTCAGCGCGACGCCCGGATCGAAGAATCCCATCGTGAGGTAGGTGCCGCCCACGTCGAAGATCGACAGCATCGGCAGCACCGAGGCGATGTGAAACATCGGCAACGGCGACCAAAAGCGATCCTCGTGCGTCAGTCGATAGCGGTGGCGACCGAGTGCGATCGAATTGCGCACCTGCGCCTCGTGGGTGATCAGGCAGCCTTTGGGATGAGCGGTGGTGCCCGATGTGTATAACATCAGCGCGATGTCGCGAACCCGCACTCCGAGCCGCGCGCGGTGCACGTCGATTTCCGGCACGTCCTCGGCGGCGCGATCGAATTCGCGCTGCGACACGTAGCCCGGCGGGGCTGAATCGCCGATCATGACGATGTTGCGCAGCTTCGGTGCCTTGGCAACGTGCAGCTTGCGCGGGTTGGTTTGCACCTTCAGGTCCGGCAACGCGCCGCCGAGGCGCTCGACGAAGCTCACTTGCTCGGCGACGGCGTCCGTCGTAACGAGCAGGGATATGTCGCCGTTCTCGATTACGTAGTTCAGTTCGCTCGAACGATAGCGGGCGTTGATCGGCACGATCACCGCGCCGCAAAGGGCGGCGGCGAAGAATATTTCGACGAATGCCGGGCAGGTGTGCATCAGGATGCCGACCTTGTCGTGCGGCTTCACGCCAAAGGCTTGCAGGCTGCGTGCGCGCCGCAGTGCGCGTCCGGCGAGTTCCTCGTAAGTGTATTCGGCGTCCGGAAAGACGAGCGCGAGGGTCTTCGGGTGGCGGTCCGCGGCGCCGAGCAGCAGGTCGCCGATCGTCGTCACCGAGATTCGCAACGCGGCGAGGTCTTCTCCTGGCGGCAGCGAGACGGCGCTGGTGGCGGCTCGCTTGCGTGGTGTGGCTTTCGCGGAAGTCTTGCGCAAGCTCTTGGCGCCGTGCGCTGTTTGGCGCGCGCGACGCTTCGTCGACGGTTTCTTTGGTCCAGCCATGTTGATAAGTCCCTGCTCGATGCAGATGTCGAGGCCGACAGTAACATGCTCGACCCTAAAAACAAACAGTCAGTACTGTTTCTTTCTGAGTGGAGCACTTATATACTATGCCTCACTAACGAACCCAATGAGCCGTCGGCGCGTCCGCCGCACGGGACCCGAGCGAACAGCATGATCAACCGCCTGCCACTGGATCCGCCGAAGGATTGGGGTTTTTCCGATGAACAGATCGCGACGCTGCCGCTCAGCTTCCGTGACAACCTTCTCGTCGGCCAGGTTTGTGTGGTTTCCGGTGGCGGCAGCGGCATTGGCCGCGCAATCGCCTACGTACTCGCCCGGTTAGGCGCCGAGGTGGTGGTCTGCGGGCGCCGTGCCGAGAAACTGGAGGCAACTGCGGCCGGCATCGCCAAGCACCTTGGCAAGAACATCATGACGCAGGCGATGACGATCCGCGATCCGGCCCAGGTCGAACGCTTGTTCGCGGACGTTTGGCGCCGCCACGGTCGCGTCGATGCGCTAATCAACAGCGCTGGGGGTCAGTTCCCGCAAGCGGCGCTCGATTTCAGCGTCAAGGGATGGAATGCGGTCGTCGATACGAACTTGAACGGCACCTGGTACATGATACAGAGCGCCGCACGATTGTGGCGTGAGCATGCGACACCGGGATCGATCGTGAACATCGTCGCGGTGGTCACTCGGGGCATGCCACAAGTGGCACATACGGCGGCGGCGCGCGCCGGGGTCATCTACCTCAGCAAGTCCCTGGCGGTCGAGTGGGCGCCGCTCAATATTCGCGTCAACTGCCTGGCGCCAGGGTCGATCGCCACCGAGGGGCTCAACGTCTATCCGCGTGCGGCGGCGGAGGCGTTCATTTATTCCAACCCGATGAAGCGACTCGGCGACGTCGCGGACATCGCCCAGGGAGCCGTGTACCTCCTGGCGCCGACCGGCAAGTTCATCACCGGCGAGGTGCTGACGATCGACGGCGGGCGTCAGAACTGGGGCGAGGACTGGCCGGCCGGTATGCCGGACTATTTCCGCGTCCCGGGGCGTTGAGCAAGCGCGGCGGACGCGCTCAGGCCGCGGCGCTCGCGAACGGGCAGTAGCTCTCGCGCTCGACGAGATTCAAGACAAACGACAGCTTCGCCATCCCGGATATCACGGCCATTGCGGTGCCGAGTTCGAGGATCTCGGCCTCTTCAAAGTGCGCGCGCAGCGCCGTGAACAGCGCAGGCGACATCCGCCCCTCCATGTTCGGCAGAGCGACCTGGCGCGCGTACTCGATCACCGCCTGCTCGGCCGGCGTGAACGCCTCGAGCCCGCCTCCTTGAAGCGATTCGATTTGGGCCGGCGTGAAACCGGCTTCGATTGCGCCGGGAACGTTCTGCTTGTTGCAAGTGCGGCAGCCGTGGATCAGCGACAGTTCGAGGCGAGCCAACTGTTTGTAGCGTTGCGCGACGCGGCCGCCGAAGAATATTTGCGCGTAAAATTGCTGCATCACGAAGCGCAGCATCTCCGGCGCCTGCGCGAAGACCTCGACGAACGTGGCATCGCCGGTCAGTTTATTGAGGGTGTCCCATGCCGGCTGCCAGTCCGGTGCCAGTTGCTGCCGGCCGATTCGCGTGAATAATGTTTCGCTCATTGCCGTCGAATTCCTCAGGTTGTAAACAGTCCGAGTACGGACACACTCGCGACGTTCCGGTTGGGAATGCCGCCAAGATTGTGGGTCAGTCCGAGCGTGGGGCCGTGGCCGCCGCGGCCGCGCAGCTGCCGTTCACCGGCGCGTCCGAGAAGCTGTAGATAGACCTCATAGGCCATTCTCAGGCCGCTGGCCCCGATCGGATGGCCGAAGCACTTCAGTCCGCCGTCGATCTGACAGGGAATCGCGCCGTCGCGGTCGTAGCGTCCGGCGAGAATGTCGCGTGGTGCGTGTCCCATGTCGGAGAAGCCGAGGTCCTCCATGAGCACCAGTTCGGTGATCGAGAAGCAGTCGTGCACCTCGATCAGGTCGATCTGCGTCCGCGGATCGCGGATTCCCGCCTCTGCGTACGCCCGTCGAGCCGCGATGGGTGTGGTCAACGTGTGCGTGCCGTCCCAGGATTGGTGTCCCATCTCGACGCCGTTGCTCGGCGCGAGCTGCAGCGCCTTGACCGAGACCAGATCACGCTTGCCGAGACCGCGTGCGATGTCCGGCGTAGTGACGATCGCGCAGGCGGCGCCGTCGCTTACGCCACAGCAGTCATAGACGCCGAGCGGATAGGCGATCATGGGCGCATCGAGAACCTGCTGAATGGTGATTGGGTTGCGCAGGTGAGCCTTGGCGTTGCGCGTGGCATTCTCGTGGCTCTTCCATGAAACGTGAGCCATCGCGCGCTTCAGTTCGTCGATCGAATAGCCGTGGCACGACGCGTATGCGCTCGCCACCTGCGCGAATGCACCAGGCGCTGTGCTGCTCGGCAGGTACAGATCCTCGAAGGTGCCTTTGGTTCGCTCCGGCAGGCCTCCGAAGCCGGTGTCCTTGAGTTTTTCCACGCCCATCGCCAGCGCGATGTCGCATGCGCCCGCGGCAACCGCGTAGACCGCGCCGCGCAACGCCTCGGTACCGGTCGCGCACAGGTTCTCGACACGTGTTGTCGGAACGTTTGGCAGGCGAAGCGCCATCGACAAGGGCAGCGAAGACTTGCCGGTGCTCTGCTCGTCGAAGAAAACCCCGAGCCATGCCGCATCGATCCGGTCGCGCTCGATACCGGCGTCGGCGAGCGCCTCGGCGAACGCCTCGATCATCAGGTCGTCGGGTCCGAGCGACCAGCGCTCCCCGAACTTCGAGCAGCCCATTCCGGCAATGACGACCTTGTCCTTGATTCCGCTCGCCATCGTTCGCCCGTCCTCGCCCGCTCAGGTCTTGATCGCTTTCCAAAAATAGCGGCGGAAGCCGCGAACACGGTCCTCGTCCTTGATCCGGAACTCGAAGCGCACCGGATCGCCGACCGATAGTTCGCCGGGTTCGAGGTCGCTCATCTCCATCAACAGATTGCCTCCGTCTGCAAATTCGACATTGCCGTAGATGCAGGGCGGCCGCGGTGTGTACGCCTGCCAGTCCTCGGTGAAGGTCTTGACCCGTCCCCGGGAGCCGGCGAGCCGGTGCGGTCGCTGTGTATCCACGAGGCGGCAGTCCGGGTTCACGCAGACCCGAGACAGCGGGAACTGCACCGTTGCACAGCCGTCGCAACGGCCGCCGATGAATGCCGTGACGGCGGCGCGCTTGCGATAGGCAGTCGTGTGGGCGGTTCGCTGGTCGCGTTCGGCACGCATGCCGAATTCGCACTCGACGAGGCCGCGATGCGACAGGTAGCGCAGGTAGCTGGTCTCTTCCCGACGGCGCGCGAATGCGCGCTGCAGTACGTCGCCGCCGTGCCGCGCGCCGGCTCCGGCACGCAACAGCAGCGCATCGACACCCTGGCCCAGACCCGCGGCCAGGATCAGATCGCCCGGTTCGGCGGCGCCGAGCGCGGCGATGAGCTCGAGCAGAGGCATTGCCGCGCCGGCATCGCCGCATGCGCGCGCCACGCTCTCGTCGCAACGAGCCGCGCCAAGGCCGGAGGCTTGCGCGATTCGCCGTGCGATCGGTGCGCCAAGCGGTATCGCCAGGTGCTTCACGTCGGTCGGCGGTACGCCGGCGGCCGCCAACAACTCGCCAAAGACCTGCGGCACGAAGCTCATGAGCATCTCGTCACGGATCCAACGCTCTTCAAGAGCGTAGTCGAAACGCGCGCCCGCCATGCGGTAGTGATCGACGAAGTCGGTATTGCGGCTCGTGGAGCCGAGCACGCTGGCGAGGATCTCGGTGCGAACATCCCCGGCGGGACCGACGAGCAGCGCGGCGGCGGCGTCGCCGTAGGTGAGTTCCTGAGGGCTGCCGGCGCGAGTCAAACGCGCGTCGCTCGCGACGATCAACGAGGAATGTCCGCCGCCGGGTCTGCAGGCATCGAGGAGCGCGCGGGTGCCGGCACGCAGTGATGATCCGGCATTGCGCGCAATCGTGGTATCCGGCAGCGCGAGCGCCGCGGCGAGCAGCCCCGAATCGTCGCGGTCCGCGAACGGCGCGCTCGTCGAGCAGACGGTCACGTCCGCCGGTGCGTCCCCGCGGCCGGCAAGGCAGGCACCCGCGGCTGAGATCGCCATCGTCAGCGCATCTTCGTCCCAGTTGCCGATGGCGCGTTCGCCCGCCGGCGGTGTGCGTGACGGCGCGTTCAGCCACGCGGTTTGCGCCGCGATCGTCGCGCGTGGCAGACGCAGCCGCGGGATGTGCACGCCGCAGGCGAGGATGGCCGCGAGTTCGCTCATGCGCGGCGGTCCGTCAGTTCTCGACGTAGGGTGCCAGCAGCGGCGCGACCCGTAGCTCGCGCGGGATCCGGTCTGCGCCGATGCGCCGGTCGAGTTCCTCGTGCCAGTGGTAGATCCGGCGTTCCTGGTAGTTCAAGGGGATGCCACGAAAGCCGGGCGACATCAGGGATTCCTGGATTTGGGCCGCGAATTGCAGATCCTCGTCGAGGATCCGGTCGAAGTTCGCGATCCGTGTCTTCCACAGTTCGGGCGGCTCGCCGCCGCCCCAATCCGGGGCGAACCAGTGGCATTCGATGCGCATCGTGGCGTTGCCGGTCGGCCAGAACAGCAGGAACGGGGCACCGCTCGGGTCGACCGGCACCACCAGGTTCGGAAAGAAATTGAACGATGGGTTGTTTTGCGAAGAAATTTCGGTTGCGGTATCGATGCGCCGCATCCCGCGCGTGCCCGGGTCCTGCCAGTCGGGGCGCCGGTTTGGCGTCACCATCAGCGAGTGACCATTGCGATACAGGGCGATCGTGGTGCCGCGATGATCGAGGAACCGATCCACCGTATTTTGGTGGATGGATTTCAGGTGATAGACCTCGAGGAAAGCATCCAGCAAGACTTTGACGTTGCAACGCACATCGAAGGCTTCCTTCGTCACGAACCGCCAGCAGTCTGGTTGGAATTGCCGGAAATAATCGTGGAATGGACGGACGTGTTCGTTGAGTGGCTCGGCATCCGGGTCCTCGTTGATGAAGATCCAGTTGTAGAAGCGTTCGCAGCGCACGGTGATGAGCGAGCGTGTGGACATGTCGAGGTTCGGGAAGTCGCGCTTGTCGCGCAGGTTCACGAGCCGGCCGTCGAGCGAGTAGGTCCAGCCGTGATAGCCGCAGACGAAGCCGTCGAGCTTGCCGCAGTCGGTCCTGACGAGCGGTGCGCCGCGGTGCCGACAGGTGTTGTAGAACGCGCGTATCACGTCGTCCTTGCCACGCACGATCAGAATCGGCGTGCCCGTCTTCTTCCACAGCAGGTAGCTGCCCGCCGCCGGCAGGTCGTCGAGATGGCACGCGTACAGCCAGCTGCGCCGCCAGAGACTGCGCTGTTCGAGTTCGAGGAAGCCAGGATCCGTGTAACGTCCCGCCGGGATGTCCGGCAGCTGCGCAAATCCGGGCGGCGGGGCCGTTCGTTCGGCCTCATATTTCATTCCGTCGAGGAAGCGATTGACCGTGTTGGTGTCCATATGACCTTAAAGAGTATACCTGTCGCTCAAAAAGAAACAGACATGACTGTTTGTTTTATGCGCCGAGGACCCTGCGGTAGCCTTCGGCCCGGACTGTTGCCATCGTGCCGCGTCTGCAACAATGCACTACTTGCCGTCGACGGAGAAGGCCAGCAGCAGGTTGCCGGGCATGTGGAAATAGAGCCCGTAGCCGGAGTTCGTGTAGACCATGCCGTCGTGCACGACGGGACCGCCATCGCCGATCGTGCCCCCGTGCGCGAGGCTGCCGTTGAGCGTCCTGACGGTTTTGGTCGTGTCGAACTGCCAGAGTACCCGACCCGTTGCTGAATCATAGGCGCGCAGCCGACCGTCCATGTGGCCGGCGAATACGGCGCCGGGTATCGCCGAAATCGCCGCGAGAATGCCCGGGTCGCAGAAGGGCCGGCCGGCGCAGACGTTGTTTGCGGGTTTGGCCCACAACAGCTTGCCGGTGCCCGGGTCCAGGGCGTACAAGCCGGGGCGAGGCGGTCGCGCATTCGCGAGGCGCGCCTTCTCGGATGCGTCCATGGAATTGCCCATGTCGGCGATCGGCACGTACAGACGCTGCCCGTCAAAGGCCATGCCGAACTGAATTCCACCTTGGATCGATCCACGTCCGACGCGGTTCGACCACACGATCCTGCCTTGGTGGGCTGGATCAAGGGCGACTGCAGTGCCGTTCTTCAGGCCGACGAACAGCCGCTGTGCGCCATTGTGCAGGGTTGCGAGCATCGTGCCCGCGCCGATGTCGGAATCCGGCCCGGAATGGGGCGGACAACTGTCCAAGCCGACCATGCAGCCGACGTTCCAGGCATCGCCCACCACGAGTTGGCGCGACCATACGATTCTGCCCGTCTTCAGGCTGAGCGCCAGCACCGCGTCGCTGCGTCCCGACGAAAATCCGGTGTAGTTGTTGCCGGTGCCGACGTACAGCAGTCCGCGTTTCGGATCCACCGTCGGCGAGTTCCATATCGCTGCGCCCGACGGGCCGAACATCTTCGTTCCGACCTTGGTCACACCGATCTGGCGGGGAGGTTGGTCGATCGTATAGCGCTTCCAGCGGACTTTGCCGTCAGTGGCATCAAGCGCAACGAGGCTGCCACGGAACGTGCAGCAAGGGTAGCTCGGTCTCGCGGTGGCCTCTTCGAGTGACGACACCGGGACGTACAAAACGCCATGGTAATAGGTTGGAGAGCCGGTGATCGTGGCGCTCGGATGAGCGGCGACACGCCGTCGCCATAGTTCCCGGCCGGTCACGGCGTCGAGCGCGTAGACGCGACCGAGAATGTCGCCGAAAAACGCACGTTTGATCTTGCCGCGCGTCGCCGGCACGACGATTGGTGTGCGCACTTCGGCGCTCGTCTTGAAAGTCCAGCGGATGCAGCCGCTTCTCGCGTCGAGCGCATAGACGGTGCCGCTTGCGCTGCCGACGTACAACGCGCCATAAGCGAAGCTTGGTTGCGAACGGGCCCGGACCGCGGCGGGATACGCAAAGGCCCACTTCAGTTTCAGCCGTGGTATCTGCGAGAGCGGCAGGCCGGCGACCTTGCCGGTAATGAAACGGGTGTTGGCCGTCCCGAAGCCCCAACCGACCAGTCTTGGCTCGCGCTTCAGATCGAATCTCGCGGCGCCGCCTGTGCAGCGGGGCGCCGGCGCCGGCAGCCGGGCTCCGAACTTGTAACCCGACAGATACTCGGCAACCTCGCGTTTGTCCGTGGTGCTGAGGCCGGCCGCTTCGCTGCGCATGATTCCGTGCGTCAGCGCTCCGTCGATCGCCTCGGGGGTCATCATTTCCAAGAAGGTTCGCGCCGGGGCCGGGGGGGGCGGGCCCGCGGGGGCCCCCGGCGCCCCATGGTGGTGGGACCCCCGCCCCGGCCGTTTTAGC
>VFSW01011021.1_pt1 | contig 12747 bp, 12 predicted proteins | sample 5358111 | NCBI WGS metagenome assembly VFSW01 (sample SAMN11554181, study PRJNA540505) | mine drainage metagenome | isolation source: sediment from site ElyBrook_90M | place: USA: Ely Copper Mine, Vershire, VT | collected 2017 | reverse complement strand
GCCTGTCACCCCCTCCCGCACAACCGGACCCGGAGATTCAAAAAGAAACCCGCACTCTGCTGGAGCGCCCTCTGCGCCTCTATCGCCTGGGATTGCTGTCGGAAGCCCAGAGAGAGTGGAACCAGATCGAGCCTGCCCTGACCCCTCTGCAACACTTGGCAGCTGCCCAACAAGCCTTTCAACTGGGCTGGTATGACCGGAGTATTCACAGTGCAGATCGTACGGATTTACCCAAGGATATCACCCTGCTCTTTCCCTATCCCTATCAGTCTCAAATCCAGGCCAGCGCTTCCCAATACCATCTCTCTGAAGCCTGGATTCTTGCGGTCATCCGGCAGGAAAGTCGATTTTTCAGCGTTGCCCGTTCCCGTACCGGTGCCCAGGGCCTGATGCAACTGATGCCCGCAACGGCCCGGTGGGCGGCCCGACGCAGCGGTCTCAAGAACTATCATGCTGAAGAGGTCGATCAACCCGACACCAATATCCTGCTTGGAACTTATTATCTGAATCACCTGGCGCAACTTTTGGGCAACCCGATCCTCGCCACCATGGGCTATAACGCAGGCCCTTTGCGTGCACAGATTTGGGTTTCTGCCGGCATTGGTGACCCGCGCGCCTTTCTTGAAAACATTCCTTTTGATGAAACCCGGGACTATGTCCAACAGGTTCTCTACAACCAAATCGTCTACGAACAGCGCCTCCATACCGTGCCCAGTCACCGGCTGCATGCTCTTCTGGATGAGTTGGGTGCGGTTCGATGATGCAGATTTACGAAGTAGGGGGTGCCCTCCGTGACGAATTGCTGGGGCTTCCCAGCACCGACCGGGATTGGGTCGTGGTAGGCACTACTCCGGAAGAAATGGAAACTCGGGGGTTTCAGCCCGTGGGGCGGGATTTTCCGGTTTTCCTGCACCCCGCCACCCATGAAGAATATGCTTTGGCCCGCACTGAACGTAAAACAGCCCCAGGCTATCGCGGATTCATTCTTCATGCCGACCCCACGGTCACGCTGGAAGAAGACCTGAAACGCCGTGACCTCACCATCAATGCCATGGCCCGGGATTCCAATCATCGGTGGATCGATCCCTACGACGGACTGACCGATCTGAAAAACCGTATCCTGCGTCACGTCAGTCCGGCTTTTAGCGAAGATCCGGTCCGACTCCTGCGCGTTGCTCGATTCCTGGCCAAACTGGCTCCCTTTGGCTTTACCGTGGCACCTGAAACCAGCGCACTCTTACGACAGATGGTCAACAACGGCGAAGTGGATGCCCTGGTTCCCGAACGCATTCTGCAAGAGTTGAACAAAGGCATGGAAACTACCAACCCCGCGCGCATGTTCGAGGCATTGGCCGACTGGGGAGCCTTGAAAAAATTCTTCCCCACCATCGATGCATTGTGGATCCATACGGGGGATCTGGCCAAAAACGCCGTGGATCATGGGGCCCGAAGAAACCTGGAACAAGTCCTGCGCTGGGCAGCCTGGGTTTCAGCACTTTTCCACGGGAGTTCCCGTCAAATCTGGCATCCACTCCTTGAAACCTGGGCCAGGAACCTGCGCTGGAGCAAGGAACAACACCAGTGGGTGGAATTGTCTTGCGCACTGGGTCCCAGCGCCCGGCATTTGTCTCCCCAGCAACCGGAGGAATGGCTCCCCCTGCTGGAAGGATGTGATGCCTGGAGGCGGCCACAAAGATTCTTCCACTTTCTTGAATTACAGGAATGCCTGGGCGAGGTTCTCAAAGATCTCCAACCCAACCTGAGCACGCGGGGCAAGGCCGCCCTCGCTGCCTGTCAGGCACTGGATCTTCCTGCGCTCGTACGTTCGGCACCGACCCCGGCAGAAATCCCTCAACGATTACGCGCTGCCCGTCATGCTGCGTTGTGCGCGCTCTCGCCCACACGACGCAGCACCTGATCCCTTCAGGATCCCTTGATTTTTTTAGCCGCCTGAGCATGTTGCTCGGCATAAGACTGATGGGCAGCGGCTTCGGCCACCCCCACCTTGATGGGATAGCCCATGTCCATGAGGACAGAACCCAAGGCAGACAGACATAACATGACATTTTCCGACTTGGCTGAATAGCCCATCAGTCCAAAGCGCCAGATTTTTCCTGCCAAGGGCCCCAGCCCGGCACCGATTTCCAGATTGAATTCGCTGAGCAGTGTTTTTCGCACTTTGGCTTCATCCACCCCTTCGGGTACCCGCACGGCATTGAGCTGGGGCAGACGGTATTCTTCCTTGACCAGATAGGTCAGCCCCATGGCCTCCAGTCCGGCTTTGAGCGCAAGGTAATGACGGGTATGACGAGCCCAGGCGTTTTCCAATCCTTCTTCACGCAGCAGCACCAGAGACTCATGTAACGCAAACAAGCCATTGATGGGGGCCGTATGGTGGTAAGTGCGATTGGTGGATCCCCAGTATCCCAATACCAGGTCGAGGTCCATGAACCAACTCTGGGAGGGAGTCCGACGTTGTTTGACCAGATCCACCACCCGCTGGTTATAGGAGACGGGAGACAATCCTGGGGTACAGGACAGACATTTCTGGCTGCCCGAATAGATGGCATCGATATCCCACTCATCCACATACAGGGGTGAACCACCCAGTTGAGTGACCGCATCCACAATGGTCAGAGCCCCGTAACGGTGCGCGATTTCCACCAGGGTCTTGGCATCGGACATACAACCGGTGGAGGTTTCGGCATGAACAAAAGCCACCACTTTGGTATCCGGGTTTTGCTTCAGGGCATCTTCAAGCTTTTGCGGATCCACCGGTTCACCCCAGGTGTCTTCCACCACAACAGGTGTACCGCCACAGCGCGTCACATTTTCGATCATGCGGCCACCGAATACCCCGTTCCGGCACACGATAACCTTGTCGCCAGGATTGACCATGTTGACGAAGCACATTTCCATGCCTACGGATCCGGGACCCGAAGCCGGAAAAGTCAGTGCGTTGTCCGTCTGAAAGGCATAACGCAACAACATCTTCAATTCATCCATCATGTCCACAAAGACCGGATCGAGATATCCGATACAGGGCAGCGACATGGCCGCCAGCACCCGCGGTGCGATTTCCGATGGACCCGGGCCCATCAGGGTGCGTTGGGGGGGATAGAAGGAACTGATTTTCTTGGGGGGAAGGTATTGGATGGTCATCGGGGGTCCTTAAGCGCCCATTGGGGGCGAATTCTCCATAATCAATCTTTCATTCTAGCAAAATTTCCAGCTTTCACGAAGTGCAGGTGTCGCCCTTCGGCGTGGGACAGATGGAGTGCCCCTCGCTCGCCTGCGGAATCGAAGAGTGTATCTCCTTCCGGTTCTGGCTGGTGCGAGGGAATCAATCCGACAAAATCAAAGAGAAGGCGGTCAGCCAGGTGAGAGGGCGTGACCGACTGCAACCCCAGAAAGATATTGTCGGTGCGTCCCGGATGCGCCTTTTCCTGGTCCTGCAACCATTGTTTGATGGCCTGGCGTTGCAAATTTTCCTGGGAACCACACAGATTGCAGGGAATGATGGGAAATTCCATCCCGCGCGCGTAGCGGGCCAAGTCTTCTTCGCGACAATAGGCCAAGGGACGTATCACGACATGATGTCCATCGTCGGTCACGAGTTTGGGGGGCATGCCTTTCAGTCGTCCCCCATGAAACAAATTGAGGAAAAAGGTTTCCACCATGTCATCGCGATGGTGACCCAAAGCAATCTTGTTAGCCCCCAATACCTTGGCAGTACGGTACAGGACCCCCCGGCGCAAACGCGAACAGAGAGAGCAGGTGGTTTTTCCCGCCGGGACTTTTTCCTTGACGATGGCGTAGGTATCCGCATCGACGATCCGGTAATCCACGCCCAGCTGATCCAGGTAGGCAGGAAGGATATCCGCAGGAAAACCCGGTTGTTTCTGGTCCAGGTTGACGGCAACGAGTTCAAATGTGATGGGCGCGCGCTTTTGCAGATCCAGCAGAAGTGTCAGCAGGGCATAGGAATCTTTCCCCCCACTCAGACAGACCATCACCCTATCCCCGTCCTGGATCATGGCGTAGTCTCCCAATGCCTTGCCCAGGGCACTGCGCAGTCTTTCCTGGAGCCGAATGAAGGTGGAACTGCGGGAATTACTCATCGGAAGGGGAGGTTGGATCTTTGCGCAAAATTTTGAAAATGACAAACAGAGAGTAGAGCATGAGTAAACCCATGAGCACGAAGCCACTGACGTACACCCAGAGTTTGTCCGAGTAGGTCAGGTACCAGGCAACATTCAGGAGCAGGAAAAATCCCGCAATCTGCCAGAAAAAGCCCATCGTCATTTCCTATAATTCTGCAAAGATCGTCATGTTATCAAATAGGAGTATGATGCGCGCTATTTGAGGGCTGAACATTGGAATGGTATTCCACTGAGGCATTGCTGCCGAGTGTTGCGGCGAGAGATCACAGCCAGCAATTAATCTGGCATATCAATGACGCCATCGACAAAGCAGGAGGATGGATCGACTTTGCCGATTTCATGAACCTGCTTCTTTACGCACCAAGATTGGGCTACTACGCGGCAGGAGCCGTCAAATTGGGACCCGCCGGAGACTTTACCACGGCCCCGGAGATGACCTCCCTCTTTGCCCGCACCCTGGCCCATCCCATTGCACGCACCCTCAGGGAATTGGATCCACAGAAAACCACGATACTCGAACTGGGTGCCGGTACGGGGCAGTTGGCCCAAGACCTGTTGAAAGCCTTGGAACAACAAGATAGCCTGCCGAAACGTTACGCAATCCTGGAAGTAAGTACTGACTTACGAGAACGACAACAGGAAAATATCCGTCAACTGCCTCCAGACTTGCAACGTAGAGTGGAATGGCTGGAACATTGGCCAGCGGAACTGGAAGGCGTCGTACTGGCCAATGAAGTGCTGGATGCTCTACCCGTCCAACGTTTGCGTTGGCAGAATGGGCAATGGCACCAATGGGGTGTTGCGGTGACGAAAGAGGGTTGGCACTGGCAAACTCGGCCCCTGCCCGCAAACTCCCCCCTTCTCGAGGGGATGCCAGATATGACCGGTTACCCCGAGCCCTATGATACTGAAGTCGGTTTGGCCGCAGAGGGACTGATGACGTTGTTGGGTCAAACTTTGAAAGCCGGTCAGGCTTTTTTTATCGATTATGGTTTCCCGGCGCGGGAATTCATCCATCCCCAACGCAGCGGGGGTACGTTGATGTGTCACTATCGGCATCATGCCCACGGCGATCCTTTTCTTTACCCTGGACTTCAGGACGTCACGGCCCATGTGGACTTTACCCGGGTGGCCCGGGCGGCCCGCCGGGCAGGCCTGCAAATCGAAACCTGGCAAACACAGGCGGCCTGGTTGATTGAAGAGGGGATTCTGCATGAACTGGAAAAAGTACACGGAGAAACCAGCGCGGACTATCGCGCAGTCAGTGCGGTCCAAAAACTTCTGAGTCCAGCAGAAATGGGCGAGTTATTCAAGGTATTGGTACTGGGTCAGGGTCCCGAAAACAAGTCAGCATTGATCAATTTGGGACTGTAAGAGACGCGCATCGCTTCGAAGGGGGAATGCATGGCATTCCCCTTCTTCAAGTCAAATGCAGCCGTTCCCAGATGACCGAAGTCAACCCTGCGCTGTTCATGGTATAAAAGTGCAACCCAGGCGCCCCACCCTCCAGCAACCGGTCACATAAGTGTGTCACCACTTCCAGACCAAAAGCCTTGATGGAAGCACTGTCATCCCCATAGCCCTGCATTTTTTGACGGATCCAGCGCGGAATTTCAGCACCGCAGGCATCGGAAAAGCGACTCAATTGTGAAAAATTGGCGATGGGCATGATCCCTGGCACAATCGGCACGGTGATCCCCGCTGCACCACAATCCTCCACAAAACTGAAGTAAGCATCCGGATTGTAAAAATACTGGGTAATGGCTGAATCAGCCCCTGCCTCGACTTTTTCCTGAAAATGGCGAATCCCTTCCTGCGCTGAATGGGCTTGTGGATGCACCTCGGGATAGGCTGCCACCTCAATGAAAAAGTGGTCTCCCGTTTCTTCACGCACGAAACGCACCAGGTCGCTGGCGTAACGAAATTCGCCGCCGCCCAGGGTTCCGGAAGGCAAATCCCCGCGCAAGGCCACCAGATGACGAATACCGTGGTGACGATAGAGTGCCAGGACTTGGCGCAAACTGTCCCGGGTCGCGCCAATACAGGACAGATGAGGCGCAGCGGGATATCCGTCCTGCTGAATCTCCACCACGGTTTCCAGAGTACGGTCCTGGGTGGTGCCCCCTGCGCCATAGGTCACGGAAAAAAAAGCCGGATTGAGCTGCGCCAACTGGCGCCGGGTATGACGAAGTTTTTCCGCCCCCTCGGCGGTCTTGGGGGGGAAAAATTCGAAACTGAACACCCGCTCGTAATGCGCGTGATTCATGGCTTCAATACCGGTAATGCTCGGGTTTGTAGGGCCCCGTAACAGGCAGGTTGAGGTATTCAGCCTGCTTTTCCGTCAGCAAGGTGAGTTGCACGCCGATGCGCTTCAAATGCAGGCGGGCCACCTTCTCATCCAGTGTCTTGGGGAGAATGTATACGCCCACGGGATATTTGCCGTGATTGTTCCACAATTCGATCTGGGCCATGACCTGATTGGTGAAGGAAGCCGACATCACAAAACTTGGATGTCCTGTCGCGCATCCCAAATTGACCAGACGTCCTTCTGCCAATACGATCAGACGCTTGCCATCAGGGAAGATGACGTGATCCACCTGCGGTTTGATGTTATCCCAGTGGTATTTACGCAGAGAGGCGATATCGATTTCCGAGTCGAAGTGACCGATATTGCATACGATGGCATCATTTTTCATGACTTGCATATGGGCGTGGGTGATGACCTCCACATTGCCGGTTGCGGTGACGAAGATGTCACCCAAAGCCGCCACTTCGTCCATGTTCACTACCCGATACCCCTCCATGGCCGCCTGCAGGGCACAGATGGGATCGATTTCCGTGATCCACACCGTGGCACCCAGTCCGCGAAAGGCCTGAGCACAGCCTTTGCCCACATCGCCATACCCAGCCACCACGGCCACTTTTCCGGCAATCATCACATCAGTCGCCCGTTTGATCCCATCCATCAGGGATTCACGACATCCGTACAAATTGTCGAATTTGGACTTGGTCACCGAGTCATTGACATTGAACGCCGGGCACTTCAATTCTCCACGCTTCAGCATTTCATTCAAACGATGCACGCCGGTGGTGGTTTCTTCGGAAATGCCCCGGATGGATTCGAGCAGATGAGGATACTTGTCATGCATCACCAGGGTCAGATCCCCTCCATCATCCAGAATCATGTTGGGCAACCAGTTTTCTGGCCCAAAAATGGTTTTTTCGATGCACCACCAAAACTCCTCTTCAGTTTCTCCCTTCCAGGCAAATACCGGAATCCCTGCGGCGGCAATGGCTGCCGCTGCCTGGTCCTGGGTGGAAAAAATATTACAGGAACTCCAGCGGACTTCCGCCCCCAGGGCCACCAGTGTTTCAATCAATACGGCGGTCTGGATGGTCATGTGCAAACAACCGGCGATACGTGCCCCCTGCAGCGGCTGGTGCTCGGCATATTCTGCACGCAGGGCCATGAGCCCTGGCATTTCATTCTCGGCAATCTGGATTTCCTTGCGGCCCCATGCCGCCAACGTCATGTCGGCAACCTTGAAATCACCGGCCAAAATCTGTGGAATCGCGTTCATTGAAACTCTCCCTTCATTCGTTGTGTATTGGCTCAATCCAAACTCAGGCATCGGCCTGTAGTGCCTGGATGCGATTGCGCATTTCCCAGGTAAACTCCGGCTCTTCCCGTCCAAAGTGACCGTAGGCTGCTGTCTTGCTGTAAATGGGGCGGAGTAGATCGAGGGACTGAATGATACCCTTGGGACGCAGGTCGAAATGCTGCTCAACCAGTTGGGCCAGCTTTTCGTCGGGGAGTTTCCCGGTTCCGAAGGTATTGACCATCAAACTGACCGGGCGGGCAACGCCGATGGCGTAAGCCACTTGCACTTCGCATCGGCGTGCCAACCCGGCAGCCACCACATTCTTGGCCACATGGCGCATGGCGTAGGCGGCAGAACGATCCACCTTGGAAGGATCCTTGCCCGAAAATGCTCCCCCGCCATGACGGGCCGCGCCTCCATAAGTATCCACGATGATCTTGCGCCCGGTGAGACCGCAGTCCCCCATGGGGCCTCCGATCACGAAGCGCCCGGTAGGATTGACCAGATAACGGGTATTGGGTCCCAGCAGGTGAGCGGGCAGCACCGGCTTGATGATTTCGTCGATCACTGCTTCCGTGAGTTGTTGATGGGAAATTTCGGGATGATGCTGGGTCGAGAGAACCACCGTTTCGATACAGGCGGGCTGCCCATTGACATAGCGAACGCTCACCTGGGATTTGGCATCCGGACGCAAAAAGGGCAGCCGCCCGTCCTTGCGCAATTCTGACTGGCGCTGCACCAGACGATGGGCCAGATGGATGGGCAAAGGCATGAGCGTGTCGGTTTCATCACAGGCATAACCGAACATCAAGCCCTGATCTCCCGCCCCTTGATCGAGGTCGAGTCCACTCCCCTCGTCCACCCCCTGAGCAATGTCCGGACTTTGCCGATTGAGTGCCGTCAACACCGCGCAGGTCTGATAATCAAAACCGATGTCGGAACTGTTGTAGCCGATGCGCCGTACCACGTCCCGTGCCACATCGATGTAGTTGATCTGTGCCTTGGTGGTGATTTCGCCGGAAATAACGATGAGGCCAGTACTGGTCAAAGTTTCACAAGCCACCCGGGCATGGGGATCCTGCGTTAGAATGGCATCTAGAACCCCGTCAGAAATCTGATCGGCCACCTTGTCCGGATGCCCCTCGGATACCGACTCCGAAGAGAAAATATACTCACTCATGGCAAACCCTGCCCTTTATCAAAAATTGGAAAAGTACTGCAGCCGGGAATTGTACCAGCAATCCCGTTAGCGCCATGATGCGCCTGATTTTTTTCCCGCTTTGGTTACTCCACTGGCTACCCCTCAAGGCTCTGTGGATCCCCGGTCGCCTGCTCGGCAGTCTGGCCTTTGCCCTCGCCCGCGAACGGCGTCGCGTTACCCTCATCAATCTGACATTGTGCTTTCCCCAGTGGAGTGACGCCCAACGCCGTCAAGTGGCTCTCCGTCATTTTCAAGGATTTGTCACCAGCGCCCTGGCCCTCGGGATAGCCTGGTTCGCTTCCGAACGGCGTCTGCGCGCCCTGATTCATTTTCAGGGCCTGGAACAGGTGCGCCATGCTCAAACGAAGGGGCCAGTCATCTTGCTCACGCCCCATTTCTTCGGGGTAGACACCATTGGCCCCTTCCTGACCCTGGATTTTGACGTCATCACCATCAATTCAAAAATCAAGCATCCCACCCTCGATACCTTGATCCGCGAACGCCGACTACGCTGGGGGAAAGGGCTGATTTTTGCCCGCCAGGACAGTTTGCGCAGCGTATTACGGGCGTTCAAACCGGGTTGGTTGCTCTACTACCTGCCGGATCAGGACTTTGGCCCCAAAGATTCGCTTTTTGTGGATTTCTTCAAGGTCAAAGCCGCCACCGTCCCCGCTTTGGCCCGGATGACCAAATTAGCCAAAGCATCGGTCGTTCCCTGCGTCGTCCATCTCAATTTCGAGGCGGGACGGTTTGAAGTCACCTTCTTCCCCCCCTGGGAACATTTTCCCAGCGGTGACGATGGGGCGGATACCCGCCGCATGAACCACTTCATCGAGGATCGTATCCTCGAACAACCCGCCAATTATCTGTGGTCACACAAACGGTTCAAGACCCGCCCCCCCGGAGAAGCCTCGCCTTACGATGGGCCTTCGCCCCCCCAATCTACCCAGTGAGCCAGAAAAAGCGTAGCATTTCACCTTTGACATCACCCGATACGGGGACTATGGGGACACTGACATTCACAAAAATGCAGGGTTTGGGCAATGACTTTGTCGTACTCGACGGAGTACGGACCCCCCTCGCCCTGACCTCGATTCAACTGCGTTGGTTGGCGGATCGCCATTTCGGCGTAGGCTGTGATCAGATTCTGTGGGTAGAACCGGCACAGGACGCTACGAATGACTTTCGTTACCGGATTTTCAATCGTGATGGCGGAGAAGTTGCCAACTGCGGCAACGGTGTCCGTTGTTTCGCCCGTTACGTTCATGACCAGGGCCTGACTCAGCGCACCCGCCTGCGCGTCGAAACTTTGGCGGGCATACTTGAACCGGAATTGCTGCCGGGGGGAGAAATACGGGTCAACATGGGCACCCCTCTCTTCGATCCTGTCCGCATCCCCTTTCTGGTTCCTGCGCTTCAACCCACCTATGACCTGGCCATTGGGAACGTAATTCGCACTTTTTCCGTTCTGTCCATGGGTAATCCCCATGCCGTGCAGGTGGTCGAACAAATCACCCATGCCCCTGTCGACCTGGAAGGTCCGCTGATCGAACATCATCCCTTTTTTCCGGAACGGGTCAATGCCGGATTCATGGAAATCGTGGACCGCGCTCATATCCATCTCCGTGTTCATGAACGCGGTTCCGGGGAAACCCTGGCCTGCGGTACAGGAGCCTGTGCTGCCGTGGTGGCGGGTCAACGCCTGGGGGAACTGGATCCCCTCGTACAGGTCACGACCCGCGGCGGAGAACTGCTCATCGAATGGCAGGGCACCGGTCATCCCGTGTGGATGACCGGCCCTGCTGTCACCGTTTACACCGGGATCGTCCACATCCCGAACATCGAGGAACTTACCCATGCTGGACGCTGAAATCGTTGCCTCCTGGCTCAAGGACAACCCGGAGTTTTTCATATTGCACGGAGCAGTATTGAATGAAATTCAGATTCCACACCCGCACAGAAACCACACCGTTTCTTTGAGCGAGCGTCAACTACTGACCCTGCGTGACAAAAACCGCACTCTGGAACAGCGTCTGTCCGAGTTGATCGGCTACGCCGAAACCAATGACAATATCAGTGGCAAGGTTCACCAACTGGCGGTGCGATTGCTGGTTCAGCGCACGCTGAAGGGCGTTCTCGACACCATTCAGCACCAAATGCTGCATCACTTCGAAATCCCCCATGTCGCTCTGCGCCTCTGGGGAATTCAGGCCGACCTTCTTGAACATCCCGCCTTCCAGCCCGTGGCCCAGGTCCAGAAGGAAGCCATCGCCCATGTGGAAACCCCCCGCTGCGGACACCACACGCCCGTACAGTGCGATCAGTGGTTTGGTGAGTTGGTGGCCCCCAGCCTGAAATCCTTTGCTTTGTTGCCCCTGCGGGACAGTGAAACTTTTGGCGCCTTACTGCTGGCCTCCCCCGACGAAAACCGTTTTTATCCGGACATGGGCATCTTCTACCTGCAGCGCATCACTGACCTGATCAGTACATCCCTGCGCGCCCATGAGCATTCCTGATTCACCCTCCCTGATTCGCGCCTATCTCGATCAACTGCGCTTCGAACGGGGCTTGTCCCCGCGCACGATCTCCAGTTACCAGCGCGATCTGAACCAGTTGTTGGTTGCCCACGGGGATCTTACCCAGGTAACCGCCCAACATATCCGTCGCCTCCTGGGAAAATTACATGGACAGGGGCTGTCCGGTCGCAGTCTGGCCCGTAGCCTGTCGGCTTGGCGCGGGTTTTTTGATTACCTGGCAAAATTTCATCATGCCGCCCTCAACCCCTGCCACGGAGTGCCCCCTCCCAAATCACCTCGCTCCTTGCCCCATGCCCTCTCTCCGGACCAGGCCAGCAAGTTGATGGATGTACCGGGGGACCGCATGCTGGACGAACGGGACCGAGCCCTGCTGGAATTGTTCTACTCCTCTGGCTTGCGTCTGGCAGAATTGGCCCATCTGCGCATACAGGACCTGAATCCCAGTGAAGGTTTGGTACGGGTATTGGGTAAAGGCCATAAATTCCGCATCGTCCCCGTGGGCCAAAAGGCCCGGGAAGCCTTGACACTCTGGCTGTCCCATCACCCCCTGCGCCCCCTGACGCCAGAGACCCCCTTATTTGTCAGTATCCGCGGTTCAGCCCTGAGCATGCGCGCCATTGAAGCGCGCGTAACACTGCGCACCCGCCAATTGGGTCTGGACGACCGGGTCCATCCCCACGTTCTGCGTCATTCTTTTGCCTCCCACCTGCTCCAGTCCAGCGGCGACCTGCGCGCGGTACAGGAATTATTGGGACACGCCCATATCACGTCGACTCAGGTGTATACCCACCTTGACTTCCAGCATCTGGCTCAAGTCTATGACCAGGCCCATCCCCGCGCCAAGCGGCGTCCCCCGCCTCAGGAGGGGGGAGAATAAAGCGCGCCCAACACCACGCCATGGCGCGCGCCCGTCACCTCGGGCAGATTCCCTGCTTTCCCCTGCACACGCGCCCATGCCAACCAGGCAAAAGCCAAGGCTTCCACTTGTTGCACCGGCACACCCAAATCCTCCGTGCGCCCCACCCGAACCTCGGGCATCAAAATCCGCAAGCGTTTCGTCAATTGGGTATTCAGGGCACCGCCCCCACAGAGATACAGTTCTGTACCCCTGTGCTCCCGGCACTCTGCCTGCACCACAGCAGCCACCGAGCGCGCGGTCAATTCCAGTAAAGTCGCCTGAACATCCTCAGGCGGCAGTGAAAACACCCATTCCCCGTGCTCCGCCAGCCATTCCAGTGAAAAAT
>VFSW01011020.1_pt1 | contig 12748 bp, 16 predicted proteins | sample 5358111 | NCBI WGS metagenome assembly VFSW01 (sample SAMN11554181, study PRJNA540505) | mine drainage metagenome | isolation source: sediment from site ElyBrook_90M | place: USA: Ely Copper Mine, Vershire, VT | collected 2017 | reverse complement strand
TCCCGCCGTGGATGCGCGGTTCGTGGGCGACGGTGCAAAGGGTTAAGCCCGCCCGGCCGGCTCGCACCCTGGACGCGTTCGTTCTATGACGGTGGAGGAGACCCTCGCCGGGCTCGTCGAACGGTTCAACCGCCACGCCGAGCGGACTCCTGCGACGGCGGAGGAGCTCGCCGGCCTCGCGCGGACGATCGAGATTCGGCTCACCGACGGGGGGACCTACGCGGTCGACCTCACGGGAGGCCGGCTCCAGAACCTACGCTCGGGGTCGGCCTCCAACGCCGACGTCACGATCACGACGGACGTCGCCACGTTCCACGGCCTCGTGCGCAAGGAGATCGGCCCGATGAAAGCCCTCGTGACGCGCAAGCTCGCGATCGACGGCCGGCTCGAGGACAAGTTGCTCTTCCGAAAGCTGCTCTAGGGGCGCGGTGGCCCGGCCGCCTACGGAAGGAAGACGCACGCGGCGATGCAGACCCCGTAGTGGTCCATCGGGATCGAGAGCTCCTCGGTCCGGTAGTGGATGCGTCGCAGCTCGACGCCGCGGAAGTGGGCGATCTCCTCCATGCGCCACTTGAGGAACTCCTTGAGCGACTTCTGGGTGCCGTGGAGATGGCCTTCCGCCACGTAGCCGCCCTGGCCGTCGGTGCGGAAGCCGTAGGAGATCCCCGCGCTGATCACTTCGCCTTCGCCGCCCGCGTGACGCGAGAGGACGCAGTGCGTGATCGCACCCCGGGGGATCGTCTCCCGGTCGATCTGTCGGATCCCGATCGGCAGGACCGAGGATACGCTCACGAGGTTCTGCTCCCCGATGCCGGCCTGGAGCAGCGCGAGGTCGAAGGCGTTGAGTTCGCTCGTCTTGTTGATCCCCTTGCCGCTCGTGACGAAGAACCGCGACGGGACCGGTACGAGGGTGCGAGGGGTCGCTGCGCCCTTGGCGGACACGTCGGCCGGGAGGGTGACCGCTCCTTAAGCTTTGGCGCGCGGCCGAGCCCTACACCATGATCGCGTGGCGCCGCCGCATCGAATCTTCGGTCTCGCCGCGCGTCCGGAGAAGCTCGGCGATGAGACTGTCGGTGAGCCGCAGGCTGGCCGACTCGAACAGCGTTCCGAGCGGAGCGTACCGGGGGCGGTCGGCGTCCTCGGCGAACTCGATCGTGAGGAGGACGGTCGCGGTGTGGGCGATCTTCGACCCCGGGCGGGCCGTGAGGACGATGAGGTCGGCGCCCTCGCGACGAACGATGTTGGCGGTCTGGATCGACGAATAGCTCTCGCCCTGGCCCGAGAGCAGGAAGACGGTGTCGCCCCGACGGACGATCGGGGTGACGCTTTCCCCGATGACGTACGCGCGCAGGCCCGCCTGGACGAGCCGCATCGCGAACGCGCGACCGATGATGCCGCTGCGTCCCGCGCCGTAGACGAAGATCTGCGGGGCCCGGGCGAGAAGGTCGACCGCACGGCCGATCGCCTTCGGGTCCACCCGCTCAAGCGCGGCGGTGACCCGTTCGCCGATGTAGCGGACGGCGTGCCGGACGGTCGGACGTTCAGCGTCCCCGTTGGTGCCCACGGACCTTCGCCTCCCTGGGACGCGCGGCGGCCGCGGCCGGGCGCGCGGGCCGGGCGGCCGGGTGTCGGGGCGCCGCCGCGGGGCCGCCCGACTTGCGGGCCGCCGGGGCCGTCGACGTCCGCGCCGCCGGCGCGGAGTGCAACTTCGTCCAGCGTCGCGTGAGGGCGCGCTCGTAGAGGAGCTTCATGTACATCGCGTCGTGCTCGAGGAGCGGAGAGCTCGAGATCACCGTGACGTCGTAATCCCGCTCCGCGAGGAGCTCCGCGAGCGGGTCGAACCGCACGAGGCCGCGCTTGATCGGGGTCAGCCGGAATTCCCCCGGACCGTAGAACTCCACGCCCGAGAAGTTGAGGTAGAGAGGGCCGTCGGTCGCTTCCACGAACTGCCGGACGAGCCGCTCGAGCTCGGCGGGGTCCTCGAAGTTCGTGCGTTCGCGGGCCGCGAGGTGCGCGAGGTTGAGGACCGGCACCGTCCGTTTGACCCGGCGGACGAGTTCGAGGACTTCCTCCCGGGAGCCGAAGACGTCGGGGTGGCCGCTCGGCTCGATCGCGAGGCGAACCGTCCCCTTCGAGAACTTCGAGAACCAGTCGGAGAGGTCGGTGACGATCTCGGTGAGCTCCTGGACGGAATCCCTACGGTCGCCGGGGCCGTAGAACCCGAGGTGCGTCACCGTGAGACGCGCCCCGAGCCCCTGGGCGAGTACCCCGGCCCACTGGATCTGCCGGGTCGATTGCTCGCGCGCGTCGCTCGAACCGAAGAAATCCACATAGTAGGGCGCGTGCAGCGTGAGGTCGGCGTCGAGCGCGCGCCCGAGCATCTTCGTTTGCTGGAGATCCGGGTAATCCTTCGCGAGGCTCCAGGTGAGCGTCGAAACCGAGTCCCGCCGGCGGATCGGGGCGGAGAGCGCGTCGAGGCTCGGCGGTCCGCCCTGGTGGTCGGACGGCCCGACGCTGACGACGAGCTGCTGGGGGAGTTCGCGGGCGAGGTGACCCACTTCCTCGTCGAGCGCGAGCCGAGTCAGCGGGTTGACCTTGATGAACTGGACCTCCATCGCGGTGAGCCCGAGATGGTGGACGTCCGCAATGCCGTCCCGGAGCGTTCGCCCCTTGCAGGAAAGAGGGATCCCCGCAGGTCCGAATCGGATCACGAGTGACCAAGCCTCAAACGGGGGAGCGGGGTAATCTCCAAACCTATATAGCGGGCCGGCCGGGGACCGCGGAAACCGACCCCTTCGAACCGGGCCGCTCCCGGCGGGGTCGGTACCCGCGCGCGACGACGTAGAGCTCCGAGGACGGCTCGCGCGACGCCGGAGGCTTCGTGCGGCGCACGTCGTCGAACGATGCCGCAACGTCCCGCGTGAGGCCGTCCAACAGGTCGCCGGCGAACACCTTGGCCACGAACGCCCCGCCGGGTCGAAGATGCCCCCGCGCGACCTCGAAGGCGTCGCGGACGAGCGCGACCGAGCGGGCGTGGTCGGTCGCGTACGCCCCTCCGATGCGCGGGGAGAGGTCGGAGAGGACCACATCGAACGGCTCCGCACCGAGTCGCTCCGACAGTCGCGGGTCGCCCACCCGCCCACGGACGACCTCGACCCCCTCGATCGGTTCGATCGGCCTCAGGTCGACGGCCGTCACCCGTCCGCGGCTCCCGACGCGGTCGCGCGCGATGAGCGCCCAGCCACCCGGCGCCGCGCCGAGGTCGAGGACGCGTCCGCCCGGACGGAAAAGGCGGAAGCGGTCGTCGAGGTAGGCGAGCTTGAACGCCGCCCGGGACCGCAGGCCCTCCCGCTGGGCGGCCAGATAGTACCGGTCCGTCCGGCGCTCCGAAACGAATCGACGGCCCATCGCCGCGAGCATCGACGCGAGGCTACATGAGTCCCCGGCGCCGGTGCCCCGCGCTCCGGCCGCCCCGCGTCGGGAACGACGCGCGACCCGGGGACCCCGGCCCGCCGGGGCGGGGGGGGGCGCTGGCCCGGGGCGCGGGCCGGGGGCCGGCGGGTAACACCCGCACGCGGGGGGGGGGGGGGGGGGGGGCGGGCCCCTCCGGGTCCGGCGGGAACAAGGGGCGACCAAGCACGGCCTCGGCGCCGGGGAGACGCGGGGGCGAGAGGGAGCCGACCCCGCGTAGAGTCGCGGGCGTCACCCCCCCAGACGGTCGTACGGACCCGAAGCCCGGACCGCGTGCCGGCGGCCCCCCGCCCGGTCGCAAACGGACCCCGGGCGGCGGGGATTCGAGGAGGTGGGGCCGTCCGAATTTGAATCGGAGTCTCTTGCACCCCAAGCAAGAAGGATGGTCCAAGCTACCCCACGGCCCCACGAGGCGTCGGCGGCGCGCCGACCCGACCCGCTTAGATAATGGTTTGCCCGGCCCGACGCGCCCGGCCTAGTGGTGGACGAGCCACCACGTCGCGATCCCCGACACGGCGATGATCGTGGTGTTGGCGAGCGCGAGCCAGAAGAACGTCCAGAGGTCGAGCTTCCCCTCGGTCGGACCGACGTCGGGCGACGGGGTCGAGCTCCCGGCGTACGGAGTGTACGGTGATCGGTATGCCTCGGCGGGAGCGCTCATCCGACGGCGGTCCCAGGCCGGACCGGATTCTTAACGGCTCGGTTCGTGTCGCCGGAGGCGCTAGCCGGAGAACCAGGGGAGGCGGGCGGCGGGACCCACCGGCTTCAGGACGAGGAGGTGGAGGTTCGCCCCCGGGTCGCCCGGCGCGTAGGCGTCGCGCTGCGCGAGCTGGTAGAGGATGAAGAGCGCGTCTTCGTCCGACCGGACGCCGAGCGAGCGCTGGACGTCGAGCCCGAAGCGCCCCTTGAGGAGCCCGAGGAGCTCCTCGAAGTCGATCTGGCTCGACCCCTCGGCCGCCTGAGCCCGGCGGAAGAGGCCGACGACGATCCCCGTCGCGAACCGAAGGATCTCCGCCGGCGGCGCGACCCTCAAATGAAAGTGCGGCGCGTCGCCCGATCGCTCGGCGAGCGGTACGACGAGGATCGAGACCTCGTGGTCGATCGTCGCGGTGGTGGTGCGCCCGAGCCGCGCCCACGCCTCGTCCGCATCGGCGTCGCTCGGCACGACGAAGATCGCCCGGGACGCCCTCGACGGGACGCCTCGCAGGCCCTCGACCCACCGGTCGATCCCCTCTTCCACGGTGGCGCGACCGGACGGAGGCACGAAGACGGGAAACGTACGGCGCGGGACTCCCGCCTCCTGGACCCAGAACGACGGCTGGAGCGGGGCGTGCGCCCGCCCCGCCGAGACCCGCGAGTACCCGAGTCGCTTCAGGACGGTCTCGGTGGTGCGCAGGCGGTCGGAGGCGCCTCCGGTCCGAGCGGAATCCGGCATCGACAACGTGAGTACCGGTCGGGCAAGATAAGCTCACCGACCGCCGGGAACGGCTCGCCCGATCACAATCCCGTCGGGAACCCGTGGAGGACGAGCGGGGCATTGGCGATCAGCGCGACGATGACGAGGAGAAGGTACGGGCCCGAGAAGAGGAACCCGCGTCGGGCGGTCTTCGCGGAGACGACCCGCCACAACGGAAGGGTCAACGCGACGAACAGGAGGCCGAGGGCGAGCAACGCCACGAGGACCGGCCAGGTCACCGCGCCCGAGGCGCCGATCAGGAGCGCGGCCGGCACGAGCAGGGCGGCCGAGACGACCACGACCTTCCCCGAGAAGCGGGGGTCGTCCATGCGCGGCAGCATCGGGAGCCCGGCTCGGGCGTAGTCGTCCTTGAGGAGGAGCGCGAGGCTCCAGAAGTGCGGTGGGGTCCAGAGGAAGACGAGGACCGCGAACGCGACGACCCCCCAGGTGTACCCGCCGACCGCCGCGGCGCTCCCCGCGAGCGCGGGAGCGCTGCCCGCGAACCCCCCGACCACGATGTTCCAACTCGAGCGCCGCTTGAGCCAGAGCGTGTAGACGACGACGTACGTGAGCCCCCCGAGGAAGATCGAGAACCCCGTCAGCGGGTTGAGGAACACCGTCGAAGCCCCGATGCCGACGGCGAGGAGCGCGATCCCGAGCGCCGCGGCGAGCCCTTCGGGGGCAATGCGTTCGGCGGGGAGGGGACGGCCACGCGTCCGCTTCATCCGCCGGTCAAGGTCGCGGTCGAGGTAGTGGTTCAGCATCGCGGCACCGGCCGAGGCGCTCGCGCCGGTCGCGACGAGGATCGCGAGACGGGGAACGTCGATCGACCGGGGGTCGGCGAGGACGAATCCTCCGACCGCCACCAGGCAGATGAGGGCGGTGATCCCGGGCTTTGCGAGCTCTACGAAGTCGGCGAGGCGGCTCGGCGCGCCGGGAGGGTCCGCCGGCGACGGCTCCGCCGCTTCGGTCATGGACGGACCCGCGAGCTCGCGGCGGGGTTTAGCCCTCCCGGGGCCACCCGACGGGGGTGTCGGGAGCCGCGGAGTCGTTCTCGGCCCGGCCGGAGGCGGGTACGGCCGCCTCGTCCGACGCGCGCCGGGCCCACTCGACCCAACGGCGCGGGAGCTCACGAAGGTTCGAGAGGAGGACGAGCACGAGGAGGAGACCGAAGAGCGCCGTCGCGATGCCGAGGTGCGTGAGGACGAGGGCCACGCGGAGCTGGCTTTCGACCACGAGGCCCCCGAGGAGCGCCTCGGCGACGACGAGCGCGAGGGCGGCGAGCCCGAGGCGGAGGAGGACTTTGCGCGCCCGCTCGTAGACGACCCCGAGCAGCGCGAGGACCACGATGCTCACCGAGAGGAAGAACGCCGAGACCCGGTGGCTCCACTCGAGCGCGACGCCGCCCTGGAACGCGGGCAGGAAGTTCCCGTTGCCCGTGCACGACGGCCACGCCGGACAGGCGAGGCCGCTGTCGCTCGCCATCACGTTCCCACCGAGAAGGATGGTCGTGTAGCAGAGGATACAAGCGAAGACCGTCGCGTACCGGAAGAGGTCGTGACCGCGCATCGGCGCCTACGGGGTCTCGCCGGAAGCGGCGGTCGGCACTGGGGTCGGGAGCCGGGCGGGGGCCGGCGCGCGGACCGGGCCGGTCATCGTCGTCGCGAGCTCCTCTCCCCACGGGTCGTCCGAGGTGACCGGCTGGCCCGCGAAGTAGCTGTAGACCATGTTGTAGGCGAAAACGAGCTGACCGATCCCGAGGATGAACGCCCCGAGCGTGGAGAGGAAGTTGAGCGCCTGGAAGTTGCCCGTCCAGAGGTAGGTGTAGACGCGGCGGGGCATCCCCTCGGCGCCGAGGATGAACATCGGGAAGAGGAGGAGGTTGACCCCGACGTACGTGAGCAGGAAGTGGACCTGACCGAGGGGCTGGCTGTACCAGCGATGGGTCAGGATCGGGAAGTAGAAGTAGATCCCGGCGAAGAGCGCCATCAACGTCCCTCCGAGCAGGATGTAGTGGAAGTGGGCGACCACGAAGTAGGTCCCATGGTAGAGGTAGTCGATCGGGATCGAGGCCAGCATCAGGCCCGACAAGCCGCCGATGACGAACCCGGTGATGAACGCGATGCAGAACCACATCGGGACGGCCATCCAGATCCGGCCGCCCCAGAGCGTCGCGACCCAGTTGAACGTCTTGACGGCGCTCGGGACCGCGATCGCCATCGTCGCGAGCATGAACACGAACCGGACGTTGGTCGAGATGCCGGTCACGAACATGTGGTGCTCCCAGACGGCGAAGCTGAGCACCGCGAACGTGCCGAGGGCGACCGCCATCGCACCGTAGCCGTAGATGTCCTTGCGGGCGAGCTTCGGGAGGACGGTCGACACGATCCCGAACGCCGGGAGGACCATGATGTAGACCTCGGGATGGGCGAAGAACCAGAAGACGTTCTGGTAGAGGAGCGCCCCCCCGAGCGGCGTCCCGTTCGCCGCCGCCAGGATGTGCGTCCCGAAGAGCCGGTCGGAGAGGACCATCGTGAGCCCGATGGAGAGGCTCGGGAGCGCGAAGATGAGCAGGACCGAGTTGATGAGGATCGACCAGACGAAGAGCGGCATGTTCCAGTAGTGCACGCCCGGCGCCCGGTGCTTCAGGATCGTGACGAGGAAGTTGATCGCCCCCAGCATCGAGGAGATCGTAAGGATGTGGAGACCGAGGATCCAGAGGTCGATCCCGTTCCCCGGCATGTTCACGCTCAGCGGGACGTAGCCGGTCCAACCGGCGTTCGCGTTCGAGAGCATGAGGATGATGCCGGCGGGGGGGATCAGCCAGAATGCGATCGCGTTGATCCGCGGGAGCGCCATCTCCCGCGAGCCGATCATCGAGGGAACGAGGTAGTTCCCGAACCCCGCGAGGGCCGGCATGATGAACATGAAGATCATCAGGACCCCGTGCATCGTGAAGAGGGTCGAGTAGACGTCCGGAGTGATCCCGAGGGTCGTCTGGGGGTCGAGGCCGAGCCCCTGGACGAACCCGAGGTCCGTCCGGATCAGCACCGCGTAGATCCCGCCGATGAAGAAGAAGATCAATCCCGTCACGATGTACATGAGGCCGATGCGCTTGTGGTCGGTCGTGAAGAGCCACTTCTTGATCGTCGGGACGAGCCACTCCCCGTGGTAGGCGAGCGCCCAGAGGATGAACCCCGCGACCCCCGCAATGAGCGCGATGAGAACGAACGGCTCCAGGAGGTCGCTCATCGTCCCCTCCCTCGGGCCGTCACGCGATAAGTCCCCCTAGTATGTACGCGACCGCCGCGGCGGCGACGACCAGCACGACGACCTTGAGGAACCGTCCCTGGGCTTCGACGGTCACGGGGCCGGGCGGCGTGGGACGGAACCGGCGGCCGAGCGGCCACGACCGGTAGGTCCGGTCGACCAGGTGGGCGACGACGGCGCCCATCAGGAAGATGAGAGCGGCGGCGAGGCCGAACGATTCGTCGGCCCCCGGGGTCGTGAGAGGTCCGATCCGGATCGCGTAGACGATCAGGACGGCGATGCCGAGCAGCATCAACACCTCGACCGCCGTATAGAGGTCGAGGACGCGGTTGCGCACCGCGCGCAGTTCCTCGTCGGGCATCTCGCTACTCAAAGAACTCGACCCTCCGCGCGTTGGCCCCACGGTACCGGTCGACCCGGTAGAGGATGCCGGCCATGAACAGGAAGGCGAGGACGGCGACGACCGCGCCGACCGCGGCGACGGCGAGCGCCCAGAGCGAGCCGCCGACGGCCGCGAGGACCCCGTAGACGACGGTCGCGGCCCCCACCGTCCCGAAGACGAGCAGGACCGCGAGGATCCCCCAGAGCGGGGCGGTGTTCCACCTCGGGCGTTCGGTCGGTCTACTCACGGGACGCCACCTCCGGCACGGCGGTGCCGCCCCCCGCCGGGGACGTGGAAGCGGGGAACGGCCCGGCGTACGGGAGCATCCGCGCCGCGAGGCGACGCTGGTAGCTTCGGCGGTACCGCCAGTGGAAGAGGGCAACCACCACGCCGTTCACGACGAAGATCGGACCAAGCGTCATCGCGACGCTCGGCGGCGTGATCTGGACCCCGGGGGTTTCCCCGCCCCAGACGGTCATCATGACGAAGAAGGCGAGCAGGCTCGTCGCGAGCCAGATGAAGAGCGGGCGGTCCCGCGGGTGCGTGCGCTTCGACCGGTCGAGGAACGGCAGGAACAGCACGTAAAGGAGGAGAACGTTCGAGATGCCGACCGCGATCACCGGGGTCACGCCCTGGAAGTCGACGAGCTTGAACAGCCAGAGGAAGTACCAGTCGGGCTCCGTGACGACCCCGGCCGCGGCGAGGTTGCCGACGTACGTCGGTAGGCTCCACGGCCAGAGGGCCGCGATCCCGAGGAGGACCCCGACGTAGAGGAGACCCCACTTCGTGATGTAGAAGAAGATGTGCGGCATGAACGGGACGGACTTCTTGTCCTCCTTCTCGGTGAACCGGCGCCGCTGGGTCGGGTCGGAGCTCGCGGGCGGCGCGATCCCGTGCGACTCGAAGAGCGCGATGTGCGCGTACAGAAGACCCGCGAGCGCGAGCGGAATGAGAAGCACGTGGGCGTCGAACATGCGGGACAAGAGCCCTTGCGAGGTCCCGTCGGCGAGGATGAACGGACCGAGGAGGGGGCCGACCGTGGGAAGGCGGAGCGCGAGAACGATCCCGACGTTCGTCGCGTTGTACGAGAGCTGGGTGTACGGGAGGAGGTACCCCGTGAATCCCATCCCGAGGGTCATGACCATGAGGAGGGTCCCGACCATCCAGGAGAACTCGCGCGGAGCCTTGTACACTCCGAGGTAGTAGCCCCGGAAAAAGTGGAGGAACATGAGGAAGATCATCGCGTACGCGCCGTAGAGGTGGCTCGACAGGAGGAGCGAACCCATCGGGATCGAGTGGATGACGTAGTACGTTGAGCACCAGGCCGCCGGGGCGACCGAGTAGGTGCCGACCGGCTGGCCGCACGCCGTCAGCGTCGGCGCGGTGCTCGGCTGGTAGTAGAGCAGGAGGAGGGCGCCCGATACCACCTGGAACAGGAACGCGTTGACGACGAACGCCCCCGTCCAGTACGACGGCTTGAACGAGAACTCGGGCTGCGGCCGGAGCGCCCACTTGCGCATCGAGGTCCGGTCCTCGACGAACCCCCAGATCTTGTTGAGGGAGCGGTTGTACCAGTTCGAGAACGTCATTCGACCGCGACCTCTAGGTGGGGAAGTTGCACAGGATCACGGGAGACTCCTTCGCGAGCTGGGAGGTCGACCCCACGCCGTAGTCTCCCTGTAGGGTGTTGAGGTGCCCGTTCACGGGCGGACCGACCATCGTCGTCGCGAAGATGTTGCCGGCCGAGTTACCGGGCTGGTCGGTCTCGAGGACGACCTGCGGGAGCGGGAGCACCGCCGGGCCGGTCAGGTTCGCCGCGCCGTTCGTGACGTCGTACGTCGACCCGTGGCAGGAGCAGTGGATGTAGAACGCCTTTCCTCCCGGCGTTTGCGGGCAGGTGCCCGGCGGGTAGTAAGCGATCGCCGGCGCGGGGCAACCCAGGTGCTGGCAGATCGCGCTGTACGCCACGATCGATTTGTGGGTGCCGATCGCCCCCGGTACGTTCTCCGCCCCGTTCTGGCCGTTCGGCGTGCCGCTCGCCGGGTAGAGGTTGAGGAGGAAGTTCGGCTCGTTCCGCAGCGGGTAGTAGAAGAGGAAGAGGTCGGTCGTCTCGGCGCTGTACTCGCTCTCGACCTTGGCGACCGTGAGCGGGCTCCCGTCGACGTCGAGCAGCTGCACCCGCGGATAGCTCGAGATCCCGATCGTGGGCGGCTGGAGGTACTGGAGCGCTCCTACCCCGAGGCCTCCCGCGCCGGCCGCGACGATCCCCCCGACCGCAATGAGCTTGAGAATGTTGCGTTTCGTCTCGTCCACATCGCCCCGTGGGTCGGGTCCTCCGGCCGCCACGCGACGGATCTGGCCGACCGGGAAGTCGAGCGCCGACCCGCGAGCACCCGAGTACGGGCACGACGCCGAGCAGTCGGGGGTCCCTAGCATCGTCACAGGCTCCTCCCGACGGTATCGGGCCGGGAGTCGTCCGCGAGGGTCGGGTCGGGGACGGACGCCTCTCCGGGGAGCTCGGCGCGCTCGCTGCCGTAGTAGACGGCCCACGTGATCCCGATTCCCATGAGCAGTACGAGGATCTCGGTGAGGATGACGACCTGGTCGGGAGTGAAAGCGCTCATCGGTTCGTCTCCACGTTCGACACGTCGACGGATGCGGTCATCGTCCAGGTCGGCACCGGGAAGCCCGTGGCGTACGTCGGGGCGAGCGGCGCGACGGGCGAGAAAGCGAGCGGGGCGACGGGAGGCGTGTGGACCGGCGCCGGGATCCCGCTCCTCTGCGTCGGGATCGGGTCGAGGCCGAGGAGCGTCCCCCGCAGCGAGAGGGCCTCGCCCGGACCCGTCGCCGGCAGCCCCGCCGTCTTCCAGAACTCGGAGAGCAGTTCCTGCTTCATCCGGCCCGCCCGGGCGTACCACCGACCGAGCGATCGGAGCACCTCCCGATTCTCCCGGCCGAAGAGGAGGAAGACCGCGACTCCCGCAATGATGATCCAGTCGACATCGCTGAACAGCGCCATGATCGAACTACCTCACCCCACGCCGACCCCGGCGACGCGCCGCCGCTCGGTCGCCCGGGCTTCCCATCGACCCGCGAAGTACGCCCCCCCGAGGTAGAGCGCGATCATCGGCGCGGCGATCAGGAGCATCGTGATCCCCGAGTTGTCGGGCGTTACGATCATCCCGAAGACGAGAGACCCGAGGACCGCGGCCCGCCAATGCCGTCGCCACGCCGACGCGGCGACCACGCCGAGTCGGGTGAGGGCGTAGACGAAGACCGGGAGCTCGAAGACGACCCCGAACGCGAGCGAGTAGAGGAGGGCGAATGTGACGAAGCTCTGCACCCCGAGGACGGGGGCCAGCCCCATCGCCGCCACGTAGCGGAAGAGCAGGCGGAACGTGAACGGCGTGAGGAAGAAGACCCCGATCGCCGTTCCGACCGCGAAAAGGGCCGTCGCGGGGAGACCGACCTGGCGGAGGAGCGCGCGCTCGTTGCGCCGGAGCGCCGGCACGAGGAACGCGGCCGTCTCGTGGACGATCCACGGCATGCCGAGGATGAACGTGAGCAGGAGACCGATCTCCATCTGGACGACGATCGAGTCGCCGACGCCGACGTTGAGGAGCGTGACCCCGCTCGGCAGCATCCACTGCCGCATCGCGCGGAAGACCTGGGCCGTGACGTTGTAGAACGGGCTCGGCCACGGGACGACGAGCGGTACCGATACCCCGAGAACGGAGAGCGTCAGCGGCCGAAGCTCGAAGAGGAGAAGGCTCCCGAAGAGCGGACCGAGCACGAGGGCGATTCTCACGGCTCGGTGCCGGACCTCCCCCAGCACGGACAGAAGGCGGTCGAGGTCTCCCATCAATCACTCCCGCACCCCCGCGCCGCGGCTCCGTCGGCCCGGTTCGGGCCGTCCGTTCGCCGTCGTGGGATTCCTCGCTCGCGCATGCGCGCCGGTCGCCCGATGCGTCAGTGGGACGGGCCCGATGCGGGCGGAGGGCTGGTCGAGCTCGCCGACTCGGCCTTGAGTTCCCGCTCGATCTCGTTCCGGCCCTTCTTGAACTCCCCGACCGACCGGCCCAGGCTGTGGGCAAGCTGGGGAATCTTGCTGGACCCGTAGAACAGGATCCCGGCCACCACGGCTATGATCAACCAGTCGTCGATGGAGT
>VFSW01011019.1_pt1 | contig 12748 bp, 16 predicted proteins | sample 5358111 | NCBI WGS metagenome assembly VFSW01 (sample SAMN11554181, study PRJNA540505) | mine drainage metagenome | isolation source: sediment from site ElyBrook_90M | place: USA: Ely Copper Mine, Vershire, VT | collected 2017 | reverse complement strand
GTACATAACGACCTCGCTTGATGCGGTTTTTCAGAGCCGCGCATTATACATAAACATGACCAACCGTCAAAACCCTTTTTTCAGGGGTTTAACGCTTCATCGAGTCGAAGAACTCGGCGTTGTTCTTGGTTGCCTTGACCTTGTCCAACAGGAATTCCATCGCTTCCAGCTCGTCCATGGGGTAGAGCAGCTTGCGCAGTACCCAGATACGCTGCAGCAAGTCCTGCTTGATGAGCAGTTCTTCCTTGCGCGTGCCGGAACGGTTGACGTTGATAGCTGGGTAGATGCGTTTTTCGGCCATACGGCGATCCAGGTGGATCTCCATGTTGCCGGTCCCCTTGAACTCTTCGTAGATCACGTCGTCCATGCGGCTGCCGGTGTCCACCAGGGCCGTGGCGATGATGGTCAGCGAGCCGCCTTCCTCGATGTTGCGCGCCGCGCCGAAGAAGCGTTTGGGGCGTTGCAGGGCGTTGGCGTCCACGCCGCCGGTCAATACCTTGCCAGAGGAGGGGATCACGGTATTGTAGGCACGTGCAAGACGGGTGATGGAGTCGAGCAGGATGACTACATCCTTTTTGTGTTCAACCAGGCGTTTGGCTTTTTCCAGCACCATTTCGGCGACCTGGACGTGGCGCGTGGCCGGTTCGTCGAAGGTGGACGCGACCACTTCGCCGCGCACGGTGCGACTCATTTCAGTCACTTCCTCGGGACGTTCGTCAATCAGCAGCACGATTAGCGTCGCATCCGGATTGTTGGCCGAGATGGAGTGCGCGATGTGTTGCAGCATCACCGTCTTGCCGGACTTGGGCGAGGCCACCAGCAAACCGCGCTGGCCTTTGCCAATGGGCGCGACGATGTCGATGATGCGTCCGGTGATGTTCTCCTCGGCACGGATGTCGCGTTCCAGCGTCATGTGCACTGTCGGGAACAGCGGCGTCAGGTTCTCGAACAGGATCTTGTTCTTGGCGTTCTCGGGCGGTTCGCCGTTGACTTTATCCACCTTGACCAAAGCCACATAGCGTTCACCCTCTTTCGGGGTGCGGATCTCGCCCTCGATCGAATCGCCGGTATGCAGGTTGAAGCGGCGCACCTGGCTGGGGCTGACGTAGATATCGTCCGGCCCTGCGAGATAGGAAGTGTCCGGGGATCGCAGGAAACCGAAACCGTCCGGCAGTACTTCCAACGTGCCTTCGCCGAAAATGCTCTCGCCTTTCTTCGCCTGATTCTTCAGCAGCGCGAAGATCAGGTCCTGCTTGCGCATGCGGTTGGCATTGTCGATTTGGTTGGTGGTGGCCATTTCCACCAGTTCGGTGATGTGTTTGGTCTTGAGGTCGGATAAATGCATATGTGGATGAGGCGCGATGGCGCTAGGTTGTGAAGAGTTGCCAGGAATGTGTTGTTACGGGGTTTGCGGGATATTCCGCGCCGAACTGCTTTGAGCGTCTTTAATTATTTTTCAGTAGGATTCAGGACGAAACAGAGCAGTTACGGGCGGCAGACTAAAGGGTTCAGATGTGGCTGTCAATGAAAGCGGTAAGTTGTGACTTGGATAATGCACCGACTTTGGTTGCTTCGATGTTGCCGTTCTTGAACAACATTAGAGTAGGAATGCCGCGAACGCCGTATTTTTGCGGGGTTTGCTGGTTTTCATCCACGTTGAGTTTGGCGACGTTCAGGCGCCCTGCATATTCCTTGGAGACTTCATCCAGGATAGGGGCGATCATTCGGCAGGGGCCGCACCACTCAGCCCAGTAGTCTACCAGTACGGGCAACGGTGACTGTAGCACCTCGGCGGTAAAAGTGGCATCGGTGACATAACGGATATGTTCGCTCATGTTTGGTTCTCGCTTTGGTTTAAATATTTTAGATATTGGGATTTAGGTACGGTCTTTTGCCGCCTGGAAGTACAACTGGACTGGGCGGCATCCTAACCAAAAAAATCAGGGTTGGGAAGGGCTTCGGAGCGCGCTTCCTAACCCATTGATGGTGCTGGCTTTAGTTACAGTCGTTGACCATATCAAAGGATGTCATGCGAAGTGAAACTTAAGTATGCGGTTGAAAGTGGGATGACATCATGACGTGAAAGTCACTGTCACGCGCAGCCCCTTACCGTCTTCATTTTGAGCAAGTTGCAGGGATGAAGCGTGAATCTCGGCGATGCGCTTGACGATCGAGAGTCCCAACCCGCTGCCGCTGGCGCTCGTGCCTAACGGTCGATAAAAACGCTCCGCTACCTTTTCCAATTCCGCTTCCGGAATCCCCGGGCCATTGTCGCTTACCGAAAGAAGAATTCGTCCCTGTTCTTGAGTGATTTTCACCAGAACCGATGTTCCGGGCGTGGTATGGCGGACGGCATTATCGATCAGGTTGCGCAGCATTATGCGTAGCAATAGGGGATTGCCGCGTACTGTCGCTTCCGCGCCTTCCGTCAATTCGAGTCGCACATTCTGGTTTAGTGCAGCCGGTGCAATCGCGGCAATCACTTCGGCAGCAATTGCCCTGAGTTGGCAAGGCTCTGTTGTTTCATCGCCCAACGTGTCGATGCGTGCCAGAGTCAGCAACTGATCGATCAGGTGAGCGGCACGGTCGCAACCGAGAATCGCGTTGTCAAGCGCGCGAATGCGTTCGGCGTCGGTGGAAGCAGTGCGGGCCACTTGCGCCTGAGCCTTGATGCCTGCCACCGGGGTACGCAGTTCGTGCGCGGCATCTGCGGTGAAGCGGCGCTCTTTTTGCATGGAAGCATCAATGCGGATGAACAATTTGTTGAGACGAGCGATTAACGGTGCCACCTCGCGGGGGGCTGTGCCGACCTCCAGTGGCGCAAGGTTGTCCGGTTCGCGCTGAGCCACTTCGCTGGTCAGCCTGACCAGCGGGCGCAGGCTGCGCGTCACAGACAGCCACAGCAGAATTGCCAGCAACGGAAGCGAGAACAATAGCGGCTTCAGCAAATTGCCGGCAATGGCGCCAGATAGTTCGTCGCGTTCTTTGGTAAGCTCGGCCACATGGATCAAATTCTCGCCGGAGTCGTCCCAGGTGCTGAATACCCGCCAGCGCTGCCCGTTGATGATTTTGTCGCTGAAACCGCTCCTGACATCGGATAAAGGCTCTTCTGGCGCATTCGCGGAATGCAGGCGCAGCACTCGTCCTCCAGTCCAGACCTGAAATGCAACTCTGTGGGCATATCTGTTCAGCAATGGCGTATGTTCGGTTTCGACTTCATCGAAGTCATGTGCCTGGACGACAATCAGTGCGGCGGACTGTGCGAGGTGTGCATCCAGTATTTCGCCGAATTCCTCGCGTGCATCGAAATAGGTGAACGCAGCCGCGGCGATCCATACCAGGAGGACAGTTGCCAAAGCCAGCACCAGCAGTCTTTGCTTTAACGAGCCCCGTCCGCGCATTTCAAGCATTTTTGCCTTCGGGTATCAAGTAGCCTACGCCGCGGATGGTCTCGATCAATCCCGGAAACAGCTTGCGCCGCAAATGGTGGATATACACCTCAACAGCATTGCTTTCGACTTCCTCACCCCAGGCATAAAGCTGTTCTTCGATCTGGGTACGCGACAGCACTCTGCCTGCATTGAGCATCAGGGCATGCAGCACGGCGAATTCCTTGGCGGGAAGCTCGATCACCTGATCGCGATAAAGTACGCGGTGTGCGGCGGGTTCCAACTTTACGCCGGCGACCTGCATGGCAGGCGCAGGCTTGCCGCTGCCGCGACGAATCAGTGCACGCAGGCGGGCCGCCAGTTCACCCATGTCGAACGGTTTGGCCAGGTAGTCGTCCGCACCGGCGTCCAACCCCTTTATGCGGTCATCCACCGTATCCATCGCGGTCAGGATCAGCACCGGTATCGGGATATTGCGGCTGCGCAGACGCCGCAATACCTCAAGCCCGGACATGCGCGGCAGGCCCAGATCCAGCACTGCGGCGGCATAGGGTTCGGTACCGAGGGCCTGGTCGGCCGACACGCCGTCCTTCATCCAGTCCACGGCATAGCCGGACTGTTTCAATCCAGCTTGGATCGCATCACCCAGCAAGGCATCGTCTTCGATCACCAGTACGCGCATATATTTCCCGGTTAACTAACTGCAAGCCTTAATCGTCAGCATGTGGATGTTCAGCCTGTGTCACATTCATATTTTGCGATGTCGGGCCGGTTGCGGGATAACCCAGCCAGAATGCCATGACCGCCGCAAGCATTATGACACCCAGCCATGCATGAGCGCGACGGATACCTTCGTTGGGCAAGCCCGATTTCAGGCCGGTAATCATGGACCGGACCAGATTCTCGCGATGCATTACGCTGCTCAACACGACACCGGCGACATGCAACGCCACAACCGTCAACATGGCATAAGCCGCCATCTCGTGCAATTCTTCCAGCGCATCTCCGCCGCTATCCTGAAACACAATCACACCGGCTAAACCGGTCAGCAGCCCCAAGGCCAACAGCGCAAAGACTGCCACACTGCCTGCCGGGTTGTGCCCCATATAATGGGCTGGTTTGGCTTTAAGCAGAGAGGTCACATAAGCGGCGATCTCGCCGGGTTTGAACAGGAAGGAGCGGAAGCGGGCATAGCGCGAACCGACAAACCCCCAAACCAGCCTGAATGCGATCAGGCCAAGCAAGGTATAACCCAGCACCACATGAATGTCGCGGTAACGTTCCGACTCGGCAGTCAGGAAGGCGCCCGCAAAAGAAACGGCCAGCAGCCAGTGAAAGATCCGCGTCGGTATATCCCATATCAAGATACGTTGACTCATGGTGTTCTTCCTTTATTTGGGGATTCTGATGTTGCGTTCGCTGTAATTGCCGCTTTCCGCCTGGGTATGGCAGGCCGCGCAATTGGCAGCGCTTTTTACCTTTGGATTGTTCCAGGCACGCGCCGGCACCTCGTCATGCTCACGCTGGAACCAGCGGGTTTCGGTGATGCGTAACAACGGCTTGCCGGTTGCTTTATATTTTTCGCGACCCGCATTTTTTTCCAGGAAAGCTCCAATCTCGCGGGCGACAGCGGGGTCCAGGCTGGCATCGCTGCCGAAGTGTTTGTCCAGACCGGATATCACGGCACGCCATGATTCGGCTGGAAGCAAGCGCGGCGGAAAAGCCACATGGCAGGCTCCGCATTCGGTTTGCCACCGGGCGTTTGTTGCGAGAGGGGCGCGTTCATCGTCGTCGTCATCTTCGGCATGAGCGATCGATATCATTGCGCTCATCAGCAGAACGACAACGCCGAAAATTCGAAAAAGGTGTTGAGAATCGAACAGCATGGCGATCTCCTTAGTTTTTTATGGTGAGCAGATAGGCCAGTACGTCGCCTTTTTCCTGCGGGGTACAGACGCGACCCAGCACGTCGTTGCAGTTGCGCTTGAACCATTTTTCCACTTTTGCGGAATCGGTGAAACGTTCCGGATTTGCGGCAGGAGCAAGCGGCTTGATGATTTTTGAGGTCTTGGCATGTTTGCCGGACGCCCCCGGATTTTCCGTATGGCATGAAGAGCAACTCAACTCATTGCCGTGCGTCTGCTTGAAGAAACGTTCGCCGCGCTCGGCCGAGAATCCCTGAAAAGCATTATTGGAAGCTTTTGCCTCGGTTTTGAGGGCAGTCAACACATCGTCCGGCGTTTGCGCCGCAGCAGACAGCGACGTCAAGCCTGCGACAGCCACAAACACCAGTACAAGTACATGAAATATGCGAATCATTTTCGGGCTCCTTGGTTGCATTGCGAGGAATGCAGGATAGGAGTGCAAGCTTAAATATTGCTTAAGCGGGAATTCGGGAATGAAAAGCGGTTTCGAGTAACGCTGGCGATGGAACGGCAGCTTTACATGCGCCAGAAATGCAGCGTCGAATGGTGCAGGTCATCGACGGTGACGCTTTCCTGCGGCGGGTGGTCGGGCACGGCGAAGGTGTTGCTGATGAACAGGCTGCCCGGACGCATCTCCTGTCTGGCCTTGTTCCACAGCGCGTCCATCGGCACGGGCGAGAGATAGGCGAACACCACGTCATATTGCGACAGGTCGCAATTCCACAGGCTGCCCCGATGTACCGAACAGTTATGGCAGCCGCGCAATTTGATGCGCAGCCAGCTCCACAGGAAGGGCAATGGTGCTGCCTCGACGCCATGATAGCGCCCATGCGGGTGGGTATGGGCGAGATGCGTCAACACGCCGCCGATACCGGATCCGAGATCGATGAAGGTAAACGGTTGTTCTGCGGGCAGCTTGCTCTCCAATGCCCGCCATACCTTGTTGCTGGACAAATAAAGCGGTACCTGCGTGCGGAAAGTGCTCCAGTACACGGCCAGCATGACGAGGAAAGCGGCGAGAAAGAAGCCGGGCGGCATGTCGAGTGCCAGCATCAGTACCAGCGCAGGGGCGAAGGCAAACTGGATGAACAGCCACCAGCGTGCCATGCCTGCAATGTGGCTGAGCACGGCCGCCAGTGTGCCGCAGAGCAGGGCGGCGACCAACGGTGCGGGATGCAGCGAGGACAGGCGCAAAGTCATGACAACGAGCATGACTGCCGTCAGTTGCAGCAACAGTGCGATGATCGAGGGGGGGAGCTTCCTCAACAGTGTGGTCACGCACGCACCAAACCGGCTTCGACCTCGTCCCGTTTGGCCTTGCCTGCAAGGCGCTCCACTAGTGTCAGCGCAAAATCCATTGCCGTGCCGGGACCGCGCGAAGTGATGAGCTTGCCATCTTCGACCACAGCCTGGGACTGGCGCAGGACTTTAGGGAAAGCGTCGAGCGAACCGGGGAAACTGGTCGCGCGCTTGCCGTCAAGCAATCCTGCTGTTGCCAGAACCGAAGGCGCCGCGCAGACGGCGCAGACAAAAAGATCGTCTGCCGCCATGCGTTGCACCAGCTTGATGATGCGCGTATCGGCCTTGAGGTTGTTGGTGCCGGGCTGGCCGCCGGGCAGCACCACCATGTCGAAACGGCGCTTGAGCGCTTCATCCAGCGAGGTGTCAGGAATCAGCATGGTACCGCGGCTGCCGCGTATCGGTTGTCCGTCCAGGCTGGCGCTCACGGTTTCGATACCGGCGCGACGCAAGATGTCGAGAACAGTAACGGCTTCCAGTTCTTCGCTGCCGTTTGCCAAAGGAACGAGTACGGTTTTCATGTCAGAAGGCCCCTGCAATGCGTAGGCCGATTAAACCCCTGCCAACGTCAGGAAGCAAGGCTACCTTGCCGGAACGCAAGTCACTGTTATAGGAAACCACGCTCTTGCCGACCAGTGTGCCGATCATCGCACCCGCGACAACGTCCGACGCGAAGTGTGCCTGATGATAGATGCGGGCGAGGCCGACCAGTCCGGCGATGGAATACGATGTGCAGGTCACCCAGGTTTGATCGTAATGGTCGGAGATGACCGAGGCGAGCGCAAACGCTTCCGTGGCGTGGCCGGAAGGAAAAGAAGAGTTGATATTGCTGAACGGCTTGAAATTGGATGCGCCTGCGTTGTCGCGCGGGCGGCTGCGTCCGGCAACCAGTTTGATGGCGGGGGTGACGATGCCGCTGGCAATCAGGCTGGCAGCGAATGCATCCTGCGCAACCTGCATTGAGGTCTTGTCATCGGCGAGCGCACCAACCAGATAGAAACCGCCCACGACGCCTGCCGCGTAAGGCTTGCCGAATCGTTCCACCTGGGTGAGGAAAGAATTGTTGCCGGAATGGCGACGCATCTCATCGCTCAGAGGGCGGTCGATGATCAGCGCCGTTCCAACCACGGCAAGCGATGCCCATCCGGCTGAGCGCCAGTCCGTTTCATCCCAGCGTGCCGGGGCGGTGACGACGTGCTTGACGTCATCGAACAATATTTCAGGGTAGGAGAGTTCGTCCGCGCTAGCCCTGGATATTAAACACAAGGCCAGCAGTACGAGAAAAAAAAGGTGCGGAATGCGCTTCAATCGCGGAAGTTCTGATACTGCAAGGGAAAGTCGGTGATGGTCTTTTTGACGAAGGCGATGGCATCCTGCAAGTCATCCCGGTTCTTGCCTGTCACACGCACGGTGTCGCCCTGGATGCTGGCTTGTACCTTCAACTTGCTGTCTTTGATGTGTTTGACGATCTTCTTCGCCAGTTCGATTTCGACCCCCACCTTGACTGTGCAGCTGCGTTTTACTTTGTTGCCGCTGACTTTCTCGATCTTGTCGCTGATGTCCAGGCATTTGATATCCACACCGCGCTTGGTCAGCCTGCCGTTGAGGATGTCCTGCACCTGGTTCATCTGGAATTCATTGTCGGCATGAACGGTGAGCACCAGCTCCGCCTGTTCGACCCGCGCATCGGAACCCTTGAAATCGAAGCGGGTGCCGACTTCCTTGTTGGTCTGCTCGACCGCGTTTTTGACTTCGGTCTTGTCTACTTCGGAAACGATGTCGAAAGATGGCATGGTGTGCTCTCTGTAAAATAAACCGTCGTTTATGCAGGGTGCAATAAATGTAGCACATTGCACCGGATGCGTTACAGGCGCAATGCCCGTTGGTTATTGCGCCCTACGTTCCTGGGGTTATAAATCAGCCGAAGCTGCAAACGTAGTGGACTGCGTCGGCGCCGGTATGAATATCGAAGCTGCCGTTGGCGGCAACCTTGAAACTGCTGCCTTCGGCGTAGGTCTTGAAACCGGATTCCCCGGCAATTTTCACCTGGCATTCGCCGCCGCTGATCTCCATCAGTTCCGGGCTGTCCACATTGAAGGTAAGTTTGCTGTTGGGCAGAACCACGCCGACGGTCTTGCGCGAGCCGTCCGGGAAGAACACCGAGTGCGACACACACTTGCCGTCGAAGAAGACATTGGCTTTCTTGCCGACGCTGACGTTATCGATTTTGTCTGACATGCTGGGATTTCCTTTTGGATTGTTTGATTATTTCGGGGGTTCGCTGGCTTTTACGCCTTTTTGGTAATTGGCATACACATACACAGGAATGCCGAGGTCGCCCAGGTGTTTTTCGATTATCGGCTTCACATCATCCCAATTCAGGCCTCCCACGCCACAGGCCAGACGAGGCAAAGCGAGGCTGCCGACTTTCTCTTTCTGCACAAAATTGCGCAGGGCATGCAAGCTGTGGTTGATGTGATGTAACGTTGCATTGCCCGGTTTGCTGCCGTGAGCGTAAGCGGCATCCTGTGTGAACAGATTGACCAAGTAGCGTCCGTCGGCGCTCATCCATGTCCACAACTCCCCGGACTTGGGATGCTGGGTCTGGCAGTAGTGACGGAAATCCTTGTACATGGCCGGCATGCGTTCGCGCAATTGCAGCGCGAGCCCCTGATGGAAATCATCATTCGGCGCCACGCCCTGCACGACGGCCTTTGCGCCACTGAATAAAATGTCACCGCTCAGTTCGTGAAGCATACCGCCTCCATAATGTACGAAGCTTATTTCCGGTTTTTCAGGTTCGCCGCGATGCGCAAACGCAGTGCGTTCAGCTTGATGAAGCCGCCCGCATCCTTCTGGTCGTAAGCACCCTTGTCGTCCTCGAAAGTGGCGATGGTCGGGTCGAACAGCGAATCGGTTTTGGAATCGCGGCCAACGACGATCACATTGCCCTTGTACAGTTTGACGCGTACCCAGCCGTTGACGCAGGACTGTGTTTGGTCGATCAGCGTTTGCAGCGACTTGCGCTCCGGACTCCACCAATAACCGTTGTAGATCATGCTGGCATAGCGCGGCATCAGGTCGTCCTTGAGATGGGCCACTTCGCGATCCAGCGTGATGGACTCGATAGCACGGTGCGCCTTGAGCATGATGGTACCGCCTGGTGTTTCGTAACATCCGCGCGATTTCATGCCGACGTAGCGATTTTCCACCAGGTCCAGGCGGCCAATGCCGTGCTTGCCGCCCAGTTCGTTCAGTTTGGTCAACACTTGAGCCGGGGACAACTTGCTGCCGTTCAGTGCCACGATGTCGCCGTTGGAGAATTCGAGATCCAGGTATTCGGCTTTGTCCGGTGCATTCTCCGGAGACACGGTCCAGCGCCACATGCTTTCTTCGGCCTCGGCGGCCGGGTCTTCCAGGTGGCGGCCTTCAAAGCTGATATGCAGCAGGTTCGCATCCATGGAGTAGGGCGAGCCCCCGTTCTTGTGTTTCATGTCGATCGGGATCCCGTGCTTTTCCGCATAGGCCAGCAACTTCTCGCGACTCAGCAGGTCCCATTCGCGCCACGGTGCGATGATCTTGATGCCGGGCTTCAGCGCATAGGCGCCCAGTTCGAAACGCACCTGGTCGTTACCCTTGCCGGTGGCGCCGTGTGAAATAGCATCTGCACCGGTCTTGTTGACGATATCGATCAGGCGCTTGGCGATCAGCGGGCGCGCGATGGAAGTGCCGAGCAGGTATTCGCCTTCGTACACGGTGTTGGCGCGGAACATTGGAAACACGAAATCGCGCACGAATTCTTCGCGCAGGTCGTCGATGAAGATGTTTTCCGGCTTGATACCGAATTGCAGTGCCTTCTGGCGTGCGGGCTCCAGTTCTTCACCCTGGCCGAGATCGGCAGTGAAAGTGACAACTTCGCATTTATAAGTATCCTGCAGCCACTTCAGGATGACCGAGGTATCGAGTCCGCCGGAGTAGGCCAGGACCGCTTTTTTGATGTCAGACATGTTTATCAACCCAGTTAATCAATCATTAGTTCAAAAGAAACGACAAATCCGACTATGACCATGAGCGCAATGGCTGCCAGGAAAATGATATCGGCAACCTGCTCCAGCTTTTCGGCCCGGTCTGGATGGCGAATGGAAAAGTAGGACAGCATGGCGCTTGCCAGGAAAAACAGGCTGTCGAAAGCCAGCAAGTCGTCGACATGCCTGCTGATGCTGTGTTTCGGGATGAGTTGCGACACGCTGATGACCGTCATGCAGACCCCGATCATGGTGGCCGAAGACGGCAGGATGTGGTCGGCCAGCCGGCTTTTCTGGCTGTGATTCGCGGGTTCTTTTTTCGAGGAGCTGTCGCTCATGCCGATACTTTTCCCAAGAGAAGGTATTCCATCAGTGCTTTCTGCGCGTGCAAACGGTTCTCCGCCTCATCCCATACGACGGATTGCGCGCCGTCGATGACTTCCGCCGAGACTTCTTCGCCGCGATGTGCGGGCAGGCAGTGCATGAAGATGGCATCTTTCGCTGCGACACGCATCATGTCGCCATCGACTTGCCAATCGGCGAAGTCTTTCATGCGCTCTTCGTTCTCTGCCTCGAAGCCCATCGAGGTCCATACGTCGGTAGTGACCAAGTCTGCGCCGCGAGCGGCTTCCATCGGATCGGTGAACTCCTCGTAATGATCCTCGCCGAACAGGCCTGCACGCTCCGGCTCCACTTCATAGCCGGGCGGGGTGGAGACATGCACGTTGAAGTCCAGTATTTCCGCCGCCTGCAGCCAAGTGTTGCACATGTTGTTGGAATCGCCGATCCACGCCACGGTCTTTCCTTTGATACTGCCGCGATGTTCGACATAGGTATAGATGTCGGCCAGCACCTGGCACGGGTGGTATTCGTTGGTCAGGCCGTTGATGACAGGCACGCGCGAGTTGGACGCGAAGCGTTCGATGATGTCCTGTTCATAAGTGCGGATCATCACGATGTCGCTCATGCGCGAAATGACCTGACCGGCATCTTCCACAGGTTCGCCGCGGCCCAGTTGGGAGTCCCTGGTGTTAAGGTAGATGGCCGAACCGCCGAGCTGTTGCATGCCAGCCTCGAACGACAGGCGGGTGCGCGTGCTGGCCTTCTCGAAGATCATCACCAGCGTGCGGTCGGTTAGCGGCCAGTATTTCTCGTAGCGCTTGAAGCGCTCTTTGATGATGCGGGTGCGCTCGAACAGGTATTCCAGTTCGTCGCGGCTCAGGTCCTTGAATTGCAGGAAATGCTTGATCGGTTTGCCGCTCATGTTCACTCCTGCGCTAAGAAGTCCACTACCAGCGGGCACAATATATCCAGCAACTGTTGCGCTTCGGTTTCGGAAAAGACCAGTGACGGCAACAGGCGGATCACATTGTCTGCGGTCACGTTGACGAGCAGGCCTTCTTCCCGCGCCTTGCCGACGATCTCGCCGCATGGCTTGTCGAGCTCTATGCCCAGCATCAGCCCTTGCCCGCGCACGGCGACGATGCCTTTTACGCCGCCTAACCTGGTCTGGAATTGCTGTTTGAGCCAGGCGCCCAATTTGGCTGCGTGATCGAGCAGCTTGTCCTGTTCCATGATGTTCAGCGTGGTCAGTGCAGCGGTCGACGCCAGCGGATTGCCGCCGAAAGTCGAACCGTGATTGCCCGGTTTGAATGTGCCCGTGGCTCTGCCTGCTGCCAGACAGGCGCCCACGGGGACGCCGGAACCCAAGCCTTTGGCCAGGGTCATCACGTCCGGCATGATGCCGGTGTGCTGGAACGCGAACCATTTGCCGGTCCGGCCCAGGCCGCACTGCACTTCGTCCAGCATCAGCAGCCATTCGTGCTCGTCGCAGATCTTGCGCAAGCCTTGCAGGTAGCTGATGTCCGGCGTGCGGATGCCGCCTTCGCCCTGGATCGGTTCGACCAGCACGGCAACGATATTGGGAGTGTGTGCAGCGACCTGCCGGATAGCGTCCAGATCATCGTAAGGAACGCGCACGAATCCTTTGACCAGCGGCTCAAATCCCGCCTGCACCTTGCGGTTGCCGGTGGCGGAAAGGGTGGCCAGCGTCCGGCCGTGGAAGGCCTTTTCCATCACGATGACGGTCGGCGTGTCGACGCCGCGCTGG
>VFSW01011018.1_pt1 | contig 12749 bp, 23 predicted proteins | sample 5358111 | NCBI WGS metagenome assembly VFSW01 (sample SAMN11554181, study PRJNA540505) | mine drainage metagenome | isolation source: sediment from site ElyBrook_90M | place: USA: Ely Copper Mine, Vershire, VT | collected 2017 | reverse complement strand
GTTGTCGCTCTGTTGCGGTGGGGGGTTCAATGGGGGTCATTATTTGTTTCCGCAGCTTTTTTATCGGCCAAGTCTTTTAATTTCTTGGTTTCAGCATCTTTTTCTGCTTGTATTCTCTTGGCTTCTGCTGCCCTTTCCGCTGCCTTTTCTTTAAAGATTTTATCTGCTTCTTCTTTTTTCGCTTGCTCAATTTGTCTCTCTCGTTCTTCTTGTTTCTTTCGTAGCTCTTCATTGTCTCTAGCTTCTCTCTCTTTGGTTTGTCGTATGTGTTCTGCTTCAATAAAATCAGCAGCCTCCTTTTCCTTTCTTTTCGACTCTGCGAGCAAGGCAGCATCATTGGATGCCTCTGCTGCTTTTCTATCCTTTTCGGCTTGCTCCAGCTGTTGTCGCGCTGCTTCCAAATCATCCTGTTTTTGTTTATCAGCAGCCTCCTTCTTTTTTCTTTCAGCCTCTTGGGCAGCCTCTAGTGTTACTCTTTCTGCCTCTTTCTTTTTCTTTTCTGCTTCCACAGAGGCCAAGTGCGCTGCCTCTAGTTTCTTTTTCTCATCCTCGATCGCTTGAGCATTGGATTGTTTCTTTTGACTCTTTCTCAACTCTGCCGCAGCCTTATCGAGAGCATCCTGTTTATCCTTGGCTTCTTTGGCAAGTATAGCAGCCTGAGCAGCCGCTTGTTGTTGTTTTTTTTGAGCCTCCTTGGCTTTGAGATCGCCCTTGCTTTGTAAAGGAGAAGGAGTTTTTTGCTCAATCTTGACTTGAGTACCACCACCTGTTTGTTTGGTTGGTGTTCCAGGTGCACCACCAGTAGGTCCTTTCAAGCGACTACCAATATCTCTTCTTGCTATAGACAAGTGATACTCTGCACTTTGGATAGGATATCTTTTATCTAGCTTGGCTGTAATAGCGTCAAAACTAAAGCCTTTTGAAATTTGTTTGCCAACCAATCTTTTTCTATCTTCCATGAGATCCCTGTGGTATTTGTCTGCCAATTGCTCTACAAATCGATCTCCATACTTTGGTGCAAGATTTGAGATTTCTTCTGAAACATGACTTGAAAGTGTGGCTTCTTTAATATCATGAATTTCCTTTTCTGTAGCCGCTTTGCCTCTTGCATAAATGAGACCAAGTTCATTCATAGCATCATAACGAAGCTCTGGGCTGACCTTGGCAAGATCCCTTTCTAGCTTTCTAACATCTGTATTTTGTTGAGAAGTTAGAGCTACGGTATAGAGGAATGGTTTTGCAGCCGTTCCTGTAGCCTTGGCAGCGGGGGATAATTGTGAGGGTGGTATAGCAGAGGTATCTGCATCTACAACCAAGTCGCTTGAAATAAGCACGTTTGCAAGGTTTCCGAGTAGGTTTTGTAATCCAGAGGTTGGGTAAGTAGATGTGGTATCCACTTTTCCATTCCACCAAAGAGGCACCTTGAATATATTCTCCAAGTTGCCTGGACCCGCACTAATATCGGGTTCAAGTGTCTTTGCAAATTTTCTTTTCAGAGACTCGAAATGAGGATCCAAAGAATCAAAGTTCATTTTTGTTATTTCTTACAGAGAAAATAATGTTACGGCGGAGGTGCGTTGTTGTTGTTAGCGCCAGAGCCAGAGCCTGATGGTATTTGAATACTTGAGACAGCTTGCTTTTTCTTCTTTCGAAATACGGGTTCAGGAGTAACACGCTTGCCAGCTTCAAAGATTTGAGCTTGCGGTGTGACACCTCTTCTTGCCATAATCTTTTCCTTCTTGGGTAGGCCTGGAGTTGTGTCCTTGGTTAGCCTGGTAGAGTCTGTGAAATGGTGCACTTCGACTTCAGCTTCGTCCCACTGATCCGTATCGAAAAATTCAAAACTCGAAATTGGGTTTGTTAAAGATCCGCTAACATAGGGAATAGGAGCTACAATATCCTCTACGTATTCGGTAAACTGTATAGGGTCAAATCCGTTGGTTTTGGGTTGGTGAAGGATGGCTGCAAAATTCATAGTGATGGATTTTTGCTTTTTATAAAAATGATTAAAAGTTGGACAAGAACTTTTTGAGGACAGTTCCAGCAGCGGGAGAAACATCGTTGATATCTTCCAATTGATTTTCATAGCTTTGTCTCCATGCACGCTTCAAACGACGAATGTAAGCGCTGGGAGTAATATCTTCCGCTTTGGTAGATCCAATTTTGTTTTGTAATGCAGACACTTCATCAGACGCTATTTTGTCTGATGTGGCCGCAGCCTTTTCCACCTTGGTTGCATAGTCTGACAGATAGTTTTTGACATTGTCTGTTCCCAACTGGGCAGAGTCTCGCAACTTCTTGATAAGATCGTCCACGCCAAGTTCTCTACGGTAGGCTCGCAGTTGCAAGAAACCGTCGAGTTGATCAATATTAGAGTCAAGCGTTCCAAAAGACATTGTTTTTGATTTTGTGTTTGGAAAAAATGGCAGACACTGAAAGTGCGTTAGAAGGACTTTATGATGACGATGAGGTGGAGGAACCCCAACCAAAGTCCAAACAGAAAGCTAGCGTTGAAAAAACCAATTCAGAATTAGTGGAGAAGCTGATAGCTAGTGCCAATGACCCCAAGCCAAAGAGGTCACATACTAGACGCAGCAAGGAAGAGCAAGAATTGGATGACTTGGATGAAGAGAAGGAGGACAAGGTCAAGAAATTGGAGAATCTCAAAAAGTTGAAAGAGGAATATGCCGACAAGATCATGAGTGGGCTGGATGTCCTCAAGGAGCACCCAAAAATCAAAGACATTGGGGATGCCGCGAAAAAGGGGTTGGAAAAATATACCCTCAAGGAACTCCAAGCTATTTGGGGCAAGATTATGGGGTTGAGAGGAGGTGGACACCCTAGACACTATTTATACCCTGCTACAATAGCCGCGTTGGGGTTTACAGAAACCCTCTTGGAGCCTACTGATTACAAGATCACCGGTATGGCTAAAAAGGTGGCCGATGACAAGGAATTCCAAATCGATTTCCACATGACCTGTTTGCACTACTTTCCACACAACCATGGAGGGCCAGAAACAAATCTTGTGATTGCTCTATTCAAACACTATGCTGCTGCTACCAGCGGGAATGGTGAAGACAGACAGGCAGAACGTCAATGGATGGCTACCCCAGCACCAGAAACTCTAGTTGAAGAGTATTCAGACTTGTAGTTCATTTCAAATCAAACACCACTAAAGAAACAAGGCGTTTGTACGTTGTTGATACTATAAACCAATGTCTATGATGAGAACTTTGGGTATCCCAGTCCTAACGGGATTGGGCGCTTTTGGAGGCGGAATGTTTTTAAATCCAAATTCTAGTGCTACTATACCTGGTCTTGGAAGAATCTCCTCCCCTGTGGCTATGGGTGTTGTTGCAGGAGTCTCTGCTCTACTTGCCCAACTTGCAGGAAATTACGTTTTACCTTGGATTATTCCCAAACTTGGAAGCTATGCTCAAATTGGAGAACGTCTTGGAGGCCCTGTCCTTACAGGAGCTATGAACGTGTTGGTGTCCATGTATACCGACAGTAATGGAACCCCCGTTGCAAATTTTGCTGTCGGAGCTGCATCCTACTTTTTGGCCACCTACCTGTACGATACCTTCTGGCGATAGTCTGGCAAAACACAAAAAAGCCGTTACTGTTAGTTTTTCGAAAAATATATATGAATACACCCTACGGTATGAATGATGCGGATCTCGCGGAGCAACTCGGACTATTCTTTGAGGAAACGTACCAAATTCCCATGACCAAGGCATCGCAAGAAAAACAAAAGACCTTGAAGAAAAAAGTGCAAGTGAAAGAAGAGTCGGATTCCTCTACCAGTGAAGACGAGTTGCTGAAACCCAAGGCCAAGCCACCGCCCAAGAAGAAGCAATCAAAAAGAGATAGTAGTCCCGAGTCGAGTGGGGAAGAGCATGGTAGAAAGAGGAAACCAATCGAGACGGAAAAGGACTTGGAAAAGATAAAAAAGAGAATCAAGGAGGCAAAGTCTACGGAAGAATTGGAGGAGATCAAAGCTAGTTTAAAGACTGTACCCAAGGAAAAGGAAAAGAAATCAGGACCCAAAGTAGACAGCGAACGGCTGATCAAATTTCGAAGACGCCATATCGAGGGTATTCCTTGGATGGAGAAGTTTTTATCCAAAGTCAAAACTACTGCTTCTACTAGACCCTATGTAGAAGAGATGCTAAGGATGGAAAGAGAGTTCAAAGTTCAGATTGAAGAAAACCTTGTATTTAAACCCGTGTTTGACACTTATTTCTCGACAAAATAATACGAAAATCAAACCAAGTGTTTTTCATGGAATCCGCCCAAGAGCCCGAGGTTGTTATCGAGAAACCGCTACCACAAGACCATGATTACAAGATTAAAAAGATCCCACCGCCACCGACTATTAAAGTGGACAAATCTGATGCGATTTCCATCATCCGCCATTGGGAACAGCAAGTGCAACAGCCTTCGTTATTCCATAGCGTGCTCTTATTTATTAAACAAGAATTGGACTTGGCAGAATTCAAATTCAAAGTGGATTTCAAGACTATCGGAGTCTGCAGGGCTTGTCAAAAAGATGTTACGGATTGCCATTGCGGAAAAAAGAAAACCGTTTTTCGCGCAAAGACTGGCGATAAAATCGTGTATACGCCGGAAGGGAAAACCGTCCTCGCTGACCCAAAGATCGATCCTCAAGTTTTGCGCGACAAATTGGAGACTGTAGGAAAAATTTAATCTTCGGCCATGACTAGCATGGATACAAATAAACCCTCGTGTTTGTTTACAATTTTTGAGCTCTCTGTTTCGTCTGGTTTGTCGTTCATTAGCCTCACCCTTTTCCACAATGAGGAAAAGGCATGCGCGAGTTCTTGGATCGTGCGCGCTTTGGTGAGATAACGATGCGCGAATTTTTCTACGCTTATAACTACTATCCTCCCTCTAATAACGACCGTAATTTTTACAAATGGTGTATTTGGGCCAAGTTCGCCATAGTGAAGGACGGTGCGAAAATAAGATGTCACGCACACCCTCATACATTGTTTTTCATATTCTCCATCCATCAACAGAGGGCTGAGGGGTAGCGTCATGAACGAGTTGAACAGTGGCTGGCAGTTTCGGGTTTATCGGGACCGGAATATGTAACGGAATATTTTGCAGCTGATAAACGGCCATGCGAGCGTCCACGCTGCTTGAAAGCACGGTGAGGTGAGGATTCCTCTTGAGAAAGCCTTGAACGAGCAGCCGAATGCATCCTTGCGCCACTTCTCCCTTGAGCCAAAGCTCTGCCTCCTTCTTGTCATCCCAAAAACCCCACGAGCCGTACACGGGTGATTTTATATCATCAATAATAACTAGCACGCACCACCTCTTTGGTTCTGGTTGCGGTTCTTTTTCGACTTGCATTTTTCAGTAAAAGAAAGAAAATGTCCGACCAACGACAACGTGACGGTTATCAGCGCTACGACCTTATGTGCCACTATGCTCAACTCTATTTCGATTTATATGGCCTTGTTTGGAACAACATCAGTCTGGCTCAAAGGCATTTTAATATTACTATGGATTGCGTCGTGTGTGGGGCTGATGATATACACTTACGGGCAAGAGAGAATGCGTGGCGAAGAATCTCAACAATTATAGAAAAGGTTTACGCGTCTCGTTCGAATTGCACCATTTATGTAAACGACAAATACATTCAGGTTCTAGTGTTGTATATCATTATCCATTTCTTTTTCGGATTCTTTCAACATTTCGGCAAGAGTAAAGGTTTGATTGCATCTCTTTCTTTTTAACACCTTGATAAAGCTCTGGAATTTTCTTGTTCGGAAGCATGACTCGTGGTAATAATGAGCGCCATGGGGTTCGACCAACGTTCCATTTAATGCATGTACTTGACGGTAGCAGTAATCGCAAGTGTTTCTAGCATAGGTGTTGTTTAAGCTTTGTTCCGACATGTTTTTATTTTGGTTTGACCAACGTTGACTTTTACAACTTGACTTTTTTAATCGCCTTTGCTACAGCCACATGTTTATCCTTGATGGTGATTGTTGTTCCTGACACTACACGATCATAGTTTAGCACCACTTCTCCATCGTAAAAGATAAACAGGTTGATCATGTAATTGGAAGTTGGTCTCAGCGGAGCATTTAAAAAACTATGAGCAGGAATCTCTACTTCTTCTTGTCGGGGCATCCCAAATAGCAGTGACGGTGCTTACGGTAGTATTGGTAATCTTCACTGCATCGGATGGAGCAACATAAGGCATCGGATGCTCAATCGTTGGATACGGATCACCAATTCTTGATGCAAAAGTATCCATTTGAGTGGTGGGGACGTTGGCCATTGTTTTTGTTATTTTTTGTAGAGTCTGCAACCACGGTTGACCAAGTTTGACCAGAAAAAATTTTTTCATTTTCTATTTGAACAATGTCAAAGAGAAGAAACGCGGCGAATGACGATAGTCTTGGTAGTGTTTCTACAGGCGTGACAAATACTTGGACGGCTGCTCAGAATTTTTCTGGTTTAGATACCTTTGTCTCTGCAACCGACGCTACAAGCTCTACCTCTGGACCTGTGAAATTTAATGGTGGTATTTCCGTAGCCAAGACCATTTGGGCTGGTGCGGCTATATGGGCAGGAACCACACTCAATGGTGCAAGCGCAAACTTGGGTTCAATCAATAACCAAATTGTCTGTGGTGTTGGAACAACCACAACTATCAATGTGGCACCACCTGCAAGCAACTCTGTGATTACTCTGCAAGACAATGGACACACGACTGGAAATTTTCTTACCAGTCAAAGCGGCATTCAAGCGAATCAAGCCACCAGTCTTGCCACTGCGGTGACGGTGAACAAACCCTTTGCTCAGATTGGTCTCTTCTCCACTCTTGGTGCCGGTGCCACCGCTACCTTTACCATCAACAATACCTACATCAATGTGAATACCTTGTGTATGGGGTTTGTCACCAATACCTATGCAGGTGCTGGTTTCTCTCCCATGTTGGTTTCCTTCTCTGCCTCTGGAGCAGGAAGTGTAACGTGCCAAATCACCAACCCAACCGCAAGCCCATCCACAGGAATCCCGATTGTCAGTCTGTTTTTTATATAAATTTTTAAGTGGCTCGATAAGTGACAACTCCATTGTTAATCTCCCATTCAGAGACAACGTAGCAGTGCAATTCAACGTAGAAAGCTCCTCCACTTCCAGCAAGACCAGTTCCAGGTTGGATGGTGATTTGTTCCGTTCCTCGGAATGTAGCAAATCCGTCCATTTGTCCTTGGGTAATGGCAGCCGCTGGATTGTCTGCAAAGACAATGTAATAGAGCGGCAAGTAAAAGGTTTGGACTCCTTGAAAGTTTCGGAAATACTCTTGGTATCGAAGTTCCCAGGGTGCCCAGCCTCCAGGGGTAAAGATGGGTTGACCGCTTCCATTCTTCATGGTGATCAAGCCTTGGAATCCTTGAGAAGAGCCTTCCAATTGCAAAAAGGTCATGGATGCAGCAGCCGTGTTGGTAAGACCAGCTCGTGCGTACAATACAATGTGGGTAAAGTTACCCTTCATGGCGTTCATTTGGTTGATCGTGTTGGCCACACCAGCCGTGAGGATCACACCAGAGATTTGGATGATAAGGGGCTCAACAAAACGAATGTTGAGGGGATATTTCTGCAAGATTCGAGTGTAGTTGATGGCCGAAGCATCCAACACTGCCTCGGAGATTCCAAGCATGTAAAAGTTGTTCATGGACAAACTACCAGCTCCCGATTGGATAATGGTAGAAGGCAACCAGACTCTAATCTTTAGCCCATTTTGTCCAAAGGCTCTGAATCGAAGTTTTTCCAAGACAGATCCAATAATGTTCATTTGGAACCAATTGGTAGAGTTGTTCAAGGTTACATTTTGAGCCCACGAGGTAGACACACCCAATTGATTTCCTGCCGAGACCATTTGGAATTGTTCCGAAGTCAACAATCCGTGATTCAACAAGTGAGTAATATCATAGGAAGTAGACTTGGGTGTCGACTCACTATTGGGGAGGTACTCAATTCTCTGAATTTGGAAAAACGCAGGGGCAACCAAGGTTGCAGATGTTAACGTTTCTGTAACGCTCCAACGAAGCACAAGGTTGTCCATTTCTTCCAAACCCTGACCAGGGATGAGAAACTCGATGAATTGATTGTTGGGGACAAAGGCACCATTGATGGAAGTGGTGTAGGTTTCAAATCGAGCGGGCACACGAGGGTGGACATACGCTTGATCGGATCGGTACACGTGTTCCTTTCCATCGGTTCCACTAAGAAATGTAACAAACCCATACTTGTCGAGCACAAGGGGCCCATCGATATTGTTAGGGTTCAACTGTTGGTTTGACATTTCTCTGCAATTCGGCTTGAAAAATAATGAGTCGTCCAAAAGAACTAACGACTTGGTGGTTTACATTGATATAAATCCTTGTATTCGTTTTTAGCGTTTCAATAAAAAGTAAGCGGCTCCACCCAAGCCTATCAACAGTAACGGCATGCTAAGAGACTGTGCAATGCTTCCAATAGTATCTCCAGCCTTGGTGACCAGATTGTTGCCCACGCTTGTTCCAGCATCAATAACGTGGTTGACGGTTTGTGAGTATTTGTCAATGATGCCCGTGCCCACATCCCTTGCCGTTTGAAAGGCTGTAACCACTCCACCTTTCACGTCTGTGTAGACTGTCTTGACTCCACTAGCTATAGCCGCAGGGGCAGCAGATACCCAAGAAGTAAAGTCGGTAAGCGCACTCTTTAAATTATCAAAAAACCCCATGTTTTTCTTTTTCAATTGTTTTACTTTTGATTTTGACTTAGACAACGCAACTGGTTATATTCACAAAACACTCAAAGTATCGCCTAATCATGGCGTATTCTTCCGGAGGTAAATTGAGAGGATCCAACTGGTAGTTCTCAAACAACTTTCCAATGGCGGCATCAAGAGAGTATTGATTTTTATGAATGTTTTTTGCCCATCGCAGGTAGCCCTTGGTGTCGATGGCCAGCAGGTCGTTTAGAAGGGGATGGGATTGAATGAGCTTGACCGTCTTGAGAAAGACTTTCCAGTGTTCCACCTTTTCATCCACGAGCTCCCCCAGGGTTCGCTTCTTTGTTATTGTCTCTTGGTGTTTTCGCTTCAAGGGTGGGTCTACAATCAGCTTTGCTTCGGATGGATCTCCTTTGTATAGGGCATCATAGCCTCCAAGATTGGAGAGGTCTCTACCGGCTTTGGAAACTCCGACAATACGTGTTCCATCGTCTGCGGCACTTGCTGCGCCAGCTTTTGTGTCAGTAGCTTCTCTTCGCTCCATGTCAAGTGAAGGTGTTTTGCAACGAATCCCAGGATGCTGCCGAATAGAAAGAGAAACACGTTGGTGATAAACGAAACTTCAATGTTTGCTACCGTTTCGTAAATCACGTTCATCAAAAAGTGAGCTGCAAACGTAGAATCATGTCTAAACACCTTACTGTTGTTTTTAACAGCGCCCTTCGTAACACGGGGTCTGTGAGTTCCACCGATTATGTGGTGGGACTCCCTTTTATGTTCCCAGATAAAACGAACCGAAGAATGAGATTAAAGAGCGTCGTTATTCCTTGGAATTATTACAATGTCAATTCCACCAATAACTCTGTTCTCGTGAATGCCATCACCGTCACCATCACTCCTGGGTCTTATACAGCCGCCACACTTGCCGTTGCTATTGCAGCAGCACTTAATGCAGCGGGTATTGGGTTCACTGGCTTTACGTGCACTTATAGCACTACCACCTTTCTCTTTACCATTGGCTCTGGTGCTGCAATCACTTTCCATTGGGAGTCTCCCTTGAGCACCCTCCAAACGATTATTGGATTCCCCTCTACCTTGAATGCAGCCACCACTCAAGTGGGTACAACAGCAGCTACTCTTGGTATCCCCAATAGCTTGTACATTTCTATGAAGGGGTTCACTTCAAACATTTTCATCGCCGCTCAAACAGCCAATTTTGCCCCCATTAATTTCTACATACCTCTTACTGCAAACACGGGAACTCTTATCTTTTACGAGCCTGATTTTGAAAATCAATGGACAGAACACCAAGACAAATTAAGCCAAACGGTGAATATTCGATTGACCGATCAAGCTGGAAATGTTATCCCCTTGAACGCAGATTGGTTATTTTCTCTGGATTTATCCATTGATGATTGTTACGACGCTCCAAAAAACAAGCCTCTTTTCGTCTAAGTTGATTTTTTTACTTGGCGTTTTCTTTAAAATTCACAAAGTTTAAATACGATTTCTTTTTTTGTATCACGCAATTATCCCAAAATTGCCCATGCTTGGCAATCATGCAGGTGAAGCTGCTGCCGTTCATGTGGTGAGAGACAGCTTTTCGAAAACGGTGATTAAACTCTGGCCCGGCAATCTGTTCGGTAGCAAAGTAGTTGATTTCAAACCCAAGACATATAAAGACCACGTAACAGTAATTGTACTCTTTGAGGAATTTTTGCACTTGACCCGAGTCTGGAATATCGTGAACGCATACGGCAATCATCTCGTGGTGAAATCCCTTTTTTCGGAGGTTGGACCAGCATTCTCGTTCTTCGTTCCAGTGAAACGGATTTACCACAAGTTCGGGCCGACGGTCGTGTGTCTGGTATTCTAGGTCGTAGAGTAGCAACATATTGCTGTCTTCAATGGATACTTTTTCTTGTTCAACTTCCTCCTCCTCATCTCTCTTTTCATACACCACCTCTAGGCAGTCGAGAGGGCCTACCATTTCCGCAATAACGACCGTCGCCGGATCATAAATAAATGTCGCCGGTTCATTATTCATCGTATCGAATAAAGGAGGAAGGATGGTGCTGTCGTAAGCCATTTTACTTGCTTTTTTTTGCTTTGGAAAAATCAGGTCCGTAGTGCGTTGACTGAGTTTGACTTGGATCACGGGGTGGTGCAAAGCCTGCCTTTTGGCAATGAACAATCATCCTTTCTCGTAGCGCCATAAGGTATTGCTCCGACATGGCTCCGTATTGATTAAACTCTTCAATTCGAGCGTTGAGGGCTTGCTTGGCGGTTGCAAGGGCTGTACCCATTTCTTCAATCTTTTTCATAGCATCGGGTTCCTTTTCCTTGCAAAAGATATCCCATTCCTCCATCGATAGCTCCTTGAGCTCTCCAAACATTTGAATCATCTTGTCCGCGGGGTTTGCCATTGTTCCTTTCGTGTGTACAAAAAACTGAACGACAGGGAAAAAAAATTCAAACCAAACATGCTCAAGAAAAGTAACAACACCAAACCCAAGGTTACCCTTGAACCCAAAACAACCGGCGCTCTTGCTGCTGAACCGCAAGTCTTTAAGATGGAAGAAAATACCGTTGTCGTGAATAGCGAAAAGCTTGCCGCTCTGGAGAAGAGGGTCGACTCTGCCGATTGGAGCGCGCGACAGTTGAACATGGACATGGACGAAATCCGCGGCAAATTCACCAAGTTGCACAACCGAGACGACCAACTCTCTGGAGAAATCCGAGAGCTCCAAAACGCCATGAAGATCCTCAACGCCACCAACACTGCACTCAAGATTCGATGCGACACGATGAGCAAGGTCTTTAATGCCTTTGCCGAGGTTACCAATGACCGTTTCCGAGAATTAACCAGTGCTGGCACCGCCGGCACTTTGGACGTTAGTTCTTTGCAAACAGAAATTGAAAGTGTCGCACTTGAAAATGTCGCAGAGGAAAAGACAGAGACCGAACCCAGCCAATAAATCATTAAGCGGCGCTGATCTCCGAAATTCAATGGTTGATTTTATGAGAAGGACAATGGAGCCAGAGGAAATTTATAGTGCCCAAAAGTGTATCCGCATGCTGGAAAGGGGCTTAAATATGGCCATTAGTGAGCGCTCCCTTTATCTCGTATTTGGGCATCCCGCAGCGCAGCAAGTGCTTGAAGATTTTATTGTACTGGTCAATAAGAACAATACGATAGAGAATATTTCATACAAGGGGGAGGAGCTGGGTAGCACAGATTCGTATGATGTTGAAAGCCAAGAAGATCGCGGCGAAGAGGAAGAAATAGAGGATGAAGAAGGAGATGGCGAGGTCGAAGAGGCTGAGCATGTTGAAGAAACAAGTGTGCCAGCCACGCCCTCTCCGCCCGCACCCGACAAGACCACACTGATCAGTGACAACGAACTCCCAGACTCTCCACAACAAGAAAAATAATGTCAAATACACAATTTACCTTTCCCTTTACCATTACCTTTGAATGGGGCTTTGATACCGTTATCAACGATAAACCCGACACGCTCAAGGGCAAAATCCAAGCCTATGCCGAACTCAAGAGCACGATAAAGTACACTAGCGAAACTGCCGACCAACTCAAAGACGCCGAAATTCAAGTCATTCAACACGCCATGGAAGGAGCCAAGAAGAGAGTGATATCTCAAACCAAACAACGTTATGGAGTTGAGGGCAAACCCTTTGTTGTTGAAAACTTTGTGATCAAAGCCGAGGAAGTAAGCCCGAATCTCCACTCGAAATAAATCCCTTTTTATTTCCAAACGAATCGAACGGGTGTACACGATCTGCACTCTACTTTGTAGCAGTTTCCCAGCTTGGTGTCTTCATAATAAAATCCAGATCCAAAGCAGTGATTACAGAGTCGGCTGCGATTTCTCCATCCCCCAATGTAACCAGCGGTGGCCCACACAACGGTAGCGGCCATAAGCGCAGTCCAAGTAATTAGTTGCATATTTTTTTTGCTTGTTTGAAT
>VFSW01011017.1_pt1 | contig 12750 bp, 12 predicted proteins | sample 5358111 | NCBI WGS metagenome assembly VFSW01 (sample SAMN11554181, study PRJNA540505) | mine drainage metagenome | isolation source: sediment from site ElyBrook_90M | place: USA: Ely Copper Mine, Vershire, VT | collected 2017 | reverse complement strand
TCAGGATCACAATGAGCAGCGCGAGGCCCAACGTGATTCGCGGAAAAATATAATGGAACGTTACCGTAAAGGCGAACTGGAGGCGGTCAACGACGAGCGCGCTTTGCACGGCGGCTCCTTAACAGGAGGGAATCATACACCAAGCGAGGCAACGCGCAGACGCGAGCACCGATGCGAGGAACCGGGCGGGTATTCGTGCGGCGGATTCACCGCTCACGCGATCGTGGCACTGCTGCGCGGAAGCAGTGAACGCGGTACGCGCGCAAAAAATAAGGGGCGAGCCGTTGCTCGCCCCTCGCTTACTAATCGCCTACTCTACTTTGATCGCTTGCGTTTTCCCCTCGAACTGCAGTTCGTGTATGCGCCGTCCATTAAACACCACGGCGGTGTAAACTGATTTATTTTTCAGCGTGACTTCCTTGCCGGGGACCGGCGCGACTATGCTTCCGCGCCGGTTCACGGGCACTAGAGTTTCAGTCGAATTCGCCGTCAAGCGGTACTTTCCGGGCTTCAAGGTCATGGTCCCAATCGTCGCGGGACGGCTCAGTCTCAACGATGTGGATTCCGAATGTGCCCAGACGGGACAACTAAACACAATGACGGCTGCTGCGGCCAATAATGGACTCACACGTATACGCATATAGAATTATCCTCCTGATGTAAAGCAACAGTGAACTTCTCCCGCGCAACTCTACAGGCCTGTAGGCTCGCTGAAGGTGAACGCTCACATGTTTTGCGCGTTCATATCGTTTCGATGCGCAAAATGAATACGGGGTTGTCGAAAACTTTCAACGTGCGGCGGCAATTCGCTTATTTCCGCGCCGCATATTTTCCACGAGCGTTCCGCGGAAAAATGCCGCCCGGCCGTTTTTCGCGCACCTTTCCGAACGGTGCCGTTGCAAGCGCGTCCGGGCTTTGATTTTCATTGACGTGGATCTTTTCCCCGCGGACACTTCCCCGGCAAACCCCAACTGCGCGACCTGCCCAACACATGCCAGGCCATCAAATACCAATACCCGCGGGCTTTGATCCGCAGCCGCCTGTTGGCGCCAACCGTGAGTATGCAGAAGAGAGTGTTGGCCGCGGCGTTGACAAGCGTCTTTATGGGCAGGAGCGCTGACACGACAAGATAAGCGGCGCGCGGCTGGGTCTTTTTGAAAAACGTCAGTTTCGAGCGCTGAAATTCGATCCGGGCCCGACTGCGAAAAGCGTTCGCGGTTTGTCCCTGAACGTGCACGGCGCGCGCCGCAGGAACATAGTAGATCTGAAAACCGAGACGCCGGGCGCGCTGGCACCATTCGGTTTCTTCCAAAAAGAAAAAATAATCCTCGTCCATCAATCCCAGTTGCGGCAAAACCGATCGGCGCACGGCCACGCAAGCTCCGATGACGCTTTCCACGGGAATGGGAACGCTCGTTGCCGTCTTGCCCTCAAATCGGCGAGGAAACATCCATTTGAGAAGCGCGCGCGGCAGTAGCTCCGCCGTAAGCGTAGGCAAGGGCGCGATCGCGTTCTGCAACCGTCCATCGGGATAACGGAGCTGTCCGCCGGCGATCGCAAGGAACCGAGTCTGTTCGAAAGCCTCCGCAAACGCGCGCAGAGCGCCGGGCTGCAACTGGGCGTCGTTATTGAGCAGCAGAATGAAATCCCCTGCGGCTATTGCCAGACCCTGATTCACAGCGCGCGCAAAACCGGCATTACAAACGTTACGGATGATTCTCGCGCCGGGGATACCCCTCTCGATGCTCGCCAGCGAATCGTCCCGGCTGCCATTGTCCACAATGATGATCTGCTCTGGCGCCGCGCCCTCCCGGAGGACCGAATGCACGCACTCGCTCAGCATGGCGCCGCCGTTATAGTTTACGATCACGGCCGAAAAGCGCGTGCTGGTGTCATCCGCGCTCATGACTGGACTCCAGGAGCCACGCAACACTGCCAGCGGTCGCCCCGTGCGCGCAGCCCGCGCAATATCAGCGGAATTTGAGGTTGCTCGCCGCGCCAATCCGGTCGCATGTCGAGGTGAAGTATCTTCATTGGCACGTCAGTGTAAGCCACGGCGGCGCGACTTGCGAAGCGCAACCTTTCACGCTCGTCTTGCCGACGATCGATGTACTGCAACACGATTTGCTCCCGACACTCTTACGAGCGTCCGCCTCCAATCCTCGCGTGCCACCAACGATTCGCCGCGCAATTGACATACTTACCAGTAAAGTGTCATTCTCCGTATCAGATTCCCTCTGGAGGCTCCGATGCGCATTGCGAAATGGGTCATGTATTTTATGGGATGGCCGATGCTGGCGTTTCTCGCAGCATCGGTGCACGCGAAGACGCTATCGATTACGAGCATTCCTCCGAACGCAACGGTTAAAATCAACGGACTCGTCGTTGGCAAAACGCCGTACATCGCCAAGTTTCCCGGCGGCTATTTTCACAAGACTCATTCCGTATTCGGGGCGCGCCTCGAGCACCCAATCGTCGCGCGAATCTCCTTGGACGGCTACGCCAGCCAGCAAGTGATTTTAACTGAGGGCCCTTTCACATGGCGCGCGTTCAATGGCCACACCGACGGGAAGTACTGGCTGATCAGGACAGACCATTTGGAAATCACGCTCGAACCCCTTTCCCGGGCTTTCACCGGCAAACCGGAATTTACGGGCGCGGCAAACGAAGCGTCCGCGACAAAATCTCCGCTGCCCGTCGAACAAATTGTCGAAAAGGCGAATCCCGCAGTGGGGCGCGTTCAGGGCGCGGACGGCTGGGGGAGCGGATTTTTCATCACCGGCACGGGCCTGATCGCTACGAATAAACACGTCGTCGAAGGCGAATCAAATCTCACTGCCGTCACTTCCGCCCACCAACGCCTTCCAGCGCATGTTGTCTATATCGATCCGGACAAGGACATTGCCATCGTGAAAGTCAAAGGCGACGCGTTTCCGCACCTCGCTCTCGCCAGCATCAAAGCAGTCCAAAAAGGCGAAACCGTGGTCGCCATCGGGAATCCCGGCGGGGGGCTCGCGGCCACGGTGACGAAGGGCGTGATCAGCGGAATTGGACCGTATCGCGCTCTGGGAAGCGGAACCTGGATCCAAACGGACGCGGCAATCAATCCCGGCAATAGCGGCGGCCCGCTTCTCGATACTTCCGGAAGAGTGGTGGGAATCAATACAGCCACGGTGATTTCGAACGGCGCGGGAGAGCAAGTTCAGGGAATGCATTTCGCGCTGAGCGCACAGAATCTGATCGACGTTTTGCGGAATTTCTATCCCGCGTCTCGACCGGTTACGCACCCGACAGTTTCCGCCGGCGCAGGTATCGTGAGCGTTGATTCCAATCCGTCCGGCGCGGAGATATACGTCGATGGCGCATTCGTCGGCGACACGCCTTCAGTGCTGCATCTTTCCGCTGGCACGCACAACATCGAAATCAAGGCCGCAGGCAGAAGGTCTTGGCAGCGCGAAATGAACGTCCTCAAAGACAGCCAAGTTACGCTGCAGCCAACGCTCAACCCGCAAATTTGATGCAAGCCATCCCGGCGCAAATAATTTCAAGAACGAACACGAGTGAACGGCAGCAGACAAAATCAGTTTTCCGCGCGCACGATGGTCAAAGCGAACACCGCAGGAATCCCGTAAACGTACAGCAAATCGCTCTCAGCGCGGCAGCATGGCGCGCCGCGCCGCGCCGCGCAACGCGGTGCGATCGTTGAGGATCACGCGGACAGGCACCGATTCCAGCAGTGCCTTCATTCGGCCCTTATCCGCGAACGCCGCAAGAAACGCCGGCGTTTGGAGCTTCGGTAAAATTTTCGGCGCAATTCCTCCGCCGATGTAAACGCCGCCCATAGCCAAAACTTTCAGCGCTATGTTCCCCGCTTCCGATGCGAGCAGCGCCGCGAAAAGATCCAGCGCCTTCTCGCAGAGCGCGCATTTACCGGCGAGCGCCGCCGCGGAAATCACCGGCGAAGGATCGCCGGTCTTCATCTTCTCGGTAAGCCATGCCGGCTCGTCGCCGCGGCCCGTGGCGCGCAAAAATTTATAAATGTTGACCAGTACCGGTCCGCAGACGAGGCGTTCCCAGCTTACGTGGCCGAATTGGACGCGCAGATGTTTCAACAGTTCGTCTTGCAGTTCATCGCGCGGAGCGAAACTCGAGTGTCCGCCTTCGCTCGCCAGCGGCCAGTGCTTCGCGCCGTCCCAGTGTAGTGCGGCCTCGCCCAATCCGGTTCCCGCAGAGATGACCGCGCAATTTCCCTGTGCGTTCGGAGCCCCCGCTTGCAACACGGCGAAATCATCAGGCGCAAGCGTGGCAATGCCGTACGCATTGGCTTCGAGATCGTTGATCAGCACGATGGAGGAAATTCCGATTCGCTGTGCCACGCGCCGTATATCAACGATCCATGGCAAATTCGTCGCGCGGCACACGCCGTCGCGCACCGGACCGGCGACGCCCATCGCCACAGTGTCCGCGTGCAATTTCTGCGAAGCCAAAAACTCTGCGACGATGTCTTCCAGGCTTGCGTGGCCGGCGCTGGGGTAAATGTGCTCGGCAACGCTTTCGAGCTTGCCATCGCGCTGCTCGAAAAACGCCAGCCGCGTATTCGTCCCGCCCACGTCTCCGGCAAGAATCATTGGCCGGGTTCCCGCCACTGCCGGCCGTCGCGCTCGAGCAAGTCATTCGCTTCCCACGGTCCCCAGGAGCCCGCGGGATAGTTTGGAAAATTCCGCGGCGGCAGCGCCTGCCAGACATCGAGGATCGGCTGCACAACGGCCCAGCTCGCCTCGCCCATGTCCGCGCGCTGAAACAGCGTCGCGTCGCCATTCATTCATTCGTAGAGCAGCCGCTCATATCCCGTGCTCGGCTTCGACCCGAAATAATCCGCATAGCGAAAATCCATGTTCACGGTGCCGAGTTTCACGATAGGCCCCGGAATTTTCGCGCCAAACTGCAGCGAAATTCCCTCCTGCGGCTGGATGTGAACGATGAACTGGTTGGGTGCGAGCCGCTCGACGGAGGTTTTTCGAAATAGCATGAACGGCACGCTCTTGAACTGGATGACAATTTCGCTCGAACGGATTTTCAACCGCTTCCCGGTACGCAAATAAAACGGGACGCCGGCCCAGCGCCAATTATCGATCAGCAGCTTCAGCGCCACGAACGTCTCGGTCGACGAATTCGGGCGTACGCGCGGTTCCGAGCGGTAACTGGCCAGCCGCGTTGCATCGTCGTTGCCTTCGCCGTACTGTCCGCGAACGGTGCGCATCAGGACGTCCTGCTCGGTGAGCGGCTGAATGGCGCGCAGCACTTTCGTTTGCTCGTCGCGGACGGCATCCGCGTCGAAAGAAACGGGCGGCTCCATCGTGACCAGACTGACGAGCTGAAAAATGTGATTCGGCAGCATGTCGCGGAGTGCGCCCGACCGTTCGTAGTAACCGCCGCGGCTTTCCACGCCCACCGTTTCCGCCACCGTGATTTGCACGTGATCGATGTACCGGCGGTTCCACACCGGCTCGAAAATTCCATTTCCAAAGCGAAACGCCAAAATATTTTGTACCGTCTCTTTGCCGAGGTAATGATCGATGCGGTAAATTTGGTTTTCTTCCAGGACTTGCTCGATCTCGCGATTGAGAGACTGCGCGGAGGACAGGCCGTCGCCGAACGGCTTTTCATAAATGACGCGCCGCCAGCGATTTTCCGACTGCTGCGTCAGTTTCGCCGCGCCAAGCTGCCGCGTGATCTCGCCGAAGTATTCCGGAGCGGTGGCCAGATAATAAAAATAGTTCCCGCCGGTGGAATGTCTCTGGTCGATTTGCGCCAGCAACGCGGCCAGCTTCTGATAGGTGGCGGGATCCTGAAAATTTCCCACGTGATAATACAGCCGCTCGGTCAGCCAATCGACCAGCGCTGGCTCGACGTCGCTGGTGGCGAATTCGCGAAGCTCTTGCGCAATTTTCTTTTGAAAATCAGCCGTCGATTTTTCGCTGCGCCCCACTCCGACTACCGCGAAATCCTTGGGCAGCAGATCATCCTTGGCCCACGCCGACAAACACCATCGCGCACGCCCCGGCGGGCCGGCCCGCTTCGTGCGCCTGCTTTTTATTGGCCGGTTCGGTTACGGTTATCTCTTTGCCGTCGCGCATACGTTCAGAATCCTCGATTTCCACGGGATGAAATGGCTGCGATCTCGATGAATTTACTTTCCAGCGGCGCGTTCCACGTGCCCGCCGAATTGATACCGCATGGCCGAAAGCAGCTTCGTGGCAAATGCATCCTCGCCGCGCGAACTGAACCGCTCATAGAGCGCCGCGCTCAGAACCGGGGCGGGAGTTGCTTCGTCGATCGCCGCCTGGATGGTCCAGCGCCCTTCTCCCGAGTCGGAGACGTCGCCGGAAAATTTTGCAAGATCCGGCTGGTCAAAAAGCGCAATCGCGGTCAAGTCCAACAGCCACGACGCAATCACGCTCCCCCGGCGCCATACTTCCGCGACGTCGGCGAGATTGAAATCATATTGGTAGTGCTCCGGATTTCGCAACGGCGTCGTTTCAGCGTCTGCCGCCGCAACTTTCTTACCCACGTTCGCGTGTTTCAGGATGTTCAATCCCTCCGCATAGGCGGCCATCAGTCCGTATTCGATTCCGTTGTGCACCATTTTCACGAAATGTCCCGCTCCGGAAGGCCCGCAGTACAAATATCCGTCCTCCGACGTGCCTGCGGACTTTTCGCGGCCCGCCGTGCGCGATATGTTCCCGCGTCCCGGTGCCAGCGTCTTGAAAATCGGATCGAGATGTTTCACCACATTGTCCGGTCCGCCAATCATCATGCAGTAGCCGCGCTCGAGTCCCCAGACGCCGCCGCTCGTGCCCACGTCCACGTACTGCACGTCCTTGGAAGCGAGATCCTTCGCGCGCCGTATGTCATCGATGTAATACGAATTCCCGCCATCGATCAGAATGTAGCCGCGCTCGAGACGCGCGCCCAAATCATGCACGGTTCCGTCCACCACGGCGGCCGGCACCATCATCCAGATGGCGCGCGGCGTGTTCAGCTTCTTCACGAACTCGTCGAGCGACGCGGCGCCCGTGGCGCCTTCGCTCGCCAGTTTTTTCACATTGTCCGGACTCACGTCGAACACGACGCATTGGTGCCCGCCGCGCATCAGCCGCCGCACCATGTTCGCGCCCATTCGCCCCAGGCCAACCATTCCAATTTGCATCAAATTGCTCCTTTAGATTCGGCCCGCGCGCTTCCCTCAATCCAAGCGATTATCTCTTGTTTTTCGAGGAGCCGCGGAGGCAATTCCAATTTTATTTTTTCATGCGGAGCTTTTTATGCCAGCGCCTGCCGCACGGCCGCGTCAAGCGCCGCCAGTCCCGCGCGCACGTCAGCGCCCAGATGAATCCGCAGCGCACGGCGGTTCCGTTCCGCCAGCACGGCGAAATCGCCGCGCGCCTGCGCCGCCTTCACCACGCCGAACGTATATTTCTGCCCGGGAACCGGAATGTCCGCGGCATCGTCGCACGTGATTTGCAGAAACACTCCCGTGTTCGGACCGCCTTTGTATGCCTGTCCCGTCGAATGCAAGAACCTGGGCCCGAATCCCAGGCACGTCGCCACGCGCTTTTTGTCGCGCACCGCGTGGCGAATGGCCTGCAATTTGTTCTCGTGCTCATCATTCATTTCAATAAACGCGAGCGTCGCGAAATACTCCCCGGCTTTCAGCCGCCCCAGATGCGCGCGCAGGTAGGATGCGAGCGATTTGCCGCTGCCCACGATTTGGTCGAGCGCTGCGGCGTTTTTCTCGTCCGTGAAAAGCTTGATGCCATTTTCCTCGAAGATGGGCTGCTCGGGCGGAAGTGAACCGGTCTTTTCATACTGAGTCGTCAGGTTCTTCGTAGCGATCTTGCTTGCTTCCACGTCCGGTTGGTTGAACGCGTTGATGCCGATGATCGATCCCGCCACAGCCGTGGCAATCTCCCAGCGGAAAAATGACTGGCCCAAATCGTAGGGATCGCGCAGCGAAATCCGCACGACGGGATGCCCCGCCTTTTCGAGAACCGCCATTTTCGCGTCCTGATCCGCGTCCGGAGCGGATTCGAGCCGCACGTACACGAACACGCGATCGTTGCCGTAAACTTCCGGCGCGCCAATCGCCTCGCGGTCCACGGGGATCAATCCTTTTCCGTCCTTGCCCGTCGATTCCGCAAGCAATTGCTCGAGCCACGCGCCCAAATCGCGAATCGCCGGCGAAGTAATCAGCGTCACTTTATCGCGTCCATTTTTTGCCAGCACGCCGAGAATCACGCCCAGCACCGCGCCGGGATTTTCATTTGCCGCCACGGAAGACGCGCACGCCTGCACCATCTCCTCTGTGCGGTCGAGGAATTTCTTGATGTCGATACCCATCGCGGCGCCGGGCACAAGGCCAAAATCGGAAAGCGCCGAATAGCGTCCGCCAATACTCGGCACACCGAAGAACAGATGGCGGAATCCGTCCGCTTCCGCGACCGCCTGCAGTTTCGATCCCGGGTCCGTGACGGCGATGAACTGCTTCGCTGCCCGCTCCGCGCCGGACGCCTGCTTCGCCCGCTCGAAAAAGTACTGCTTGAAAATATTCGGCTCGAGCGTGTTGCCCGATTTGCTCGACACGATGAACAAAGTGTTTTTGATGTCGATTTTCGATTCGATCGCTTTGATCTGCGCCGGATCGGTTGAATCCAGCACATGCAGCTCCGGAAATCCCTGCGCTTTGCCGAACGTCTTGCTCAGCACTTCAGGACACAAACTCGAACCACCCATGCCCAACAGCAGCGCGTACGCGATTTTCTGGAATTTCACCTCACCCGACAAATCGGTCAGTTGGTTCGCGTGCATGATCTGATCTTCCGTGACGCCCAGCCAGCCGAGCCATTTCGCTTCGTCGCTTCCAGTCCACAGGGTGGCATCGCGCGCCCACAGCCTGCGAACTTTTCCGCCCGTGGTCCCCTCATTGATCGTCTGCGTCGCGGGCTTCTCCCACGCCTGCGGCAGCGTATACGTTTGCATCGCCGACTTCGGCGTCGCCGGCGCTTTCATGGTTTGCGCCCCCGCCGCCAGCAGCTTCTCGAACGCATCGGCGAAAAGCTTTACTCCGGCATCGACAAGCTGGCTCGTCACCTCCGTCATCGAGATGCCGGCCTTCGCCAGATTCCGCATGGTCTCGTGCGCGGCCTCGACATTCTCGACCAGGCTCGCGCGCACGATGCCATGATCGCGAAAGGCATCGAGCGTCGCGGGCGGAATCGTATCGACCGTATCCTGGCCGATCAGTTCCTCGACGTACATCACGTCGCGGTAATTCGGATTCTTCGTGCTCGTGCTCGCCCACAGCAGCCTCTGCGTGTGCGCGCCTTTCGCCGCCAGCGCGTCCCAACGCGGCCCGCGAAAAATTTCCTGATATCGCTGATACGTCTTTTTTGCGTTCGCAATGGCCACTTTGCCGAGCAGGCTCTGCAGCAGCGCGCGCTCCTCCGGCTTCGTCGCGGTTTTGAGACGCGCGTCCAATTGCTTGTCGATCAGCGTATCGATGCGGCTGACGAAAAAGCTCGCCACGCTGCCCATCCGGCTCAAATCGCCGCCATTTTTGGCATACGTTTCGAGCGCCGCGATATACGCTTGCGCCACTTTCTCGTACGCCTCCTGCGCAAACAGCAGCGTGATATTGATGTTGATGCCTTCGCTCAGCAATTGCTGGATCGCCGGGGTGCCCTCCGGCGTTGCGGGCACTTTGATCATCACGTTCTGGCGGCCCACCATCTTCCACAACCGCCGCGCTTCTTCGATGGTTCCTTGCGTATCTCGCGCTAGCAGCGGCGAAACTTCCAGACTCACGTAGCCATCGCGCCGCTTCGTCGTTTCGTATACAGGTCGCAAAATATCCGCCGCGTCTTGGATGTCGCGAATGGCCAGCAATTCGTAGCGCGCTTTGGCGTCGAGCTGCGGTTTCGATTCGAGCGATTTAAGAAAATCGGAATAATCCGTGCTGCCGGTGATGGCCTTCTCGAAAATCGACGGATTCGACGTCATTCCGCGCAATCCATCTTCGTCGATCAACCGTTGCAGATCGCCGCTCGTCAGCAAGCTCCGCCGGATGTAATCGAGCCACACGGCCTGTCCGAATTTCGTCAACGTCTTCAGCGGATTCGCCGCTTTCCCGGCGTCCACGTTCCCCACCGCCTGCGTATGCATGGCCATGGCTGCTACTCCTTCCCGGTTTTCGCCGGCAAACTGTACTTTCGCTCGATTGCTTGGATTTTTTCGACGCGGCGCTCGTGGCGTTCCTGGCCTTTTTCGTGCCCCCAATAATTCGCGCCGACGAAATTCGTCACCAATTCCTGCGCCAGCATCGGGCCGATCACCCGCGCTCCCAAAACGAGCACGTTCATGTTGTCGTGCTGGACGCCCTGATGCGCCGAATACGAATCGTGGCACATGCACGCGCGTACGCCCGGAATTTTATTCGCCGCGATGCACGCGCCCACACCGCTTCCGCAAATCACGATTCCGCGCTCCACGCGCCCCGCGACCACCGCTTCGCCCACCGCCTGCGCGAAGTCCGGATAATCCACCGAGGCCGGGCCATTCGTGCCGAAGTCCGTCACATCGTGTTTTGCGTCGCGCAGGAACGCCGCCAGCTGATCCTTCAGCAAGTAACCCGCATGATCCGCGCCCATTCCGATTCGCACGGCTTACCTCGCTCTTCCCAGCAGTTCTTTCGCTGTCGCGACCACTCGCTCCGGCATGAACCCGAACTTTTTCTGCAATTCCTTGAGCGGCGCTGACGCGCCGAACGTGTGCATTCCAATCGAGCGCCCCGCCGGGCCGACGTATCGCGCCCAACCCATCGTTGACGCCTGCTCGATGGAAATTCGCGCTGTCACATCCGGCGGAATCACGCTGTCGCGATATTCCTGCGGCTGATGATCGAAAAGCTCCCACGATGGCATGCTGACGACGCGCGCGCGAATTCCCTCCGTCTTCATCCGCTCGTACGCCTCAATCGCCAGCGACACTTCGCTTCCCGTCGCGAGCAGCAGAATTTCCGGCTTGCCGCCTTCCGCTTCCGCCAGAATATACGCGCCCTTCGCCAGGCCTGCCGCCGGCGCGTATTTCGTGCGGTCCAGCGTTGGCAGCGCCTGCCGGCTCAGCACCAGCGCCGCCGGCTCATGCGTGAGCTGCAAGATTACTTTCCACGCTTCCGTGACTTCATTCGCGTCCGCCGGACGCAGCGTGATCAATCCGGGAATGGCGCGCAGCGCGACCAGTTGCTCGATGGGCTGGTGCGTCGGCCCGTCTTCGCCGACGCCAATCGAATCGTGCGTGAAAACATAAATCACCGGCACTTCCATAATCGCGCTCAGCCGGATCGGCTCGCGCATGTAATCGCTGAATATCAGAAACGTCGAGCCGAATGGCCGGATCTTCGAAAGCGAAAGTCCGTTCAGCACCGCGCCCATGGCGTGCTCGCGTATGCCGAAGTGGAAATTCCGCGCGTCGTAGCGTTCGGCTTCGAAATCGCCCGCGCCGTCGAACGTGAGCCGCGTCTTCGTCGACGGCGCCAGATCCGCCGAGCCTCCAATCAGCCACGGCATATTTTGCGCAATGGCATTCAACACTTTCGCGGACGAATCGCGGCTCGCGATTCCCTTCGCGTCCGCTGGAAACGCCGGCAAATTCTTGTCCCAGCCAACCGGCAATTCACGATGCTGCATCTGAAGCACTCGCGCCGCCAAATCAGGAAACTTCGCCTGATACGATTCGAATCGCGCCATCCACGCCGCGCGTAAATCTCTTCCCCTCTTGCCGATTCCCGCGTCGAAATTTTCCCGCACGCCATCGGGCACAAGGAATTTCGCGTCCTCCGGCCAGCCGTAATTTTTTTTTGTCAGGCGAATCTCTTCCACGCCCAGCGGCTCGCCGTGCGCCGCGCTTGTGTCCTGTTTATTCGGCGCGCCGTAGGCGATATGGCTGTCGACAATAATCAGCGTCGGCCGGTCCTTCGTGCGCAGAAACGTCGTATACGCCCGGCTCAGCATTTCCATGTCGTTCGCGTCCACCACACGCGTGACGTTCCAGCCGTATCCCACGAATCGCGTGGCCACATCTTCGTCAAACGCGAGTTCCGTGTTCCCTTCGATCGTGATGTGGTTGTTGTCGTAAATCCAACACAGATTCGAAAGTTTCAAATGCCCGGCCAGCGAAGCGGCTTCGCCCGAAATTCCCTCCATCATGTCGCCGTCGCCGCAAATCGCGTATACCTTGAAATCGAACATCTCAAAATCCGGTCGGTTGAAATATCGCGCCAGCCAATCGCTCGCGATTGCCATTCCCACGCTGTTGGCCACGCCCTGGCCCAGCGGGCCCGTCGTCGTCTCCACTCCCGAAGTCCAGCGGTACTCCGGATGGCCGGGGCATTTGCTGTCGAGTTGCCGAAAGCGGGGGATGTCTTCGAGCTTCACGGAAAGTTCGCCAAGCCGCTCGTACTTGGGATTCACCGCTTTCACGCCCGCGAGGTGCAGCAGCGAATACAGCAGCATCGATGCGTGCCCGTTCGACAAAACGAACCGGTCGCGATTCGGCCAAATCGGATCATCCGGATCAAAGCGCAAAAATCGCTGCCACAGCGTGTACGCGACGGGCGCCATCGCCATCGGTGTTCCGGGATGTCCCGAATTCGCCTGCTGCACCGCATCCATCGAAAGCGTCCGGATTGTAGTG
>VFSW01011016.1_pt1 | contig 12750 bp, 11 predicted proteins | sample 5358111 | NCBI WGS metagenome assembly VFSW01 (sample SAMN11554181, study PRJNA540505) | mine drainage metagenome | isolation source: sediment from site ElyBrook_90M | place: USA: Ely Copper Mine, Vershire, VT | collected 2017 | reverse complement strand
GCCTGCCCGTCCCCTGGTCATTACTGCGGGTGAACCTGCCGGCATAGGCCCCGATCTGTGCGTGCAATTGGCCGCGCGCAGTCATCCGCAGGCACTGGTTTGTATCGCCGATAAATTCCTCCTGCAACAACGCGCGGCGCGGTTGGGCATGACGCTGCGCGTTCACGATTATGCGGCGGGGCAAGCTGTCCCTGATCAGCCGGATACGTTGACGGTGATTCATGTTCCCCTGGCAGTTGCTGTGCAGCCAGGCGTGCTGAACGCCGCGAACAGCCGCTATGTGCTGAGCACTTTGAACCGTGCGCTGCAAGGTTGTCAGCGCGGCGAGTTCGCCGCCATGGTGACCGCGCCGGTACACAAGGGCATCATCAACGATGCCGGGATTCCGTTTACCGGACATACCGAATATCTGGCCGGGCAAACCGGTACGACGCAAGTGGTGATGATGCTGGTCGGCGCGGGGATGCGCGTGGCACTGGTCACCACGCACTTGCCCTTGCGCGAGGTGCCAGATGCCATCACCGCACCGTTGCTGGAAAGCGTGTTGCGTATCCTGCAGCGCGATCTGCGCCTGCGCTTCGGCATCGCGCAACCGCGCATCCTGGTCGCCGGATTGAATCCGCACGCGGGGGAGGGCGGTTACCTGGGACGCGAAGAGCTGGACGTGATGATTCCCGTGTTGGATAAATTGCGCGCGGAAGGCATGGATGTCAGCGCGCCGTTGCCCGCCGACACCCTGTTCACCCCGCAAAAATTGGCATGCTGCGATGCCGTGTTGAGCATGTATCACGACCAGGGTTTGCCGGTGTTGAAACATGCCAGCTTCGGACAAGGCGTGAACGTCACGCTGGGGCTGCCCATCATTCGCACCTCGGTCGATCACGGCACGGCACTCGACCTGGCGGGCACGGGCAAAGCCGACAGCGGCAGCCTGTTGGAAGCGATCAGTGTCGCCGCACAAATGGTGCAGCATGAGCTCGCATAAAGCCAAGAAGATGTTTGGCCAGAATTTCCTGGTCGACCAAACCATCATCGCCGACATCATCGCGGCGATACGCCCGGAAGCTGCGGACAACATGGTGGAGATCGGCCCGGGTTTGGGCGCACTCACTCGTCCCCTGTTGAAAAAACTAGACCGTTTGCATGTGGTCGAGATCGACCGCGACATCATCGCGCGTCTGCAAAACGATTACCCGCAAGACCAGGCCAACGTCAAACTGGTCATTCATGCTGGGGACGCGCTGGAGTTCGATTTCTCCACACTGGACCAACCGTTGCGCATCGTCGGCAACCTGCCCTATAACATCTCCACCCCGTTGCTGTTCCATTTTGCCGCGTCTGCCGGACGCATCACCGACATGCACTTCATGTTGCAGAACGAAGTGGTGGAACGCATGGTGGCGGAGCATTCCACGCCCGCATATGGCCGCCTGTCGGTGATGCTGCAATATCGCTTTGCGATGGAGAAATTGCTCGATGTGCCGCCCGAATCGTTTCGCCCCGCGCCAAAAGTCGATTCCGCCATCGTGCGTATGATGCCGTTGCCGGCGGAACAAATCCTCGTGCGCGACGAAAAGCGGTTCGCCGCAATTGTCGCCACGGCATTCGGGCAGCGTCGCAAAACCTTACGCAACACATTGCGCAGTTACTTGCAGGAAAGCGATTTCGCAAGGCTTGGAATCGATCCGCAGCTGCGCGCGGAGAACCTGGCGGTGGGGGATTACATCCGCGTGGCGAATTATTGCGCGGAGTGAGGGTCAGCGTGTGACTGGTACTGACTTTTGGCGCAGTTTTTTCATGGCAGTCTCGATGCGCTGACATAATGTCCGCAAAATCTTGATGCGCGCGAAATTCTTGTCGTTGGCTTCGACTATGACCCACGGCGCGATAGCGGTGCTGGTTCGGTCCACCATGTCACATACGGCGGTCTGGTAGTCATCCCATTTTTCGCGATTGCGCCAGTCATCTGGGGTGATCTTGAAGCGTTTGAATCCGATCTGCTCGCGTTGTTTGAAACGGCGCAGTTGCTCGTCTTTGCTGATGGTGAGCCAGAACTTGATGAGTACGGCGTTGTTCTCGACTAGCTGCTCCTCGAAGTCGTTGATCTCGCCGTAGGCACGCATCCAGTCGGATTCCGAACAAAACTTCTCGACCCGTTCCACCAGTACGCGCCCATACCAGGAGCGGTCGAAGATGGCGAAGCGTCCGGTGCGCGGGATGTGTCGCCAGAACCGCCACAGATAAGGCTGGGCGCGTTCTTCCTCGGTGGGGGCGGCGACCGGGACGATGCGGTAATGCCGCGCGTCGAGCGCGCCGGTGATGCGCCGTATCGCACCGCCTTTTCCCGCCGCATCCGATCCCTCGAACACGGCGATGACGGAGAGTCTGGCGAAACGTTCATCGCGCGTGAGCAGGTTCAATCTGCCCTGGTATTTTTCCAGTTCGGCGGCGAATTTTTTGTCGCTGAGCCGCTGTGTCATATCGAGTTTGCCGAACAAATCGAGATGATCGATTGCGGCTTGCAAGGGCGGCGCATTGGCGGGCACAGGTGTGACCGGATGATCGAGCCGCTTGCGCATCGCCTCCAGCAATAACTTGCCCGCCGTCAGGCTGCGATAGCGCGCATCCGTCCCCTCGATGACCAACCACGGGGCATGCGCGCTGCTGGTGGCACGCAAAGTATGTTCTGAGATTTTGCGGAATTTGTCGTATTGTTGGTAGCGTTCCCAGTCCAGGCGGGTGACGCGCCAACGGGTCTGCGGATCTTTTTCCAAGGCTTTGAGGCGTTGCTTTTGCGCGTCTTTGGCCAGATGGAACCACAGCTTGATGATCAGCGCACCCTCGTCGCTGAGCATGGCCTCAAAATGGTTGATGGCGGCAATTCGTTGGTTCAATTCGCCAGTCTTGATTTTGCCCAGTGCGCGCTCCACGATGGGCGCGGTGTACCAGGAGCCGAAAAACACGCCGATCTTGCCCCTGGGGGGCAGTGCGCGCCAGTAACGCCACATCGGCGGATGCTGGCGTTCCTCGTCGCTGTGCTCGGCCATCGCGTGAACCTGGATGTGGCGCGGATCCATCCATTCGTTGAGCAGGTTCACTGTCTCGCCCTTGCCCGCGCCATCCACGCCGCCCACCAAGATGATGACCGGAAACCTGGCCTGCTGCGCCAGATCGAATTGTGCGTTGAGCAACGCTTCACGCAATTTCGGGACTTCCATCCCGTATGTGGCCTTGCTTATTTTATGACCCAGTTCGGCGGATTCAAACATGATGATCTCCCGGGTTGCAGTCGGATTACAAAAAATCCGGCGTGATGACGAGCCGTAAAGTGGTTTGCGCAAACTCATCGCGCTCGCGGCGGCTGAACCACCACAACGAACCTTTCTTGATGCTTAACGAGGCTTCTGCACTGCCCAGTAACAACGCGGCAGCGGCACCCAGCGTGGGTTGATGACCGACGATCAGCACCGCGTCTTCGGCAGGATTTTTATTGTCGCCTGACAAGGTGCTTGTGGCTTCTCCTGCTAAGGGAAGGCTGGGATAGGTAGGGCGGGCTGGCCCGTTCGGCCAGCGTGCAGCCTGCAAGACTGCGTGAGCCGAGGCACCGGGCGCGAGGGTGGGCGCGATGGTGTACTGGTCGGTATAGGCCGCGACGGTCTGGCGGGTGCGGGTGGCAGGGCTGACCAGAATGCGCGCATCTGAAGAGAGATGTTGGTGTAAAAAAGCGGCGACCTTCTCGGCTTGCCGTTTACCTTTGGGGGTTAGTTCGCGTGCCATGTCGGGCGAGCTGTTGTCTGCTTCGGCATGCCGCCATAGAATGAGATCCATCTTCTTCTCCAAATATTACATTTCGCTTGGAAGAATATACTGTATACACTGTTTTCTCCACATCAATTTTGAGGAATGATTATGAACGCAGAGACACCCAAAGTCGCAGCAGCCAAACCCGAAGTCGCTTCAACAAAAGCGGAGGCAAAAGTGGTGAACTCGAAAAAGATCGCGACTGCCAAGCCGGCAACCAAAGCGATAAGCAAGTCTGTCATCAAGGCGGCTGACAAGAAAGTCGCCGAGGGCAAAAAAGTCAGGAAGGAAGCCAAGATCAAAGTCGTGCGCGACAGTTTCACCATGCCGCAATCCGAGTATCAGAAGATCGCGGACATCAAGGAGGCTTGCCTGAAAACGGGTATGCATGTGAAGAAGAGCGAGGTGTTGCGTGCCGGTTTGCAGGCATTGACCGCACTGAGTGCGGCGCAACTGAAGAGCGCGCTTGCCAGGTTGGATAAGATCCAGACCGGCCGTCCCAAGAAGCACTAATCCGCCGTTTTTTCAGGGGTGGCGAGCAGTTTGAGCAGCTCGTTCTGTGCGCATTTCGGTGCGCTGCGGGGCGCGTGTTTAAGCTTGTAGCCGCCCTCGCTATCCATGTCCCAGGCTTGGCAATTGTCTTGCAGATAAATTTTCAAGCCTTCGTCCAGAACACGTTTTTTGAGTTTCCTGTCCAGCACCGGGAAGCAAACCTCGATGCGGCGGAAGAAGTTTCTGTCCATCCAGTCGGCACTCGCCAAGTACACATCGTGCGCCAGATCGTTGCGGAAATAATAGATGCGCGAGTGTTCCAGAAAACGGCCTATCACGGAGCGCACGCGGATGTTTTCCGACAGATCCGGCACACCCGGCCGGAGCGCGCACACGCCGCGCACCAGCAGGTCCACCTTGACCCCGGCTTGCGAGGCTTCATAAAGTGCGTTGATGGTTTCCGGTTCCAGCAGCGCGTTCATTTTGGCCATGATATGCGCGCGCTTGCCTTGTCTGGCCAAGTCGGTTTCTTGCCGGATGGCGCGCAACACCTGGTCATGCAAGGTGAACGGCGATTGCCATAGATGATGCAGCGTGCGTACCTTGCCCAGGCTGGTCAGCTCGCCAAACACCTCATGCACGTCGGCACATATCTCATCATGGCAGGTGAACAGGCCAAAGTCGGTGTACAGCAACGCGGTACGCGGATGATAGTTGCCCGTGCCCAGGTGCACATAGCGGCGCAGTTTGTTCTCTTCGCGGCGCACCACCATCAGCATCTTGGCGTGGGTCTTGTGACCGACCACGCCGTAGACCACGTGCGCACCGACCTCTTCCAGCTTGCCCGCCCAGTTGATGTTCGCTTCCTCGTCGAAGCGCGCCAGCAGTTCCACCACCACCGTCACTTCCTTGCCGCGCTTGGCCGCGCCGATCAGGGCTTCCATCAGTGCGGAATCTACCCCGGTGCGGTACACGGTTTGTTTGATAGAGACCACTTTAGGGTCGCTCGCGGCTTGCTGGATAAAATCAATGACCGGCTTGAAGGATTGGAACGGGTGATGCAACAGCACATCGCTTTTGCGTATCACCTTGAACATGTCCGAGCCTTTCTTTTGCAACGTGCTTTGCACGCTGGGGACAAAAGCCGGGAACTTCAGGTCGGCACGCGCCACCATGCCGGGCACTTCCATGAGGCGCACCAGATTGACTGGGCCATGCACGCGGAACACATCTTCTGTTGCCAACCCCAGTTCTTTGAGCAACATCGCTTCGATCTGCGGCGAGCAGTTGTCGGCGATCTCCACCCGTACCGCATCACCGAAATGCCGTTGCGGCAATTCGCCTTGCAGGCTGAGGCGCAAGTTCTTCACTTCTTCCTCGTCCACGAACAGGTCGCTGTTGCGCGTCACGCGAAATTGAAAGCACCCCAAAACCTCCATGCCGATGAACAGCTCGTTGACATGGGCGTGAATGACCGAGGAAAGGAATACGAAGCCATGCTCGCAACCGCTGATTTCAGGCGGCATGGGGATGGTGCGCGGCAAAATGCGCGGGGCCTGCACGATGGCGCGCGCGGAATTGCGGCCAAACGCATCTTTGCCCTGAAGCTCGACGGCGAAATTCAAACTTTTGTTGAGGACACGCGGAAACGGATGTGCAGGATCAAGGCCGATGGGGGTCAGCACAGGCATTACTTCGCGAAAGAAAAAATCGCGTACCCACGCCTGTTGGGTCTCGTTCCAATGCGTGCGCCGCAGGAATTTAATGCCTGCTTGCGCCAGCGCGGGGATAAGTTCGTTGTTGAATAACTGGTACTGTCTCTCGATGAGCGGGTGGGCTTGCTCGCGTACCAGCTTGAGTGTCTGCTTGGCGGTCATGCCGTCCGCGCCCTCGGCGACGACGCCCAACTTAATCTGCTCCTTTAACCCGGCCACGCGGATCTCAAAAAACTCGTCGAGATTGCTGCTGACGATGCACAGATACTTCAAGCGTTCGAGCAACGGCAGCGCGGCATTTTCGGCCTGCGCGAGAACGCGGCGGTTAAACGCCAGTTGTCCGAGTTCGCGGTTGAGGAATTGTTGCGGGGTAAAAATTTTGTTCAAACCGATACTTTCGCGGGACTAATTTTGGGGCGGGACATAGCCTTGTATCGCGTCCGTGCTGCCGCCAAAAAAATAATTTTCCATTTGTGCCGCAAGATATTTGCGCGCCTGCAGGTCGGCGAGATTCAGACGGTTTTCATTGACCAGCATAGTCTGGTGTTTGATCCAGCCCTGCCATGCTTCCTTGGATACTTGTTCAAATATACGTTGACCTAAGGGACCGGGGTAGGGAAGCCGTTCCAGGCCTTCCGCTTCGCGACCGAGTTTGATGCATTGAACCATTCTTGCCATGTTGCGAATCTCCGAGAAGGTAATTGTGTGCCGTGATTATGACATTGTGATGACGATTTTGTGCGTGTGATATGCAGCAATACATCTATGAGTATGAAGGCGGTCAACGGTTGTAAAAATTCTTGATGCGTTGTTTTTTGTCGCTGTCCAGCAGCTTGTAATAAGGCGTGGCGGACAATCCGGTTGTGGAATTGCCGGATTCTGCGCGTTTGAGCATGTCGTAATACATGCGGATGTTCTCCACCAGTATCACCGCCTCGCCGCCGCGTGCGTAGCCGTGCGGGAGCTGCTCAAAGTATTCGGGCTGGGTCAGTTTGGGCATCCATTTTTTGACATCCACCCAGCGATCCGCATCCATGCCCATGCGCTGCGTGAGCACGCGCGCGTCTTCCAGATGTCCGTTGCCCTGGTTATAGGCGGCCAGGGCCATCCAGGTGCGGTCCGGTTCGGCGATGCGCAGCGGTAACTGGTCGCGTATCGTTGCCAGATATCGCGCGCCGGCCAGCGTGCTTTGCCGTGCATCCAACCGGTTATCCACATGCATCTGATCGGCCGTGTCTTCGGTCAACATCATCATGCCGCGCACGCTGGTGAAAGAGGTGGCGAGCGGGTTCCAGTGCGACTCCTGGTAGGCCAATGCCGCGATCAATTCCCAATCCAGCCCGCTCCAGTGTGCGGCTTCGGCGAACAACGCGCGATAGCGCGGCAGCGTGGAGTTGATCTGCACCACAAAGGCGGCTGCATCGAGCGGAGCGAGCCGCTCATTGAATCCGTAGAAGCGATCGACCAGATCATGCAGCCGCCCATCCTTACGTATCTCCGCAAAAAAGCGCGTCGCTTGATCGCGCAACTTGGCATCGCTGTCGGGCGCGAAAGCCCATGCCAGCTGACTGGGTGCGGCGACAGCAAATGTAGCCATGCTCAGATTCTCGTGGAAATTCCTCGCCAGTCCGAATTGCTGACGGTTGGCAAAGGTGACATCCAGTGTTCCACCGGCAACTTCGTCCAGCAGATCATCGACGCTAACCTTGGAGCGTGACTCCCAGTGCAGCGAAGGTTGCTTGAGTTTTATTTCTTCCAGCAGTTTTTCCTGGGCGGAACCGGCTACCACGGCGACCTTCAGATCGAGGATGTCGGCGATGCCGGCGGGCGCGTCCTGCGCGTTGTTAAACACCAATTGCTCGGCGACCGTTTGATAGTTGGGTGCGTAGATCAAACCGGGTGTGGCGGTATTGCTGCGAAAACCCATGGCTGCCAGATGCGCGCGATGCTGTGCCAGCATGTCCGGCGCATGCGCCACATCAACCGGAATCGCGGTTAACTTTGCATGCAGATACCCGGCAAATAATTTGGCCAGCTCATGGTTGAACTGGGAATCGGCACCGGGTTGCAGCGTATCTTCCAGAACTACCAGCTCACCGTCATGCCAATTCGGTAACGCCTGCTGTCCGGCTGGATGACAGCCGCTCAACGACAGCCACAAAATCAGCGCGAACGGATATGCTGCGAGACGGATCGGACTGAACAGGTATCTGATGGATAGCATGGCAACATTCTGCACGAGTTTCGGCCTTGCTGGTAGAATGCGCGCCGCAATGATTAAGCCGCATCACGGAGAGGTGGCAGAGTGGTCGAATGTACCTGACTCGAAATCAGGCGTAGCGTATTCCGTTACCGTGGGTTCGAATCCCACCCTCTCCGCCAGAACACTGTTTTAACCCGTCTCAAAAAGTTTTGCCAACCCGCACTGCTACAAGCATTAGCGGGTTTTTTATGCCGCAACCGGTCTGCGGGTGTTGCTGAAATTAGAGATTGCGTAGGTTGCTCCTACCCCATATACTTGTCCAAGTTAAAGCACAAGTAAGGAGTTAAAAAAATGAAAGTCGTAACCTACTCTCATGCGCGCAACGCGCTTAAATCCGTTTTGGATGGTGTGGTGCAAGATGCTGACGTAACCATCATCAGCCGCCGTGATGCCGAAGGCGATGCTGTGGTGATGTCGTTAGACAGCTACAACAGCATGATGGAAACGCTATACCTAACCAGCAACCCGGCGAACGCGGCGGCATTGGCTCGTTCTATTGCGCAAGATAAAGCGGGGCAAGCCAGAAAACGCAAACTATTACCCGCCGAATAATGCGCACCATCACTTTTGTTCCCGATGCGTGGGAGCATTATCAATACTGGCAAGGGCAAGATAAAAAGACCCTAAAACGGATCAATATGCTAATCAATGAAGCGGCGCGCAGTTCGTTTTCGGGCATAGGTAAACCTGAGCCGTTGCGTGGTGATTTATCTGGTTATTGGTCTAGGCGCATTGACGACGTGAATCGGCTGGTGTATCGCGCCACCGATAGCGAATTAGTCATCATTGCTTGCCGTTTTCACTACGATAGCTAAAAAATGCAGTCAAAACATTTGACGGTATCTCGAAAATAAATCTTTCAAGCAGTCGATATAAACCAAGCTTGCAAGGCGATTCCAAAAGCGCAGGCAACTACCTTAACCACGCGATTGTTCATCCAGCTTGCGCAGGTGCGCCAGCTTCTCGGCAATCTTTGCTTCCAGACCGCGTTCGGTGGGTTGATAGAAACTCATCTCCGGCATGCCGTCGGGGAAATAGTTTTCGCCCGCCGCGTAGCCGCTTGCTTCGTCATGCGCATAGCGGTAATTCTTGCCGTAATCGAGTTGCTTCATCAACTTGGTCGGCGCGTTGCGCAAATGCAGCGGCACGTCTCGTGAACCATCCTTTGCCACCCAGTCGCGGGCGGCGTTGTACGCGACATAACCGGCGTTTGATTTGGGCGCGCAGGCCAGATACAGCACCGCTTGCGCGAGAGCCAGCTCACCTTCCGGCGAGCCGAGCCGTTCGTAAGTCTGTGCCGCATCGTTGGTGATCTGCAAGGCGCGCGGATCGGCCAGGCCGATGTCTTCCCAGGCCATGCGCACGATGCGCCGCGCCAGATAGCGCGCATCCGCGCCGCCGTCCAACATGCGCACCAGCCAATACAATGCCGCATCGGGATTCGAGCCGCGCACCGATTTGTGCAGCGCGGAGATCTGGTCGTAGAACGCTTCGCCGCCCTTGTCGAAACGGCGCAGATTCTGCGCCAGTGTGTTGTCTAGGAAGGCAGTGTCGATGTGGTTCACACCTGCGGTCTGCGCGGCGGTGTGTAGTTGCTCCAGTACATTCAGCAAACGTCTTGCGTCGCCGTCCGCATAGCCGATGATGCGCTCTCTGGCATCCTCATCGAAGGCGATGCCTTGCATCACCTCTTGTTGAGCGCGCGCAAACAACTGCGCCAATTCTTCTGCCGACAGGGCGTGCAGCACGTACACCTGGGCACGGGACAACAGCGCGTTGTTGACTTCAAAGGAAGGATTTTCGGTGGTCGCGCCGATGAACGTCACCAGACCCTGTTCGACGAAAGGCAAAAATGCATCCTGCTGCGACTTGTTGAAACGATGCACTTCATCGACGAACAAAATGGTGTGACGTCCGTTTTGTTGCAGCATCTGCTGCGCTTGTGCGATTGCTTCGCGTATGTCTTTCACGCCGGACAACACTGCCGACAAGGGTATGAATTCCGCATCGAACGCCGCCGCCATCAAACGTGCCAGTGTGGTCTTGCCCACGCCCGGCGGTCCCCACAAGATCATCGAATGCAGTTTGCCGGACTGAAACGCCAGCCGTAGCGGGCGACCGTTACCCAACAAATGTGACTGCCCGATGACTTCGGCTATATGTTTGGGACGCAAGCGTTCGGCAAGCGGGGCAGCGGGTTGTACGGGAGCGAACAGGTCACTCATTCATTCACCCAACACATCCGCGCCTTTGGGCGGCGTGAACTGGAATTGCTGTGCCGGAAATTTTGGATTGTGCTGCATATTGGAAAAACGCAGCACGGTTTGGTGGCCGAAGGTGTCATTCAATTCCATGGCGACCAATTCGGACTGCGCGTTGAAACCCATGCGTATTTTGCCAAAGCTGGTGTCGGTGGTCTTCGCGCTGGCTTGCAGCCATTCCAATCCAGCGTCGCTGCCATCTTCCTGCAACACAAATCCGCGCTCGATCTCGTTGTTGCCGGAGAGCAGGGCGGCGGGGCTGCTGCCCAGCGCGGCATCCAGTTTTTTTACCGTGACTTGATTCAGGTCCGCGTCGTACATCCAGAACTTCGCGCCATCGCCCACGATGATCTGCGCGTAAGGCTTTTGATAGGTCCAGCGAAATTTCCCCGGACGCTGGAACTGCATCACCCCGGAAGCACTTTGCACGCGCTTGCCGTTCTGGTCACGCACCTCCTGGGTGAAATCGGCCTGCGCGGAATGCGTGGAGGCGATGAAGGTCTTGAGTTTGGCTATGGCACCGGCATGGGCACACAGGGGCAACAATAACAGCAATGAAACGGCGATAATTTTTTTCATGTGTTCCTTTGGATGGAGGAGCGAGGATCGGAGATTGGGTCAAAGATGGCGTATTGAATGTTCCTCAATCCTGTCTGTTAGGAGCCAGCACTTCGCGATTGCCGTTGCTTTGCATGGCGGACACCAGTCCGGCGGCTTCCATCTGTTCGACCAGTCGCGCAGCGCGGTTGTAGCCGATGCGCAGATTTCTTTGCACCAGCGAGATCGAGGCACGGCGTGATTTGAGCACCACTTCGACCGCCTGGTCATACAGCGGATCGGCCTCCGAACCCAGGGTTTCGCCACTACCGCTCTCGCTGTCCGCAGCCGCTTCGTCCAGGGAATTCAGCACGCCATCTATGTATTGCGGCTCGCCCTGCGACTTCAGATATTCGGCCACGCGATGCACTTCCTGGTCGGACACGAACGCGCCGTGCACACGCTGCGGATAGCCTGTGCCGGGCGGGAGATACAGCATGTCGCCCTGACCCAGCAGGGTTTCCGCGCCCATCTGGTCGAGGATGGTGCGCGAGTCGATCTTGCTGGATACCTGGAACGCCACGCGGGTCGGCACGTTGGCTTTGATGAGACCGGTGATGACATCCACCGAGGGACGTTGCGTCGCCAGCACCAGATGGATGCCTGAGGCTCTGGCCTTCTGCGCCAGACGCGCGATCAATTCCTCGATCTTCTTGCCCACCACCATCATCAGGTCGGCCAGCTCGTCGATGAACACCACGATCAGCGGCAACTCTTCGAGGGCCTCGGGGTCGTCCGGTGTCAGCGAGAACGGATTGGTCAGGGGTTGTCCGGCCTTGATGGCTTCGCGGTGCTTCTGGTTGAAACCCGCGATATTGCGTACCCCGAAGTGCGACATCAGTCGGTAACGCTTGTCCATCTCCTGCACGCACCAGTTCAAACCGGATGCGGCCTGGCGCATATCGGTCACCACCGGGCAGAGCAGATGAGGAATACCCTCGTACACCGACAGCTCCAGCATCTTGGGGTCGATCAACAGCATGCGCACTTGTTGCGGCGTGGATTTGTACAGAATGCTCAAGATCATCGCGTTGATGCCCACCGATTTGCCCGAACCGGTGGTACCCGCCACCAGCACATGTGGCATCTTGGCCAGGTCTGCGACCACGGGCTTGCCGGCGATGTCCTTGCCCATCGCCATGGTTAGCATCGAGCCCATGTCGGCATACACTTGCGAGCTCAAGATCTCCGAGAGCTGCACCATCTGCCGTTTGGCATTGGGCAATTCCAACGCCATATACGCCTTGCCGGGTATGGTTTCGACCAGACGTATGCTCACCACCGACAGCGCGCGCGCCAGATCTTTCACCAGATTGGTGATCTGGCTGCCCTTCACCCCCACCGCCGGATCGATCTCGTAACGGGTGATGACCGGGCCGGGATACGCGCCCACGACTTTCACTTCCACGCCGAAATCCTTGAGCTTGCGCTCAATCAGACGCGAGGTGAATTCCAGTGCCTCAGACGACACGGTATCGATATGAGGGCTGGCGGAATCCAGCAAATGCAGGGGGGGCAGCGGCGAGTCGGGTATCTCGGCGAACAAGTGGATCTGCTTTTCCTGGTTCACGCGCGCCGATTTCGGCACGTCCGTGACCGGCATTTCGATGTGGATGGGTTG
>VFSW01011015.1_pt1 | contig 12751 bp, 12 predicted proteins | sample 5358111 | NCBI WGS metagenome assembly VFSW01 (sample SAMN11554181, study PRJNA540505) | mine drainage metagenome | isolation source: sediment from site ElyBrook_90M | place: USA: Ely Copper Mine, Vershire, VT | collected 2017 | reverse complement strand
CACGTACCCTCCGAGCCCACGGGCGCGCGCGCCACTTGAAAGCCGTTTTCCTGCAACAGGTAGTTCAGGTTGTAGCCGGAGACGCGGCGGGGGATGTTGGGGAATTTTTGGCGGATGAGATCGGCGTAATCGTCAGCGATTTGCCTAAGGGAAGCGTGGATTTGAACGGCGCGTTCCGAGCCGCCGCCGCCCGATGAACCTGGGCTGCCGGGGCGGACGAGGGCGTCCGCCGCTCCACGAATGAAGTTCTGGCCGACTTTCAGGCGGACGCCGTCGTAGGTGACGACTTCGAGTGCTTCGATGTTGTCGTCGGTCTTTCCGGCCATCACCGAATGCACGCCGCAGGAGTTATTCCCGATCATGCCGCCGATGGTGCAACTGGCGTGGCTGGCGGGGTCGGGCGCAAAGGTAAGATGGAATTTCTCGGCGGCGTTCCGCAGGCGATCCAGCACAATTCCAGGCTCCACGCGTGCGATGCGGCGCGCTGGGTCGATCTCGAGGATTCCCGCCATGTACTTGGAGAAATCCAGCACGATGGCAACGTTGCAGCACTGGCCCGAAAGAGAGGGGCCGCCGCCGCGGCAAAGCACGGGCGCGCCAAATTCGCGGCACAGGGAAATGGCTGCGAGAACATCGTCCGCATCGCGAGGAAGAACCACGCCGATCGGAACCTGGCGGTAGTTGGAGCCGTCGGTGGCATAGAGGGCGCGGCTGCCCTGGTCAAAACGGACTTCGCCGCGAACCGCGCGCCGCAGTGACTGGGCCAGCCCTGCAACGTCGGCCGGCGCCGAGGCCGGGCCGGGTCCGGAAGCTGCGGGTCTTTCTGGCATGGGCCGGTTTTCTTAGTTGGACTTCTTGCTTACGCTTGAGATCTGAAACTTTGCCGTATCGCCGTTAGCCTCAACGTTGATCGTGACCATATTCTTCCGATCATTGGAAACCAAGGTGCAGCGGCCCTGCTCGGAGTTCGTGACCATCGCTCCCGGAAATTTCGTTTTGTAGAAAGCGCAGACTTTATCCGGCGAGTCGCCGCTTTCAAAACTCGCCGTTACCGTGCGAATGCTGCCAAAGGTCGCGCTCTGCGCCCCATTCTTCTGAAGTTCGGCTCCCGGATAAATATCGATGCCCAGATCTTTGGCGGCCTGCTCAGGATCGGGCGAACTCTCGGCCGTGCCGAAGGGAGTTTCCACCTTCACGTTTCCGCCTTCCTGCCGCACGTGCGTGCTCTTCGCGATGCGATAGCCGACGAAGACGACGGAAGCCAAGGCGAGAATTCCGATGCCTGCAATGACGGCAATGACAATCAGAATGATCTTCAGCGCGCTGCCGCCACCGGTCGGGGACGGAACTGGCGCGGGCGCAGCGGCCGGAACCGGAGTGAAGGGCGTGGCTGCGGGAGCGGGGGTGGAAGCAGTCTGCGGAGCGCCGCATTTGTTACAGAATTTCGTCCCCGGAGTTAATGTTGCGCCGCAGGAATTGCAGAATGCCATACGTCACCTCGTGGCGGAGTAGTGGTTCGGCTTGACGCGCGAGTATACCGCAGGCAGGGCCTGAAGGCGATGCGGAATCTGGCGTCCCGCGGGGCTGGGCTTCGCCCAGCGGACAGCCGGGGACGGCTGTCCCCACATACTTCGATGCCGGAATCTACTTCCAGCCGCGCGTGCCGTAGTCGGCCATGGAGAGCGCCAGCAGAATCAGCAGGAAGAACAAGGTCGAGATTACTACCAGCTTGAGCAGTTTTTCGTGCGCCCCTTTGATGTGCATGAAGAAGAGCGCGACCAGCAGCGCCTTGGTCGAGGCAATGATGAGCGCAACGGCGGCGTTGAAAACCCCGAGGTCGAGCTTGGCGGCATAGTAAGTAAGAGCGGTACCGATGAGCAGCGACACCCAGACCGCGAAGTAGGTTCCGAGCGGCGATTTCGAGTGTGCGCCAGTTGAATGTTCAGACATTAAATGTTCAGACATGCAGACCTCATTGCCGGACGAACTATCCGGGTGGATCGTGTTGAGTCTTCAGTGTTCAGTGTTCAGTCTTCAGGCTTCAGTGTTCAGTGGCGGTCGATCAGGTAGAGCAAGGGAAAAAGGTAAATCCAGATGATATCGACGAAGTGCCAGTACAGGCCGCCGATTTCCAGCGGCGTGTGATATTCGGGCGTGAATCGTCCTTTCCAGGCAGCCCAGAAAAGCCAGGAAAAAATGCCCAAACCGATAATCATATGCAGCGCGTGCAGGCCGGTCATCACGAAGTAAAGCGCGAAGAAAATCTCGGCATGCTGCGGATTGGCGTATTGGCCGGGGTGGCCGGGAATCTCTTCGTGAAAGCTGAAAGATGGACCGGGAACGTGGTGCTCTTCGAACTTCTGTGTGTACTCGACGCCCTTGATGCCGAGGAAAGCACAGCCGAAGAGCATGGTCAGCACCAGCATCACGAGCAGGAGCCCGCGGCGGGCGGTCTGCGCCGCCCAAATGGCCAGGACCACGGTCAAGCTGCTGCAGATCAGAACTGCGGTATTCGTGCCTCCAAGCTTGGGATCGATGGACGAACTGGCCGCGGCGAAATCTCCGAAGTACTTGAGCCGGTAGATCAGGTACGCGCAGAATAGTCCGCCGAAGAACATGACTTCGGTGGCGAGGAAAATCCACATGCCGAGATCGGCGGAATCCTTCTGCTGCTGCTCGGTGGCGAAGTGGTGCAACAGCGCCGGATTATGAGCCGCATGGGCGTCGGCCACGGAGCTATCGGGCAACGGGAACCTCCTCTTTGCGAGGCGCGTCCAACTCCTCGTAGTTGTAAGCTTCCCAGGTAACGACGGGTTCTTTCTCGAAGTTAAAAGTCGTGGGCGGCGATTGCGTCATCCACTCCAGACCGGCGGCGTTCCAGGGATTATCGGGCGCGGGCTTGCCGTAACGCATCGACCACAGGAAGTAGATCATGGGCAGCAGATAGCCGACGCCGAGCACGGTCGCGCCCGCGGTCGAAAGCACGTTCAGCACCTGGAACTCGGGCGGATACTGGTAGTACCGCCGCGGCATGCCGACGTAGCCGAGAATAAACTGGGGAAAGAAAGTGAGGTTGAATCCCAGGAAAACGATCAAGGCCGCCAGCCGCGCCCAACCTTCGGGATAGAGCCGACCGGAAATCTTCGGCCACCAGAAGTGCAAGCCTCCGAGATAACCCATGAGCGCGCCGCCGACCATGATGTAGTGGAAGTGCGCCACCACGAAGTAGGTATCGGTAACGTGCACGTCGATGCCCAGCGCCGCGAGGAATAATCCGGTAAGTCCGCCGATGGTGAACAGGCCCAGAAATCCGAAGGCATAGAGCATGGGCGCGTCATAACGGATGGAGCCCTTATACAGAGTCGCGGTCCAGTTGAATACTTTAACTGCCGACGGCACGGCGACCGCATAGCTCAGCAAAGAAAATACCAGGGCGGCGTAGACCGAGATGCCAGCCACGAACATGTGGTGCGCCCATACCAGGAAGCCGAAGACCGCAATCGCAATCGACGACAGCGCCACAAAGCTGTAGCCGAAGATGCGCTTGCGGGAGAAACAGGCAAAAATCTCGCTCATGATCCCCATCGACGGCAGAATCATGATATAGACGGCGGGGTGGGAGTAGAACCAGAACAAGTGCTGAAACAGCAGCGGATCGCCGCCGAGTTTGGGATCGAAGATACCGAGATGCAGCGTCCGTTCCACGGCGACCAACACGATGGTGATGGCGATAACCGGAGTGCCAAGAATCTGGATGATGCTGGTAGCGTAGTGGGCCCAGATGAACAGCGGCAGCCGCGACCAGGTCATTCCCGGGCAGCGCATGCGGTGGATGGTGACGACGAAATTCAGGCCGGTGAGAATAGAAGAGAATCCCGCGACGAAGATGGCCAGCCCGGCCTCGACAATTTTCGTGTTGGTGAAGGCCGTGCTGAACGGCGTGTAGAAGGTCCAGCCGGTGTCGACGCCGCCGGTCAGCATGCAGTGCAGCATCATGGCGCCGCCGATGATGTACAGATACCAGCTCAGCAGGTTAATGCGCGGGAAGGCCAGGTCCCTGGCCCCGATCATCATGGGCACCAAAAAGTTGCCCAGCACCGCGGGAATCGACGGAATCAGAAAAAAGAAAACCATGACCATGCCGTGCATGGTGAACAGCTTGTTATAGGTGTCGGCCTGAACCAGATCACCCGAGGGAGTAAGCAGTTCCAGGCGGATGAGCAGCGCGAAGAAGCCGCCGATAAAAAAGAAGAACGTGATCGACATCAGGTAGAGCAGCGCGATGCGTTTGTGGTCCGTGGTAAGCAGCCACGAGCCGACGCCATACTCTTTGTTCAGATAATTCTCGCGCTCACCCTGCGGACCATTCGGCATCGCCATTACTGGTTCACCTGACTTCCTTTGGCTGGGGCGGGATCGGGCATGGCCACCGCCGCGGCGTTGGCCTTGACCCCGCCGGCGCTGGAACTGGACAGCGACTTCACGTAGGCCACCAGCGCATTCAATTGCTCTTCGCTCACCAATCCCTGAAACGTGGGCATGACGGGCTTGAATCCGTTCACGATTTTGGCGCCGGGATCGAGAATGGATTCGCGAACATAATTTTCGTCGGCGGTTACGGTGCGCCCATCCTGGAGCAGAACGGGCTTGCCGAAAAGTCCCTGCAAACTCGGCCCGCGGCCCTGTGAATCGGCGCGATGGCAGGTGACACAGCCCAATTCCGCGAAAATCTTTTCCCCGGTCGCGGAGAGCGGACCGGTCGTGCCGCCGCTCATCCACGCTTCAAACTGCGCCGGCTCCATTACTACGATCGACCCAATCATGCCGGAATGCTGCGTGCCGCAGTACTCGGCGCAGAAAAGATGATAGGTGCCGGGCTTGGTGGCGCGAAACCACTCCACCGTGTAGCGGCCGGGCAGCACGTCCTGCTTCATGCGAAACGCTGGAACGTAGAAGCTGTGGATGACGTCCTGCGAAGTCATAATCAGCTTCACGTCGCGGCCGACGGGCACGTGGAGTTCGTTGATCTCGCGCTGACCCTCGGCGTGTTCCACCTTCCACATCCATTGTTTGGCGACCACATAAACTTCGGTGGAATCGCGCGGCGGCGTCCGGCTCTTGAAGTAGACTACCGCTCCCCAGGCGAAGATCACCAGAAAGACGCCCAGGGGAATAATCGACCAGGTCAGTTCGAGCGGAGTGGAACCCTCGATCTGCTCCGCCAGAACGCCGCGGCGGCGGCGGTAACGCGCGGCGAAATAAACCACGGCGGTAAAAATCAGCAGCGTCATCAGCCCGGACACGATGAGCAGGAAGATGTACAGGGCGTCGACGTTGCCCGCCGTGCTCGAGGCCCGCTCCGGCCATAATGGAAGGTTATCGAACATATCTTGTTTGAATCGGCGCCGCTTGTCCCGGCCCCACCTTACCCGTTTCCGTATTCCCTGAAACTCGCCGCGGGGCGGCCTTCTCCAGCCGGAAGAGAATGAAGAGCAATCCGCCCAGCAGCAGAATCGTAACTCCGGCTCCCAGCCGCAACATGTTGCTCACGATCGCGCCATACTTTCCGGTCTCGGGATCGTAGTGATAGCAGTAGAGCAGTACCTGGTCAACGGCATTGCCGATCTTGCCCTGCGAGGCTTCCACCAATCCGAGGCGCAGATCTTTCGGTGGAAAATCCACGCCATAGAAATAACGCGAGATGCGCCCCTGCGGCGTGAGCACCATAATGGCCGTGGCGTGCGCATACTGGTTGCGTTTGGCATCGTATTGATACTGAAAACCCACGGCCCTGGTCAGCGCGTTGATCGAGTCCGCCGGGCCGGTTAGAAAATGCCAGCCCGAAGCCGCGCCCGGCCGGCCGTAGCGCTTGAGATAATCCTGCTTCTTGGCGGCCGCGATGGCAGGCGTCTCCTGCGGATTGAAGCTCACCGTAACTACATCGAACTCGTCGCCCACATTGAATTTCACCATCTTAAGGGCGCCGGTAAGTCCGGCCAGCGCCTCGCCGCACAACATGGTGCAGTCGTAATAAACCAGATTCAAGATCAGCGGCTTCTTGCCGAAGTAGTCACCCAGTTTCACGGTGTGGCCGGCGTCGTCGACGAATGTGAGATTGGCAGGCACTTGCCCGTCAAGATGCTGTTCGATGCCGACATTCTGCAAATAAGGCGGGCGCACGTTGGCCGGTGGCGAGGTGATGCCCTTGGTCATACTCTGGCCGAAGGCTGCGGCGGTGAAGAGCGCGAACGACAGCAGACTTCTCCAGGGACGCAGCCGGGCGGCGCCGGCTGATTGCGCCGTCGAGCTTTGCTCGACCGGGCGGACGAATGCGTCCGCCGCTACGTGAGCATTTATGGTTCGCGAGTTGTGATTCTTGCGGCTCACTTGTTTGTCTTTGTCTTTTTCTTTTCTTTTTCTTTTTCTGGCGTCGACTTCGCCGTCGCCATCGCTGGCGCTTCTGCGGCTGTAGCTTGGTTACGTTCCTGGTTCCGCACGGGCAGGCCGCGCTGCGCGATCAACTCCATGGCGCGTTCAATCGGGATGCGAACCGTGCCGGCGTTCTGGTCGATGTAATCGTAACTGCTCAGCGTTTGCTCTTCCTTGAGCCGGATGCTGTTCAGTTGGCCGCGTTCATCCTCCTCCAGCCGGGGAGCGGGAAATGCCTCCTCCGGGTAGCCCCTGGAAATGCGGCGCGTGTCCTTCGGAGCATTCATGACCAGCGGATTTACCGGAGTCTGTTCCGCCTCCGAGCGTTTATCGAGATAGGAATACAGACCGTCCACGGCGAAGTAGACCAGCGCCACCGCGAGCCCCAGGCCCGCCAGGAAATAGAGCACGCCGGCAATGCCGATATCGCTCCGTTCATAGTCGCCATTGTGAGCCGGGTTCACGGGATGTATTTCGTCCGTCATTTCTATCCGTCGTTTCCTATCCGCCGTTTAATATCCTTCGTCCTGGCAGTCGCTACCCCGCATGGGGATGAGCAGGCTCCAAAACCTCCTCCGCGGAGGGATCGTAGGCCGGCAACAGCGGCAAAGCGGCCAGGTTGTAAAAGAAGTAAGCCAGCCACAATCCGCCGATGCCCACCGGAACCACGACGTCCGCCAAGGTTAGTTTAAAAGTCTGCGAAAAATTCGGCTCAATGATCCAGTACAGATCCAGATAGCGCATCAGCAGCAGCCATGCGGCCAGCCATGCCAGCTTGCCAATATCCCGCTTAAACGAGCGCGACAACAAAATGCTGAATGGAATCGCAAAGTGAAACACTACGATGATCAGGCCGACGTATCCCCACCCTCCGTTCAAACGCCGCAGATAATAGGTGATCTCCGACGGCAGATCGCCCGCCCAGATGATGAGCCACTGCGAATAGTTAAAGTAGGCCCAGACCATGGTGAAGGCCAGCATCCACTTGCCGTGATCCTGCACGAAGTCGGGCTTCAGCATCTCCGACATGGGCTTGTAGTTGAAGAGAATCCGCTCCACCACCACCGCGAAACACATCGCCGCCAACACCTGGCCGATCAGAACGACCAGGCGAAAGATGGTGGAGATCCAACTGGGATCGAGCGACATGATCCAGTCGATGGCGGCGAAGGAAACGGTGAATCCATAAAGGATGAGGCCGGGACCGGCGACTGCCTTGAAGCGGTTTGTGTTGTCGGGAGCGCCGGGATTGTCCCCTTCCTTCGACCATTTCGAGAGCAGGAACGAGAGCAGATTCCAGATCGCAAAATAGAACACGGCCCGCCAGACGAAGCCGCTGGTCGTGAGATAGGTCCGGGTGATGTCGGCGAGATGCTCGCGTAAGTGCTTGTCCGTAACCAGCTCCAGCGGCCGCGCCCAGATGTAAAGACGGTGCATCCCGAGAATAATCGGAAGGAACAAAATCGCCAGCAAGGGCAGCGTTCGCATGGCGGCGCCTTGCAACCGCCGAATGACCACGCCCCACCCGCCACCGGTGAGGTGCCGGATCATGATGATGGCCATTGAGCCCAGCGCGATGCCGAGCCACAACATGAAACCGCCAAGATAAGCCCGATAGAACTCGTCTTGTCCGTCCTTCAGGGCGAAGATGCTGACCAGCGCAATGGCGCTGAAGACCACGCCCACCACGAGCGACCGCCGCGAAAGTTTTTTCACGATCGGGGGAGCCGTCAAATCGAGTTGGCGCACCGGCGCGGCGGTCATTTCTCTTCCTTTATATTCGAGTCCGTCTGCGGTACTACCACCGGCAGGCTTGCGCCCGAGCCAGGTTCGCGGAACTTCGGGGGCGTGGACGGAATCTTCTGTCCCGCGGGCACGTCGGCCAGGGTCGCGTTCTGGCTCAATTGCAGCGCCCGCACGTAGGCCACAATGTCCCAGCGATCGCGCGGCGGAATCTGCGAAGCGTAATCGGGCATGACGCCGAAGCCTTCGGTAATGACATCGTAGAAATATCCCACCGGCGCTTTCTGCAGCCGGACAATGTGAAACGAGGGCGGCATCCTGGAAAATCCGCGGGAGGGGACAAACCCGTTTCCGTCGCCGAGCCGCGAGTGGCAGGGCGCGCAGAAAATATTGAAGCGTTCGCGGCCCCGCGCCAGCACATCCCTGGTCACGGGAAACGGCATCGCGTCGCCGGGATTGCCGCCCACCTTTCCGGTATAAAAATAGCTGTCCTCATCGAGTTGCTCGCGCGCGACCGTGCCCTCCACCGGCGGCCGCGCCGAACGCTGGTCGGAGTAGAAATCGCTGCGCGACAGCGGATTCTGGCGCGGCTGCACCTGCATATCCAGGCGGCAGGCGGAGCACAACGCCAGCGTCATCAGCGCAGCCCCGCTCGAAACTTTGCCCAGGCGCCGCATGCTAGCTGGGCACCTCCGAAACTGAGCGCGGCGCCAGGCCTTCCAGAAAGGCGCGGGTTCCCGCGGGATCGTATTTCTTATCGGAAGAAAACACGATGAGGAAGAAGCGGTCCTTTGAGGCCAGGGCGAAACGCGGGAGGTTAAATACCGGGTGATAGGGCATGGGCAGGCCGGTCAAGGCGAGCATGCCAAACACCGCCGAGATGCCGGCGAACAGGATCGTCATTTCGAACGTGATCACGATGAAAGCGGGCCACGAGTGATAAGGCTTGCCGCCAATGTTCAGCGGGTAGTCGACGGTGGAAATCCACCACTGCATGAGATAGCCGCTCAGTCCCCCGACGATGCCGCCAATGAGCACGACCAGGGGAACCTCGTCGCGGTGAAAACCGATTTCCTCGGCCAGTCCTTCGATGGGAAACGGACTGTAGGCGTCCATCTTCTGGTAGCCGGCCTGGTGGGTGAGCCGGGCGGCGTCGATCAGATGCTGGGCTGAATCGAACTCCGCCATGATGCCGTAGATGGGATCGCGCTTCATATTATGAACCTCGACAGCATGAACCTCGACAGCATGAACCTCGAGGGCATGAATCCCGAGGGCATGAATCTTGACGCCGCACTGGCCTCGCGCCTCGCCATTATTCTTTAACCTCGGCTTCGGGCAGCAGGGTGCGCATTTCAAAGATCGAAATCATGGGCAGGATGCGCACGAACAGGAACATCGCGGCCAGGAACATGCCGATGGTGCCGATGTAGGTCATCCAGTCCCAGCGCGTGGGGTAGTACATGCCCCACGAGGAAGGCAGGAAGTCGCGCTGCAGGCTGACCACGATAATGACAAAGCGCTCCAACCACATGCCCACCAGAATGACGAAGGAAACGAAGAACAGGGCCACCGGGCTGGTGCGCATCTTTCGAATCCACAACACTTGCGGAACCAGGATATTGCAGATCAGCAGCATGTAATACGGAACAGCATAGGGGCCATGCAGCCGGTTCCAGATGGTAAACGCGTCGTAGCGGTCACCGCTGTACCAGCTCATGAAGCCTTCAATGCCGTATCCGTAGGCCACAATCAATCCCGTCGCCAGCATCACCTTGGCGGAATTCTGGAGGTGGCGCTCGGTGATGAAATCTTCCAGGCCGTAGATTTTGCGGATGGGAATCGCCAGCATCAGCACCATCGCGAAGCCGGAATAAATGGCGCCCGCGACGAAATATGGCGGGAAGATAGTGGTGTGCCAGCCGGGCCCGATGCCGACAGCGAAATCGACGCTTACGACGGTGTGCACCGAAAGCACGAGAGGCGTGGCCAAGCCGGCGAGCAGCAGGTAGGCGGTTTCGTAGCGATGCCAGTGCCGCGCCGAGCCGCGCCAGCCCAGGGAGAACATGCCGTAGACAATTTTGAGCGCTTTGTTGTCGGTGCGGTCACGCAAGGTGGCCAGGTCGGGGACGAGACCGATAAACCAAAACAAGGCAGAGATGGTGGCGTAGGTGGAAACCGCGAACACGTCCCACATCAACGGGCTGCGGAATTGCGGCCACACTCCCATCGTGCTGGGATAAGGAAACAGCCAGTAAGCGAGCCAGGGCCGGCCAATATGAACGGCGGGGAAAACTCCGGCGCAGGCCACGGCAAACAGAGTCATCGCTTCGGCGAAGCGATTGATGGAGTTACGCCACGACTGCCGCAACAATAAAAGAATGGCAGAAATCAAGGTTCCGGCATGCCCGATGCCGATCCACCATACAAAGTTGAGAATCGCGAAGCCCCATCCCACCGGGATGGTGACGCCCCAGATGCCGATGCCCTTCAGGAATAAGTAGCCGATGGAGTAGAGCAGCATCATGGTCAGCATGAACGCGATGCCGAAACCCACGAACCATCCGTTGCTCGCGGGACGGGTCAGCACGATGGCGCTGATCTTCTCCGTCACCGTGCCGAAGGTGTAGCCCGGCTCGATGACCGGAGCCTTATCTTCGACCGTCGTCTTGTAATCCTCAGGCATTCTGGTTGCGAAATTCCTCAGGGGCTAAAGCCCCGCAATTCCTTTGAGAACGATGCGGCGCGGCTCAAGCCGCGCCCTTTCAAAACTCAGCCTTCCAACTCCGGATTCGGGTTGCGCACCTCAGCCAGATAGGTCGTCCGCGGGCGCGTGTTCAGTTCGCCCAGCAGGCTGTAGTTGCGCGACTGCGCCTTCAACTTCGACACCCTGCTGTTCGGATCGTTGATGTTGCCAAAGACGATCGCATCCGCCGGGCAGGACTGCTGGCAGGCGGTCTGCAATTCGTTTGCGTGCGCGCTGTCATTGATCTTGCGATCTTCGCGCTCCGCGTCAATGCGGCGCTCATTGATGCGCTGCACGCAGTACGTACATTTCTCCATTACGCCGCGGCTGCGTATGCTGACGTCCGGATTGCGCATCATCTTGTACTGCGGCGTCTCCCAATCCTGAAACAGAAAGAAATTAAACCGCCGCACCTTGTACGGACAGTTGTTCGAGCAATAGCGCGTGCCCACGCAGCGGTTGTAGGTCATATCGTTCAGACCTTCGGTGCTGTGCACGGTGGCGCCCACGGGGCAAACCACTTCACAGGGCGCGTCCTCGCACTGCATGCAGGGCACGGGCTGGAAAAATGCTTTGGGATTGTCGCGGTCGCCCTGGTAGTAAGCGTCGACGCGAATCCAGTGCATGTGGCGTCCAATCGCCACCTGCTCTTTGCCGACAACGGCGATATTGTTCTCCGACTGGCAGGCGATCATGCAGTTGTTGCAGCCCACGCAGGAGTTCAAATCGATCGTCATGCCCCAGGCGTAGTCTTCTTTGTCGTAGGGATACGGCTTGTAGAGAGTGAGTCCGGGCGCCGGCTCTTCTTCTTTGGCGAAGTCCGGTTCTTTGCGGTATTCCTCCAGCGTGGTCTCGCGGACCAGCGGACGATGCGCGCCGTCCGGCGTATCCATTGATTGATAGCCTTGCGTGGAAGCGAGTTCGTAAGTATCGCCCGTCTTGCGGATGGTTACTCCGCTCGCGATCCATGGCGCAGCGCTGGTGCGTAGGGCGTAGGCATCGAAACCCTGCGCGGTGCCGACGCGGCCGGCGCGCTTGCGCCCGTAGCCCAGGAATACGGTGACGGAATTATCTGGATGGCCCGCCTGAATCCAGGCAGCGCCGACGACTTTCTTGCCGTTCAACTCAAGCTCGACCACGTCTTTGGACGCGATCTGCAACCGATCCGCCATCTTCGGGCCGATGAGGACGGAGGTGTCCCAAGTGAGCTTGGTCATGGGCTTGGGGAGTTCCTGCAGCCAGCCGTTGTTGGAGAATTGTCCGTCGTAGATAGTCGGGTCGCGGCGGATGTTGAGTTCGATGGCGTTGGGATCGAATTTCGGCGGCTCTCCGATTCTGGGAGAGACAGAAGTGAACCTGAGATCCTTCGGACCGAAGCTAGTCCCGGCGATCCAGCCGTCATGCAGGGACTTGCGCCAGAACTGCTCGAAGTCCGCGCCGGTGTGCTGTTTTTGCCAGTAGGCGCGGACGAGATCGTAGCCCGTGGCGTCGGATTGGCCGGAGAGCAGCGCGACGAACTCAATCGCGCTCTTGCCGTTGTAAAGCGGGGCGATCAGCGGCTGAATAATGCTGACTGTGCCGTCGTAAGCGCGGGCATCGCCCCACGATTCCAGTTCATGCGTCTGATTGACATGCCACTGGCAAAGCTCGGCCGTTTCATTCTGATATAACCCAAAATGCACCCGTAGCGGAGTCTTGCCGCTGGTCAGAGCGTCGGCAAAGTTGAGATCGGCGGGCGCGTCGTAGACGGGATTGCCGCCGAGAATCACCAGCAAGTCGACTTTGCCCGCGTTCATGTCGGCGACGAGTTCTTTGATCGACTCGGTTTGATTG
>VFSW01011014.1_pt1 | contig 12751 bp, 20 predicted proteins | sample 5358111 | NCBI WGS metagenome assembly VFSW01 (sample SAMN11554181, study PRJNA540505) | mine drainage metagenome | isolation source: sediment from site ElyBrook_90M | place: USA: Ely Copper Mine, Vershire, VT | collected 2017 | reverse complement strand
ATCTGGCGGAAAGGGTAATTTTACAACTAATGCCTATATAGAATAGCAATATAATAAATTATATTTCCCTTGCAATCAGCGCAGCCATTTGATAGGGTTGTACATCGAAACGCCCTAGAGGCCCACCCCAAGAGGATCGAAAAATGACCACACGATTCTGGCATTGCCCTTTAAGCCGATCGACGGAACTTTTCCCGATTGGTGCCGGGTTATTCCGCGAGAGGCCGAGTTTGAAGGCCATGAGTGCGCAGCCGCGCAGGTTTTTAATCCCGCGCTGCTGGCATCCTTTCAATCGTTCGGGGACAGCGTAAAGATATGCCTAAACGCCGATGAGGGAGGGCCTGCGCTCATCCGGGTGCATACCGATGCTTTTGACGCTGTGGGTGTGATTATGCCGAAGCGCGAAGGGTACTGGACTAAAACCTTGCCCGATTGGCTTGGCCTTCCCGGACAAGAGGCCGTGAGCGAAAAGAAATCGGCCTAGATTGCCTTATTCAACCGCAAGAAAGGAAAACAGAAAATGCCATATCCGCCGTTATCGTTAACCCCAGAAATTGAGAGGTCCCCAAAAATGCCGAGGGAAAATCTATTTTATTCGCTGGACGGCGATGAAGCCGTTTCCCAAATACGCGCCGCGCAGCTTATGTATGGCATCGAAAAAGTGATCGATGAAGCGGAGGGATGATAAAATGACCCGAAACCACGCTACAGCTATATCGCTCTTAATCGCCCTTGCGCTTGGCTTTGGAGTAGGTTTATGGGCGACTAGCGACCCCATGCGGAGAGTCACGAAGATTGTATACCAGACCGTCTATCAACCCGTCTTTATCCCACTCCCGCATACCGCAAAGGTAAAACGGATTGAAAACCAGTTAGCAGCCGCGATTCCTGCTAGTTTATTACAGAGGAAGAAACCATGAGACACGAAACAACCACCCTTCTGCCGATTGCCGCATTGATCGGAAAGCTACGCCCGGACATCGCATCTGACGATATTGCAAAGAACCTCGCCAAGCTGTATAAACTCGCCGTTAGCCTCGAAAAGACCAATGAGGGTATAGTCGTGGCACGTCTGCGTCAACACGCTGTACGCGTTGCAAAAGAGTTGGGAATGCAGCCAACCTTTAATGATTGTGGCATCGAATTGTGGGACGGAGAGGATATTGTAGGGAGGCTTCCGGATTATGCGTGATTTGCTAAGCGAACGCGTCAGAATCCTCTTAATCCTTGATCGCGAACGTGCCGGGGAGGCCAACACAGCCGTAATCCAAGCATGTGAGAGTGCATTGAAAGTCATTGATACTGATCCGCGAGGGTATGCGCCGCAATTTATAACAGAGAGTTGTGAACAAAATACCGAAATTGAGTTAACCTAATTTCATTTCTTTCCCCCCTCGTAACATTCAGAAGTAGGCATTTTTGACTTGCGTCAAATTGCATTTTGAATATTGTGAAGGGGAATAATTCCCCCACCGAAAGCCCCCACCATGAAGTACCCCGCTACCGCCCAAGAAGCGCACGCATTTATTTCGGCCCTCGCCAAAAAAGAAAAAATTCCGCTTTCAGCTTACTGCACTCGCCGTGGTGTATCGCCGAGCGTTTTGACTTATTGGAAAACTCGATGCAAATCTTACAGCATGGCGACCCTCTTGCGGTTGATAGAAAAATAATCTTTTTTTCTAACTGCAACAGGGTGATTATTTATGTCAAGCCAATATCACACGCCGTGGAATAATAAAGGCACCATAAATAAATTTCAGTTCTCATGGGATGCGGGGTTGCCCGCAAGCCGCAATAATGCGTATTTGGCATGTAAAAAGGTCAAGCCATACGGCGCAAAAGCGCAAGGCGAAAACCTCTTAATACCAATTTTCGATCAAAATAGGATTATTTGCGGGCTTCAAACAATAACGCCAGACGGAAAGAAAAAATTCGAGTACGAAAGCAAGGTGGATGGGAATTATTTTGTTCTCAACGAAGAATCCAACAACAGCATAATCTATATCGCAGAAGGATTCGGAACGAGCGCATCCATCGCGGAGGCATTAGACGCAACTGTCGTCTGTGCTTTCAGCGCAGGCAACCTTGCCGCCGTCGCCAAGAACATTCGCGCACAATGCCAGAATCCCATTGTCATCGCAGGCGATAATAAAAGCGCGAGCGAAATTGCGTTCGCGGAAAAAGCCGCACTTGCCTGCGATGGATTGGTTTCGTTGCCCCCAGAAGGTGAAGATTTTAACGATGCTTTTGTAAGGGGCGACGATCTGGACGCGCTTCTTGCCAAAACCTACAAGCCGGAACCAAAAGCCGAGATTGTTCGAGAATACAAGGATTATTCATCCTACGATGAAAAATTCGACAAAGAAACAATCGAGGATATGCTGAATTGCATCTCTCCCGACATTTCTTACCATGAGTGGATCGAGATCGGTATGGCGTTGAAGGCTGGGGGGGCTTCCCTTGGCGTTTGGGATGGATGGAGCAAGGGAAGCGCGAAGTATAAGAAAAACGATTGTTACACTCATTGGAAGAGCTTTAAGGGTGGCGGAATAACGATAGGAACTTTAGTTCACCACGCGCAGTTGAACGGCTGGACGAGAAAATACGATGTGGTGTCTCCTAAAAAAATGGCCTCCATTGATATCGCCTCAATTCTTGAAAACAAGAAGAAGATAAAACAATCTATTAAAATTGAAGTTATGCCGTTCGATGGGATAATTGGCGAAACCGTAAAATGGATAACTGATAGTGCGACATTCAAGCAGCCTATGCTTGCCACCCTCAACGTGCTGGCGACATTGGGCGCAGTTTTCGGACGCAAATACCGCACCAGTAAGTTAAACACGCGTACAAATATCTACACAGTGGGCGTTGCCGGTACATCGGCTGGCAAAGATCATTCCCGTAAACTCATTGCCAATCTTGCTAACGAGGCAGGCCTAAAAAACATTCTCGGCGATAATGGGGTAAGGTCGGATTCTGGTATTGTCAAATCGCTGACGGCGCAGGCCAGCCAAGTTATGATGATCGACGAATTCGGCGATTTTCTGAAAGGGTTAAAAGACCAGAAAGCGCCCGCTCATATCAGGGCAGTCGGACGGTTGTTGTTGCAACTCTATTCTACCAGCAGCAGCCTTTATAAGCATGGAACCTATGCCACAGAGAAGATGGATTCCATGATTTTACATTGCCCCAACCTTTGCATTTATGGCACGACCACCGAAGATATTTATGCTGCCGCTATATCGAAAGAAGGAATAAAAAGTGGCGAGTTAAACCGCTTCATTGTATTGCCTGGGGATGATGGTGCAATGCCATGCCACGACATTGATGATACAACAAGAATCCCGCAGCATTTGGTAGATAAATGGAAGGCATTAGGCGCCGTTGATGCCGGAAATAGCTTGGCGACAAGCACCTCAGCCAATTTTGAGCCAGACCCGAAAAATATCGAATGGGGCGATTGCTGGAAAGACGCTTGCGACCTTCTCGACTTTCAATGCAAAAAGCGTGACGAGCCAAACGGGGCGTTATGGGGACGCTATAGGGAAAATATCATAAAAATCGCGCTCATTTATTGTTTGTCCGAGGGAAAAAACACGATTGAAAAGAAGCACATCGAAACGGCGCGGCATTATGTTGATTTATCCCTTCAATATATGAACAAACTGGCGAATAGCCATATGGCGGAGAACCAATGGGAAGAGCTGCACAACGAGTTTGTTAGACTGCTTGAGAAGAACAAGGGCGAGATGAGAAAGACCGACCTTGCAAGAGCAATGAAGAAAGTTAAGCGGCGCGACTTCGGAGAGATGCTCGATGGGATGAGGGAATCCGAAATTATCGCTATTGAAAGCCGGAACAACAACGGCAACGTGGGGAGGCCAACGGTCTATGTCCGACTCCTCTAAATTAGAAGAATTGCGCCAAAATATGGAGTGGACGATGGAGGCAATTCAATACATTTATGATAATTGTGATGAGAATAGCGAGTTCTTTGAAATGGCTTGCGACGCAAGATTGTTGTTTATTCAAGCTAAAAGGGGATTGGAAAATCTTTTGCAGCAGCTTGAGCAAGACGATTTATCTCGCCAAGATACGCCGATACCACGCAGCGAATAAACGTGTTATATTGAGCCTGTGTCATGTGGCTAAGATCGGTAATTTTAAGACTATCGAGAAATTCCCCCCCCATTTGGCCTGCATGCAATATCGCATCAAATTCGGTCTTTGTTGCATCAATCATGATTAATTTTCCTTTTATCAGATTTATGTTGACGAGACGATTTTTAGCACATAAAATCCTAAACATCAAATGACCGTTGCATTCGGTCTTAAGAAAAGGAGCGAACAAATGACGATAAGCAATGCAGTCGATTACTCAAAGTTTGACGATGTCCAACTTGAAGCATCTCTCAGCCAAGTTGAAATTGAAATCAAACAACTCACAAATCAAAAAAAGCAGATAGTGGAGACGATTCTCGTTCGCAAAAGCGATGAGATCGAAGCCCTCTTAAAAGCCAAGGAAGAACCCTACGGCTCAGTCCACATTGGCAACTTTGAAATCACGGTTGGCAAGAAAGTAACTTACAATCAGGCAGAACTTGCAGCCCTAGCGCAACAGATTATGGACGCTGGCGAAAATCCAGCAGAATACATCAAGATTGAATACGATGTTTCGGAGGCCAAGTATAAAAGCTGGCCGTCTGCAATCAAAAACCAATTTACCCATGCGCGAACAATTGCGCGAGGGAATCCGACTGTTAAAATCGTAACCAAAGAAAAGGAATAAAACAATGGCTCTATCGCTCGAAACCCTAAAGCGCGGCGTATCGAAAGCACCCCCGCGTATCCTCATGTACTCTCCGGAGAAACTGGGAAAAACGACATGGGCGGCGAATGCGCCCAATCCTATCTTTCTCCGCACCGAGGACGGAGAGGGCAAGCTGGAGATGACAAGCTGGGACATTCGTAGCTTCGACGAGTTTATCCAAGCTATCAATGTTCTCGCAACACAGCCGCATGACTTTCAAACATGCGTCTTTGATACAATTGATTGGTTTGAACCGATGGTTCACGCACAGGTTATCAAAGACCGACCCACGAATGAAAAGGGGAAGGCCGTTACCAATATCGATGATTACGGGTATGGAAAAGGCTATCTGTACGCAATGGATTATTGGGGTCAGGTAATTGATGCGCTCAATTATCTGAGAAATGAAAAGAACATGATGATTATTCTTCTCGCCCACACACATATCAAGTCCTACAGCCCGCCAGATAGCGAGGCGTATGATCGGTTCACACTCAAAATGAACGAGAAGGCTTCCGAGAAATTCATGGAGTTTGTGGACTGTATCTTCTTCGGTCGCAAGAAGGTATTTTTACGCGAGGACGAGAAAGGAAAGATGAAGGCAGTAGGTACTTCGGATGCACGCGAAATAATGACGGAAAGCCTCCCATCGTTCCGGGCCGGCAACCGTTATAACCTTCCGGCAAGCATTCCTCTGGACGAGAATACATGGAACGTAATCGCGCAGGCGATTCCTTTCTTCGAGAAGTTTAAGTAACCAACAAACGGGGAGCAAACTAAAATGGCCGACCTTACCAGCCTAAACATCCAAGCCCAAGACCACAGCGCACCGGAATACACACTATTGCCAAAAGGGTACTACAAGATCGTTGCGCTCAAGGAAGAGCTGAAGGATACGAAATCGGGAGGGAAGTACATCTCCATAGAGTTTGAGGCTATCGACTCCAAGCGAAAGCTATGGGAAAGCTATAATATCGTTAACGAGAACGCCACGGCCGTTAAAATGGCCACAGAGCAGCTAGAAAGCTTCGCGTGGGCCGTGGGGCTGAATACCCTGCGAAATAGCGAGGAACTGCTGTTTAAAGAGGTTACAGCCTATGTTGATATTGATCCTGAGAAAAACGGATATAAAGCCAAGAACAAAATTAAGGGCTATTATCCCGCAGCTTGGACGGTTGAGCAGATCGAGGCTCATAGAAAGTCCAAGGCAAGCAAAACAGGTGAAAGCGCCGGTGTTCCGCCCACTGCCGCTACTCATGCACCTGCTGGGACTGCAACACCTGTTGGGGCGGGTGCCAGTCCCTGGGCGCGGAAGGCGGCTACCTAAGCCGGTTTATCCCCTCCATTGTCTTTGAGTAGAGCGATGATGGAGGGGATATTCTTAACACATTTTAAGGATTAAGGCAAAATGGTCGATTTAACCACGATCTTGCATGACGATAAGACATTAAAAGCTTGCGATGATGCTCTGGTTAAAGCGCAATTCGATGAAAAACCACGTCCTTATCTGGGGGTATCCAGCATAGGGGACAATTGCAGCAGAAAACTCTGGTACAGGTTTAGGTGGGTTAGAGAGGTTTATGACGCTGCCACACTAAAACGCTTCCGGGACGGGCACATTACCGAGAACACGATTATTGAACAGCTTGTCCTGTTGCCCAACATCAAGTTGAAAACACGTGGCGAGGATGCAGGGCAAATCGAAATAACCGATGTTGACGGCCACCTGAAAGGCCACCTTGATGGAGAGATCGAAGGATTAATTGAAGCCCCAAAGACAATCCACATTTTCGAGGCAAAAGCAGTTGGTGAAAAGAAGTTTAACGAGTTGAAAAAGTATAAACTGGAACTTGGAGAAAAACTCGCGCTCCGTAAATACTCCCCCACTTACTACGCTCAGATTGTCCTCTATATGTTCAAGCGCAAGCGTGAGAGGGCATTTCATATTTTTGCAACACCAGGCGCAAGAGACTGGGTATCTTTACGAACGGAATGCGACACAACATTCGCTAAATCCCTAATCGAAAAAGCCCGACGTATAATCTACGCCCCCGACGCGCCCGAAGGTATATCGCGTGATCCGGCTTTCTTTGATTGCCGGTATTGCGGAATGTTCGGGGCATGCCACGAGAAAGAGCTTCCTGAGAGGAATTGCCGTACATGCTGTCATTCGTCACCCGTTGCCGATGGAAAATGGACATGTGCGTTTCACAAGAAAGAAATCACACACGAAGAACAGTTGAGGGGTTGCGATTTTCATTTATATATCCCTTCTTTCGTCCAAGGCGAGATTAAGGAAGTTGTTGGAAATACGATTACCTACAACATGAAAGATAAGAGTGTTTGGACGGATGGGAAATGACTTTCGTTCTTCGCCCTTATCAGCAGGAAGCCGTTGCGAGTGCATTCGACTTCCTCACCACAAAAGACGGCAACGGTATACTCGTGTTGCCAACTGGTACGGGCAAATCCCTTATTATTGCCGAAATATGCCGTCGCGCTATTGAGATATATCCAAGAACCAGAATTATCGTCGCAACCCACAGCAAAGAACTGGTTGCCAATAATTGCGATGAACTACGGGCAATCTGCCCCGAACTTTCGGTTGGTGTATTTTCAGCAGGACTAGGAAAAAAGGAAAAGAACCGGCAGGTAGTTTTTGCTGGCATACAAAGCATATGGCGTCACGCCTTCAAATTTCCTGCGATTGATATTCTTTTAATTGATGAAGCGCATTCTCTCACGAAAAAGGAAGAAGGAACTTGGTTCAAGTTTATCGCTGATCTGAAAGTTGCTAATCCAAATCTTCGCATATTGGGATTATCAGCCTCCCCATTCCGCATGACGCAGGGCATGATATACGGCAAGGATTGTTTGTTCACCCACAAAATTTATGAGTACGGACTAATCCGAGCCATTGAAGAAGGCTATCTATCCCCCCTACGCAATCACCGCACAGAGATTAAGTATGATGTATCTGGCGTTCACCGCAGAGGTGGCGAGTTTATAGACAAGGAGTTGCAAGCCGCAGTCAACATAGACGCTCTAAATAGGAAATGCGTTGCGGAAATTATTGAGGAAGGCAAAGACAGAAAAGCATGGATTGCCTTTTGTTCTGGCATCGATCACTCGCTGGCAATACGAGACATTATCCGAGAACACGGCATAAGTTGCGAGACGGTGACGGGGGGAACACCACGCGCTGAACGTGACAGCATCCTTGCGCGATATAAGAAAGGAGAAATTCGTTGCGTCACGAATCACGGGGTTTTAACTACTGGATTCAATTATCCGGCTATTGACCTGTTAATCTCAATGCGCCCCACAGGTTCGCCAGGCCTCTGGCTGCAAATCTGCGGTCGCGCCATGCGTAAGGCGAACGGAAAGGTTGACGCAAAGATACTCGATTTTGCCGACAACACAGGAAGGCATGGGCCACTTGATAAAATAAAAGTCAGGGAGAAAATGAGTTCTGGGGATGGTGATGCACCTTCCAAACTTTGTGTCGAGTGCATGGAAATTTGTCCTGCATCGGCGCATGAATGCAAGAACTGCGGTTATATTTTTCCGATTGATAATAACCCGAAAATTCTGGATAGAGCAGTTGGAGGCGCACTACTTAGTACAGATTTAGACATCCGCACCCTAACCGTTCGCTCGGTTCACTACGCGAGGCATAAGAAAATTGGGAAGGCCGATTCATTCAAGATTACTTATCTACTCAATGAGCAGGTTAGCGGGGTGACTGAATGGGTTTTTCCTGAGAGCGAAAAACGTGCCCGCTTTGAGGCATGGTGGCGCAAGAGATCGAAGCAGTTGCCGCCTAAAGATGTTACGGGATGTTTGGAGTTGAAGGAGACGCTTGTACCGCCGACGACGATAACAGTTAGGAAGAATGGGAAGTTTGACGAAGTAATAGGTCATTCTTCCGCAGAAACTCCAAAATGTCACGAAGCGTTCGACAAACTTTTCCAAGGTGAGAAACCATTGTTAAATATTCAAGAAATTCCTTCTGTGCCACACTAGGATAACTGCCAGCTTTTAATTCGATAAAAGCAATCCCGCCATTACGCCACAACAACATCAAATCCGTTATGCCAGCCCGCACCCCCATCATTTTCAGCTTGCCAGCCGCACGAAGCGAAAGCCTTGCGCTTCCACCTGCTATTGCGATTACTTCGATACATTCCACAGGATCGATGGTTGAGTAAATGAATCGGAGAGCCTTGAATTGGAAATCATCCTCAACCTTATATTTGCGGTCAAGTTCCTCATCAGTATATCTTTTGATAACCTTGATCGGCTCACGATAGAAATGAGAAATCTTCTTCATTTCTTTGACGCAAGTTTATCCAGCAGGATTCTTACTTGAGATGCAATCGTGCGTCCGTTTTTCTCGGCGAGCGCGGCTATCCAGTCGTGAGTTTTGACAGATATTGAGATGTAGAAACTCTGATGGTTTTTAAGTTTTCGCATAGTGTATTTTCTCCTTTACAATTCCTTTATAACAGAGATATGATAATAAAACAATGAGCAAGAAAACGGCACGCCGTAACCGCTGGTTCACGTTCGGCTCAGATATTATGTTTTGGATTTATACGCTGAAATGACCCCCTCCGACCGCCAAGCCCTAATCGGCTTCCTTCTGGAATTGAAACGCCTCTTAAAAGACGGCGAAGTCCCGGCAGCGTATGTTAAATTGTCGCAGGAAATAGAACGGTTGAAAGGAGAAAGACAATGATTATCAACACCAATAATTGGGACTGGCAACAATACATGGTTTCGATCCTTTATATACTTGAGATTATCGGAGTCGCTTCACTTCATGGGAAAGCTAGAACTGGAAAATACAATTTCTGGAAATCATTTATTGGTGTCCTTCTTGGCCTGTATATTCTTACAACGGCAGGATTCTTTAAATGACCCCCGAACAACACAAATCCTATCTAATCTCCGAAACCTCGCGTCTAGCCAGCACGATGTCGAGTGGCGAGATTGCGAACTATCTTAGTGTGACGCGGAATTGCATCATGGGGATAGTGCATCGGAACAAGATCAAGCTAACGAGCCGCAAGCAGGCGGTTAAAGATACGCCGATACCGGGTTCACGCCAGCACGGGGCTTTGTCGATTAATTATCCGAAAAAGGTTAAAGGTGCGTCCTCTAATGGGAAGGCATCAGTCCCCAAAACTGAAAATGCAGGTTCGATTCCTGCTGTATCTGCCAACCCCAACTACGCCGTAAACCATCCCCGCGCCTACCGTGGCGTCGAGAAAACCACGCACAGCAAGCCATTGTCGAAGTCCAAGGGCGTGGCAGGCGGCGCGTGGGCGAGTGGGGGATGTCTTGCGGTGATTGGAGAGCCGAGAGAACTGCGCGGCTGCTGTTTGGCAGCCGTCGGCGATGCCACATATTGCGCGGCGCATCAGAGGGAGTTTCGGGTCAGGGCGATGGTGAGGAAGTGAGAAAAGAAACGATTGGCGACTGCCGTCTTTATTGCGGCGATATGCGAGAGATTACACCAACATTGGGTAGTGGGTCAGTCTGAAATTCGATAATCTTGCACTGTCAAAAAACTATGCCATAATTCACGGCATGACAAAAAGATTAAAACGCCCCCGTGACCCGGCACAGCTTGCCAAGCTGATAATGGATATCGCCACAGGTGAGGTTAAAGACGAGGTAGAGGACAAGCGCAATCCTGTTGCCGTAGATAGAGGCAAGAAAGGTGGCGCGAAGGGTGGCAAAGCGAGGGCTGACAGCCTCACGCCCAAAAGACGCAAGGCTATCGCTCAAAAGGCGGCAAAGACGCGCTGGAAGAAAGATTAAAGCCCAATACCCGTATCTTTTTCTTCCTCATATTCGTCAAATGGCAATGACAGCGTTATACCGTATTGAGGATGAAGTTTGTCGAGGTTTTTCATAAAGTGATGCCAACTGTCACTCAGCCGCATGATTGCAATGACAGAACCCAAATGCTGTTTAAGTTTCGGATAGCCGAGATTACTTGTTAAACGTTGAAACAGTTTATCTTTATATCGACCGGCGTCATCTTTCGGTGTCGCCTTTTTGAGTTCCGCCAATACTCCGGGTGCAAGCCTTTTATATATAATATTGTTTGTCAGGGTGCCGAAGTATTGAGGGCGTTTCACGCTGCCTGTGGGAAATTCAATTCCGCGAAGCCTGAAAAGCTCTTGATAGTATTCTGCATCGAACGTTGGAACATAGGGTTGTAATTCTTTAGCTATAAAGGCTTCAAGAATTTGTGCTAGCGCGTCACGTTGACGATCTTTTTGATACCCAGTTGCTTCATCGACAAGAGCGATGATGCCAACACGAGCAAATCCCCGCAACAAAACATCTGCTACGTGAGCATAGTCTTCATTTTTTAATTTACCTGACTTATTAGCATCCAAAACCACCTCGCATATTTCTGGGAGAAGAGAAGCCTCATATCCAAATGCACTTCTTCCGCCGTGCAGAGGCTTATATTCGATGGGGTTATTTATGCGCGCCATTAAGTCTTTGGATATAAAGGGCAAAACATCGTTTGTAGCAAGAAAACGTGGTAAATTCTGCGCGCCGTCTTTTGTTGCCGTTCCTCCGCCCCTGCTTCCCGTGAAAGCCGTGTTAATGCCGCGTTGTGAGAGAACACGCGTTCCATCTTCTAAAACGTAGCAGGGAATCGTGATTTCACCGATTTTCAATGGGCGATCTACATCGCCATGCGTAGCTTTCAGTTTTGCTTTCTATGCGACGAAACCAAAAGCCTTTTCGTGTTTTTTTGCTCACTTTTTCTTCCTCCTACCCAAAATCTTATGAGAAAATAAAGCGGCGGAGTCAACGAGGGTTCTTCAAAACAATTTCAGACTGACCCAATACCCAACATTGGCACCCGTGGATTGTGTCGTGACCGATCCGCCGTACAAACTTACCTCTGGCGGCAAGCAGTACATCTAGGGGGGACATCGTATTCGACCCGTTCATGGGGAGCGGCACAACCGGAGTTGCCGCCATAAAACAAAAGCGCAAATTTATCGGGATAGAGCGTAATGAAAAATACTTCGACATCGCTTGCCTCCGAATTGAGCAAGCATCAAGACAAGGACGCTTGCTATAAAATAGCAACATTATTTCCTTGACTATCAGGAAATAAATGCCTAGGATATATTTACCTAATAAGGAGGGATAAATGTCCGTCGCACAATTGAAGAAAGAAGGCATCCGAATTTGGGGCAAGAATTGGCAGACGCCAATGGCCGCATTTCTGGGTGTCACAGATCGAACCGTAAGAAACTGGGTTTCTGGCAAAACGCCAATCAAGAGTTCCGTGCTTATGGCCCTCTCAACCATGAAGGTGACGAAATGAACATATTTCAGAAATTTGAAGCAGAGTGTATGGAAAATCCCATTCCAGATTATCGCACCTACCCCGACAACATTGCTGGCTTTTGGCGCGAACGCGCGACGGGGCGCGTAATACAGATTATTACCAATTCGCCATACTTCGATGATATGGATGTCTGTGACGTGACGGATTCATTGGCCCGCATCGGGCCTACGCGGGATGCGCCGAAAGAACCTAAGTTCGGCTTTTGTATGCGGTTTGAACCCTATGTAAAGGAATCAACATGACAAACACCGAATACGCAATCGGCGCAATCGTGCTTGTAGCAAGCTGGGCGGCTATGTTTTTGGCGGCGGTGTACCATGGGTGACATCCGCCGCAGTCAGATCCATCCGCGCAAAGGAATAAATTATGACCAGTAAGCCAAAAGCACAAGCCGAACTCGAAATCGAATCGTTGCAGGATGTTTTTAACATAGCAACAACAGGATTCGATGAGTTTTATAAAACCGCCAAAAAGAAAGCTAGCGGCGCCTCCTCGACGGCAGCCAGCAGCGGCGACTACTCGACGGCAGTCAGCAGCGGCGCCTC
>VFSW01011013.1_pt1 | contig 12752 bp, 8 predicted proteins | sample 5358111 | NCBI WGS metagenome assembly VFSW01 (sample SAMN11554181, study PRJNA540505) | mine drainage metagenome | isolation source: sediment from site ElyBrook_90M | place: USA: Ely Copper Mine, Vershire, VT | collected 2017 | reverse complement strand
GTGCTCGCGCCACATCCAGGGTCGGGTGGTAGTACAAGGCCGCGAGCACCAGGGAATTCAGATCCCAGGCGGCCGCCTGATCATCCGCATTCGGGGTCCGCATCGCCGCCACGAAGGACTTCAACCGCGCATCGTCGAGCGAGCGGGCCTGCAGTGCGCGGGCGGTCTCGGTGGCCGACAGCGGCGCGGGCTGGTAGCTCTGGCAGCCCGCGAGCAGCACCGCGCAGGCGGTTCCGATCATCGAACGCGCAAGCATCAGGAACGGCGGCATGATCGGCAAGTTACCGCCAAAGCGGCGCAACTGGCAATCCTTGGGCGAGGCTTCAGGGGCGCGGCGCGAGGATGTCGTCCAGCCGGGCGGGCCGCGCCGCGTCGCGCTCCAGGTGCGGGTAACGCAGACCATCGTGATAGTCGAGGTCAACGACCCGGTAACGATCGGCCGACTTGACGATGAGCTCGATCGGGGTCTTGGCGTCGCGGGCCGCCTGTATCGCCTCCCTCAGCACATCGGCGTCGTAGGCGATGCCATTCACTGCGAGGATGCGATCGCCCTCGATCAGCCGCGCATTGAAGGCCGGGCTGGACCACGCGACGCGCGCCACCGTTCCCTCGTGATCCTTGTCGTCGATCCCGACGCCGATCGACCACCAAAGATTGACGTGCTTGCGCTGCTCGTCGGCGACTTCGAGATACCGGCTGGCTTTGTCCGTATAGACCAGCCGGTAGCCGCCGCGGGCCAACCCCTCAAGCGGCGCCGGGCGCCCGGTCGAGTCGAGCCGCTCGCGCAAAAAGCCCTTCCAGTCGTAGGGTTCAACGGCGTTCAGCGCCTTGACCACGTCCTGGAAGGTGTAGGTCACGGTGCCGAAATCGCCATCGTCGATGCCGAAGAACGCTTTCGCGAAATCATCCAGCGACCGCGCGCCGTTCGAGCGCTCGCGGATCAGCGTATCGGCCTCGAGCCAGATCAGCGCGCCCTCCCGGTAATAGTCCTCGAATCGCTGCCAGTCCGACCAGGACTGCGGCCGCCGCGGATTGATGATCTCATCGTTGGTCGTGTCCTGCAGCGAACGCCATAGCCGGCCCTTCTTTATCTGGTATTCCGCGGCCGTGAGCGCCAGCGCGTCGAGCGACTCCTGGCGGGTGAGCAGGCCGGCGCGCGCCGCCAGCACCTGCCCCCAGTACTCGGTCTGCCCTTCGTACACCCACAGCAGGCTGTCCTGCATCGGCACGTTGTAATTCGGCGTCCAGAGATCGAACGGACGGCGGAACTTGCCGTTCCACGAATGGGTGAATTCGTGCGGTAACAGATCGCGGTCGTAGGCGGTCTTTTCCCACTTGGTGAACGTTTCCGGATCGCTCCCGTCCTCGCTCGATTGATGGTGTTCGAGACCGGTGTGCTGAATCTCGTCGCTCAGCGAGAACAGGAAATCATAATGCGAGTAATGATGCGACCCGTAGAGCTTGTACGCCTGGCTCACCAGAGCGCGGTAGGCGGTGATTTGCTCGGGCTTTATCGCCAGTAGCTCCCGGCGATCGGCAAACAGATCGAGACGCACGGGCACGGCGCCGCCCGGATCGAGGTCGACGCGTTGGCTGAAACGGCCCGCGTACAGAGGACTGTCGATCAGCGTCTCCAGGTCGGTGCGCTTGAACACCGCTCCCGAGTTTGCGCCCGAATCCGCCTCGAGGGCGGTGCCGTACTGCCAGCCGGTCGGCAGGACCACGCTTACTTCCACCGGGATCTGCCGGGCAAAAAAGCCCGCCGGATACAGCACGACGTTGTTCCATTCGATCATCAACACATCGTGCCCCATCTCCATGTCGCCGACCTTCGGCGTCGTCGGCGACAGGTAGTCGAAGTCGATGTCCAGCGACTTGATCGCAGTGCCAAGGTGCACGCGAAAGGCGTAGACATCCGCAGGATCACGGATCCAGGCGACGGAGCGGCCGCCCGCGGTGAGTTTGATGCCGGTGAGACGGTCGATCGGACCCTCCGGCGCGTGCGTGCCCGGCAGCCACTTCGGATACAACAGCACAAGCTCGGGGCCGACGCCGCTCACGGTCTCGTGAACGTGGACGATCCGCCGCTCGACGTCCGTGGCATCGACCGACAGGCGGATGGTTCCGGGATACGGCCGGTCCTTCGGCGTCTGGATCGGAATGATCGGCGCCATGGCGACCGGGCCCGGGCCCGCACCGGAGGCACCGGCGGGTCCGAACGTGCCCGCCGCGAAAGCGGCCGCCGTCAGAATCTTGGTGATGAACGCCCCATCGACTGCCTTCATGCCCTGCCTCGTTCGTTAAATGTGCTTCTTGAATGTGCATCGGCGCGATCGCGCCAGTGTAGCCCGACCGCGGCCGGACCGCAGCGTCAGCTCGCACCCCGCGCTTGGCCGTCGGCGATCACGATTCCCACCGTCTCGGTTTGTGAGTCGAAAACGATACGCGCCTCGCCACGCGCGAGCTGCGCCACGACCTGTGCGACCTTCTCCGCCAGCGAATATTCACGCGCGCCGTAATCGGTGCCCTCGCGCATTACGAAGGATTCGACGACGGCGCGCAGCAGCTCGGGCGACAATTCGCCGTGCGGCACCACCACGATCCCGGGTCCATCCTCAGAGCTGCGAGGGGATGAAGTCATCCTGCACGGCCTTGCTCATCAGATCGGGTGGCAGCAGCCCCTGGCTCAAGATGAAATCGTGGAATTTCTTCTGGTCGAATTTTGCTCCGAGCGTGGCCTCGGTCGCCTTGCGCAGATCGAGCAGGCGCGAGTAACCGTAGAAGTAGCTGTTGGCCTGGCCGGGCGCACGGTAGATGAAGCGCTCCACCTCCTCCTTCGCGAACGCGTGGCTCAGCATGACGTCTTTTTCCAGTACGTCATAGGCCTGCGCGGGCGTGACCTTGCCGCTTTGCAGCTCGGGGTCCAGAAACGCGCGCGCCGCCCGCAACAGGCGCAGCTGCAAGGTGATCAACTGGCCGTCGACGGGCTCGTAGGGCTGCATGATGTACTCCGAGTACAGACCCCAGCCTTCCGCATTGGTCGAATTGAAGGCGTAACGCGCGCGCGCGATGCTGACGCCGTGTTCGACCATCGAGTCGAACTGCAGCTCGTGCCCGGGTCGGGCCTCGTGCGCGGTAAGAGTCCAGGCAACCGAGTCGAAGGTGAAATCGTCGTACTTGTCCGACGCACCGCCGGTGGCCGACGGGATGTTGAGAGGCAGCACGAATTCACCGCGCTGACCGGTGTTGTGCACCAGCGGCGGCGGCGACATATGCGGCGCCGGTTCCTGTGCGGTTTCCGCCGCGGTGGCGAGGCGGATGATGGCCGGGCGATTGGGCAGCGTGACCAGGTTCTCGGCGACGATGATCTGCTCTATCCGATGCAGACGCCGCTCGTAGAAAGGCAGGATCGCCTCGCCGGTGATCTGCTGCTTCTTCAGATCGGCAATGACGGCCCGGTAGTCGGGTGAAACCAGTCCGCGTGATTTCGCGATCTGGGCGGCGAGCGGCGCCATTTGCTGCTGATAGTCGGCGAAGGCGGCGTGCGCCATGGCGGCGATGCGGGCCGGCGGAATGTCTATGCCGTATTCCTCGAGCTCGAGCGCATACTTATCGGCGGGGAGCCGAAAGTCGGTCCGCGCCCGCGGCAGGATGTTCGAGCGCACCCAGCCGTCGTACGCGATCAGCTGCGCCTTCAACCGTCCGAAGGCCGGCTCCCACCCCGTCAGCCGATACTTGGCGAACAGCGCGGCGATGCCGGACAGATAATTGGGGTTGCGGCCGAGTTCGGTCTCGACCTCTTCCCTGGACGGGTAAATGACACCGGGCTTGGCGATCTGTTCGGTAGCGCGTCGTTCCAACTTCTCGGTGAAGGGCGCGTAGCCCGGTTCCAGACCCGCATACTTGCGCAATCGCACGATGGCGGCCTTGCGCCTCGCCGGAATCACCTGATCGTCCAGCAGAACGCGCAGACCGTCGAAGACGATTTCGCTCGCGTTGAGGAACGGAACCTCGTGCGCCAGGCCGTAGTCCTGACGGCGAAACTCCAGATCGAAGGCCTTGCGCAGAATGGCGAGGTCCTCCCGCACGTTCTTGTCGGTCTCGCGCGGCGCGGCGGCGGCGAGCTGTGCGAGCACCGCCTCGAGCTCGTGTCGTTCCACCATCTCATCGGCGAGCGAGGGATCCGCGATGCGCTCGTCGAACTTCGCGAGCCCCTCGCGCGAGCCGTCCTCGGGGGCGTGGGCGAGTTCGACATCGAGCAGTCGATTCGTGTAGGCGTTGCTGCGTTCGACCCAGGCTTTCTCGTTCGTAGGGGGGTCGCCGGCGGCCCGGCTCGCGATGCAGAAACAGGTGCTGAGCAAGACGGTGGCGGCGATCGTGGGGCGCATGTCGGTTCCCGGAGGCTTACGGATCAGGGCGCACTATACGTGCGGCCGGAGCCCGGGCAAATGGGGTCCGACGAAAAGTGGTGGCCGCGCGCCATCGAATCGGAACGGGAAATGCCCGTTTTCATAGATCTCGCGAAAATTCGCAAATCGCCTTTGCCCTGAAAGTTGCCCCGGCGGCCGAGGAAAGGACCTCATGCAGCGTCTAATTGGCGCATTGCAAGAGTATCTTTGGGTCAGACCGCTCGCGAACGGCACAGGGCAGTCATCAATTCCGCTCAGGTCCATCTGTCGAATGGACTTGAAGGTCGCGGAGCACCTCGTCCACGGCGTCGATGACCGCCTGTGGCTTAGCGTAAATACACGATTACCCGGGAAATGCCGTATTTGAGGCGCCACCCTGGCGGCTAATTGGGAATCAGTCGACGGCTATCTGGGAATTCGAAGCCGGCTATCCGGGAAAGTGGTGGCCGCGTGGCACTCCTAGGCGGCCTCGTTCTGAGTGAGCTCTTTCGTCGCTACCGGACCCTTTACCTGCTCGCCGTCGCGCAGGCCCTTCTCGCGCTCGCTCTCTCGATTAGCGTTCCGAAGAGCGTGCTGCACGACATGCGCGCCGCGATTGGCTACGTCTGTTACCCGACGGCGTGTCGCTAACCACACTAACCCAAAAAGATCAAGGGCCCCGACGGCAACTGCTATGCTGCCGACCTCGACTGCCGGCGTCGCGTGCCGGCGCCGGAACGCCACAACAGACAACATTGAGCGAGGAGGCCTGCATGAAGGCGACATTCACCATCTTCTCCACCTGGCTGGCACTAACCACGGCATCGATGGCGAGCACCCTCACCTCACCGGCCGCTGCACCCGTAAGACCGGTCACTGAAACCCTCTGGGGCCGGAAGGTCACCGATAACTACCGCTACATGGAGAGCATGGGGCCGGAAACCGTGGCCTGGATCAAGGCGCAAGGCGCGTACACCCGCGAGTTGATGGACTCGATCAAGCCCCGCGCCGCACTCGCCAAACGCGTCGCCGCCTTCACGGCGAGCTTCGTACCGATTCAGGGGTATGCCGTGTACGGCGGTCGTGCCTTCTACGAAGAGCGCGCGGCGGGGTCCGACAACTTCGACCTCATGGTCCGAGATGCCACCGGTACCCGCAAGCTCGTCGACATCGCGGCACTGCGCGCGACCCATGGCGGCAAGCCCTACGCCATCAACTATTTCCTGGCCTCTCCCGATGGTTCCAAGGTCGCGGTTGGTGTCTCGGAGGGCGGCTCGGAGGCCGCGCTCATATCCGTCTACGACGCGGCTACGGGTAAGGCGATCGCAGGCCGGGTGGACCGGGCCGACTTCGGCGCCACTTCATGGAGTGAGGACTCGACGCGAGTCTATTTCATCCGGCTGAAGAAGCTCTCGAAAACCGAGCCTGCCACCGACAAGTACAAGGACGCCACGGCCGATGCCTGGGACTTGAAGGCAGAGCCCGTGCCCATCGCCGGCAACGGCATCGGGAGACGTCATCTTTTCGGGCCGAACGAGTTTCCCGCGATCGGCATAGTCCCGAAGGCTCCCCAAGCCCTGCTGTTCTCGATCAATGGGGTACAGAACGAATGGAAGGCGTGGACTGCCCCGATCGCCAAGGTCTCATCGCCCAACGCGCCGTGGAGGCTCCTGGTCGACCGCAAGGACGACGTGACCGGCATCGAGATGCGCGGGAACGACTTGTTCCTGCTCTCGCACAAGGATGCCCCCACCTTCAAAGTCCTGGTGCTGAAGGCGGGCCGACCGCTCTCGGCGGCCAGGATTCTGGTTCCCGCCGAGGCCGATCGCGTCATCGAATCGATCAAAGCTGCGGCGGACGGGCTTTATGTGCTCGTGAACAAGGAAGCCTATTCCGAATTGCTAAGAGTCAGAACCGGCAGCACTCGTATCGAAGCGATCGGGCTGCCCTTCAAGGGACACGCCACCGAGATCTTCAGTGATCCGCGCGAATCCGGCGTCACCGTAAACTTCTCGAGCTGGGCGGTACCCCCACAGGAGTACCGCTATGACCCCACGACCGACCGCTTCGTGGATCTTCACATCGAAGGCCAGGGCAATCTGCAGACCTCGAGCTACACGGTCAGCGATCTCGAGGCGCCGGCGCACGATGGTGTCCTGGTGCCGTTATCGCTGATCCAGCCCAAGGGCAAGCCGCTGCCGCAGATCACGGTCATCGAGGCCTATGGCTCATACGGCATCTCCAACTTTGCGGATTTCTCGCAGCGCCGCGCCGCCATGATGAGTGAGGGGATCAGCTATGGCATCTGTCACGTCCGCGGTGGCGGCGAAAAAGGCGATGCCTGGCGGCTCGCCGGAAAGGATGCCAACAAGCACAACACTTGGCAGGACCTGATCGCCTGCGGCCGGTATGTCGTTGAGCGCGGCATCGCGACTCCGAAGACGCTCTTCATCATCGGCGGCTCCGCCGGCGGCATCGCCATGGGGCGCGCCATGGAGGAGGCGCCGGATCTGTTTGCGGGAGTGATCGATATCGTCCCGGCAGTCAACCCGCTCCGCATGGAGTTCTCGCCCAACGGGCCGCCCAACATTCCGGAATTCGGCAGCATCAAGACCGAGCAGGGCTTCAAGAACCTCTACACCATGGATTCGCTCCAACAGGTGAAGCAAGGCGCGGTGTATCCCGCGATCATGATCTCGACGGGTCTCAACGATCCGCGTGTTTCACCGTGGGAACCGGCAAAATTCGCAGCCGCCCTGCAGGCCTCCGGCACGCCGAATCCGGTGCTGCTGCGCGTCGACACGCAAGCGGGTCACGGCATTGGCAGCACCAAGACACAGGGCGACGAGCTGTCGACCGACTGGATCGCCTTCGTCTTCTGGCGCGCCGGGCTCAAGGCGTGGCAGCCGGCGCCGTAGTCCTGGGCCTGTTGGGCCGTATCAGACGCGCGGCTGGCGCCGACCGGTCTCGCTGCGGCGAAAATCGAGCTGAAGAGTCGAGCGAATCCGATCGCATTGTGAAGCCTTGACCCCGGTCTGCCCGGCATAGTGCGGCCAGCGCATCACCGCCGTTCGGACCTCGTCGACGATCGCCTCGGCCCGGCCGCGCTTAAGACCCGCGGTGGCGGCACGCGCCAACGAATAGGATTTTCAAACGACCGGTCCGGTCCACGGCTGCCCACCACCTGTTTCGGATGGTTCCGTCGCACCGCCGCTCGCGCGTCACGCTCTATGATCGCCGCGTCATGGGCGCCGCCCTGTACCTGCGCGGGCGGCACTTTCCAGAAGTGCGTGCGGCTTCTTACAATAGTGATCGCTGGAGGGCGATCACGGGCAGGAGCGTCGGGTGACTGTCAAGAGCAACGAGCACTGGCTCTCGCTTGTCGATGCATTCCAGTCCGCCGCTTTAGGTGAGAAGCCGTGGGACGAAGCGCTTCAACGCCTTGCCGAAGCAACGGGTTCCAGAGGATCTCAGCTCGTTGGCCGCAAACCCGATCTGTCGATCCTCTTCAACGTCATGACCAATCTCGATCCCGAGCTGCAGCGGCTCGCAATCGAGTGGCAGCCTTTGAATCCACGACCGTCGGTTGTGGAGCGCGCACCACTTCTACAGGCGATAGCCGACTGGGACGTGATCAGCCCGCAAGCGGTCCGACACAACCGCTTTTATCAGGAACTATTGCTGCCCGCCGATGCGCCTTTCTTTTGTGCAACTGTCATCGAGAGACAGGAGGACCTGTTTGTCACGCTCGGCGTGATGCGCTCTCGCACAGATGGGTACATCACGGCCGAGCAACGCCAGACGTTCTCATTGCTGGCGCCCCACGTAAGAGCGGCTGTCCGATTGCAGGCGGCTTTGGAAGGCAATGGCGCAACTGTGCTCGCCGGGTGCATGGAGACGTTATCGATTCCCTTGTTCATCTGTGATTCCTCCGGCAGAGTCAAGGTTCTAACGAAGGCGGCGGAGGCTTTGGTCTCGAGCGCAAGAGGACTTGAACTGAAAAATGGCAGACTCTGTGCGGCTCTGGCCCGCGAGTCCAGGGACCTCGAGGACGCTATCGCGGCGGCGGCGCCAATCATTCGCACACCAGGGCTTCCCGTTGCACGAACGGTCGTCATCCACGGCTCATCGCCCGCCAAAGCTTCGCCGGTTGTGCTCGAGATATTTGCGCTCCCCGGCCGAGCTGACACACCGGGCTTCTCAGGCATCGCGCCCCAGGTGCTTGTGGTTGCCTGCGGGCAAAGGCGTTCCGATAGCCGTCGGGCCACCATTCTCGGTGCGGTGTATCACTTGACAGCCGCGGAGATCGAGATCGCGCAGCTCCTCGTTGAGGGGAAATCACCGCAGGATGTCTCTGTGCATCGCGGCGTCTCGGTCGGCACTGTCCGATTTCAGATCAAGTCTATCCTGGGCAAACTTGGGGTGCGACGCCAGATCGACCTCGTCGCGCGGCTAAATCAGCTATGAACCCTGAATTCCTGCGCCGGTTGCCGGCTGCACATAAGCGATCGTCTTTCGGTCCAGCGCTGCACGCTCATATCCAATTTTGGAGATGCATAAGCATTATTCCTCCGGCATCCTGTCCGTGCTTCAACTGAATGACAAAAAAGGCGCAACGTGAGCACCGTATGTGGGAGTCACTGCCTTGTACGCACAAAGGGCGACGCTTGCGCCCGAGGAAGAAACGACGATATCGAGGGCGCTATTGCAGCATTCTCGAGAATGGCAGAGGAATCCACTGATCTGCATCGCGGTATTCTTGACAACGCCTATGGTCGCGCAGAGAGGCAAGCGGAAGGGTAACCTCTTCTGCAGTCCCCGTTTCAACCAGCGATTGCTGCCATAAGGGCTCACGGCTACAATATGCGCAAACAAAGGCAGTTGGCACAAATAATCCTGGGGTCCGCATGCGATCCCTGATGTTCCTCACCGCCGTTTGGGTGCTGGTTTTAGGCCCGGCGCCTTTGCCGCCCGGCGTGAGTGGACCGGCCGATTCGAGGGCCGCCGTGTTGCCGTTATTTGCGAAACTAATGAGGTTCAGGTACTCGTAACTCAGAGCGATCTTGAGCAGATGGCACAGAATGGCCATTGGCCACAATGGCTTAATTTGCTCTCAGATGCCCTTGTCTCGATATGAGCCTTGCGATGAGTCATAAAAGACGTGCAGTTGATCTACGTGTACTCGTAGCGTGCGTGGTTGCCTCGACCACACTGTGCAGTCCCATCATTCTTGCAGCCGGTGAAACGCGCACACCGCTAGGATGGGGGTCCGGTCTGCCTCCCCTGAGCGATTTCTATCCTGCCGCGTCGCGGCGCATGGGAGAGCAGGGTACTGTCGTGGTGGAGGCGTGCGTCGACGGTAGCGGCCACCTCTCCAGCGCTCCGCTCGTCGCCGGAACCTCAGGCAGCGCAAAGCTTGACGCGGCAGCATTGAGGTTCGCAACTGCCGCCTCCGGTCACTTCATACCCGCCACGCTGAACGGTCAGCCTGTAAGTCAGTGCACTTCATTCGCCATCAACTTCGTGCTGCCAAGCGCACAACCGGAAACCATAACAGCCCCAGCCCTAGCCGCGCTCACCCGCAAGGCCGAAGAGGGTGATTTGCACTCAGAGATCCAGCTCGGGCAGTTGTATTTGCACGGAGCAAAAGACATACAGACAAATACCGCGGCAGCCGCCACCTGGTTTCGAGCGGCAGCCGATAAGGGTAGTGCCGCGGCAGAATTGCAGCTCGGTCTGCTTTATCAAGCCGGGCTAGGGGTCGAGCAGGATCAGCAAGCGGCGATACGCTGGTTTAAGAAAGCCGCGGATCGGGATAACCTGCTTGCAGAGATTCAGCTCGCCGTTGCCTACTCCACCGGTAAGGGTGTCACTCAGGACTATCACAAGGCGGCGACCTGGCTCCTGAAGGCCGCCAGACAAGGTGACAGTGGTTCCCAGAATGCGCTGGGGAACCTCTACTTCAGTGGAATGGGCGTCCGCAAAAGCTACGCGCAGGCCATCGCGTGGTACGAGAAAGCCGCAGCAGATGGTGATGTTGCCGCAACCAGGTCGGTTGCATGGATGTACATGAATGCCTACGGCGTGCAAAAGGATTATGAAGAGGCTGCCAAATGGTACCGAAAGGCGGCTGCGCTGGGTGATATCTATTCCGAGATTTGGCTCGGTCATTTCTACTGGGCCGGGCAAGGGGTTAATCGGGATTACGCACAGTCATTAACCTGGTACGCCAAGGCGGCCGAAGCGGGCAATGTTTTTGCTGAGGACAACACGGCAAACTTCTACTTCAATGGGTGGGGTGTACCCGTGGACTATCAAAAGGCATTCCATTGGTTCCAAAAGGCCGCGAATCAGGGGAATGCTCATGCGGAGAATCAGTTGGGTTATCTTTATTGGGCGGGCAAGGGTGTACCGCAGGATTATGGTCAAGCTTTCGCCTGGTTCATGAAGGCGGCACAACAGGGCAATGGGACAGCGGAGGACAGCATCGGGAACTCCTACCGTTACGGCTGGAGCGTATCAAAAGACTACGCGGAAGCGGCTAAGTGGTACGAGAAGGCGATCGCCTCCGGCTATCAGCCGGCGAGCAAACATCTCGCAGACATGCGAACGCAAATCACAGCCGCCCAAAACACGCAGTCACCGCCTGCGCCCGCCGCCATGGAGCAGACATCTTCGGTCAACGTTGCCGAATGGCAGCAGGAACATCAGGAAAAGATCTACCAGCTCAACCAGGAAATTGCCGCCCACGAGCAGCAGGCGCAGCAGGATGACGCGGATGCGCAACAAGCCGAAGCGCAGGTTCAGGAGGATCAGAGCGCGAACGCAAGCGGACCCGGAGCCGGCTGGTTAGCGCTTGGGCACGCCGTGCAAGGTGCTGCGAATGCGGGGCTTGCGGAAAGGATGCGTCAAGAGGCTCAAGACGAGCGACGACAGGTTCAAGAAGAAAGAGACCAGCTCGCGGAGCTCGGCGCGGAGCAACCTCCCGTCGCAGAGAACAACTCCGAAAACATAGCGCTTACCCGCGCGCAGACGCAGATGATCCTGAGCGGGAACACCATCCAAGGGGCGCTCAATCAGCAACAGAGCACCATCCAAGCAGTCCAGCAGGCCAGCGAGGATCAGCACCAGCAGGCGCGGGAGCAGACCGAGGCGCCTGGCGACGCGGGCCGTTCTAACTCAACTGCCAACATGGGCCCCGAGGTCTGCCCGCACTTGTCTGGCCCAAACAATACGGATTATTCTGACTTAGGGCGGAACTGCAATCCAGTTCGCGTGATGACCCAGTGCGTGCGGGTGCTGTCCGCCAGCTTCCATCCGGATAGCCAAATCCCCGGATTCGGCGAGCTAACGGTGGTCTTGGAAAACGGTTGCGGTGTACAGGTCCGCCTCGAGGTATGGGGACAAAGTAATGACGCCGACGAGATGACGGGCAGATTCATGCCTGGCGATCAATACACATGGGTTGGGCATGAAAACGAATACCACTATGCCGCCGATGACGGGTGGGATTGTACGATAAATGCTAACCGGCCTGGCTGTGAACAATTCCGGCCGCATAGCCACATAGGATAGCTACTTTCCGGGGCAAAAATGGCCTTGGGAGATTTCCGCAGAAGCGTCGCCGACGCGCGAACACGGGAAATCGTTCACGACCTTACGAAGGACCGGGTATGTAGGGAGCGGGCGGGTAAGAGGTCAGCGCTCTGCCGAGGTGGCGAGCGCGGCGTCGATGTTGATTATCCTGCACTATGCGTGAAGGATCGGATTTTTATGATCATGTGCGCAAGTTTGGCAATACGGGGTCGGTGTCGCGCCGAAAGTGATGGCACAGGACCTGGAAAGAGCCGGTGCTGTAGCGGAAATCGCGGGCAACCTTGCGCCCCGAGCGGCAGCTCGCTCCGATACTGCTCCGGCGCAGCACGCTCCAGGTGCGACAGTATCTTCGCAGTGAGCTGCGGCTCCTCGATGCTGGCGATGATCTTGAGCTGCCCACCGCAGCGCGCACAGCCCTCGATCTCGATACCGAACACTCGCTTCAGCCGTCGCGCCCAGCTCATCGCCACAGGCCGCGGCGTCGATGGCTTGATCGGATCAGCGCCTGACACCGGCGGCATCGCCGCACCACGGCCCCAATGCGCCGGCGTCACCGCGTCGCGGCGAAGGACGCCGCGCACAAGTTGGCGGACGAAGCGGTCAAGGGGGCGCACGCCGTCTCCGCCGGCGCCAAGGCGGGCTACGCCAAGGCGAAGGAGACCATGCGGGGCGGGAACGCGGGCTCCTCCAAGTAGCGGCTCATCTGCGCGCCGCGGGCCCCCGGGGGGGGGGGGGGGCGGCGGGGGGGGGGGGGGGGGGGGGGCGGCG
>VFSW01011012.1_pt1 | contig 12752 bp, 8 predicted proteins | sample 5358111 | NCBI WGS metagenome assembly VFSW01 (sample SAMN11554181, study PRJNA540505) | mine drainage metagenome | isolation source: sediment from site ElyBrook_90M | place: USA: Ely Copper Mine, Vershire, VT | collected 2017 | reverse complement strand
CGGTCGTGATCTTTCACGATCCCGATACATGCGTTCCCTGCCTTCGGATCGGTCTCCACACTTACAAACGGGCCGAAACGCATTCGTCATGCAATATCGCTTGAAAACGCGGGCAATCAGAAACATTTCAATTGCGGTGCCGGACCGTTGCATAGCTCGTGACGTTCGGGAGCGACAACCTCACCAAATTCGAGAGCTAGTACTTGACTTAATTTGTCCGCTCGGGGAATCGTCTGGAAAGATTCAAGCATGCCAAATAAAATAATAACAGCAAAGCCGTGCCATATACCAACATAACTATCAGTAAAACTATGTTTGTCGAATCAGATTGCCAGACAAACGTTGCAACAGCAAACGCAGCCAGAAAAATTGATATCCCTGTACTATAAAAAAGCCACGACAATCCGGATCGCCATTTCAAGTGAGAAATGTCGTAAGACTTGGTCTCTCCAACGGTCAAATACAAGAAAAATAACATAGATGCCACGAGTGAAATCTGCGAAAGGGGGAAGATGATTTTAAGTTTTATCTGAATCAACCCCAAACCACCAAAAACAACGACGGTAAACATGCATATATTCACAAGAAAAATGGCGAGATATCCTCTCATAATGTACTTGGCCAATTGGGATTTTCGGCAGTACATCGTCGCCAGCTGACTGCTTTTGAACAAGGAAAGGTGCAATGAGTTAAAATACAGATTGCCCTCACCATCAGAATAAACGGACATCGGAAATCTGCCTCATGGACGAAAGCACATATGTTCGCCCTCAGGTTGCGTATACTTTACTAAACCAACGGATGTTCCGATCAAACCAGCCCCTCACCCTTCGGCAAGCTCAGGATGAGGGAAGTAGCCAAGCCTCATGCTTGGCTTGTCGAAACATTAGGAAAACACGGTTTCGTCTGAACGCCCGATGCTCTAGCACAACAGGTAGCTTAGTGGAAGTTTGGGGTCGGAGCAAAAACCTCTTCTAAAAACCTCATAGCAGTTTTCTCTGCCTTCCGTCCTTGTCCGGATGAGGGCAGCGGCACAGCATGGCGCCGTGTGGCTTTCGCGATCTCCCTCAAGAGATCCTCGCCGCCTCCGCTGGCTAAAAGCTACGGCAGTCCGGCCGTGCCCCCTCACGGCTTGATGGTGCCGGCCTCGAGATGAATCGTCGCCGTCGCGCTGATGTCCGTCGACGACCCGCCCAGAGCGATCTTGTAATCGCCCGCCGCAACCCGCCATACGTCCGCGGTCGTGTCGAAGGTGGCGAGCAGCCGCGGATCGATGGTGATCGTGGCGTGACGCGTCTCGCCAGGCTTGAGGTCGACCTTGCTCCAGCCCACCAGTCTGGCGACGCCGCCCGGCGGCGTGGCGTAGACCTCCGCGGTACCCATGCCCGCGCGCCTGCCCGTGTTTCGAATGTCAAAGCTCGCCGTCGGCGACGCTCCGGCCGTCGCGGTCAGACCGCCATAGCGGACGGGCGTGTAGGCCAGGCCGTAGCCGAACGGGAACAGCGGCGTCAGATTCTTCGCCTCGAACCATTTGTAGCCGACGTTGGCGCCCTCGATGTTGTAATCGACGTCGAACAGGTTCGGATTGTCCTGCCAGCCTGCGGCCGGCTCGGCAATGTCGACGCCGGGAATGGCCGGGCGCGGCAGTTGCTCGACGCTTTGCGGAAACGTGATCGGCAGACGGCCCGAGGGGTTCACCTTGCCGAACAGAATGCGCGCCAGGGCTTTCGCGCCGCTCTGCCCGGGGTACCAGGCTTCCAAAACGGCGCCGACCTGCGACAGCCACGGCATCACCACCGGGTCGCCGGTTTCCAGCACAACGACGGTGTGGGGATTGGCGGCGGCAACCGCCGCGATCAGCGCGTCCTGGTCACCTGGAAGGGAAAGATCGGGAGCGTCGCTCCCTTCCCGCAGCCATTGCTGGACGAAGACGACGGCGATGTCGGAGGACCGCGCCAGCGCGGCGGCCTGCGCGGCGTCGGAACCGTCGTCAAAGCGAACGCGCGCCTGGGGCGCTTCGGCGCGAATGGCCGAGAGCGGCGACGGCGGGTCGTAGACCATTTTGTCAAACGGCATGATGAGGCCATGGTCCGGCAGGACGCGCACCGCGCCGCCGACCAGGAATTCCTGCGACGGCTTATTGCCGACCGGGATGACCTGCGACGAGCCGCCGCCCGACAGCACGCCGACGTCCGCGTGCCCGCCGATCACCGCGATGCTGCGCGCCTTCGCGCCGAGCGGCAGAAGGCCGGCATCGTTTTTCAGCAATACGATGCCCTGCTCCGCGTCTTGCTGCACGACCGCCGCGTCGGCCTTGGCGTCGATCGGCTTGGGTGTGACCGGATCGTCGAACAGCCCGTTGGCGAACATGCTGCGCAGGATGCGATGCACCATGTCGTGCAGGCGCGCTGCAGGAACCTTGCCGTCTGCCACAGCCTGCTTCAGCGCGTCCCCGAAGTAATCGTTCTTGTCGAAGATGTAGGCCGATTCCTGATCGAGGCCGTTGTTCGCCGCCTCCACTGTCGAATGCACGCCGCCCCAGTCGGACATCACATAGCCGGGATAGCCCCAATCGCCTTTCAGCACCTTGTTGAGCAGGAAATCGTTTTCGCAGGAATAGACGCCGTTGACGTGGTTATAGGCGCACATGATCGAGCCGGGCTTGCCGCGCTCGATGGCGATCTCGAAGGCCAACAGGTCGCTTTCGCGCATGGCGGCTTCGTTGAGGTCGGCGCTCAACCAGTTGCGGCCGGTCTCCTGGTCGTTCACGGCATAATGCTTCGCGGTCGAGATGATGTGCTGATCCTGCGCGCCGCGGATCGTTGCGCCAACAATCATGCCGGCGAGCAGCGGGTCTTCGCCCGCGTATTCGAAATTGCGGCCGTTGCGCGGATCACGCGCCAGATCGACGCCGCCGTTCAGCAGGACGTTGAACCCTTTGTCGCGCACCTCGGTGCCCAGCATCGCGCCGGTCCGATAAGCCAGATCCGGGTTCCAGGTGGAGGCCGTGAGAATGCTGGCCGGCAGCGCCGTCGCCTGATCGCCCGGCCGCATGTGGCGGCCGTTCGCAACGCCGAGGCTTGCGTCCGTCTCGATCTGCGCCGGAATTCCCAATCTTGGAATGCCGGGAATATATCCCGCCGAATGCGGCAGCGCCTTGAGAATAGCCTCCGGCGGCGGCGGGAACTTCGGATTGATCGTGATGTCCATGCCGAAATAGCCGCGCACCAGCGTCAGTTCTTCAGCCTCTGTCATCTGCGCCTGCAGAAGGTCGGCGCGCCGGTCCGGCGACAGCGCCGTATTCATCCATGGGGCATTGGGAGCCTGCCCCCGGGCGCCGGCCGCGCAGACAACGGCCACAACGGCAGCGGCACAAAGGTTCCTGTACGACATCGACTCTCCTCCCAGCGATTGCTCTTTTCGGATCGGCAGCAACAGCCCCGCCTCCCCGTTTCGGCGCATATTGCCGTTATCGTGACATGACAGCGTTGTCTTTCACAAGGGAAACGACAAGACCTGCTCGTCCTCATGCGAAATTTTCCGATGCGGCAGGAGCCCTTGATTGCCGAGATGCTTTGCGCGCGCGCATAGTGACCCTTGCCGGTGCCCGTGGAGAACAATGCACCGCCAAGGGGGACTTCATGAAAATACGCTTTCGCCGTGCCCGCTGGGTTTGCGCCGCGACCATCGCCACCACGGCCATTCTGATGTTCGATGCCGCGAACGCCGCCGATTCCGATCTCTGCGTCTTCATCAAGAAAGTCGTGGCGACGCGGAAGACCGAGTTTTCGAAGCTCAAAGGCGACGAGGACACAAGCCTGGGCGGCGATCATACGATGTACAACGGCACGCTCACGTCGACGCCAGACACGGAATGCAAGCTGTATGTGCGGCGCAAGGTCGGCGCCGACGACAAGCACCCGGCGCCCCCACTGTATTCGTGCACCCTCGCCCACGACATCACCTACGACGACGCGGAAACCCGTTACGCGGGGGTGTCGGCGGAGATCAAAACCTGCCTGCCGACCTGGAAATTTTCGGAGACGAAAGACGGCGGACGGGAGAAACACGACGAAGCCTGGGAGTTCACCGCCACCAAGCCCGGCATCATCGTCAAGACATCGTTCTTCGATTACGGCGCGATCGCCGCGGCCTTCAGCGGCACCGCCTCCACAACGCCGGGCGTTTCGCTTTCCCTTGAATTCGAGGACACCGCGCCGGGACCGAAGAACGCGCATCTGCCAGTGGTCGGAAAAGGCGCCCACTGAGCGGCGTCAAAAGGTGTGAAAATCATGGCCGTTTACCGTGACGTGATTTTTCCGCACCTTTGCGACCGGGTGATGCGCAACAAGCTCTTCAGACCCTATCGCGAACGCGTCATCGGCCGGGCGGAGGGACGGGTGCTCGAAATCGGCGCGGGGTCCGGCATCAATCTGCCATTCTATCAGGCGGGCGTGACGGACGTCGTGGCGCTGGAACCCGAACGACACCTGATGGCGATGGCCGAGCGCAAGGCAAATGCGGCACATCGTCCGGTCACCTTCCTGCAGGCGTCGGCCGAAGCCATTCCGCTGGACGACCGCAGCGTCGATACCGTCGTCACGACCTGGACGCTGTGCTCGATTCCGGACGCCGATCGCGCTCTCCGCGAAATGCGCCGTGTCCTGAAGCCAACCGGACGGCTGCTGTTCGTCGAGCACGGTCTGGCGCCGGAGGCGGGCGTGCGCAAATGGCAGAACCGCCTGACGCCGATGTGGAAGAAAATCGGCGGCGGCTGTCATCTCAACCGCTCCATCACCGCGCTGATCGAAGGCGGCGGCTTCAAGCTCAACCAGCTCGACACGGGTTACGTCCCCGGTCCAAGGTTCGCGGGGTTTCTCTACGAAGGTACCGCGCAGCCGCGTCAGGGATTCACGGCGTAACAGAAAAACTCATGTACCGGCTTGCGGTCCGCATAGATGGCGAAGGTGCGCGCCGGGAATTTGATGTGCGATTTTTCGCTGAGCACCTTGATGGGCCCGTACATCGGATAAGTCTTGCCGATAACCGGTGAGATGCCCGCATAGGCGCCGATCAAATACGGCTCCATCGTAAAAGACAAACCGTCGGCGCTGTGCATCCGGCGGCACTCGGTCGTGAACCAACCGGCAAAATTGCTGCCGTCGGCGGCCACGTCGCGGCAGGTTGCGAAAGTTAGATCCTTGCTGGCGTCGCGGATGTGGATCAACGGACGGACGACGCTTCCGTCAATGGATAATGCAACGTATTGGCCGACGTCCTGCTTGTAGACGCCGTTGTCGTCGTCCGAGGTCAGCGGACACATGTACTTCTCGGCGGCGAGGCTTGTCGTGGCCGGAACCACCAACAGACAAGCGAGCAGAATGGCGCGAATATCCATGACGTGTCACCTCGCATGCTTCACTTGCGCAGGAATGCCGGCGTGACGCAGGCTTTCTTGCATTCGTCCCGCGTCTGGAACGGCACGACGCCCTGGCAGCCGCCCCAGAAGAACGATTTGCAGCTTTGGCTCCGCTGGTCGAAATAGTAGGACTCAAACCGGCCCTTGCAGGGACCCCGTTCCGGCTTCTTACGGCAAACGGCGCGGGGTTCTCCCAGCGCGTGGGAAAAAACGTCTTCGTCCGCATCCTCATATTGGTCCGCGCCGAGCGCCCGGGGCACACCCTGGGGCATAGGCACAAGAATGTCGTCCTTGAAAGCGTAATTGCCAATGTAGCGGATCGACTGGATGAACACGGACTGTTTGCCGAAGAAGGCGTCCGCATCCGGATAGATCGCCGGCAGGTCGTTTTCCTCCGGCACCAGCATGGCCGAGGTGCTGGCCTTGACCGGCAGGTTCAGGCAGTTCCCGGCCGCGTAACCATTCGAATTGGCGGCCTGATCGAACTGATCCGTGAAGATCGCCGAACCCGGTATGCACAGCGTCGTGGGCGAAACGATGAACAATTCGATCTGGCCCTTGCCGCCGAAGGTGTTGGAGGTCTTGAGCGGATAATAGAGCGAGGTGGTCTTGAATCTGTAGACGACGGGATCGATGAAGCGCTTGGCCTGCGGCACCTCCACATAATCCAGAACGAAGAACTCGATCCCTCGCTTCACATAGTCGGCCACGACGGCCTCTTCGTCCGGGTAGCTGCTGGCGTACGGCAGATGCTTGTGACGAAAATAGTCGTTCACCCAGAAGCGAAACACGGCAGGATCGTGCACCTGGATGACCGTGAGGTCGTGTGCGCCGAGTTTCGTGCTGAGGCGGACCTCAACGCCTGTCCTGCCGGTGGTCTCCCTGCCTCCCTTCGAATGAAAGGCATAGACGTATTGCAGCTTGTATTTGGCGACAATTGCGGCAAGCCGCTCGAAGACGCCGGGCGACGCCAGGCTCACCTGCGGTTCGGACGGGAACGGGATGAAGCGGATAAGCGGCGTCGGCCGATCGGCCCTGAGTTCCGTGCCCAGGATCAGCACCTCTTCCCGGCCGTTGTGCAGAATGATGGCCTTCTGCGCGTCCTCGCTGACATTGACGCCGGTCGTGGAGACGTAGACACGCCCCATGTCGGCAACCGCTTCCGGAATCAGCATAAGGCAAGCCAGAAGACCGCCAAAACAGATCGTTCGGATCGACATTTCCGCTCCTCCCAGGCCCAATGAGAATAACGGCTGACCAGGAGCCATTATCGGTCATCGGCTGTCGCGAAGACACGGAGGCGGAGCGGATCCGTCTGTGACAGAATGCCCTTGTGAAAGTAGAAGCGCTCTAGCTTCTATACGAGCCGTTGATGTCGATGTAGCCGTGGGTCAGGTCGCAGGTCCATACGCGGGCCTTGCCGTTGCCAAGCGCGAGATCGACGGCGATTTCCACTTCCAGGCCGGACACCGCTTTGGTGGCGGCAGCTTCGTCATATTTCGCAGCGCGCTCGCCCTTTTCGGCCACGAGCTGGTTGCCGAAGCGGATCGCCAGTTTGTCGCGGTCGGCCTTCTCGCCGGCCTTGCCGACCGCCATCACCACGCGTCCCCAATTGGCGTCCTGGCCTGCGATGGCGGTTTTCACCAGCGGCGAATTGGCGATGGACAGCGCGATGCGTTTGGCGGCGGCATCGTTCTCGGCCCCTGTAACGTCGACGCGGATCAGCTTCCGCGCACCCTCGCCGTCGCGCACGACCTGCAGCGCCAGATCGAGCAGCACGGCGTCGAGCTTGGCGCGGAAATCGTTCAGCCGCTTGTCGTTCGCCTTGGCGATGGCGACATGCGAGGCGCCCTTGCCCGTCGCAAACAGCAGCAGCGTGTCACTGGTGGAGGTGTCGCTATCGACCGTGATCGAATTGAACGACGGCTTGACGCCGGCGCTCAGCAACTCCTGAAGCACGGCAGCGGGCAGGTTCGCGTCGGTGACAACGAAAGACAGCATGGTCGCCATGTCGGGCGCGATCATGCCCGAGCCCTTGGCGATGCCGTTGATCGTCACCTTTTTGCCGTCGATCATGGCCGTGGCCGTAGCCATCTTCGGGAACGTGTCGGTCGTCATGATGGCTTCGGCGGCGGCGCGCCAGCCCGACGAAGACATGTCCTGCGCCAGCGAGCCCAGCAGCCTGGTGATCTTCTCCGCCGGAAGCGGTTCGCCGATGACGCCGGTGGAGGCGAGGAACACTTCGTTCGCGCGGCAACCGACACTGGCTGCGGCAGACTGCGCGACCGACCGGGTGCCCTCCTGGCCCGCCTTGCCGGTGAAGGCGTTGGCGTTGCCGCTGTTGACCACCAGGGCGCGGGCCGCGCCGCCCTTCAGATTCGCCTGGCACCAGTTGACGGGCGCGGACGCGGTCTTGGACCTGGTGAAGACGCCCGCGACCTGGGTGCCCGGGGCAAACACGGCCAGCAGCACGTCGGTGCGGTTCCGGTAACGGATACCCGCCGCACCGGTGGCCAGCCGCACGCCGGCCAGGGGCGGAAGGTTGACGAAATTCTTGGGAGCCAAAGGGGAAACAGGGTGCGCCGCGCCGCTCGCGGCGGCTTCGGGAACGGAGGGCGCCTTTGGGGGCGCCTTCTTTCGGACCTGCGTCATAATTGTCAGTTCCAGAACCGGCCGCGGGGTTTGGCCGGAATCGTCTGATTTGACAAGGGGGTGTGCCGTTCTTATCTCTCCGGCGCGGCGAAATCCGGAATTTCGTCCGGGCGGCGCGGTTTCAGGTCCAGCAGAGGTTTGCATGCAGGGTTTCGGCGCAATTGCGCAGCGATTCTTCGGTTCTTCCAACGAACGGAAACTAAAGGGATTTTGGTCGAAAGTCGCCGAAATCAACGCGCTGGAAGACGGCTTTATCGCCAAATCCGACAGTGAGCTGCGGGACATGACGGCCGCCTTCAAGGCGCGGCTGGCCGCCGGGGAGACCCTGGAAGACATCCTGCCCGAATCCTTCGCCGTGGTGCGCGAGGCCGCCAAGCGGACCCTCGGCCAGCGCCATTTCGACGTCCAGATGGTCGGCGGCATGGTCCTGCATTACGGCAACATTGCCGAGATGAAGACCGGTGAAGGCAAGACCCTGGTCGCCACCCTGGCGGTCTACCTGAACGCGCTGGCCGGCGAAGGCGTCCACGTCGTGACGGTCAACGACTACCTGGCCAAGCGCGACGCCGAATGGATGGGCCAGATCTACAAATTCCTCGGCCTGACAGTGGGCTGCATCGTTCACGGGCTGACGGACGAGGAGCGCCGCGAGGCCTATGCCTGCGACGTGACCTACGGCACCAATAACGAATTCGGATTCGACTATCTGCGCGACAACATGAAGTACTCGATCGCGACGATGACGCAGCGCAAGCATTCCTACGCCATCGTCGACGAAGTGGACTCGATCCTGGTCGACGAGGCGCGCACGCCGCTGATCATTTCGGGCCCGACCGAGGACCTGACGGAAATGTACCGCAAGGTCGACGCGCTGATTCCCCGGTTGACCAAAGACGACTACGAACTGGACGAGAAACAGCGCCAAGTGACGCTGACCGAAGCCGGCAACGAGCACATGGTGGAACACCTGCGCGAAGCCGGACTGCTGGAAACCGGGGACCTCTACGACATCGAGAACATCTCCGTCGTCCACCACGTCAACCAAGCGCTGAAGGCGCACACGCTGTTCCTCAAGGACCGCGACTACATCGTCAAGAACGACGACGTCATCATCGTCGATGAATTCACCGGCCGCATGATGCAGGGCCGGCGCTTCTCCGAGGGCCTGCACCAGGCGCTGGAGGCAAAAGAAGGCGTCACGGTGCAGCCGGAGAACGTCACCCTCGCCTCCATCACCTTCCAGAACTATTTCCGCCTCTACGACAAGCTGGCGGGCATGACCGGCACGGCGATGACCGAAGCCGCGGAATTCATGGACATCTACGAACTCGATGTCCTTGAGGTGCCGACCAACCTTCCCGTCAAGCGCATCGATGCCGACGACGAGGTCTACCGCACGGTTGAGGAGAAAAACGAAGCGATCATCAAGCTGATCGAGGATTGTCAGGAACGCGGCCAGCCGGTGCTCGTCGGCACGGTGTCGATCGAGAAATCCGAAGATCTCTCCGAGTTGCTCAAAAAGCGCAAGATCAAGCACAACGTGTTGAACGCCCGCTACCACGAGCAGGAAGCCGCCATCGTGGCGCAGGCCGGCGTCTCCGGCACCGTGACCATCGCCACCAACATGGCGGGCCGCGGCACCGACATCCAGCTCGGCGGCAACGCCGACATGCGGATCAAGAACGAACTCGGCGGCGTCATCGACCAGGACGAACTCGCCAAACGCGCGGCAGAAATTCGCGCCGAAGTCGCCGCCGACAAGCAGAAGGTGATTGCCGCGGGCGGGATGTACATCGTGGGCACCGAGCGCCACGAAAGCCGGCGCATCGACAACCAGCTGCGCGGCCGTTCGGGCCGCCAGGGCGACCCTGGCGCCTCGAAGTTCTTCCTCAGCCTGCAGGACGACCTGATGCGCATCTTCGGGTCGGAGCGCATGGATTCGATTCTAACGCGGCTCGGCCTGGAAAAAGGCGAAGCGATCACCCACCCCTGGGTCAACAAGGCGCTGGAAAAAGCCCAGTCGAAGGTCGAAGCCCGCAACTTCGAAATCCGCAAAAACATCCTGAAATACGACAACGTCCTCAACGACCAGCGCAAGGTGATCTTCGAACAGCGCAAGGAGATCATGTCGGCCGACGACGTCAGCGACCAGATCGCCGAGTTTCGCCTGGAAGTCGTCGACGAGCTTGTGGAGCGTCACATTCCCCCCAAGGCCTATGCCGAGCAATGGGACGCGGCCGGCCTGCATGACGAGATCGATAAAATCTTCGGCATCGATCTTCCGATCGTCGACTGGACGCACGAAGAAGGTATCGCCGACGAGGAAGTCCGCGAGCGCGTCAACAAGGTGGTGGAGACACGCGCTGCCGAGCGCGCGGCGAATTTCGGCCCCGAGATCATGCGCTATGCCGAAAAGGCAATCCTGCTGCAGACGCTCGATCACAATTGGCGCGAGCACATCGTCAATCTCGACCATCTGCGCCAGTATGTCGGCCTGCGCGGCTACGGCCAGCGCGACCCGCTGAACGAGTACAAGAGCGAAGCCTTCGAACTGTTCGAGGCGCTGCTCAGCAAGATGCGCATCGACGTCATCGCCCAACTGATGCACATCACGATCAACGTCGAGCAGCCACCGCCGGAGATGCCGAAAGACATGCCGGTGCAGATGCGCGAGACCAAGATCGATCCGCTGACCGGCGAGGACCAGATGCAACCCGGCGACGCCGCGCGCAACGGGCAGCCGCGCCTCAACCGGCCGCGCGACCTTCCCGTCGATCCGAACAATCCGGCGACATGGGGCAAGGTGCAGCGCAACGCTCCCTGCCCCTGCGGTTCCGGACGTAAATTCAAGCACTGCCATGGCGCCCTGATTTAGCGACGTCCCGGGTCCCCGCGCATATTCTGCGCCATGCCGCAGGCGTTACGCCGACGTCAATGTGTCCTACGCCGCGCGCAGGCCGTGTCGCAGCCCATGCCGTTGCGGAAAACATGGCGAAGATTAATCTCGCGCCATAGCGCAACGCGCGCCGCCCGCAAACTCAAGCGCGAGCAAAGGCCGGGCGTCAAAACAACGCGCAATCGAGGGACGCCGTGGATCATCCAAACGAAAATCCTTTCATGCTGGCCGAGAACGGCCGGATGCGCGCGATGGCGCTCTTCCGTGTGCTCTGTTTTGCGGTGTTACTGGCCGCGCCGTTTCTCGCAGCCGTGCTTGTTCTGCGGCACACTTTGGCAACGCTCCATTCCTTCGAAAACCTGGCGCTGGCCGGCGAGATGATCGCGGCGCTATGCGCCCTGTTCGCCACCGTCGTCATGGCGCGGGCAACGGGAAAAAAATTCGGCATGTTCGGCTTCGGCGCCGGGGGATGGCCGCGGAACTTCCTGCTCGGAATCGTCGTCGGCATCGCGTTGCTTGCCGCACAACTGCTGGCGATGAGCGCTTTAGGCGTCTTTTCGTTCGGGACCGTCACCGCGAGCGGTACTTCGCTGCTTTACTATGGCCTGTTCTATGCCTTGTTGTTCCTCACGGTCGGGGTCGCCGAAGAAACGATGTGGCGGGGCTACGCGTTGGTGGAAGCGTCTCGTGCGATTTCCTTCTGGCCAGCAGCCCTGGTGTTGTCCGCAATCTTCGGCGCACTCCACCTTCTGAATGGGGGCGAAAATCATGCCGGCGCTCTGGTCGCGTTCTTGTTCGGAATCGTTCTTGCCTTCTCCTTCCAGCAGACAGGCTCCCTGTGGCTCGCTCTGGGACTGCATTCGGGCTGGGACTACGCCGAAAGCTTTCTCTTTGGGGTCCCCGACAGCGGCGTCGTGCTCACCGGCCGCCTGCTTCACCCGGTCGTGCACGGCCCGGCGTGGCTCACCGGCGGCGGCGTAGGACCGGAAGGCAGCGTTCTGGTTGCCGCTCCGCTGCTGGCCATCATGCTGCTCAGCCGGCTGCTCCGCAGACGGTCGAACGGCGCTGCGGCCTCATCGCCTCCGTCAGAAGTTTACGGTGTCAAAATCTTGCGTTAATCTCTTGGTGTGGCGCACGCCATGGTCGTCGAGGCCATGTCCGCGTCTTGGGGAACCACAGGAGAAATCAAAAATGCGCATTTCGAGTTCGCTGCGCCTCGGCGCAGCGGTCGCGTTGGCCGCGGCCATTGCCGCACCGACTTGTGCCGAAACCATTCACGGCAAGACGCAGAGAAAGGAAGCACAGATTCCGATCTGCACGCACCGGATCGGTACCGCCGCAATCTACGAACCGGAAAACAAATGGTGGGTCGACCTGAAACTCGAATCGCCGGAAGCCTTGATCAAGGTCTTCGTCATGCGGTCCGGCTGCTTCACGCTGGTGGATCGCGGCAAGGGCTTTTCCGCCGTCCAACAGGAGCGTGAACTGGCCGGACAGGGCGAACTCCGCCAGGGCTCGAATATGGGCAAGGGCCAGATCAAGGCGGCGGACTATGTGATCGTGCCGGACGTCGTATCCAGGAATGCCGATTCCGGCGGCAGCAACATCGGCGGCATCCTGGGCGGGTTCATCGGCGGGGGCGTGGGCGCAATCGTCAGCAATATCAGCATCAACAGCAGCACGGCAGACGTCGTCCTGACGGTGACCGATGTGCGGTCCTCCGAGCAGGTGGCGATGGAAGAAGGCCATGGTTCGAAGAGCGACCTGGGCTTCGGCGTCGGTGGC
>VFSW01011011.1_pt1 | contig 12753 bp, 9 predicted proteins | sample 5358111 | NCBI WGS metagenome assembly VFSW01 (sample SAMN11554181, study PRJNA540505) | mine drainage metagenome | isolation source: sediment from site ElyBrook_90M | place: USA: Ely Copper Mine, Vershire, VT | collected 2017 | reverse complement strand
ATATTAAAAAGAATATTAAAAACATACAGACCAGATTTAGCTCCAGCCAGATTCGAACTGGCGTTTACGCCTCCAGAGGGCGCCGTCCTTTTATGGTTGCCTTCTGGCAATGACCACTAGACGATGGAGCTAAATACGGTATATATTGTCCAGAACGTTTTATAAATGATTATGCAGATGTGTTAGTCATGGAAGCAAGGTACAATCTGAGCCATACCCTTGAAATCCGGGACCTTCTGCTTGCAGATGCGGTACTGACAATCGCGTTCACGATAACGCTTTCCGGTGGCATATTCGGGATAGCGGGAGGGGCGTCCAAGTCGGTCGCGCTCATGGAGGAACTGCTTCCCATAGCGTTCATAGGCGTATCGCTGAGCTTCGTGCTCCACGAGATGATGCACAAGTTCGTGGCCCAGCGCTTCGGCGCAATCCCCGCATTCAGGACCTCGCCGAACGGCCGTGCCATAACCCTGGTGACCAGCCGCTTCGGCTTCCTGCTAGGCATACCAGGCGCCACTGTCATCTACACGAATTCATTCACGAAGAGGGAGAACGGAATAGTCTCCCTCGCCGGTCCGCTTACCAACTTCGCCGTGTTCGCAGTCTTCGCCGCGGCGCTGCTGGTCCTCAATCCGCCATCACAGTCGTACATGGGCTTCGCCCTAGACTTCGTGATGTTCATAAGCATACTGCTGGCGTTCTTCAACATGCTCCCGATATTCCCGTTAGACGGAAGCAAGGTGCTCGCGTGGAACCCGAAGGTCTACGCGGCGGTGATGGGAACGATATTCGTGCTCATACTGCTGACGAGGCTGATACCGGTTGGCGACATCATCTTCATGGTAATAATAGCGGCGATGCTCTCCCTGTTCTACAGGCGCATGTTTTAGTCGTCATCATCATGAAGGTATTTAAGCGTTTATTGCTAATTAAAACCGTGTGGGCATGACGCAGGACAAACCCTCAGCCGAAGGCAAGGCGCGCACCGCTGAAACCAAGACCACTATAGATTCGCTTCTCGATCTGATAAAGAGGAAAGGCAGGATAGACCTGAACAGGGCATCAGCGGAGCTAAACACGGGGCCGAACGTGATAGAGGGCTGGGCGAAGGTCCTCGAGGAGGGCAAGCTCATAAACATATCCTATGAAGTCGGGCGCATGTTCATGGAGTTGCCTGCAGGCATGACTGCGTCGGAGCAGATGACCAGGCAGAAGGCCGACGTGGACATGAGCAACGCTAAGAACCTGCTGACGACCCAGATGATAAAGCTCAACAACCTCTCGGAGGCGCTCGGCGCCCTCAAGACGCAGTTCAACGTCGTCGACGAGACGTACAGGAAGACCATGCCGGAGGTGCACAAGCGCATGTCCGAGATAAATTCGCTGTACGACAACGTGGACAAGCACTCAAGGGAGCTCGAGTCCTCATACAAGAGCATAGCATCAGACTACGAGAAGTCAGTGAAGGAAATCGACAGCATGGACAAGAAGATACAGTCATTCCTAGACAGGAGCGTAGAGGCGGGCAACGAGCTCGGCCTTCCAGAGACTGGGGAGTTCAAGGCGAGGCTGGACAGCCTCGAGAAGCAGATAGACGACATGAGGAAGAACAAGGACAACGTTGTGCAATCCATAAGGAAGAGCGTCGAGTCGCAGCTCCACGAGCTCGAGAACTCCATAAGCCAGGACAGCAGGGCGCTGACCGAGAAACTGCTCGACGAGCGCAAGTCCCTGGACGAGATCGAGAGGAGCGCGAGGGACCAGATGCACGTCACGAAGGGATTTACCGACATGTACAAGAGGTTCAGGGGCGAGCTCGAGAAGGACAGGGGCGGAATAATAAAGAAGCGCGACGCGTTCATGGATTCGTACGACAAGTTCAGGAAGGAGGCCGATAACGCCAACAGGCTGGTGCGCGACAAGCTCAAGGTGATAGACGCGACGATGAAGTCCGTGAAGGAGGGATACGGGGTGGTAGGCGCGTTCGACGACCAGATGCACAGCATAAGCATGGGCGTGTCGACCTCGGCCGAGGCGATAAAGGGTCTGACTGAGCTTACCGAGAAGCTGATCAACGACGTCAACACGGTGCTCGCGTCCAAGGGCGTAGAAGCCGAAGACGAGCTCGAGCTCGCTACAGAGATACGCGATAAGGCAAACGAATCAGACAAGGCGATATCCGGCGTGGAGGCTACGATAGCGGCCGCGACCGAAGGGCTTCAGAAGGCGGGAACGATGATGGACGACCAGGACGCCATGCAGAAGAAGGACGTGGCTGCCGGTGCCGCGTTCTCTTCAACCCCCGACCAGCAGCAGCCGAAGGGTGCAAAGAAGCCGCGTCGCCCCTCCAGAAAATGGGGCAAGGGGAAGAAATGAGAGTGGATAATCTAACGGGGCGTTTGTGGCATGTCTGACGAGAGAAAAGGCACAGAAAAAACCGGCGGCTACAGCAACAGCGGCATCGCCGCCTATACCGCAGGCAGCGTGCTCTCAAGCTACGTGCTTGACGTGCACGGGCTGGCGGTTGACGTCAAGATAATCAATACCGAGGAATTCGTGCCCAGGTACACGACGAAGACCACGGGAATCAGCGATGCGACGAAGCTGCTGATAATGTCGCTGAGGACCGACCTCCTCACCATGGTGCCGATAGACCCATCAAGAGTCGACGACGCCGAGTACGAGAAGGAGCTGAACATCAAATACATCGAGGCGAGCAGCATACTGATAGACAAGCACCTCCCGGGCATGGACCAGGAGACGAAGAGGCTGCTCACCGCATACATAATAAACATCATGCTCGGCTACGGCGAGCTCGAGGTGCCTCTCGCGGACGACAACCTCGAAGAGATCGCGATAAACGGCGCGAAAGACTTCATATGGGTGTTCCACAAGACGGCAGGCTGGTGCAAGACCGACATAAAGCCGCAGAGCGACACCGAGATATACGACCAGAGCGAGAGGATGGGCAGGAGGGTAGGAAGGGAGATCAACAACCTGCAGCCCCTCATGGACGCGGAGCTCGCGGACGGCTCCAGGGTCAACGCGACGCTGTATCCGATATCGCACGTGGGCAACACCATCACGATCAGGAAGTTCGCCAAGAACCCGTGGACGATGCCGGCGATGATAAAGAACAAGACGATAGACGTCGGGGTCGCGGCGAGCATATGGCTGGCGATAGAGAACGAGATAAGCCTGCTGATCGCTGGAGGCACAGCAAGCGGGAAGACAAGCTTCCTCAACGCCTCTAGCATATTCTATCCGCCAACGAGGAGGATAATAAGCGTGGAGGAGACGAGGGAGCTCTCGCTGCCTAATTTCCTCCAGTGGATCGCGATGGTGACGAGGCAGCCGAACCCGGAGGGCAAGGGGGAGGTGACGCTGCACGACCTCATGGTCAACGCGCTCAGGCAGAGGCCCGACATCATGCTTGTCGGGGAGATAAGGGTGAAGGAGGACGCTGAGACGCTTTTCGAGGCCATACACACGGGTCACGCGGTGTACGGCACGCTACACGCGGACAACGCGCAGGACGCGGTAATCAGGATGACGAATCCCCCTATAGGCGTGCCGAAGATAACGCTGAACTCCCTGGGCGGCATAATAGTCAACTTCAGGCACAGGGCGCGCGGCATAAGGAGGATACTCGAGTATGCGGAGATACTGCAGAACGGGGACTCCAACGTGCTGTATAGGTGGAACATGAACACCGACGAGCAGGTGCAGATAAGCGCCATGACTAGGATGGCCGAAGTGCTCAACATGTATTCAGGACTGTCAACGTCAGACATACAGAGGGAGATAGAGGACAAGACCAAGGTCCTAAACTGGATGGTCGCCAACGACGTCATATCCGTCGACGACGCGGGCTTCGTCGTCGCTAACTACTACAGGAACAAGGACAAGGTGCTCGATATAGTCAACAGCAACGTCAAGTTCTCCAACGATCTGTTCAAGTGATGGAATGTCCCAAGAGGCCAGCGCGGACTACGACGAGCTGACGAAGGTCGTCAGCGACATAGACTCGGCCAGCGCAGCCACAGAACGCCAGATGATAAAGATAGACATGTCGAGCCTGTTTGCTGCGAACCAGCCGCAGAAGGTCAGGTACGCGGATCTTCTCGGCATAATAGAGGGCGTCGAGTCCAGGAGGGCGATATTCGGCGGCCAGAGGGTGCAGCAGGCCGCGCCTGCGGAAGAGTCGCGCGGCGCAAAGACGCCTTTCGAGCAGCAGGTGGAGCAGGCGATTGGACCTGAGGCGGCTGCGCCGGCGGAGCTGCAGGTCCCCGCGACTCCAGCAGCGCTGAAGGGCATTAGGATAAAGAGGGTGAACTTCAAGGAGCTCGTGCTGCCGAACCTGTCGATACCGGACCAGGTGTCGGAGCTCGAGAGAATAATAGAGGGCGCCAGGGAGGGGGTCTTCGACCAGGGGCATCTCGACGTCGTGAAGCAGGAGGTCTACGGACTGTACTATTTCATAGAGCTGCAGAGGAGGCAGATTACGAAGGAGAAGAAGAAGCTCAACTCGCTTGAGCAGTCGATGTGGACCCTGAGGGACCAGAGACTGGTAGACACGATAGCCGCGATAAAGCAAGGATCCGTTGGTGCCAATGTCTCTTAACATATTCAAAAGGAAGAAGGGGAACCCCAGGATAATCGAGGTAGACGGCAAGAAGATAGAGCTGCAGCCCAAGCCGAAGAAGGGCATTTTCGGCGGACAGCAGAAAGCGCCGCAGCCCGCCACGCCGTCAGAGCTGCTGAACAGGCCGTCGCCATCGCCACCGTCATCGTTATCGTTATCGTCGCCCTCGCCTTCGCCTGCAGTGTCTCCCTACAAGCCCCAGCAGAGTGCACAGGGTGTACAGGGCGTGCAGCGCCCACAGCAGCAGGCAACTCCTGGGGCGCAGCAGCAGGGCACTGCAAGGGCGCGCATGCAGAGGCAGCCCAGAGCCGCATCCCAAACTAAGGTCGAGCGCGGCTTCATGCACAACTACATACAGAGCGTCGCGTTCAAGCACCCTAAACTCGAGGACGCGCTCACGGCGCGCGGAGTCAAGGGGACCGTGCAGGACTTCATAAAGCGCATGATGCTTTCCGCGATCATGATGGGCGTTCTCGTGGGCGCGGTCATAGTGATAGTCCTACAGAAGACCTCGATCGCGCTGCCCATAAGGATTGTCCTAGGGGCGCTGATAGCCTTCGCGGTCTACAGGATGATGTTCGGCATGTTTCTGAGCTATCCCGCCACGAAGGGCAGGAAGTCCGGAAAGAACATAGAACGCGACATACTCTTCGCTGTTCGCGACATAATAATATCGCTTAGGTCGGGAATGCCCCTGTACAACGCGATAACATCGGTAAGCACAGGCTATGGGGACGCCAGCGCAGAGTTCAAGCACATAGTGGAGATGGTGCAGGTGGGAATCCCGCTAGGCGACGCGATAGACAGGGCGATAGCAGACACGAGCAGCCAGTCCTTCAGGAGGGTAATGCTTCAGGCTTCCGTCAGCATAAAGTCAGGGTCTGACGTGATATCCGCGCTGCAGTCAGCGATAGACCAGCTCTCGCAGGAGAGGCTGATAGAGCTGAGGAGGTACGGCCAGAGGCTCAACGCTCTAGCCATGTTCTACATGCTCTTCGGCGTCATACTGCCGAGCATGGGCCTAGCTGTGGCCACAATACTCACTACGTTCATATCGCTGTTCACCATAACGCCGCAATTACTTTACGGCGCGCTTGTCGGGATATTCTTCCTGCAGATAATATTCCTGCAAATAATAAGGTCGTCAAGGCCTGTTTTCACGACGTGATGCTATGGCAGTAAGATTCGAAAGGCTGGTTTCGAGAAGCCTGGTGAGAAGGCTTTCAAGCGAGCTGGATCTCGCAGGTGTGAAGACCGACATAAACAAGGTGCTCGGCATAATGATAGTTGGCGGCTTCCTGGTGCTGATACTCACCGCTTTCGTCATGTTCGCGAAGACCAGGATTAATCCTGCCATAGACGTGCTCGCCGGAATCGGCGTGGCGGCTCTGTTCATCGGGATTATAATAATGCTGCTGGAGTACAAGATAGACGGCAGGAAGACCAGGATGGAGGTGATGCTTCCTGACTTCTTCCAGATCGCCTCGGCTAACCTGAGGAGCGGGATAGCGCTCGACCGCTCGCTGCTTCTCGCTGCAAGGCCAGAGTTCAAGTTCTTCTCCGACGACATAAGGGAGATGAACAGGAGGATATTCGGAGGGGAGACCCTCGAGACTGCGATGAAGGAACTGGGCGAGAAGTACAAGTCGTTCCAGCTGCAGCATTCGCTGAGGATGATAAGCGAGGCCCTCAGGTACGGGGGAGCCATGGCCGACCTTCTCGACCAGATATCGAAGGACCTAAGGAGCCAGCAGACCGCGCAGAAGGAGATATCGGGCCAGCTCTTCATGTACAGTATATTCATAGCGTTCGCAGGAGTGATAGCGGCGCCGCTCCTTTACGGCCTTACGAGCCAGATGATAACGGTCACGGACACGGTCTGGAAAGGCATACTTGCCTCCAATCCAGGCGGACTGCCCACTGCGGGAGTTTCGTTCCTGAAGCCCAGCCCGCCGAAGATAACTCCCTCGGAGTACCAGACATTCTCGCTCATAGCGATATTCATAATAACGGGATTCGCCTCGCTGATAATGTCTACGATAAACTCGGGCTCGGCACTCAAGGGATTGAGGACACTGCCTATCTTCATAGCCGCAGGCATCGGAATGTACATAATAGTGGGGCACGTGATATCGCTCATGTTCTCCAGCATAGCCGGCGGCGTGTGAGCTGCGCGTGTAAGGTAAGTGAGGTAGGCAGCAGGCGGGACTATTCTGCCAGCGTCACGTAGTCCTTATCACACTGCTAAAACTTGCGCTCGGCATTACGCCGCTGGGTGGGTATGCCCTGACTATTATGCCACTCCAGTACTGGGACCCGCCAGCACCATCACCTACAAGTCCAAGATAGGTTCCATCATTTGTAACCGCATACTGGTTAGTGGGATTGGAACCAATCTCAGAACCGTAGGTATTCACACCTGAGGACAGATAGCCTGTGGCTGTCCCGCCATCTACAACGACCCCGATAGTCACCCACTCATTACTCCAAATGCCGGTATCTGGAGGTGCTGCCCAGGAAGTCCAACTTGATGTAGATGCTAGGCCGTACCAGCCGCCGCCGTTTCCATCCCTCATCATCTGCCCGACACCAGAGGAGCTTGCAAGGAAGAATAGATCTTGCAGGTTTGCGGTATATCCATAAAACTCCATAATCATGTTCCCGCTCTGGGCCGGAGCCTGTGTGTAAAGATAATCACCCTTGGCACCGTTTGCATAAAATGCATTGGTGCCGAATGTAGGGTTGCCTGACGGGGCGGAAGCCAATTGCCCGGCCGTGCCTGCTGTGGTCCAACCTGTCAGCGACGCACCGGGCAGATAGCTAAGGAACACGTTAGCACCGTTATCATACTCCGCATAGGTAGGGCTGAGCTGCGGTGCCTCTCCCGCATGGGCTACCGCTATGCTGCTCCTGTAAGCCATGCTGTACTCAACATTCTTCGGCAGGAAACCCATGGTAATTATGGTGTTAGAATCCGCAGGGATCCCGCCTGGCAGCGAGACCCAGAACGTCGCGCTTGTAGACGAAGAGCTACACCCGCTCTCGCACCAGCTGTATAACTCGGTGGCACCATGGTAAAATCTTATGTTGCCCAGATCCGCGCCTTCATACGAGCCATATGCCGTCGGATTAAAAGTAATCACCTGTTGGAACGGTGCAGTCGTCGATGCCAACTGCGCGTTCTGCAGCGTTATGTTGACGTACGATAGCATTGTCGGATAGCCCACATCCGTGCTGAGAGGATAGGTGAAGAAGCCGTATGTGGTGTTTATCGTAGCCATGCCTGTGTAGCTTATGTTTATGTATTCCGGGGAATCCTGGTAGACAGTTATGCTCGAGTTGCTGATTACCATGTCGCTGCTCTGCGCAGAGGCCTGCTTCTCCATCGCGCTTGTGAAATCCAATATCGTGGCGTTTCCCATTCCTGTGTAATACGTGCCTTCGGCAACTCCGTTGTACAAGAGCGACGAGAGCGCGCCCGCCTCGGTAGAATTGAGCGGGTACTGGAGCATGGATCCCGCAGGCACATATACCTCTATTGCGCGGCCCATGCCAGATACTAGGAATTGGCTGAGCGCTCCTTTCAGCGTGGTCGCCAGGCTGTCGGCGCCTACCACTGCCGCCGCCTCGCTGGCCTGCTGGTTGTATGTGTTGTTTATCACCACATACGTTATGACCTCTGCAAGCATCAGCACGAACAGTATTATGGTGAGCAGGGTGAACATCAATCCCTTCTGGCTGTGGCGAAGCATTTTTCTGCGGTTCAGTGCCATAATACCACGCTAGTGTTGTATATTGCGTTTGACGACGCGGCGCTTATGTAAGTCGGCGCTGTCGCCTTGCTGACCTGGTATGCGTTGGTGATCGATGCCGGCAGGTAGCTGTTCGCAAGCATCGATGTGTATGCAGCGCCAACGAATGTGCCGTTGTTGCCGCTTCCCGAGTAGTCATTCGCGTTTCCGTCGAGGGGCCACCACCCTATGAGGTTGCTGAATGTCACTGGTCCGCCCGTTATGCCGTTCCTGTATATGCTTTGCACATCGCTAGTAGGCAGTATCTGGTTGTAGAGCTGCACGTTGGCTATTATTGCGTTTGCGAGTTCGTTGACTCCGGGAGGATTATCCCCTATGCCTATCGAAGTCCTTGTAGGAGTAAGCCCTACGACCCCGCTGAGTGTGCACTGGCTCACTTTCGCCCCGTTCACGTACATAGTGACATTGTTGTAGTTTCTCACAACGACCACGACATTGTACCACCTGTCCGGGTAAACCGTCCCTGAAGGCGATGTGCAGAATTGCCAGTTCTCGGGCCAGTACTCTCCGTACTGTATTATATTCGAGGTGTAGCCTGCCCACAACCCGCCGTAATCAAAGGACTGGTTTCCTCCTATTCCGTTTCCACTAGTTCCGTTGTATATGTCAGTTATCGGGTTCCCTCCGCTGTTTGCGCTGGTCTGCGAATACAGGTAAAACCACTGGCTTATCGTGTACGAGAACGCTATTGCAGGAGAGTTTGGCGCGTAAAAAGACGGGCCGTTGGTGAAGTTACCCGCCTGAAGCCCTATCGAAGGCGCGAACTTGTCGTTTATGTAGATGCCTGCGTTGTACGATGGGTAAAGCTTCTCCATTATAAGGTCGGCATACGGGCCAGCCCCTGGTGTGAGATATAATGTGGCAAGGGCCTGCAATACGCTGTCGCTGCCGCTTACATTGTATGTGCCGAAGCTGACGTTGTTGCCGCTTCCTGACACGGTGCAGGCCGGTACGCCACCAAGGTATATGCCTGTGCACATGGAGCCTATCGTGGTGCCCAGCATGCTTTGCATGAGGCCCGAGGCGTCAATTGCGGCAGAGCCGTACACTATCGGAGAATAGAAGTTTATGTAAAGCAGAAGAGTAGTCGCTATGCTGGCTATTATGAGCGCGAAAACCGCGTCGACCGTGAAAACGAATCCCTTCATCACGTGCATCAGCTCACCGCGAGCGGTGTGTTCGTCCACACCTCTATGTATACCATGACGGGCACCCCGTTCATGAATGCGAGCCTCTTGTAAACGTAAGTGGTAAGCGACTTGCTGCTCTGCGGGTTTACCCCTATTGTCACGTTTATGTTCGATCCCGCGCCCTGACTCTGTATGATTATGTAATAGTTGTACGCGACGCCCAGCAGCTCCTTCGTATCCCCGTAGTTGGTGCTGGCCATCGACATGAATGTATAGAGCTTGCTGGTCGATATACTGCTGCTGCCTGAACTGCCCATGAGACCTATACTGACATTGCCCCATGTACTTGGATTCGACGTATTCACAATGCCCTGCCAGTCGGAAGGCACGCCCGGCGACATTATTGTCTGCGCAACGGATTCCGCCTGCAGCTGCATGATCGTCGCGCCGTTCCCGTACGAGAGGGCCAGCTGGTTGTTGACGTTGTACCATGTGTATGCGAGTATCGTTATCGCTACCCCGAATATTATTATCGCGAATATGACGTCGAAGCTCCAGAACTGCCCCCTTGCGCTCTTCATCCTTGCCATCATAATATCACCCGAACGTCAGGTTCTTGTACACCATCTGCGGCAGTCCCTCCTGGTAGAGCTGCGATATCTGTGTCGCCGTAAGATTGGTGTCATACGCCTGCACTTCTGCTATCTTTCCGTTGAAATAATTGTTCACGCCGCTGGGCTTGGCACCACTGATGTACGTGGTCCAGTAGTCTGTTGAGCCGGAAGGCGAGTACTGTCCCGTTGCCGCTCCCACTCTTCTGCCATCCACGTAGAAGCTCTCGCTTCCGCTTCCCGAGGGCGTGTAAGATATTGCGAGCTGGTGCCACCCGGGCGCGGGAATGGTGTATGTGAGATAATTGTTGCCGTTCACCTGCCACAGGTTGCCATATACCGTCATCCCATCTTCGCTCAGGAACGGCATGTTCCAACCCCCATCAGGCGGCGAACTTGTCACTCCGAAAATCGGGCCGTTGGTGGTGGAATTCACGTACACCCATGCCACCGCGCTCATAGCGCTGTCGGTTCCGAAATAAGGGCCGAGCTCTGCGTTTATGTATCCGCTGCTGGATTTACCGGGCATCGCAACCTTGATGCCCGCCGCCGAACTGTTGGCATATTCTATATTCCTGAAAATTATTCCTGCTGCGGTCCCGTTATGCGGATTCGAAGAGTAATCCTGCGCGTTGCCTGCAAGCGGCCACCATCCGGTCAGGTTTGCGTTGCCGCCTATGGGCGTACCGCTGACGCCTTCATCATAAATCTGCGCTATCTGTGCGCTGGAGAGCACGTTCGAGTAGAGTTGGATGTTGGCTATGGTGCCTAAGAAGTTCCGGTTCGCGTTGTCCAATCCAATCAGCATCGGAGTTGACGGGGCATTTGGAAGGCTTTCGGTCGGAGACGTATAGACCAGTTTACCATTCAAATATAAGTTGTATATGACATCCCCGGAAGATGGCGAGGAAACAAGAGCATCGCTGTACCAGGTATTTGGCGAATAACTAATCCCGGTGCAGATCCAGCGTATACCCGATTCGAGAATTGAAAGAGTTCCGCTTGCGCAACCTGTATTGCTCCCTCCAATATAAATTCCGTAGCCATTAGTGCCTCCGTTATTGCCTAGCAAAACGATTGTCTGGCCTACGGAGGAAGAAGTTGTCGAAAACCACGCAGTTATAGTTGTAGAGGCTACTGCACTCGTAGGCAATGGAGTTGAAATGCTGCTCGCACCGTTGAACTGCGCGGTCAATAGGCTCGTGGTCGATGAAGAATAGTTCGCCCAGAGAGAATTGGTGACGACCCCGTTGTCGTAGAATGCGCCGTTGTTGTAATGTTCGCTAAGGTCGTACACCGTGTTGCCGGCGTTCGGCGTACTAGCCACAAGTGGCCACCAGCCTATGAGATTCCCTACTGTGGACTGGTTGCCATTGAACTGGTATGAATCTATCCCTATGTTTGAGAGGTTCCCTCCCACAAGCGTCGTCATGGTGTATCCTGTGGAATTGCTGTACAATGCAATGTTCTGCAGACCGCTCTGATTGAAAATCCCACTGCTTGCCACTGTTCCTACAAGCAGGTCGTTGGAACTGCCGCCGTTCGAGAGTACAGACTTTGTGCTTATCATTGATACCGTAGTGGCTCCCTCAATATTGTAATCCGTGCCTTGGTTGCTTCCGACGCTGTAATCATGGGTATTCCCGTTCAGTGGCATCCAAACAACAACGTTAGATGGCATCACCGGATACCCTCCAACGCCCTCGCTGTATGCGCTCAAGACCTGGTTGGAACTCAATGCACTGTTGTATACCTGCACGTTGGCTATGCTGCCATTGAAATACCTGTCCCACTTCCCTATCACCCCGCTGTTCAGGCTTATGCATCCTATATTCTTGCCATCGGGGTATGACTGGTTGTTTATATATCCTGCAGTAACTATGCCGTTCGCGAGCACCATTGCGGTCATAATCCACTTCTTGGCGAAGGTACCGCTCACGGACCACGAGTTGCCACTGGTGCCATTCCTGAGCTCGAACCTGAGCAAGTTGTCATTGTATTCTATGTCATCCCATCCTCCAGAAGATGCAGAGGGGCTGCTTCCGTTCCACAACCCAATCACTCCTCCATTATTTCCGGTAGATGGCATGCTGGAGTCGTACGACCATGCCAATATGGTAATATTGCATATGTTGTGCGGGGAGAGTCCATTCAGCGGAAAGTTCAGCGATATGTAGCTGGTCTGACCGTTGAACTCCATGGCCTTGGAGTTGGAGTATGGATTGACGAATGTGCTTCCGACCTGGCCCAAGGTAGAAACAGGGCTCTCGTCAATGTATATCGTACCCTTCGAATTGGCTATGGACACCTGTCCTATGTTGTTTATCTGGTAGAGCGTGACCCCGTTCGCAGATAGCTTCGGCACTCCGTTGATCTGTAGGCTCCTCGCCCTGCTGAACGCATACGCCAGCGTGGTCCTCTTGCCAGTGGTGAGGTTGGCTATCACTACCCCTGAACTGGATATCTCTATAGTATAAGGCGCAGTGCCTATCTCGCCAGGGATCAGCACCGTGGCATTGTATCCATTGCCTGAGCTCAGGGCCTGGTTTATGTAG
>VFSW01011010.1_pt1 | contig 12756 bp, 8 predicted proteins | sample 5358111 | NCBI WGS metagenome assembly VFSW01 (sample SAMN11554181, study PRJNA540505) | mine drainage metagenome | isolation source: sediment from site ElyBrook_90M | place: USA: Ely Copper Mine, Vershire, VT | collected 2017 | reverse complement strand
CGGTTGCGCCAGTGGTCCTTCTGCAGGTTGATGGCGATGCGCATCAGCCAGGTCACGACGCTGGAGTCTCCGCGAAATTGCGCCCAGTTCCGATGCGCCTTCAGGAAGCATTCCTGAGTAAGCGTCTCGGAAAGGTCTTCATCGCGCGTGGACGCGAGCAGGAACCGGAAGATCTGCGGACGAAGACCGGCGACCACATCCGAGAACTGCTGCGCGGCAAGCTCGTCTGTCCTGGCCATCTGCATCGGTTCCAATGTAGCTCCGGTTGCCATCACTCCGGTAGACGCGCGTTTGGGGGGCAAGTTTACATCGGTTGCTGGAAATTAAGCGTTCAGATTCACACTTCCGGTAGTCGGGGTGCAGGGGCAATCGCCGAAATCGACGGAAGTCTCGTAGCACCGGCTGTTTCCTGCATACAGTGCTTCCGATGTGCCCTTCGTTCCCCATATGTCCATCCTCCATGACGGCCATTTTTTGCGGATATTTCTATGATTCCACAGGAATAACAGATAGCGACCGGCCCTAAAATTGCGCACGGCCCGAGCCGAAGATGGCGTGGAAGGCATAAAAGCCGATCTTGCGAACGGCATCGAAGTTCGTTGCGAAGAGACAGGAGCACAGGAAGAAGCACGTATAAAAGGATGCGGGCGATTTGTCGAGCAACTGGAGGGGCAGATCGGCAATCCGCTGGCGGATAGCGCGAACCGCCGACAGAGCGCCCATGCCGATGCCGAGGACGGAGCCGCCGAGAATGTCGGTGGGGTAATGCTTTCCCAGATACACAAGCGGGAAGCACACGATGACGATTGCATGACTGAAGGCCAGGGCGCCTGCTTTGCGGGAGACGAGGAAGATGCAGGTTGCCAGAGATAGGTACAGCACTGCATGGTCGCTTGGAAACGAATTCCAGTGGACCATGCCGTGGTAATACTGGGTCGTGCCGAACGGAGCCCGCAGGTGTAACTCAGTGTTGAAACATGGTCGCGCGCGGAACGGAAGCAGAGCCGCTAGTGTTCTGGCAACCACGAGAGCAACGCATGAGACCGCAAGGCCGGACGATAAGACGGTTCGGTCGGAGCGCTGCCGCGGGCTGCAGCGAAACCATGCCCACCAAAAGAATGCCATCGCCAATCCGCCGCTGACCACGGGATCGGATGAAATGAAGACCATCACCGTATCGAAGAGCCATGATCGCTGGGCAGCTTGATTCAAAAAGTGAAGAATACTGCCATCGAAGAGCTGAGTGATGTGGAGTGGCATTCTCTTGGCCTCGTCAGCGGCGATTCGTACGCCTTGCGCTGGGATTCACGGAATAAGTGAAAGTCAAAAGATTGTGCGCTCCACACGATAATGGAAGAGTTCGACGGAACTCGGTGGAAGTTACGTCTAGCCCGAAGCGAGTTCGCGTCGTTGCCGCTGCCTGATTCTCGATCCCGGTCAGCTCGCGTGGAGTCGTATGTACATGATGAAGGTCATCGTAGCCAATTCCTGCGCCACGGTCTACGCCGAATTCACGCCACGAGGCGCACGGGGGTGCCCGCGACAGATTCGGTGGCAAGCGAAATCGATTTGCCGTCCGGGTGACTGAGGTGGACGTGGCCTTAAGAAGTGGGGAATGCAAGGGAACCCGGATGTAGTCTTCAAGCGGGCGCTTGAATGCGCGAGCTACGCAGGGCGGGAGAATGCGATTTTGCCTTGCAGAGATGGCGCGCCTGGCGGACTTTTGCAAGGTTTGCGCCTTGAGCGCGGCGTTGCGGCGAGCCGGCTCACACGGCAGAATGATTGGGCTGCCGCGAAAGGTCAGCTTGCTCCAGCCACGGCAACAACCGTTTTGCGCGCTTGCCTGCCTTTGAGATTTGTGGTGAGTCTCGCCGTGAGTGGGGCCTCGACAAATCGGTGAAGGAGGCAGCCAGCACCGATTCCGAGGGCGACGCTGCAACACACGGACAGCCATGGCAAATCTACGTGAGCCTTGTGCATGAGGGCTGGCGGCAGAGGACAGACAAATGGATGAATGAGGTAGATCGAATAGGACGCATCTCCGAGATACAGAACAAACCGGGGAATGTGCCGCTCCAGGCTACCGAGCGATGCTGCTGCCCAGATCATGAAGAACGCCGGGAGACCGCTGATCAACGCCTTGGGAAGCGGAGAGTCAAAGGGCGGAGACAGCAGGCAGACGAAGCCGACGACGAGGAGCCAAGCGGTGGCCGCGCGGGGTATGACCAGCTGTCGGATGCAGAGCGACGCAACAACCATTCCGAAAAAGAACTCGAGAACGATTGAATTGAAGTAGACAGATGCGGCCGGCCACGAAGGCTGACGGACAATTCCGCCTGCCGCCAGCAGCGTTAGTGCTGCTCCCACCGATTTGAGAACGTCATTTCCTGCGAGTAAAGCGAGCGTAAAGATCAAGTAGAAGAGCATTTCGAAGTTCAACGTCCAGCCGACGGCGACCAGGGGTTCGATCTTGCCGTCGAGATTTCGCGCCGGAAGAAAAAGGTAGGAACAGACCGCAGTGTTGATATTCAACATTGCATGAAGAGCCAGTCCCGTGGAAACGAGCATGATGAGAATCTTCATGGTTGTCACAAGCCAATAGAGAGGCACGATGCGGACGATTCTGTGCAGCGCGAATTGCCACCACCCTGTGCGGGTGCCGCGGAGAGATCGCGATGAATAGATCATCACGAAGCCGCTGATGACGAAGAAGAGGTCGACTCCGCGCGTTCCTTTCTCCCATGTGCTGAAAGCCCCGTCCAACCGTTCAAACGCGTAGTAGGTGGAATGAGTGACCAGAACCATGCTCGCGGCAACAGCTCGGAGCGCCTGGATCCCCAGGAATCGCCTCTGCGGCTGTGGTTTTGTCGCGGCGGCAAGGGTTTGGGTTGACGTCATGCTGGTGATCCCTTTCGAGAACTGGTGCGATGGGGTGATAGGCAGAGAGGTGGTCTTTCGTGCCGGGTCGGCGGAGTCTCATTTATGCGTCCTGAGCCGGATGCGATGGAAGGAGCGACAGCGCGGAAGCCTCCGACTCGGGCGCGAAGCGGAGGAGCAGCTCTTCGTACGCGCGGAGTACCTGATGTTGGCTGAATGTCTGGGCAAATCGCCGCCGGCTTGCCTCTTCCATACCAAGCAATTGCTGTCGGTCTTTGTTGAGCGAATCGACGATTTGCTGGATATCCTCAGCAGAGCTGAAATACCGGGCGCCCTCACCAGCGACCCATCGGTTGAATCGGTTGTCGTGCGCGATCACTGCGTTGCCGGCCGCGAGAGCTTCAACCAGGGAAGGATTGGTTCCCCCGACGCGATGGCCATGGAAGTAAGCGCGCGCGTGAAACCGAAGTGCTTTCACGATCTCCCGTTCGAAAATTGGTCCAAGAAAAATCACGTTCGGACCGGCCGATGCGAGAACTTTCTTTTGGTAGGCCGTGCCGTCCATGGAATATCGCCCCAGGACGACAAGCGGAATACCTCGCTCAACTCGCGAGTAGGCACGCACGATCTCAAGGATTGAATTCTCCGGCTCCGGCCGCGCGATTAGCAGATAGTAGTTCTTTGACTGTAGGTTGTATGGATGGATAAGGCCGACAGGAGCCCCAGGCACCGCGTCGGCTCCATAGGGAATCATCGTAATCTTTGCGGATGCTGTGTGTCTGCGGAGATGGCGCTCGATTTCCGGGTGATCGGCTACCAGCTGATGCGCCACGCGCGCCGCCGCCCACTCATTGAACCAGAACCATGCGCGCGCCGGCGCAGACCACTTGGCGCGCTGCCACTCGATCCCATCCATATTGATGATGCATTTCATTCCTTTGAGCCGGTACATCAGATTAAAAATGCCGGTGTTGTAGCCGAGCGTCAAAACAACGCCCTCTTCGCGCAGGGAGTGCCGAAGCGATCTCCAGTCGAATTCAATCGTCCCCATCGGACCTCCGCCCGCGGGAATGAGAATCCGGCGCACGCTGTTCCATGAATCTTCCCTTGCGCTTTCACCCTTCGGAAGCTGGCAGTACACGGTGACCTGGTGTTGGCGTGATTTCAGATAGAGAGCAAAATCCTGGGCAAACGTCTCAAATCCGCTGTGCCTGGATGGGATGCCGCGCGTTCCAAGGATCATGACATGCATAAGGGGGCCTCCATTGGTTGGGGTGTCTTGAATCGATTGGAGATTGCCACGCACGATCGCGCCCTGGGAGCGCGGGTACGAGTTGCGGAGGGAGATTTCGCGCCGTCATTGGCACCGGCGGCTTGGCCTTGCAGCCGGAAGCGAAGGAGAGTAACGGCTGCAACGGAGCGGTGGAACCTGCGATGGCTCTCCTGCACGTGAGAGCATTCCCGCTCAGGATGCAGGGACAAATGCAGATACAATGTTGCGAACCTGTTCCTCATAGACGGCCACGCTGAAGCGCTGCCGGGCATGCTCCGCGGCGGCTTTGCCCATCCGCTCGCGGGCTGATGAGTCGCCGAGGAGCTTCTCAATTGCGTGCGCCAGAGCTTCGGGGTCGGAGGGCGGCACGAGTATACCGGTGATGCCGTCTTGAATGAGCTCAGGAGTACCGCCGTGATTCGTGGCGATCACGGGGCGCTCCTGCAACATGGCTTCTACAGTCACTCGGCCGAAAGGCTCCGGCTTTCGTGACGGAAGCACGAATATATCGAATGCCCGATACAGGCTGGCGTCCGCCCGGCGATAGCCGGTGAGATGAAACCGGCCAGTGAGGCCAAGCTGAGCGATGCGTGACTCAAGCGAATCGAGGTAATGGGACTCATCGGCAAAGTAGCTCCCCACCGCGATGAAATGCGCGTCAGAAAAAGAGCGAAGCACGAGGACGGCTGCTTCCACCAGAATCTCCTGCCCTTTCCAATGGGTAATACGGCCCACGGTTCCGATCACCGGCGCATTCTCGGGAATTCCCATCTCCTGGCGCAACTGGTTGCCGGGCGGGACCTGGGACCCCGGAGGGACCGCGTTGTAGAGGACCGCGGACTTGCTTCGAAGGGAAGAGGCCTCTGCCAGAAGCGCATCGCGGACCGCGTGTGAAACGCAGATCACCTGACTGGCACAGAGCCTCATGGTTTTCTGCAAGACCCATCGAATGGGGCGGGGCATCGAGAGGATCTCGCGGATATGCCACAGGACGGGCGCTCCAGCGAGTTTTCCGCCGATGGCGCCGGAGGGAGCGACGATGGTATTTACGTAGACCATCGCGACGCCGCGACATCTGGCCATCGAGTGCACGTACGCAACGCCCCTTGCGAACTCAATAGCCAGCGGAACGATGCGCCGGGCCGAAAGATATTTGCGGCGAAGTATTCCGAGCGGCGCGATGTGGTACTCGATTCCGAGTCGATCGAGTTCTTGAGACAACATCCCATCTGCAGTGTCCGCAGGCAAAAGGACAATCGGATCGTACTGTTCTCGGTTCAACGCCATGACCGAGTGAAGGAGGCCATAGTCAGCCCCGTAGAGATCGTTGGCGTGATGAACGAACAATATGGCTCTTGGTGTCATGGCTCCTGCTGTGACGCCGTGTGATGCGAGAGGGGCGGCCCTCCCCGTTGATGATGCGGATCGAAGACAGTGTCGCAGGAAAGCGAACCTACTGCTTGGCGAGCTCTAATCGGCCCATCCTGCCAAGCAGTCCATCCCGCAAACCGAGCGCGAAGAACCTGATTTTGCGGCGTGCGTCGTCCTCCATGAGGGCGATTTTAAGGGGAATTGTTATAAATTCGCGTAGCGTGGGAAGAATGAGACGGGGAAAGCGCATTGCATAACGGCGAAGAATCCACAGCTTGTTTCGTGCATAGTAGTAGCGAACTTCCGGACGGTAATTCCTCGTGATGAGAGTCTTGCCGAGCACTTTGGCAGAAGTTGGGAGGCCGGACTGGTGAACCAGAACTGCCTGGCCGCTGAGGCCGATGTAATAGCCTTTTTCCCTGATTCGCAGACTGAAATCGTCGTCGACACAATAGATGAACAGCTCTTCCTGAAAGAGACCGCACCGCTCGAATGCTTCCATTGCAAACAGGCTTCCGGACGTAATCGCGAGAAACACCCCGCCATCGCTGTACCGCGACACGGGGCGCTCGCCTCCGGTGAGGGGATCCCTGTAGCGAGGAACCATCTGGAGGATCTTCTTTTCCTGGCCGAGTGAGCGGTACTCGTCGAGCATGGTGGCGATGAATCCTGGTGTGATGAGGCTGTCCTGATCGAAGAGCACAACCCAGGTCGCACCGCAGCGGCGCGCTTCAGCTACGCCTGCATTGAGAGCAGCGGCAATACCGCGGTTGTCTCCGTTCTCAAGCAGTGTGAATTGCGATGCCTGCGAGGCACTCCTCAAGTCGGCAATCTGTTCACTCAGCGATCCATTATCGACGACGATCAGGAGATCGACCTGCGCCCGGATCGCGTCGAGGTTGCGCACATGCTCGGCGCGAGGGTGAAAAGTGACGACAACTGCACTGACAAGCGGTGGCGTGGACATTGCGAAAGCCTTTCTCCTTTCAGTCATGCGCGTGCGAGCAGCGCAGCTTCCAGTCTGTCGGCCGCGCGATCCCATGTGAACTGTCGGACGAATCGATGTCCCCTGCCGGCCAGATCGATGCGCAACGCGGGATCACGGATCAGACGAAGAATGTTCTGAGCCATTCCGGCCGGCGACCCACCGGGACTTGTAAGCGCTGTGTCTTCATGGAACGCAAACTCTCGATGACCGTCGATGTCGGTGGCCACGAGAGCCGCACCGGAGAGCATCGCTTCGCATGCTGGAAGTCCCCATCCCTCGGTTCTGCTCGGTGCGACGAAGATAGCTGCCTGGTTGTAAAGGTCGCGCAGCGCATCGGGCGATGGCGTCTGATGATACGCAATCCAGCGCGGAAGCGAGACGGGACGCGGGGGCACGCCGTAGAGAGTGACGCGGAGGGCCTCCATCTCTCGGCGGACGATCTCGATCGCCCTGAGCCCGTCTTCCGATCCCTTCCATTGCGCTGTGTGGTAGAGCATCATGAGGTGATCCGGCATGCGATCCCTTGGCGGTACAACAAGCGAAAACTGATCCGTGTCGAGGCCGTTTGGGATATACAGGGCAACCTGGCCAAGGCTCTCGGCGACACCATGCAGCCAACGGGAGATGACGATTTTTTGCAGAGGGGCCCGCCATGTGGCCAGCACCCTTTCTTCCGGGCCATTCCATGTCTCCAGGTGCTGGATGAGATAAAAGCGGTTGCCCTTGGAGGGCGGATAGCGACCCACCCACTCGACCGTTTGCCACGCAGTTGCGACAACAGCGTCTCCATCCGGGATGAAGCGCGACGACAGTGAAGGTGCGCAGATCAGGCGAACCTTCGGGTCCATCCTGAGCCAGCTATCCGGCTTGTAGCGGCCATTGACTTTGAGCTGGAGATACCGCACCGCGCCCTTGATGTGGTCCAAACCGCGCGCATCGATGGACGGCCGCGGTGGCGACACAACAGTGACCAGGTGCCCTTTGCGCGAAAGATGGTTGGCATATTGATAGACAACTCTCAGGCCTCCACTGGGGGGGTGTCCAGGTCGCGGGAGAATGAACGTGATGCGCATTGACCGGCTCATTGTGTTACCTCTCGAACGCTCTTCTAATAGGCGCCATAGAAAGCGCCGACAGCGGGCCCATCGCATCTGCAAAGCGCGGCATCAGATCGATGCCGGAGCAGTAGAGGATCATGCCCATCCATAGCGTGACCAGCGCCTCAGTGAACAGGGCGGAGGCAGCTGCACCGGGCGCCTGGAAGTAGAGGCACAAGGGGATGAGTATCAGGATGTTGAAGAAGGCGGAGGCGACGATGATCTGGCTGAACTGCGATTTCATCCCGAAGTTCAGCATTCCCTGTGTTCCATAAATATTGTTGACTGCACATGCGAACGGCGTCATGGCCATGACCTCAAGAACCGGCACCGAGGCCATGTACTTCGGCCCCATTGCCACTCTGACAATCATCCTTGCCGACAGAAACACGATGATTCCGCCCGCGCAGGTGATGCCACCGATGACGACCATGACTTTTCGAAGGTATGCCACGGCGAGTTCGCGGGAGCGGTGCGCAAGATTGCAGACGTGTGGATAAACAGCTTGACACATGGGGGAGACCAGGCCCTGACCAGCGGCAAAAATCTTGTAAGCCGCGCTGAAGTAGCCGACCTCAGTCATGCCGCAGAGAAACCCGAGCACGACGGCGTTGGAGCTGGTGTACAAGGTAGCGGCGGCAGAGGACAGAAACAGATGCCACCCTTCGGCAATCTGGCGTCGCAGGTCGGCGTATGAGGGCCGCGAAAGCCTGACGTGCTCGCTTGAAAACAGAATGATGAGGCCAAGAATGCCGGCAACCACCTTGCCGCCGGCCTGGACGACTGCAGCGATGAGATAGTCCGAAGGAGTGCGGACGAAGAGGTAGATGCAGGCAGTGAACACCGCGTTGGCGGCCAGGTTGGACAAGGATATCCAGTGCATCTTCTCGATGCCCTGAAAAAACCATTGCGGAAACATAACTGTGCCCGCGACGATCCCAAAGCTGGCGAAGAAGACCGGGCCTTCGGAATGAAAGCGTCCTACAAAGTGAACGAGCAGGCAGAGGATGGCGAAACTGACGAGGCAGAGAGAGCATTTGATGGCCATCACGGAAGAATAGAGACGCGATCGAACGACCGGGTCGTCGCGATGGACCGCGAGCTCACGGGTGGCGCTGAGGTTGAAGCCAAAGTCATTGAGGGTCACGAAGTAGGCCATGACCGCCTGCGAAAAAGCGATGACACCATAGCGCTCCGGTCCTATGACTCGCAGCAGATAAGGGATGTTGACCAATGGAAGGAGATAGCTTGCAGCCTGAACAGAAATCATGGATGCGGCGTTGCCCACCACTCTACGGCTCATCTATATCTCTCCTGACTCACGGAAAGTATGGTGAAGTGCTTTCGTCGTGGATGCGTTCCCAGCCAGACGCCGTTGACTCAAAGCTGGCCTGCCAAGTGGGGCAGGGTCCTGGCGCCAAACCTTATCGCCTGCATCCGTTTGCGAGTTGAGGAGATGAGGCTTCTCCCGCAGTTGTGACCGCCACCCTCACCTTGGGCGGTGCCATGTGTTGCGGCCGCATCAGGCGAAGCTCGGACAAACCCATCGAGACAGCGAGCGCTTTGAGATCAAGTCAAGGATCATGCTATTCTTCTGCTACCTTCGCGCCGGAGCTAGAGCGCCGGCGGGTGCATTCCGCGAGCATTGCCTGTCGCACGTACCCGTTGCAGCTATTCAACCATCGCCGGCCCCTTGCCTCGCGCCTTGTCAGCCCTTGGTCCCAAGATATTCAACTGTTTGGATATATGGAAGCAAATTCACTCAAGGTGGATTGTCGAAACCATGATCTTCCGTCTTCTTACTGCCTGCATCCGTCTGTCGCTCGCGCTTATCCTGTGGCTTCCTATTGCGGTCCATGCTCAGAAGAGTGCGACGGTTGTCGTTGACGCGGCGAGAATTGTTGCTCCAGTCAATCGCCTGGTCTTCGGGCAGAATATCGACGCGGCGGATAACGCATACATCTTTTCAAGCAATTCAACCGATCCCAATCTCATTCAACGCGGCGACGGTTTTTGGGATCCGGATCGATCCGCCCCGATTCCAGAAATTGTGCAGCAGAGCAAGGCAATCGGCATGAGCATGCTGCGGTATCCCGGCGGATGCCTTGCGCACAACTTTGATTGGCGCAACGCGGTCGGTCCCGAGTCGAAGGCTAACGGGTGGAAGTTTGGACTCGATGAGTACCTCAAACTCTGCGGGGCGATTGGCGCAGTCCCTGTGATTACCGTCAGTGACTACGTTCTTCCTGCCGATGAAATGCCGACGAACGCGGCGGAACTGGTGGAGTACCTGAATTCTCCGGCGGATGCTGCGCACCCGTGGGCCCAGAAGCGAAAGGCGTGGGGGCACCCGGATCCCTACGATGTGAAGTGGTTCGAACTCGGTAATGAGAGCATCCACGGCAACCATCGTGTACTGCCTCATAGGCAGTACACTGCTGAGCAATATGCCGCATATGCCAGGGCGACGGGGGCCGCAATGCGCAAAGTGGATCCGCGGATCAGAATTGGCCTGGTGATGATGCCAGGCGCGGGCACGGATGCGAACTGCGATTGGAACCGCACCGTCGTTCGCCTGGCCGGATCTGTCGCGGACTTTGTGGTGATCCATCTCTATGTGCCTCAGGAGCCAGGCAGCGGCGTGGCGGAGAGTGTTCTGATGGCCTCGATGATGGTGGCGCCGGAGCACGTCGAGGAGCGCCTTGGTCAATATCACAGCATGATCCGTGCACAGCTCGGGCACGATTTGCCGCTGGCAATTTCGGAGTTCAATGGCGGCCTGGATCAGACAACGAAGCCCTATCGCTTCAGTTTTGGAGATGCTCTGGAATGCGCTGATCTGATCCGCGTCTTTCTGGAGCCGGAGTCCGGTGTTGCATTCGCCAACTACTTCAACTTCCTGAACGGATATTACGGGATGCTGCGAACGACGGAAGATTCGCCGACCGGAGAGCCATCAAACGCACAACCGATGCTGCTGTTGTATGGATTGTGGGCGCAGCACTTCGGGACGGACCTGGTAAAGGTGGACGTGCAGGCGCCGACTGCCGAGTTCCCCGGCGCGGGCAGCGAAGAAGCGTCAAGAGGAGTTGCCTACGTGCCCCGCAGCCTGATCGAGAACTTTGACCTGGGTCAGTACGCGACGGAGGCTTCCACTCGATGGACGGAGATACCCAACTTGCAGATCGCAATGCAGCAGTCGGGTTTCACAATCCATCTGAAGAATTTGCATCGTGCTCTGTATCCACTGCTTGCCAGAATTCCGCGTCCGGTTTCTAGCGACCACGCGCCAGTGGAACTCGCGGTGGAGTTTGACGCCCGGTTTGTTCCCGGCCAGGGGAGCGATAGCGCGCCGATGGGCCTTGGGCTGATGGACTCCAGAGGATGGGCGGCGACGCATTCCGGAATCGGCATCGACGACATCGCCAGCGAGTGGAAGCACTTTACCGGGAGCTACACGCCGACGAATGAAACGCCAAGTGTGGACGTAACTGCGCGACTGATGCCGGATAGAAAGGCAATCTCCGGCACTCTGGAGATCCGCGATCTTACCCTGGCGGCCTTCGTCTCCGCCCGGACCCCTGCCTATTCGCTGTTGACCGCAGCAGCAAGTGTGTCGCCGGACCGCAAAGAGATTTACCTGATCGTCTTCAATAAGAGCAGTACGGATGACATCGCGTCTTCGATCCGGGTAGCCAATGCCTCGGCAACGCGCGCGCGGTACTGGGAAGTCACGAGCCCGAGTCTGGATACGATCGGAGCCGCGTCCCTGACGCGACAGAGCGCGCCACTCGAACTTGACTCCTTCGGCCGGGCGATGCATACATTTCCCGCGCATTCGATGACCGCCATTGAGTTTTCGAAGTAGCGCGATCCCGAGATCGCAAACCGCGCCGCTGGATCGGGCGGTCGATGAAGATTCCGTCGCGCCGAGGACCTTCTGCGACAATTGCGCGGTCTCATGCGGCTGCGGTTTCGGGCTGATGAACCCTCACGTGGGCAATCTGTGCCAATCCCGCACAGGCTGAGACAAAGACGAATGTCGTAATGCCGCCTGTAAGCGGAAACAAATCCTCCGTAAAGCTCCCGATATAGGTTGCCGCGATGATGGCCGCGTACCAGTATGCCGATAATGGAACGGAAATGCCGCGAAGAAGCCTTCCAATATCCTGAAGGACACCGGCGAGCAGCGCTAGCATCAGCCCCATCCCCGCCAAGCCGAATTGCAATAAGAGGTCGATGTAGCCGCTGTCAGAGCCGATCATGACGGAGCCGATGAACCGGATTACGGTGAGAGAGTCCCCAGAGCCTGTCCAAAACGCCTCAAATCCGTAGCCGACCCACAGATGACGGGCCACAAAGGTCAGGAGCAAGTCCCAGCTTGCGGTTCTTCCGGTCAAAGTCGTGTCGCGCCCGAGGAGCGGCAGAATGATGCCCGTCACGGCGGGGAGTGCGATGAGGCCGAGGACCAGGGCGATGAACACATGCGGATGGCGGTCCCGTTTCATCCGTGTGATCCGCGGGCCGGCGAACCTCACGCCCAGCACAACCATAGTCAATATCAACGCTGTGCGCGACTGCGCCAGCAGGATGAGCGCAATAGGAATGGCACCCTGGACGACAAGGAGAAACGCCTGGCGGCCATTCGCAATGCGGCAGAACGGAAGAGGCGCGAAGAGATAGAAGACGCTAAGGCCCAGACGGTTCTTCTGGCCGAAAATGCCCTTCCACTCTCCTGCGACGGATACTCCGTACTGGGGTAGGAAGACGGCCATCGCAATGCTGCCGATGGCAACGAGGATACCCGTTACGAGCAGCAGGCGCATTTGATCGGCAGGGGAATAGCGCAACGCGAAGAGCACGGCAAACATGAACATGAAAAAAAGCATTACGGCCCGGCGGATGGTAAGCGACGGATCCTGCGACCAGAGGGTGGAGACAAATGCCAGAAGAACGAATGCTGAAAGCGCTTTTTGCCGCGCCAGATTGCGCAGGATTGGGCGAAGATGTCCAAACATCAGCGCGGTGCAGAGCGCCCACGTGACAACCGTAAGAACCAGGAAATAGGGAGAGGAGTCAAATCGGATGGTTAGCCAGTCGGTTTTCTCTTGGCGGGTGAAGATGCCGTTGTCCTGGGCCAGCAGCAGAAG
>VFSW01011009.1_pt1 | contig 12757 bp, 13 predicted proteins | sample 5358111 | NCBI WGS metagenome assembly VFSW01 (sample SAMN11554181, study PRJNA540505) | mine drainage metagenome | isolation source: sediment from site ElyBrook_90M | place: USA: Ely Copper Mine, Vershire, VT | collected 2017 | reverse complement strand
CACTGACTGCCTTTCAGCGCTCACCGGGCGCGTGCTTCTCGCTGTGATCCGTGGTGATCGCCTCGGGGAGGAACTGAAAGACGCAAGTCCTGCAATTGTGATTGACGATGCCCCGACCCAACCCACGGAGCAACCCAATGAGTTTTACGAGAAAGCCATTCCCCAACTGCAACTTGTCATGATCCTGCTCGCGATTGCCATGGAGATCGGCGCGGGGCTGGCGCTCCACGAGGTCTGGCAACTTACCTCGAATGACGGAGAGCATTGGGATATCTGCCGATCCCGACGGCAAGAAGTTCGTGGGCGGCTCAAGGCTCTGGTTTTCGAGGTCCGAACTCTTCAGCTCGAACCCCAGATCGCCTCAGCCCGCTTCTGGCGTAACTTCTATCGGGCGATGCTCACCCACACGATTCGCAACGCTATGACTAAACTGCTCGTCGCGGCACTCGCCGTATTCATGGTTTCTGAAAGCAAAGCTTTCGCTCAGACCCACACCAACATGGTGATTGCGGTCGATCTCACCAAGTCCGTCGCGGTCAAAGGAGCCGACGGCAAGAGCGAATTCCAGAAAAACATTGAGGCTGTAACGAGATTGCTGGCCCAGATACCAGCCGATTCGCAGATAACCATCATCGGAATCACGGATCAGAGTTTCACGCAGCCGGACATTCTCTTATCGGCAAGGGTTTCGGCGGACCCGGGGTATTTCCGGGAAAGGTTGCAGGCCGCACGACGAGAACTGGTCAAAACTTGGAGGGCGCAAAGCTCGAAATTGCAGCCCTGTTATCGCTCGACAGACGTAATGGGAGCTCTCCTATTAGCAAGCCAACTATTCGATCGATCGCCTGGGTCAGGCAGAAAAGTTCTTATCGTATACTCCGATATGAGGCATCGAACAAAGGATCTCGATCTCGAATCGCCATCGGTTGTTGAACGGACTGCGAGACTGATAGAGATCACTTTTCCGGGAGCATCGTTCAAGAACGTAGAAGTCAGCGCCATGGGTGTCGAGGATATTGGTACGTCGATCACTTATTGGCAAAAGCTTCGGTGGCTCTGGATTGCTTTCCTTGCCGAACATGGAGCTATACGCTGGGAATATTCAGTGCTGCGTTGAACACAAGACAAGGCGAATCTACTCACTGGAGTCACTAAGGCTTCTCCTTAACCTGTGCCCAATGCGTTTGACGCAAATTTTGATCTTGGGTGGCGCGCCAACAGCCTTCTCAGGTGATGGATCAGGCTGAGTTTGAATTGGTCATCGGGAAAGTACCGAATCTGCCTCGGTTCCCGAAGGAAAGGTGCATTTTGTTGCAAAAGTTTGCAGTATTGACACCTGCCCCAGATCGTTTCATACTCGTGCAAGTCTCGGTCTGCTCTTCCCCAGCGAATTAAAGCTCGTAGCCCGAGCAGGGCCCCGGAAAGTAGAAATAGTCCGTCCTACAAGGAGTTTCTCTTATGACCAGTGAAAGAACATTTCTGTTCGTTTTAGCCCTGCTACTCTCTGTATTGCCGCCGGCGTTGGCTCAAGGAACCTATACTCAAATCGACGTACCGAACGCAATCGGTACTCTGGCTTACAGTATAGATACCGCCGGAGATCTCACTGGATATTACCTAGACAGTAGCGATCTGACGCACGGGTTCTTACTCTCGACCGGCGCTTACACGACTATCGACTATCCGGGCGGCATTGGAACAGAAATTTTCGGCATGAACGATCTTGGTCAGTTTGTTGGCTACACCGCAGGCCCAACTGTCGGTTTTTCCTACGATATTCAGACTCAAACGTTCACCACCATTAACGTCCCAGGTTCGGTTGCAACGTATCCCACTGCAATCAACAACAAAGGAGAGATCGTAGGTCACGTTCAAACAACAAGAGGAGTTGGATTCGCGCTGATTGGTTCCAACTACAAGTACATTGTGCCGCCAGGCGCCCGCGATAGCACTGTTCTCGGATTGTCCTCTTCGGGCAAGCTCGTTGGTTATGTCAGTTCCGCATCGAACCCGTATCAAAACTTCATAACACTCCAAGGAACCTTTGCTCACTTGACAATACCGAATGCTCCGAGCGCAGTGATACAAGGACTTAACCCTACTGGAACTGCGTTTGTGGGTTACTATCAGCCCTCGTCAGGCGTTTATGCCGGCTTCTTATACCAGAACAAAATTCTAACCGCCTTACAATTCCCCGGATCTACCCAAACGTTTGCACTTGGGGTAAATACCGCAGGAGAAGTTGTCGGTACGTTTTTCGACGCTGGCGGGGCCTCGCACGGTTTCACGTGGATCCCATAGTTAACGTTTTTGGTCGGCTGGCTCCCTGGCTAGGGGCTGTAGGCTGCCACCCAGTTAATCTGGGGCTAGAACTGGGTTGCTGAAACCGGTTGTAAAGGAAACGCGGCTGGCGAAGGCTGAACCGCTGGCGCTGTAGGTAAGCGAATTGGACCTGCATTGTAGGTATACATAACGAAATTATTGTAATCGAACCCGATGGTATTAGGAACCGTTGTGCTTTGAAACTTGAAATTGTTGTCGACGTAATTGGGAGAGACAAAGAGCGGATCCATGTAGATTGCCTGTCCACCCGAGGTTCCGTCCTCGCCCGGTAGATTACTGATCTGCCACTGCTGCAACCCGTACCAATATTCAGGGCTTCGAGCTCCTCCAATCGGCGCCACATCGACCGTCAAGAACATTGGCAAGTTGAAAGTTAGAGACGGCGAATAATAGTCATTACTAAGAAATTGAAAATAGTCAGTGCAAGGAGGCTGAGTGTTAGGGGTAGTGTTATTTGTTCCACAGTCCCAGAAATCGTCAGCGATAGTGTCTGTCCACTGAGGTCCGCTGCTGGTGGCATGGCTCAATCCAAAATACACAACGTTATTCTGGAACGTAAAGTCTTGGAGAGTGTCTCCAACTGGCGAGCCAGTACCGGAATTGTTGCCGCCCCTCCTGATCGGTCCTTGTAAAGAGTATGCGAAAATATTGCTTTGCACGGTGTTCTTGCAGCCGCCCTTTGGTGGTCCTGTCTGGTTGCAGTTAGGGCTACCGTTGTTGAAAAACAGAGGCCCGGAAGCGTAATAGACCAAGTTATCCATCACCTTTACGTTCTGGCTGTTGTTATCGATGTAAATACCCACGCCATCGCCGGTGTCGCCAGCCGTCATATCCCGGCAAATGTTGTACTGGAATACGTCTCCCATTCCAGTCATCGAATTGTAGTGTGTTCCTCCGAATGTCGCGAAATGTACACAACCAAAGTCATTGATCACACCCTCGCCCAGATTGTGGAAGTAGTTGAGTGTAATTTGGTTGTTGTATTCGTAGTCGCTGGTGACTATCACTGCTGGTCCCACGGCAATTCCTCCGCCGTAACTGTCTCCGCACTCGTTATTCGTGATTGTGTTGCTATTTGACGACCCAATCCAAATGCAGCCGTCTTCCCCGTTTGGATAGATACGGCCCATACCTAGAAAAATATTGTTCTCGACCGTGGTTGCGTTAGTAGCATAGAGATTTGAGTTGCCCTGATCGGTGTAGTTTCCGGTGCCAGCACAACTCGCATCGCAGGGTGGGTATCTCCCGAGACGAAGGCCGGAGGCTCCGATGTCATAAAGCGCACTGTTGGTCAGAGCGTTTTGATAGCTTGGTGCGTGGATGCAGCCCGTGATCGTTGTGCAATTTGGAGTGTTTGTGAATTCCAAGGCCCAGCCTGAAGTATGGGCAATAGTGCTGGAATCGATCGTAACACCCATTGTATTGATGAAACTAAGAGCTGCTGATATCGACTGCTGACCGCTTTGACTGGTATACCCAGCCATTGTGGTTGTGAAGTTGTCGCCGACAAAAGTTAGTCCCTGAAACGTCAGATAATTTGCGCCTGAGTTGCCTGCAGGCGTACTTTGATCAACGATAATCTGTGGGAGTTGGGGAGCTAAGATGAGGTCAGTTTGGGGATTTTCATTTGCATTCGCGATGTAATATATTGTCGCGTTGGCCACGCTTCCCGTTACACAAGCAGAGCTGCCACAATCGACATAGAAGGTCCCCGGAGTCGCATTGGAAAAGAAATATTCCTCCGAGTTGACAATCACATATCGTCCAGACAGCAAAAAGCCCAAGGCTGGGCTACCGGTGAAATCGAGTTCTGTGTTGGAACCCGTCGCAGTGCAATTCGGAGTACACATGCGAAGTGCATCAATTTGCGAGAGGTTGAAGTTGTAGTAGCGTATGTCCGGTGGATTATGAGGTCCAGAGTTGTTGAAAATAGTTGAAATGTCGGACGCCTTGACCTTTACGCACGATGCCGCGCTGAGGTTTGTGCAAGAACCTGTTACAGGTCCAATATTGAAATTGTAGGGGCCGTTCGACGGGTTGGCTGCCACATTCATCGATTCTGTTCTGCGACTCATGGCTTGAGCCATGTAAGCAGGCGGATAGCCGGCTGGCAGGTAAATCAAGTAGTCAAAGTTGTATGAAAAACTAGCGGGGATGGTGGTTGAATAGCAGGCTGGATTCATTGCGCAAGTACTAGTACCTGTGGGATGCTGCCAACCGATAAGGGGCTGCGCACCAGTAATGATAGGGGTTTCGTTCGGATATGCGGCATATACGATCGGAGCTGATGACGACGGCCCGCTCGTTTGGGGGCTGAAAGTGGTTGACAGATAATAGATGCCTCCTCTTAGGAGGACCGTTGCTCCGGAACTTGTGCCAGAGAGCAATCCGTCGACCTGTGCCATCGACTGGCATGGTTGGCTCATCGATCCGCAACTTGAGGTGTCTTGCCCATAGGGAGCGATGATGTAGTTGGCGTTCGCCGCGTTGTAGAAAATAGGGGGCAAAGATCCAGCCGCAACCGAATACCCTCCGCCGGAGCCACCTATGGAGCCCATGAGCGCCACACTCGGCAGGAACGGGGGACCGATCAGCTTCGATTTCTTTGCGGGCTTTGCTGAATTGGCCGACGAAGTTTTCCGTTTGGAAAGAACCGGCTTCTGTTTAGAACTCCATGCCGCATGCGTTTTCTTCGCTAAAGTGGTAGTCTTTGCCGGAGGTTGAGGGACGACTGGGGTGCTTGTTTCTACAGTTTTTGTTGATTGCGGGACCATCTCCGTTGACGTGCCAGCGGGACAACACCAGAGCAACGACCCGAACAACAATATGGAAGGAAGAAAGCGTCCCGACATGATGCTACCTCGTTGATTGACCTCACGTTGACAATCCTGAATTTCCGCATACTCGAATGCCAGAACTGAGAGAGAAAAGGTTACAACTCGTTTGCCTGTTTCATCCCGAACAAGCTCCGGAATCCTTCTTCATTTTGCCCAGCACTGATAATTGATCCAATATGGCGAACCGGTTGAGAGGGCGGTGGAGCCATTTATCCACTTGAGTGTATCGCTAGTGGTGCTGGGCGTCAGATCCCTCATAATCACCTGATTAGCCCAGGATGTGCCTGCGTCGCTCGCCATGAAGATACAGACAGGTTTGTGTGTCCCAAAGGCGGTCGCGCTCGAAAAAGTCAGCTGGATCGTTCCATTCGTCGCAGGCGAACCACTCCCGGTTGTCGCTATAATGATGCCTGCGCTATCTGTGCTGCCAGTGTCAAGCGCACACATGGGCGAGGAACCACCACCGGTTGAGAATGTACACATAGGGGCCAAACTTCCTGCATAAAGTCGTGATGTTCGCAAAGTCCCTGCAGTGTTTCCTTGTGTACCTGTGCCAAAATCAATCACTCCAGCAGAATCCCGACTTAGGCCAGTATCTGGGGGCACCGTCGGATCGGTACTACTCGTAAATCCAAACTGCCCAGCCGAAACAACGTTGAGGGTAGACGCTGGGGTCGCTGCTGCGATGTTAGCTCCTCCCGCATTCAAAATGACAGAACCCGACGAGCCACTACTACTGCTACCGCCCGTACCCTTTACTCCGGCGGTGAGGGTTACATTTCCGCCGCTGCCGTTGATATTTGTGCCCGTGGCGTTTCCTCCAGTGCCGGCCATAATACTGACCGCCCCGCCAGCGCCTCCAGAACCAGACGTCGCTGCACCGCCTGCACTTGCTGATAGAGAGAGTGTGCCGCCAGTTCCTCCAGTCCCAGAGGATGAGCCCCCGTTATGACCCGCGCCTGTAGACAACGTCATCCCTCCGCCATTTCCGCCCGCGCCACCCGAGCCAGGGATTCCTCCCGCTCCTGCAGCAACGGTGTCGCTCCCGCCGGTCCCGCCCGCAGTGCTCGGTCCGCCACCTGATCCTCCCGTTCCAGCCATGTCTGTAAATGCCCCTCCGGTGCCTCCGTTCCCCGTACTTGACCCCGTCGAGCCATTCCCGGCAGTGAGTGAGAAGCCTCCGCCAGTATTTCCATTGCCCGAAGTCGGTATGCCTCCACTACCACCCATAACGGTCAATACATTTGGAGTCACAGCAGCAGAAGTGGTCGGGCCCGAACCTTGGATGATATTAAGTGGTACTGCTCGCGAACCCGATGTCGTAGAAATTGCTACTTCTACATCTCCCATCGTGGGCGCCGGCGCTGCTTCTCCGAATGTCATTGCAGTCTGGGCGCTGCCGCCAGTCAGCGACCAGTCCCATACTTGGGGATAGTTACCATTATTAAGAGCAGAACTCGTTCCATTGGCACTGGCGAGATCACTCAAAAAGACTTGGCTCCAAGTCGGTGCCTGGGATGCACCTAAAAGTGAAGTTTCCGTGACAAACACTTTCTTGTTGCTTATGTCTCCTGCCAGGCGCGCAGCTGGAGCCTCTCCTAGAACATCAAGTTGACCTCCATAAACTAAGTCTCCCCATGTATACATTGGATTTTTCATGATGATCGTGCCAGAGGAACCACTGCCGGCCGGAATACAGTCCGGAGTAGGCGGTGTGGCTGGCGGCGACGAGCTGAAACACGGGGTACCCAATAAGTTGCTTGAACTGTACCAATATCCAGAGCTTAGGCCCGTTGTGTTGCCAGTAGGGGGATGAGTTGTGGTGGTAGGTAAAGGGTTGGAGAATGTGGCAGTTTGCCCAAGCTGACATATCGGCTTCCCGCCTGGGCCTGTAAAGTTTGGAACCAACGCACAACCCGAACTCGTAGGATCAAGTAACACAAAAGTGTTTAACGGAGGCTGAGTCAATCCACTCTGCCCATATATTTGATAACCGAGGGCATTCACCGTGGTATCTGAAGAATTGTTTGCGATGATGAGGGATACGTTAGACACGGCCCCAGTTGTCTGCACTGTCGCTGTTGCGGTTTCGCCGGCTGTCGTAAACTTATTGGTCACGTATGTGATGGCGATCCAATATGTTCCGGTGAGGCCTCCTCCAGTCGTTGTTGACAGCGTGAATGTTGAAGGTATCCCAATCGACGGCGCTGTCTGAAATAAGTAGGCGGGTCCGGTATTGCCTCCGATCAGATCTACGCTAGCCGCAGTCGCCTGCCCCGCTAAGCCATAAGTCGCGTTATTTCCAAGAAAGGCGAAGACGCCGGTTCCAGTGCCCGGTTGAAACTTGAAGCAGGGTTGGGGAGCCCCGGAGTAACAAAAGATGTCCAAAAGGTCGATGCTGTTGGTAGAACTGAGCGGCACGAGGGTAACTACCGCGGGTTGCGGACTTGTCGGCGGCTGCGAAAGGGTGATCTGTCCAAAGACGTAAATCGAACCCATAAAAACAACGGAGCACAAGATGAATATTTTTTTCATAAGCTGTCCGGCGAAGCGGTCCTACTTCATGGCTGTAGACAGAGAAGTGACACATCCTCAATGAGAGATCACTTTCCGTGACATAGGTTTCATCAACGATAATTGCCTGCCTCAGACGACAAGCCCAGGGTCGACCAACAAGATGGAGTACGGAACGTACTCCATCGAATTGCTTGATGGTGGCTAATTGCTCACTAAGAAACTTCTGCGAATTATGAAGGCAATCCACAAATTGGCCAAGTGGCACAATTGATTCTCCTTCGCTTACATCGCCAATCCTAAATTACTAGGCCTGACAGAAATGAGAACCCAGTTGAACGCCTCGACAGTCAGGCCGCCCAGAAGTAACTGCGAATATCTCAAATGTTCTGAGAATAGCCGGCGCGGCAGGTCAGTCTAGACCGTAGTTGGAAGTGTAGCTGTACAATATCAAGAAACTCAACGCGGCTACAGAATTCAACACGCTATCTCTAAACCTCTCAACAACAATCAATTGAGGCGAGCAACCGACACTCGATTGCAAGAACCGCATGAATTTGTCTCTTAGTCAGTAGGTTGTAGGTTCGATTCCTACCGCGCTCACCAACCTTTTCACGATCTAGTGTGTTAGGAGGTCAGAATGCACAATGACGCAGACAAAGAGCTTTTCTCAAGGCTTAGTCAAATCGAGGATTTCGCTAAGGACGCAATTTACGATGACACGCTAGAAGACTGGAACCTTGCAAAGGATTTTGGTGAATTCATGATACGGAGCGCGCCCGAAGATATTCTGGGCCATGCATTGGTGGCAAGAGCCTATAGGCATACAGGGGATCGAGCCCGTGCCGTTGAAGAGATGCGACGGTGCCGAGCCCTCTTCGCCAGTTCAGATCTAAAGGCGATGGAGCGTGATGTGTTTGCTTCATTCCTTGAAAAGGAAACTGTTCACTTCTCTTGATATGTAGGAAGAATAAATTCCATTTTCATCTTATGGCTGCAGAGGCCACTAGTCCCGTAGGCATTTTCGGGTCTGTACTGGAGGTATCACTATGGAATTTATTCCCAAAGACGCTATCTGGTATATAGCCCAAGTGGTTCTAGAGATTACAGTGGAAGGCGAGTCGCGAAATGTCGTGCATATCAATTACCTGCTTGTACGGGCAGAGTCCCCCGACGCGGCCTATGATGAGGCCTTGCGCTTGGGGTCTGAGCACAAGTCGAGTTACGCCAACAAAGACGGAAAGAGAGTGCAAATTGACTTTCGCGGCCTTCGCAACTTGTCCGTTGTGTACGAGCCTCTTGAACATGGAACGGAGTTGCTATATGAGGAAAGGACCGGCGTCCCCAAGGCAGACTTAGATGGGCTGATACTTCCGAAGCAATCACTTGCGGTCTTCAAACCAATTAGCAAGAGCGTAGGGCCAGACTATTCTTCCGATGAGATTCAGCGAGAAGCACGGAGCCTGATGGAGCGAACGACCTCTGATTGAGTCGGCTCGTGGCCGAGGTTCGCGTCTTCAGAGCACTTGTCTAAACTAGGCACAAGGCCGCCCGTGGCAAAATGGGGACATGGTACAAGATCAGCGCAAAGCATCTCCCATAGGAGAAAATAATGAAACAGGAAGAGCCTCATTTAGTGTCGATCAGCGATTCCGATTTCTCCTGTTCGCTGTGCTCCGACTGGACAATCGTGATCAAACGAATGTACTCGCAAAAGACCGATGCAGAGTGGCGACAGTTTGTCGAGCGAGAATTCTCGGACCACGTTCGGTGTCGCCACGGACCGAATCCGACAGGCGAGACACTAGGCGACCCACCCTCTCACGCAATCGGGTAGGGGTATGCCCGATCGCTTCAGTGGGACAACGTGCAAGACATAGAGGCCAATGACCACGGACGAAATGGCGAAGCTGATGACCGGCGCGCCAAGTGTCGCAAGGCGGGTTGTTTCAGCAGAGACTCAGCCCAACAATGGTCGAAACCGCTGTGATGAATGTGAGGCATTCCTCCAAATCGAAGCACGATCCCCGAGGAAGTTGGCTATTCATATTAGTTGTAGGCGTGATCGCTTTGGGCGTCATCGGCTCGGCGTTTTCTTCGTACTTTGTACAGAAAATTGAGCAAAGACGCGGTAACTGGCCGCAGACGGCTGGTAAACCAATTCAAACTAGGGTTATTCAGGAGCCTCCGACTCTCAAGTTTCCCAAAGCGCTTTATGTTGGCCAATGCATGGTCGAGTATGTCGTTGAGGGAAAGCGATACGCGGTTTGGACCGCTTCAGAATTTCGCAGTGCAGACGCAAGCTGGGTTACCGATAAGGTATTAGAGTGCCCTGCATCCCGCTACGTGGTTCGCTACAACCCCAATAACCCTTCGGATGCCACTGCGGAGCAACTAGCCGATCCGCACTAGCATTTTGACCTTTTGACCTGCCCCTGCTTTCGTTCATGTGAGTGACTTCGTGCCGCAGGTTCGGCAATGGCTTTACTATGCCCGGTCACTTCAGTGGGACAGCGTGAAAGACATAGAGGCCAATGACCACGGACGAAATAGCGAGGCTGATGACCGGCGCGCCAAGTGTCGCAAGGCAGCTTGTTTCAACAGAGATTCAGCTCAACTGTAGATAGAAATGTAGCTGTCGGAAGCACCGCGACACGGAACGTGTCTACAAGCTGCAACAAAGTATGGCAAAGCCTTCCATAACAATCAAATGCGCCGAGCATCTGACAACAGCCCTCAAGAAGGCTGCAAATCTGTCTCTTAATCAGTAGGTTGTAGGTTCGATTCCTACCGCGCTCACCATCCTTTGCAATAAGATAGGGACGATTTCAATCCAGCTCGAAATCGTGCTGTAGACGAATTTGTAGACGGTCGAAACCTCAAAGATCAAAGTCGGGAGTTTCCTGAATTCTGCTGGAAAGAGTTCACCTCCGAACGCTCGATGATTGCAATCCGGCCTATGGCCGATCAGTCGAAAGGTCGGAACTCATCCGAATCAATGCTGGTGGCCATTATGAAGACTTCATGGTTGCTTTAGTGGTTCCGGTTTCGCGGACACCGCGGCGGGGTTTTGAGGTTGGTCTTTTTTCCTGTTTTGCATGACAATTTCTGTAAATCTCAATTGTCGGCCAACATGTTGTAGGTTCATTCGATGGAGGCCGATCATGATCAAGGCAAAGTAGACAAAACCAATTCCCGTCCTACTGAAGGCGCTTACTCCGTCTGTCCAATGTCGACGAGCATGTCGAGGGTTGGCTGGGTTTCTAACTCTGTCTTCGCTCGCATTCCGGTCGGAGAAAACAACCAGCCATGCTGGCAGCGACAGTAGACCTGCAATGAAGAGGTTCCCGCAAGCTTCCTTGATCACAACGAAGCGTTCGTATTGCTGCTTTTCGTCTTCCGTGGCACCGATCTGAAACAGGTCGGGGCGGGGCTGGCACTCCACGAGGTCTGGCAACTTACCTCGAATGACGGAGAGCATTGGGATATCTGCCGATCCCGACGGCAAGAAGTTCGTGGGCGGCTTAAGGCTCTCGTTTTCGAGGTCCGAACTCTTCAGCTCGAACCCCAGGCTTTCTCTGCCCGCTTCTGGCGCACTTTCTATCGGGCGATGCTCAGCCACACGATTCGCAACGCGATGACTAAACTGCTTATCGCGGCACTCGCCGTATTCATTGCTTCTCAAAGCAAAGCTCTTGCTCAGACCCATACCAACATGGTGATTGCGGTCGATCTCACCAAATCAGTCGCGGTCAAAGGAGCTGACGGCAAGAGCGAATTCCAGAAAAACGTCGAAGCCGTAACAAAATTGCTGGCCCAGGTACCAGCCGATTCGCAGATAACCATCATCGGGATCACGGATCATAGTTTTTCGCAGCCGGACATTCTGCTCTCGGCAAGGATTTCATCTGATACGGGGTATCTTGGAGAACGTCTAACGGCCGCACGGGTTCAGCTGGTCAGAATTTGGAAGACACGTAGTGCAACACTGCAGCCACGTTATCGGTCGACAGACATAATAGGAGCGCTTTTGTTATCCAGCCAGCTATTTGGGCAACAGTCTGGGCCAGCTAGGAGGGCTCTTCTCATTTATTCTGATATGAGACAACGGACCCGAAGCATCGATCTCGAGACACCTTCATTCTCTCCGGGCACCGCCAAATTGGCCAAGAACGCTATTTTTGAGGTTTCACTCCGAAATGTGGAAGTGAGTGCTTTGGGCGTCGAGGATGTTGGAACATCGATCACCTATTGGGAGAGGCTCAGGTCATTTTGGACCGATTTCCTCCTCGAGCAGGGAGCGGTTCTCAAGGAGTACTCGGTTTTGCGTGACCTGGGAGAATAAAGAAGCCTTTCAGGTCCCGCAATGACACCCGTCCCTAGTTCGATATGGAGTGCGCTTTTCGGGGTTGGGCAGCCGATAGTTGCAACTTTTTGCAGCATTGACATGATCCCCAAAAGCATCTGATAATGCACCAGTCTCGGTTTGCTTCCCCCGCCACCGCCACAAGCGGCGAGACCGAGCAGGGCCCCGTATCAAAAATTGTCCATCAGTCCATCCTGAGGAGGTGTCGCTTTATGGCCACGTACAAGGGTTTTTCCCTCGCGGCGATTCTGCTTTGTGCATTTTCAACGGCGTTCGGACAAGGAACGTACACTCAAATCGATGAGCCGGATGCTGTCGGTTTCACCGAGGCCTTAGGAGTCGACAATTCCGGAGACATCGTCGGCACCTACGCTGATTCCAGCGGAGGAACGCATGGGTTCCTGTTGAGCAATGGCACCTACATAACAATCGATTATCCTGGAGTTCAGAACACCGAGTTGTTCGGCATCAACGATCAAGGACAGATTGTTGGCTACACAAATTCAATCCCGCCTATCAGTTTCTTATACAACACAGCTTCCCAGACCTTCACACTCGTCAGCTTTCCCGGCGCGCCAGACACCTACGCGATGGGGATAAATGACAGTGGGACGATCGCCGGTTATGTTACTTATCAAAATGTGAGATTGCCCGGAAGTCCGTTGAAAGTTAGCGACTCTCGACGGTCATAGGTTAC
>VFSW01011008.1_pt1 | contig 12757 bp, 16 predicted proteins | sample 5358111 | NCBI WGS metagenome assembly VFSW01 (sample SAMN11554181, study PRJNA540505) | mine drainage metagenome | isolation source: sediment from site ElyBrook_90M | place: USA: Ely Copper Mine, Vershire, VT | collected 2017 | reverse complement strand
AAATCGCTATCTACGAGGTTTTTAGGGGCCTTTCCCCACTGTCTGAATCGCAGGTGAATTGACCTGGAACATCTGCACCGGCGCGTTATTCGTGCGCCCAATCAAGTTTCCGGCCGCGTCGTAAACGTAATAAAGCTGCTCGTTCAACCGCGCCGTCACGCCCCCGGCCTCGTAAGTGAGGTCGCTCACGACCTCTCCACACCGGTCATGGAACAGCGGTCAACCCATAGTTTGGTTCGTTTTGTCATCCGAGTGACCTTGGCGGGGCTGGCAAACGCGGTCTCGTTACGGATTTGGGTCTCATCCAATGATGCAGCTTCGCATTGGCGTCCGCGGCTGTCAATGAAAAACGAACCAAACTTGGGTTGACCCCGACGCCGGCTTCAGAGGGACTTTCGGCGATCGACGAAAGAGTCCCGAGGTTGGCGAGGACCAATACTGGATGTGGGTGGCCCGTGTATTGAGGCGTTCGGATGAATATATGGGAGGGCGCACCTGCCGTTGTTGCAAGGCCGCGAACTCCAAGAAGCTCGTCCGGCACCATTCAGATAGGTGGCACATGCCATGCTATTGGTTGCCTACTGTAATGCCAGCAACGCACTGGTCTCGTCACGGTCGCGCCAGATACTTCAACCACAGCGACGCCGAGCCTGCAAGCGGAGTATTTATTTTCGATGGTGATGCGGACCGGCTTGCCACTCACTAACTGCTTGTCAAGCCTTACAGGTGCTGCATTGGTCGGCCAAGTAATGATGTAGGCACCAAGGTGTTGGTTCCGAAGCCAGTTACCCTCCGTGCTGTTTTGGGTGTTAACGAGCAACGGTGGAGGCGAGTTGTTCGCGCACCTAAATGACAGTTTGCCAGAGACTTCAGACGGCGACTTTTGAGCCGGTGGCACCCCGATGATAAAATCGTAAGCGGTATGGGGGGGGAGTGCCTTCTATGCAGGAGGGCCGAGACTCGGGTAGAGTGGCAGGAATGAAGAACGATTGGCCGGCCCAACGATCCTATACGCCCGAAGAGATTTCTGTTTGGATACGACGCTACCGCGCCAGCGGTCTGGCCCTGGGTTCTTTTGCCCGGCAGCACGGTTTATCGCGGAACCGGTTGCACTACTGGGTCTATGACCGGCGCCACGCCCAGCCGCGCCAGCCAGCCGCAGCCGCTCCCGTCTTTGAGGAGATCAAACTGACGGCCGGGCAGCCGACGCAGAGTTGGGCCGTGGAGATCATTTTGCCGACCGGAGCGGTCGCGCGGTTCACGGCGGCGGCGACCCCGGTCTGGATTAACTGCGTGTTGGAGGCGTTGCGTCCGTCATGCTGAGTCTATCGCCGGCCACCCGGATTTTTCGCGAGCGGCACCGGGCCATCATTCCCCGCCAGCAGATGGTGCAATGGGTGGAGAAGATCGCCTTTCTTTTGCTGGCCATCTATCAGGGCATTTGGGAGGAACTCCTGACCACCGGTTACCTGCAAGTGGATGAAACGCCGGTCAAGGTGCTTGATCCGGAGGTCAAAGGCAAAGCGGTGCGCCGGCAAAAGGCGCCGGCCTTGTGGCGGGCCATGAAGCGTCGCGCCCTGGAACTGCGAGCCAACCCGCGCTTGCTGCCCCAGAGCAGTCTGGGCAAGGCGGTCAACTATTTCCTCAACGAATACACGGCGGTGGTCGGGTATCTTGGCGACGGTCGCTTTGAGATAGACAACAACTTAGGGTTCGTGCAAAAATAAATTCCGAGTTTGCTGGTGGGCATTTGCCTTGATGGCTAGACGCGAGCGACGAGCATACCCGGAGCGGTCTGTGAGGAGCGAGCAACGACGCCATCAAGGCAAATGCCCCCAGCCCGAAGGGGCGGCGCCAGCCGCCAAACTCGGAAGTTATTTTTGCACGGACCCTTAGTCGAGAATGACGTGCGGCCGTCTGTGGTCGGTCGCAAACGATGGTTGTTTATCGGCCATCCTGACGCCGGCTGGCGCAGCGCGGTCATCTACACCATCATTCAAAGTTGCCGCCGCCGCGGCCTCAATCCACAGGAATACCTGACCGATGTGCTGGGTCGCTTGCCCTCCATGAAGAACCACCAGGTCAAGGACGTGCCGCCCAGCCGCTGGAAGCCCAGCCCAGCCAGACCGGCGTAGGCGCGGAAATTGCACTGGAGCGGAGTCAATCGCGACTCGTCCCTACGGTATCATTCTTTACGCTTACCTTCAACTTGATGAAAGGACGACACGGACCGGTTCATTGGCGCTCAAAAGAAGCGGTCGGCGAGGGCGCGGACCGCAACACGCGGGGGCGTGTGCGCTCACGAGGCCATGAGGTCGGCCCCCTTGGGCGAGGCTTTGGGGCGGGGCGATTGGCGCTTGCGCACAAGCGAAGACGTTTGGTATGTTCAGAGCGTTCGATCCGCCTGCGCGGCAGAGGCTGCGCGGCGGGTTGACAGGTTGTTTGTGCCCGCGTGGCGGAATTGGCAGACGCGCTAGATTCAGGTTCTAGTGAGTAACATCGTACAGGTTCAAGTCCTGTCGCGGGCACCAAAACAATGGCTTTGACGGCAATGTAATCGCACAGAAGGAACGTTCATGGGACCGAATATTCGCCCCGCAACCGCCGCCGATGCGCCTAAATGGCTGGATTTGCTCCAGCGCACTTACGGCAATCGCCATCCCTCCAAGGAGCTTTATGATGTGGCTTGGCTGGCAAGCCAGTTGGATCCCACTTCCGGGCATGAAACGTTGGTGGCTGAGACGGACGGCAGGCTCACAGCAAGCATTTCCCTGCTTAAACCGGATGTCCTTAGCGACAATCCGGTCGCAAACGTTGGCCGTGTGCTCCTCAGCCCCGAGAGCATCTCCGATGGAACAGCGGCGGCGCTGGTTCAATCGCTCAACCAGGTGGCCGAGCAACGCAGCCAGATGGCTGTGGTGCGCATTTCTGCGCTTGACAACAGCCATCAGGCGCTTTTCGAGAACCTCGGTTACAGTTGCGTGGGTTATCAACCTCTCAAGCACCTTTTGGAAAAGAGGATTGGCGTGCTCTTTTACGTCCGCGGCGCCAGTTCCGTGCTGGTCACGCGCCTGCCGCTTTCGGAATCTTTGCCCCAAGTCGCCGAGTTGACGGTCGCGGCCCTGGAGAATCTCCAAATCCGCAATCCAATGACGGTTCGAGACGGCGCCACCGGCTATCCGCTGCAGGCGGAGTTGAAAATTCACGACGCCACCGCCGAAGACTACGAACTGTGGCGCATGGAGGCCCAGGTGGCCAATCCAACGCCGGAAATTTCGGGCCGTTTTAATTTGGGCTTTGGTCAGATGCGCGTTCCCGCTGAGCGAATCTTTCGGGCTTTGCTGGCGCAAAGGGAAGAAAGAATGGTGGCCGGCCTGTGCTATTATTTCGATGAGCAAGACCGTTGTGTGCGGATAATCGATGGATTCTGCTGCGACGATATGTCGATGGGCGCGATTTTGAGCCACGCTCTCAAGAACTTCCATTCGCAACAGGGCGCCGTGTATTGCGAATTGGACGTTCTGGCCACAGCGCCGCGGATGCTCAAGAGCGCCGAGCAACTGGGTTTTGTGCCGGTGGCCTATCTCCCCGCGTTTTTCCATCGCTCGGACGACTATGCGGACGTCGTCAAGTTGGTGAAGCTGAATCTGGCCTATTCGGTGGACAAGGCGGAATTCACCAAGCAGGCGCGCACCATCGTGGAGATTATCAATCATTATTTTGAAGACCAAAAGCTCGGTCTGGCCATCATCAATCTGCTTCGGCCCCTTTCCATGTTCGGCGGGTTGGGCGACGGCGAATTGCGCAAAATCGCCCGGCTATTCGTGCAGAAGCTCTATCGGGCCGGCGACCAGATTTTTGCCAGGGGCGACTCCGGTGACGAGGCTTACATCGTCCTGCGCGGGAGAATCAACATCCATTTGGAGCGCGGTTCCACGCCTGTCGCGCAGTTGACTGATGGAAAAATTTTCGGAGAAATGGCCTTCCTGGACGGCTCGCCCCGGGGCGCTTACGCGTCGGCGGCGCAGCCCAGCATTTTAGTCGTGGTGCAACGCACGGCTTTCGCCGACCTGGTTCGGCGCGAGCCTGGTCTGGGAATGGTGGTGATGCGAAACATCGCCAGCGATCTGGCCGTCAAACTGCGCAACGTCAACGAATTCATCGCCAAGGCAAAGATCAATTAGGGGTTGCCGCAAAATAACATTGACTTTTGCGCGCCGGGATTGTGACCGCTGGCGAGACGCGAGCGAGGCGCATATTCGCAGTGATCCGCAACGAGCGAGCAACGAAGCCAGCGGTCAAAAGACCAAGCGGAAAAGTAAATGTTATTTTGCGGCGGCCCCTTGGCGGCGCGTCGCCCGGAAGCGCGTACTCCCAAAAAGCGAGACGCGCTCCTGGCGGAAGTGGGCGGAAAATTATGCCCATGCCACGGACACGCTTCGCCGGTCGCCTTGACGGCCGGTGTAGTGCAGTTGCTTTCTTGACACACCATATTCATGCACCATCCGGGTGATCTTGACGTCGTAACAGCAGTATTCGGCCAGATCCAATAATTTGCCCTGGCGATACCAGTCAATGGCCTGCAAGCCGTCGCTGGTTTTACCAATCTCGAACGTCGCTTGCGCGATGGTGTCCAGCGAAAGCTTGTGCTGCAAAATTTTTTGCAATTCCACCAACATATCAAGTGTGCGCAGTTGCTCGGAGTCAAAAAACGGATTGTGGCCCGCCAGCACTTCGTAATCAAAGCGCAGATTGTTGAAGCCCACCACCAGGTCGGCCCGGCGCAACTCGTCGATGAGCGCGTTGATGTCTTTTTCGCCGTAAATTTTATAGCCGCCGCGAGTGGTGCTGTAGGTGACGCCGACGCTCATGCGCATGTCGCGGATGTTATGCCATCCGCCCACTTCATCGGCCGATTTCTGGGTCTCCAGATCAAAATAGACAATGTTCCTCATCGGGCAAAAATTACCTGCCCGGCGGCAGCACACTGGCCCTTGGCGTCGCCTGGTCAATATTTGGCGTCACGTCGGCGTCGATATTATGCAACACCCAATTGAGACCGCCGGCAAGGAGTTGGCGAAAGGCCGTGTTATCGTTCCAAATCTCATCGCGATGGCCCATGCTGGTGTAAAACACACGCCCCTTGCCATACATGTGCGCCCACGTTTCCTGGTAGGGCGGGCGGGCGTAGCAGCGATTGCCGCCGTTGGTCTGCATGGTGGAAGTATCCTGCACCAGGAGCACATGCAGGTTGGGCGCGAAGTCTTTCAGGGAATACCATTCCTCTTTGGGAGCAAAATCGGACGGAAAGGCGCTTAGCCCGGGAAAACTTTGGTCCACGCAAATCAAGTGGCAGGTCTGCTGGCCGCCATGCACGATGAATTCGGCGCCGAGCATTTTGATGTAAGGATCGGCGTTGTCGCCATCATTGACGTATCGCGCGGCGCCATGATCTTTGTTGCCGGGAGAGTGGAAGGTGTCGGCGGCGGCATGAGTTCCGACGAAGCCCTTGCCACTTTCTATTGCCGCCAGAAATGCGGCCTTGCCCTCCTTGGACATCGGGGGGTTATGGTCTGAGCCCTCCTCGGTCAGGTCCCCGGTGGTGTAAAAGAAGAACGCGTCGTATTTGGCGATATTCTCGGGGGTGAACATCCCGCCGTCCTTGGAGAAAGTGAATTCGATATTGTTTTTCTTGCCCACCTCCAGCAGCACCTTCTCGACCAGGCTCGGCGCATCGCCTTTCTTCTTAATGACAGAATGCTCGAAGCCCGAGGACTTGGAAAAGAAAAGGACTTTCCTGGCCGGCCCGGACGCATTCTGGGCGCGGACGCATGGAGTCAATAACAAAGAAACGGCCAGCCCGGCAAGCCAGGTGTTGCGAAAGAAGATTCTCATAAGTTGGTGCTTTTTACTTTGGACGCATGATAACGGGTTCTCCGTCAAAACAAAGCAAAAAAGATTCCCCATGGAATTCGCCGCGCATGCGACCCCACGACGCAAAAAAGGCGGTTCTCCCACGGTTTTGCATGATGGCGCGGATTGCGAGCGGATCGCAATTGCGAGACTGATCGCATAAGGATTTTGCCCGGCGCGCCTGGAAAAAGCTATCTGCGGCGAACAAGGAATGTTAGAATTCCAACCATGAGCCGAGACATTCGCTGGCGGCAACGTTTTGCCAATTTCGAACGCGGATTGATTCTATTGCGCTCGGCGCTGGAGGGCCGCCCGCTCGAGGCTTTCAATGACTTGGAACTGGAAGGCTTGGTCCAGCGTTTCGAATACACCTTCGAATTGGCGTGGAAAACTCTTAAAGTTTATTTGGAAGAAAATGGCGTTGTTTTGCCGCAAATCACGCCTGGCGCGGTCATCAAAGCCGCTTTCGCCGCCAAACTGATTGCCGACGGCGAAACGTGGATGGACATGCTCAAGCATCGCAACCTCATGAGCCACACCTATGATTCCAAAGAATTCCGCCAAGCTGCGCCCGCAATTCGCGACCGCTATTTAAGCGCGTTCCAGCAGGTGTGTTTGCTGTTGAAAAACGAGGGGGACGCCTGAGCTTCGGCCTTTCAGAAACCACGCTGGCGGCCATTCGCGCCGTGCTCGCGCGCCACCCGGACGTCCAGGAGGCCATCGTCTTTGGCTCGCGGGCGCTTGGCCGCGAACATCCGCGCTCGGACGTGGACATTGCATTGCGGGGCGGCCTGTCGGCTTTGGAGGCTGAGGGCATTGCCTTGGAACTTGAAGAATTGCCCGTGCCTGTGCGATTCGATGTGCAAAGCCTTAACGCCATCCACCATCGCCAACTGCGCGAACACATCGCGCGTGTCGGTCAAGTATTGTATGCCCGCTATTCCGACGCCTGGAAAGGGGTGTTAAGAATTGCCCGGCAGGCGCGGACGCAAGGGGCCGCGCCTGCCTCCGCCAAACAACCACTGATGACATTCAGGGGCGCCGCTCATGCTGGAGTGTGTTTTAAAACTACGAGGGGCTGTGCGGCGGGTCTTTTGCCCGGAGCCTTCGTTAGCTCGGACCTTACAGCCCACTCTGGGGATGCGCGGTCCTCGCCGCCCCGGCCGCGGTCAAAATCCCCCGCCGAAGCCCCCGGCGTAGTTTTAAAACACGCTCTTAGTCCGCATATTTCACACCAGCTTTGAATCGCCAACACTACGCAAGGCAGGGCGAGGATGGCGGGGCGGAATTAGGGTTGCGCTTGCAAAGCTTGCGGGTACATTTCCCGCAACGTCTCAGGGTCAAACGTATTATGCCGCACCAGCAACGCATGTCAGCAAATGCCAGCAGTGTATTGTCTGTCATTATGGGCGGGGGCCAGGGCACTCGCTTGTTTCCGTTGACACGGGATAGAAGCAAACCGGCGGTGCCGCTGGCCGGGAAGTATCGCCTGGTGGACATACCCATCTCCAATTGCATCAATTCGGGATTGCGGCGGATTTACCTCTTGACTCAATTCAATTCGGCTTCGCTGCATCGCCACATTTCTCAATCTTATAAGTTTGACCAGTTTTCGGGGGGCTTTGTGGAGATTCTGGCGGCGGAACAGACATTCAAGGACACCTCATGGTACCAAGGCACGGCCGACGCGGTGCGAAAGAACCTGCTGCATTTTCTCAATCACGATTTTGATCACCTGCTCATTTTAAGCGGCGACCAGCTTTACCGGATGGATTTCCGTGCGCTGATCAGCCAGCACGCCGAGAGCGGCGCCGATCTGACCATCGCCACTCTGCCGGTGACGCGGAAGCAATCGGGCGGCCTGGGTATAATGCAAACGGACGACAAACTGCGGATAACGCGGTTCGTGGAAAAGCCCAAGGACCCCGCGATTTTGGATACGTTGCATGTGGACCGGGCGGCTTATGGCCAGTTGGGCATTGAAAGCCCGGACGAATGCTTTTTGGCGTCGATGGGAATCTATCTTTTTAAGCGGGAAGTCCTGCTCAAATTGCTGGACAATACGCTGACGGACTTCGGCAAGCACATCATCCCCAGCGCCATCGCAAGCCATCGCGTCAACGCGTATATCTTTCAGGGTTACTGGGAGGACATCGGGACCATTCGCTCCTTTTTTGACGCCAACCTGGACTTGGTGGCCGAATTGCCGCGCTTTAATTTCTTTGACATGAGCGCGCCCATCTTCACCCGCCCGCGCTTTCTGCCCGCCTCGAAAATCAACGGGGCCGAAATCAATCATGCCATTGTCTCGGACGGTTGCATTGTCAACCGCTGCAAGATCAACTTCAGCATCGTCGGCGTGCGTAGCATCATCCACGACGCCTGCGATGTGACGCGCGCGATCATATTAGGATGCGACTATTACGAATCCGACGCGTCGATTCGCCAGTATGAATCGCGCGGATTGCCGCGCATCGGGGTGGGCCGAAACACGCGCATCGAAAACGCGATCATCGACAAGAACCCGCGCATAGGCGACAACTGCCAGATTTCCCCGGCAGGCAAACCCGATCACGTCGACCATCCGCTTTATTACATTCGCGACGGGATTGTCATCATCCCCAAAAACGCGATCATCCCGCACGGGAGGGTGATTTGATGGGAGCGTTGAAGTCCCGCTGGTTCCGGTTAGGGCGGTGCGGCGCCTTTTGGCGCGTTGTCACTCGCCGCTTTTTGCCTTCTCCGTTTTTTCCACTCGTTGCGGGCGCGGTTTTCTGTCGGGGCGGGCCGGCCTTTCCGCGGTTTCGGCGGCGGGCTGCCCGTCGGTCTTGACGCGCTCGGCGCGTTTATGGCCGCGAGACTCGGTTCTGGGCGCCTCTTCCGTTTTTCCTTTGGCGTCGGGCGGGGGCGTGGCGGGGATGGCAAGCGGAGTGGTGCTTTCCACACGGACCTTTAACGTGGCCTTTACGTCGGCGTGGAGGTGGAGTTGGACGTCATGTTCGCCCAGGGCTTTGATGGGGTGCTCAATATGAATCTTCTTCTTGTCAAGGGCGATGTCGAATTGCGTCTTCAATTGGTCGGCGATCATGCCGGCGGTGACGGCGCCGAACATTTTGCCATCGTCCCCGGTCTTGACGGAAACAACCGCAATGAGATTGGAAACGCTCTTGGCCAACTCGGACATGGTGTTGAATTCGTGCGCTTCACGGTCGCCCCGCCGCTGTTTGAGGACCTCAATGCGGCGTTTGTTGGCCGCGGTCAGAGGAATCGCCAGGCCTTGCGGAAACAAATAGTTGCGCGCGTATCCGGCGCTGACTTTTACGTTGTCGGACTCTCCCCCCAGGCCGACGATGTTTTGGATTAGAATGACTTGAGTTTTTGCCATAAAATTATCGAGATCGGGCTAAAATGGGACGTCGTCCTCTTCCGGCCCCGGGGCTTCGGATTCCGGCCCTGGCGACGGCTTCGGCGGCGGCGGCGGCGCGGGTTTGCGCGGAGGCTCCGAACCTGGCGCGCCCCCTTCGGGACGATTGGAATCAATGAAGGTGAATCCTTCCAGGTGGACCTTCAATTTGGATTGTTTCTGATGCGTGTTTTTGTCCTCCCAGGTGTCTTGCTTCAAACGGCCCTCCACCAGCAACGGCCGGCCTTTTCTCATGTATTGCGCGATGACCTCCGCCTGGCGGCCCCACGCATCGACGTCCACAAAGCTCACTTCTTCCTTGGACTCGCCGCTTTCGGTTTTCCAGGTGCGGTTGACGGCCAAAGTGATGCGCACCACCGCCGAACCTTTGGGCGTGTAACGCAGTTCCGGATCGCGCGTCAGATTGCCCGCCAGGATGACTTTGTTAAAGCTGGCCATACCGGCTTATTTAGTCTCCGGTTTTGGGGCCGGGGCAAGCGTAAAGATCACGCGAAAAACATCCTCAAGAGTTCCGAGACGATGCCGCAACTGGCTGATGGCGCCCGGTTCACTCTCGAAGAGCACGTTGACGTAAAAGCCGGAATTGTTCTTGCGGTTGGCCACGCGTGAAAACGCCTTTTTCTCCATTTTCTGCACGGTCTCGACTTTTCCGCCCGCCGCGACAATTTCGGCGGAGATTTTGTCGATGGTATCCTTCATCGCCTCTTCGCGGCCCGCTGAATTCAATATGAACAGTCCTTCGTAACGTTTCACTCTTTTCCTTTGTTCTGAGCCGTGACGGCTCCGTTAAATCGGTTCATCGCTTCCTGGATGCCGGCAGTGAGCCAGCATTGCGCCTGTTCGGCGGCGCGCGCCAGAATTTCACTGACTGTTTTTCTTTCCTCGGCCAAAAAACGGCCCAGGACATAATCCGTTATCTGGCGGCCATCCTCCGCCCGCCGTCCTATTCCAAGCCGCAGGCGCGGATAGTCCCGCGCGCCCAATTGCTGCTCGATGGATTCCAACCCATGATGGCCGCCCGAACTGCCCGAAGGCCGGAGTCGAAGCTGCCCCAATGGCAAATCAGCATCGTCAACGGCCACCAAAACACGCTCCAGCGGCATTTGGTAAAACTGCGTCAAGGCCGCCACGGCCTGGCCGCTGGCGTTCATAAATGACTGCGGCTGACACAAAATAATCTTCCGCGCGTCCCGTTCCAGGCGCGCCAGACGCGCATGAAACTTATTCTCAATTTTCCAGGACGCCCGCCAACTGGACGCCAAATGTTCGAGCAGCAAAAAGCCGATATTGTGCCGCGTTTGCGCATACTCCCGGCCCGGATTGCCCAGTCCAACTATCAGGTTCAAGTCGTTCATCAGGCCCCTCCGGCGTTTTGATCAAACTGGCCCCGACACATCTGAACACGCAATAGGTTCTCCGTGTTTCGTGTTTCGTGTTGAATGCCAGCACCCGGCGGCGCGTTACTTCTTCTTTTCGGGCTTCTTCTCGGCCGCTTTTTCGGCGGCGGGAGCGGCTTTGTCCGCCGCCTTGGCGCCTGCTTTCTCCCCCGGTTTGCCAGCGGGCTTTTCCCCGCCTTTGCCCGCGGCTGGCTTGGCTTCGCCTTCAGCGCCCTCTTCCTTCTTCTCCTTGATCATTTCCACTTCGCCCACAGGGGTCGTGGCCGCTTCCAACGTGGCCGCTTCCTGGGCTTCGGTGACAGGCGCGGCGACCGCCAGGACGGAAATATGTTTGTCTCCAAGAATCTCGACGCCCTCCGGCGGCTTGATGTCACCGATGTGAATGGCCTGCCCGATTTCCAGGCGGCTGACGTCAACTGTCAACATTTCAGGCAAATCCTTGGGCAACGCGCGCACTTTGAGCCTGAACAACACATGCTCCAGCGTGCCGCCGCCTGTTTTGACGCCCGCCGCCTCGCCGGTGGCTTCGACTGGCACCATGACGGTGACGCGCTCGTTTTCAGCCACTTCGTGCAAATCCAAATGCAGGACCTGGTGGCTCAAGACATGGTGCTGGACTTCCTGGATCAGCGCCAGCCGGCGCGGTTTGGCGTCGCCTTGCACCTCGAGGTCCAGCAAAACATTCTCGGAAGCCGAACCGTGGATGACGTCTTTAATTTCTTTGAGATTGACCTCCAGATTTTGCGGAGGGTTGTGCCGGCCATAAATAACGGCGGGCACACGGCCTGTGGCGCGCAATTTTTTGACGCCGCCGTGCCGGGCCAAAGTGCGTGGAAAAGCAGTAAGTGCGACTGATTTCATTTTTCAAACCTTTACGTTATACATGTTGGCGTGGTTTGCCAGTTTATTCCAAACCGGGCCAACAGAATTAACTGGTGCGCCCGCCCATGAACTCGAACAACGAGCTGATCGAGGAATTGCAATTAATCCGCTTAATCGCCTCGCCCAACAGTCCGGCCACCGACAAGGTGGTTATGTTCACCCCGTCAATGGCGGGGCGTAGGACGGTATCAGTAGTTATTAATTCGTCAATGCTGGATTTTCGCAATCGCTGGATTCCCAGATCGTTCAAAAGGGCATGCGAGACGCAGGCGATGATCTTCTTGGCGCCTTTGCGCTTGAGCAACGCCGTGGCGTTGACCAGCGTTCCGGCCGTTTCCGTCAAATCGTCGACCACCAGGACATTCCGCCCTCGAATCTCGCCGATGACGGCAATGGCTTCGATTTCCGAGGCGCTCTTTCTTCGTTTGGCCACAATGGCCAGACCCGCCTCCAAAACTTGCGAATACGCATGCGCCATTTTCAGGCCGCCCACATCCGGACTGACCACCACCAGATCCGCCAAATGCTTCTGCTTCAAATACTCATACATCACTGGCGCGGCGTAAAGATGGTCCACCGGGATGTCGAAGAAGCCCTGGATTTGCTGGGCGTGCAAATCGATTGTGAGAATTCGGTTGGCTCCGGCCGCCACCAAAAGATTGGCGACCAATTTGGCGGTGATCGGCACGCGCGGCTGGTCTTTGCGATCCTGGCGGGCGTATCCATAAAACGGAAGGACGGCTGTAATCCGGGTGGCGCTGGCCCGCCGCACCGCGTCCATCATGATGAACATTTCCATCAAATGATGGTTGGTTGGCGCGCTGCCGGATTGGATCACAAAAACATCCTCCCCTCGCACGTTTTCCTCGATCTTGACCTGCGTTTCGCCATCGGGAAAGGCGCTGACGGTGCATTTGCCCAACTCAATGCCGATGGAGGCGGCGATCTTTTGAGCCAGGGGAACGTTCGAGGTGCCGGAAAAAATTTTCACAAAATAGTTGACACTTTTGGTTTGAGAAACAAAAAACCACCGCCAACGGTGGTTCGATGTGCCTGCACTTTAGCAACCAATTCCCGCCGCGCAAGCCCTAACCCGCATATTTCACACCAGCTTTGAATCGCCAACACTACGCAAGGTAGG
>VFSW01011007.1_pt1 | contig 12757 bp, 6 predicted proteins | sample 5358111 | NCBI WGS metagenome assembly VFSW01 (sample SAMN11554181, study PRJNA540505) | mine drainage metagenome | isolation source: sediment from site ElyBrook_90M | place: USA: Ely Copper Mine, Vershire, VT | collected 2017 | reverse complement strand
CCAATCGGTGAAGTTAGACCACTCATAAACAGTCAACCCAGAGTTCAGCAACAAGTCCGAGGCGCGAATCTGGTCTCCCATATTCTGGGCGAACTCATACCACCATTGCTGCGTACCGAGCGATTTGTAAGTCACTGTCCCGCTGGTAACCGTTTGCCCTTGTGAGGCAGGACAAGTGGGCTGCGTGCTGTCGCTGCCGCCGCCGGTGTTCACCACAACCAGAAAGCAAGCTCCGTTGTTGACGATCTGGCCTAGAGTCTTTGTGCCTGCTGACCAAAGTGGGCAAGAAAGCACTCCGCCAGAGCCGCACGCGCCGAGCATGTCGCCGAACTGCGTGGCGAAGCGACCGCCATCGTACATCGCCATGAAGTACGTCCATACGGTTGCACTGTTGCTGTCGTTAAAGAAATTCCCCGGCGTCGTTGTCTCGCCCGACAAAAAGGTATTCGCAGCATCTACGTACCCAGGGGAGTTCCCACAGCCTGTGCCTCCGCCAATGAAACAAGTCCAGGCAGCAAGAGACGGCAACGCTGGATAAGTAGAAGGCGCGGAATAAGTGAGAGGAGCCACCGGGTTAACGCTGAATGACCAGGTAGCCGTGTTCGCTCCCAGGCCGTTGCCGCTGGCGTCCAGCGCGTGGACGATGGCCGTGATGGTGTGATTGCCAGTCGCCGTGGTTGGCGTAGCCACAATTCCCAGCGGAGCTTGTTGCCCATCAGCCCCGGCAAGCGGAGAACGGTTACACAGGTAGTAATAGCCTGTGTTCCACGGTGCGGTGTTCCAGACCATCGTATTCCAATTATGGGTTGTGGAGTAGTTTGGCATGTAGTAGTAACTGCACTGAAGTTGCACCGTGATGCCACCGCAGGTCGTTCCTCCTTTATATGCCAAGCAGGGGACGCCATCGACTTCCAGTTCGGTAGCGGACTGTGTGGGCGCGGTTCCGGTGATCCAGCCACCTACCAGCTCGCCCAACCATATATGGTTCTGGAACAGTGTTGGCGACCCTTCTACGGTCAGTGACCATTGCAACGTGCCGGCAGGCGGAGTAGGCAACGTCGTACCGTATGCCATATAGTTTCCGTAGTTCGGATCGCCGACCGGATTGGACGACCACCCACCGCTGCCGGTGTTGTTAAAGCTTTGCTGCGTGCAGGTTGAACCTACACAGGCCGAATAAAAAGCCAGTTCCCACATCCCCGGAAAGGCTGGAGTTGTGATGGAGTGTTGTGTTGTAGCGGACGAGTCGCAGACGATCAGATTCATTTGACCGGCTGAACTGCGTGCGATGCCTCCTGCGGGCTCAATCGATGGGAAAACACAGCCGGTTGCGGCCTGCGAGGTTTGGAAGAAATGGTCGAGATGCGAGTAATCGCTCCCCGCTGAAGGATAGCGAGTACAGACATTCACCGGCTTGTCCACGCCGGTCCCCCGCGTGTCTGAATAGGCGGTGTCTGTCAGCCGCGTATAGCCCGAAGGGCAAATGTCGATGTAGAACTGCGCCTGGGCATTGCTCGAAACCGAGTCCGTCACCTGTATCGTGACCAGCGGGTAGGAAGCCACCGCTGTGGGTGTCCCAGAGATCAGCCCGGTCGAACTTCCGAGAGCAAGCGAAGCTGACAGCGTCCCAGAAGCAACACTCCATGTGTACGGAGGAGTTCCGCCAGTCGCATTTATCTGACAACTATAGCTGTTTCCGAGTACACCAGCCGGACACGAGCTTGTAGTGATGGTTAACGTGCTCGCCAACCCGGACACCGTACACAGTATAGGCAAGGCCAGTATTAGGAGAGATGATTTGTTCATGATATTAGCCGGAGTGCTACTGGATGGTCTCGCACCAGAACATATCGCCCGTCAGTTTGTCGTTATTGGCGACGCTGAACTGTAAGTAGATCGTGTCGGTATTGGCTAGGTTTTCGGTCCATGCCAGCCCCGTATAGGGCGACTCTGTGGTCCCTCCAAACGCCGCCCACGGCACATTCACTACCTCCGAACTCAGCGATGATGGCGTGAAGATCTCAATCGCTGCCTCGCCGCCTTGGTTTCCGGTTGTAAATGTTGTGGGATAGGTGTACGTAGTATTGCCTAGCTTCCAATACATTGTCACCGTCGAACTTCCTAAGGTGTGCCGCAAGCGTCCGTAACACTTCACTCCCATGCCTGCCGAGAATGTGCCGCCCGGAATCGTGTAACTGTAGAGCGTTGCCGCTGAACCCGTCCCGCTGATCGCCGATGTCGGCCCCTGCATGGAGCCGCTGAGCACATGTTTTCCGGGCGTAAGGGTGTTGACCGTTGTACTATTGGCGCACCAATGAATCGCGCTGGTATCGCTTCCTCCCCAGACGTTCCAAACCCCTACGCCGCAAGCCGGAAGATCATTCGTGCCGCCTGCCGGTGCCGGCCCAAAGCCTCCTCCTATTCCTTCCGCACCAGACGTATTTGTGCTGGTGATCGGTCCGGTTGCATTCAGGCTGGTGAAGTTGCCGCTGTTCGGTGTCGTGTTGCCAATCGGAGGTGGCGATGAGAGACTCGGTGCACCGCTCAGAGCTGCGTAAGGGTATCCAGGGGCTAGGTCGTTAATGGGAATGGGATTGAAGTTATTGTAGGAGCTTCCCCATGCCGAGCCAGTGGAGGTGGGTATACCCGCGCCCGGATAGCTCTGTGCCGTGCCGGGCGCAATACTAGCTGGAATTGGGTTCGAGGCGCTGTATGACGCTCCCCATGACGTTCCCATGCTGGTCGGGATGCCCGTGCTCGGGTAGACCATTTCACCGGAACCGTTGCTTGCAGACGTAACCCTGCCGTCAGCCCCTACCGTAATATTGGTGTTCGTATAGCTGCCGGCGCTCACACCCGAGTTGGCGATCGATGGATTGGGATATGATCCGGAAAGAGACCCTCCTGCCGGCCCTGTAGGCGGAAGTGAACTCGGCGCCCCTCCGACCTGCGAATACTGCACTTGCGCGCAAGTTGGCGCCGCACCGTTCGTAGATGCGGCCTCGTACTGTCCAGATGCGCACGCGCCGGCATTCGGCCAGTTCGCGCTTGTTGGAATAGTCGGCTGACTAGTAACTTGTCCCCAAGGAATGGTCACACCCGAAGGTAGCGCTCCAGCGGCCAGATTGGCGGCCGGATAGCCCGCCGCCAAATACGAAGCCGGGATCGGATTACTAGAGCCGTACGATGTTGCCCATGCTGTGCCCGTCGAGTTGCCAATTCCAGCGGCGGGATAAACCATACTGCCGCCCCCGCCCCCGCTGCCGCAGCCATTGCACGTGGTCACGTTTAATGTACCGACCGTCGCCGTGGTCGAGTTCACATCTGAAGCATAAATCTCCGGCCATCGCTGGTTCGGGTCGCCAATCCAGCGCGCGCTATTGTCGCCCGGCGCCCAGATGGGAATGAATGTCCACGTCGTCTCGTCGTAGCTTGGATTCGTCCAGCGCCAGCCCATGCGCGCCTGGTATCCCGGCGTTTGCCCGAACATCGTCGTGTTGAACGTTCCGAACTTCAAGCCGCCATTGAAGTAGCTTGTGCCGTCGCCATTCCCCATCGCGGCAATGTCGGTTGAGTCGTCACTACCAGCTCCGAATATCTCCGTCGGTGTGCCATTCGAGTTGGCCTGCATGAAAGTATTCGCCTGGAATGTGAACGCTTGGTTGCCGAAGATCATCCCGTTCGAGAGATACGACACCGGCTGCTTCACGGTCTGCGCGCTATTGGGGATCAGCGTCGTACGCGGTACGTCATTCAGAATATTTGTGTAGCCGGTAAGGTAGAAATTCTGTTCCGTGAACTGGACCGCCCCCGGCCCGGCGTTCTTCAGGAAGTTCTGCTGCGACGTGCCGAAAGCATACCCCCCCGACAAACTCACCGATCCCAACACCGTGCTGTTGGTTTCACTGGTCAGCACCACCGGGTCTTGCACGTTTGTCGGGCAAACCGAGCTTTCCGCCTCTGCCTTCAGACCCGTGATGTTCAGCGTGCCCGCAGCGTTGAAATTTGCGTTGATCAGCGCCGTCTGGTTGCAATCACCGCTTACGCCCGTCAGCACAGCCACGCCCGACAGGTTGGTGAACGCCACGCCAGAACCGTTGGTTGCCTGGTTAGACGTGATGTTACTCACCGCCGACTGCGACGCCGAATCCCCGACGAACTCGACATTGTTCGCGTGGCACGCGGTCAGTTCGATGTCATGCACCCGGGCCGTCTCGCCTATGTTTTCGACCTTGATGCAGTCACCCGCCGTCTGATTCGCCCCGTTTCCGATCAGCCGCAGGTTGCCGATTTCGCCCCAATGCCACCACTGTGGATTTGTGGCGCCCGTGCCAACCGTGGAAGTGGCGATCAGGTCTGCATTCAGGCCGTTCGCCGGTTGCACAACCGTTCCATGGTTAGTTGATGTGCTCGCGCCCAGCAGCCGGGCGCCTGGCTGCAGGATGATCCCTGCCGTCACGTTGTTGTTGCCGTTGTTGAATGTCGCCGCCGCATTGATCGTGTACGTCACCGGAGCCAGTTGCACCGTCACTGAATCCGGCACCACAAAGCCGGCCCCGGTGTAAGCCGACGTGCGATCATCAATCACCGCTCCCGTCACCTGTCCGCCGCCGGCGGCTGCGTTGATCGCCGCCTGAATGCTGGCATAGTGGCTCACAAAGTATTCGTGCCCGGTGATGGCTTGCGCCGAGAGGCTGCCGCCAAAATTGGCATTGCCGGTGGTCGGATCCATCTGTGACGCAATCGTCGCCCCACCGGCGTTCACCACCCGCTCATTCCACGAGTTGTAGTTCCCGCCCGATACCACGACGTCCGCCGAGGACGCACTTTGATTCCCCGCGAAGCGAATCCCCGTCGCCCCGTTCCACGCCACCGCGGCCGCTGCCATTGTGGAAGTCGTGACGTTATCCTTCACCGTGGAACCCGCCGCGCTGGCCGACGGAAAGGCGAAGCAGCCGGTGTCGTAGTTATGCCCAGGGGAAGGTGAAGTAGCAAACGGATTCGAGCAACTGTTGCCTTCCAGGTTCGCCGGCCCAATCGTCCGCACTGCGTACTGGCCGGGCGTGTCAAATGTGTTGTGGGCAATGGTGACATTGCTGCTTGTCGCGCTTTCCAGATCAATCGCCGACAATTGCTGTCCGCTGGTGGGGTTTTGCCCACTGCAAGGATTCGTGCACTCCCCGGTAAGGCACGCTCCGCGAAACGTGTTGTCCGTGATTTGGACATTCGCCAGCGGCGCGCTCGCGGCAATGTCGTAGTTGTGTCCCAGCGTGAAGGTGTTGCCGCTGATCGTGGCATCTTCCAACGGAGACCCAATCGCAAGGTTCTCGCTTCCGTTGCAGGCGTAGTAGCCTGTTGGACTTTGATTGAAGTGGTTGCCCGTGATCGTCAGATCTCTCGTCGTCATTCCGGTCGGCGAATAAACGTTCAGGTTCGCAACCTTCGAGTCCCAGAAATCGTTGTTGGCAATCACGACGCCCAGGCCGCCATTGATACCGATGGCGTTCAGCCGCGCTCCAAAGAACTGATTGCCCGTTACCTGTATCTGCCCCATGCTCTGGCTGTAGTTATTGGCGCCGTAGCTGTCCAACTGGATCGGCACCCAGGTGTTTGAGTCGAAGACGTTGCCTTCCACTCGCCCGCTGCTTCCCGTCGAGTGAATCCCTATGCCGCACTCAAACCAACTGTCTTTTACCGACCAGCCGCTGTACTGCAGGGTCTCGATACAGGTCTGCGCCGCGCTGTTGAAGGTCGCGAACAAGATGCCCCGCACTCCCAGATTCAGCCCACCTGCATCCGTCGTCCACGTCCCGCTATTGTTGTACGCACCCAGGTAGAGCAGCGTTGCATTGCTGGTTGGGCTGATTAGCGCGAACTCCGTGGCCGACTGGTCCGCGCCGATTAGCTGATCGCCGTTGCGCGTGCTGATCGGCCCCGAGAAGTAGTACGTTCCGCGTGGCACAAACACTCTTCGTCCCGGACTTGGCGTGTACAGTCCCTGGCCGGTAGTGGCGCTGCTGCAATTCATCATCGTGCACCATGTCATCGTGTTGTCCGTACCGTAGAAGAACGTCTGCGTCGAGCTCGTCACCACACTCGCTGCCAGCACCGCCGTGTTCGAAGGGCATGATGGCGAACACCCAGCAATCGTGGTCAACAGGCTGTTTCCTGAACTCCCTGCCCCCATGAAGTCCACCATCTTGCCTACATCGGCGCTGCTAAAAGTCGCGCCCGTGCAGGTCACAGCGGCCGAACCGGCCGTCCCGGTGCAGGTGCTCAGTTGATCTCCATCCCCCTTGATGCCGTAACTGCGCACATCCATGACCGGAAAACTCGCCGTGCTCAGGTCCTGCGCTGTCGCCACTGTGGCATTCAGCCCCAGGTCGCTGATCGTGGCCACCGCCCCGCCCCCGACGCTCCATTGATACTGCCCGGAGGACGGTATGTTGTAGAGCAGGCTGTCCGTCGCCGCGAGCGATTCGCTGATCTGCACTCCAGAGTCGCCGGAGGCGACCGTGCCATATTTCTCGTTCTTTACCACAACGTGGGAGCCGCTGTTTGCTATCCCACGTTGTAGGACTTGGCTGCGATTGTCGTTAGCTTCTACCTCGTCCAGCAGGATATTGTGCGAGTTACTGTCGATCGTCACCACGTTTCCCGACGGTCCCCCTGCAGCCCCTCCGTCCAGTGACACGATCTTCGACGCAATGATGTCCGAGCTTCCCAGCAAGGACAGACACGGCCCGTATGACTGGTTGCAATTCACATCGTCCAGCTCCACCGTCGAAGAGCTCTCCACCGCCATAGCACCCAGCTCCGCCTGCTGCTGTTGCGGCGGATTCAACGCTCCTCCTGACCACTCCACTCCCTTTACCGAGCTGTTGCTCACGTATTTCAGGTGAACGCCGTGTGCGGGATAGCTGGGCACCTGCGCTCCCTGCGCTTTTGCGCCAAGCAGCGTGATCTGGCTGGCCGGGGTAGCGGCAGTGCCTTCCACCAGGATGTCGTCCCAGTCCCCTGCATTGTTGCCGAAATTTGACTGGCTCACGTTCGGCGAGTTGATCGTCTCCATCTTTGCGTAGAACTCGGACGCGTCTAGCCCATAGAGGTTCGCATTGCCTACGTTGATCCACATCACGTTGCCATCGCGTGTGGTGCAGCCCACGCTCTGGCAGAACTGCGCCGGCCTCGTAGCCGCTGTCGTCCCCACTTGCTGCGTGTAGTATGCGTAGCCGCCCGCGTTGTTGCTGGTGGGCAGAATGATCTTGGGCTCCAGATAGGTGTAGTTTGCCCCCCAGTCACCGCCATCATTCCCGTCCACGTGCAGCCCGTAAAGCTTGTTCTGCGACGCTGTGGGACTATCCAGGACGTTGCCCCCGGAGACAATGTGCCAGCCGTCGCCCGCGTTGCTGTTCGCTCCTGACATGCCGGAGATATGCCCGTCCGCACCCCAAACCACTCCGTCTCCGCCGCTCGTATCCGAAACCGTGTTGTACAAATCGTTCTGGCCGCCGAGCGCCAGAATGTTCGCGCCGGTGAAGCCACTGGCGTGCACCCCGCGAATCTTCATCGAGTACACCGCCGGTGCAAAAATGCCGAAGGTACCCACGCCGCCGCCATCCAGCGCACAATTCAGCACCTGCGTTCCGTCGGCCGTATGGTAGTTGCCGCTGTTCACCTCCGCATCGGCAAAGTTGGCGATCAGAGGTGCTGCTGCCCCGGAGGTCAGCGTGGTGGCCGAGTTCTCCAGCGAAGTTGCCGCCAGGCAGCTGATCACCACGTTCGGGGCGCTGATGTTGATCCCCGGATTGCCATTGAACACCCAGTTTCCCGCTCCGAACTGCACCGTCACCGGCTTGTTGATCTGCAGGGTGGTGTTGCACGTCTCCCCCGGCGTGAAGCCCCGCGCGTCTACCGTGCCCCCTGCGGCCGGCAGCGCACCAATCGCCGCGTTGATCTGCGCGCAGGGATCGCTCTGCGGTGAATGCTGCAGATTCGTGGGCGTGGGAATGCCGTTAGTACTCTGCACCGTCAGGGTGGTGAAATTGCCGCTGTTCGGAGTTACATCGCCGATGGGCGGTGGCGAAGAAAGATCGTCTCCGCCACCCCCGCCGCCGCCGTTATGTGCATCAACGTAGGCTTTGGTGGCTGCATCGTTCGGATTCTGCGGCGTCGGCACCTGCGGCGAACTGCTGAAGGTCTTCACTCCATTGACGCTTTGCGCGCTCGTCAGATCCATGTAGTGCGTGTCCGCCCAGGCGCGGGTCAGGTACTGCGCTGCCATGTTGGCCGGCGCCAGCGTGCTGCGAATCGCTCCAATTGTCGTCGTCGGCAGGGCGGGCACCGTCCAAAACTCTGTTGCGTTAGTCCCGTCGTTCAACTTGTAGGTCACGCGATAATACGTGCCCGCCGGCATCGCTCCCGCATTGGGCGCCAGCGCCGCGCTAAACTGGCCTTGCGCGCCCAGCGTCACCGTCAGATTCCCCGCTGCCACCGGTTGCCCGGCCGCAGTGGTGAACGCCGTCCACACAATCACCACGTTCCCCTGCGCCGGCGTCCCGTCCGCGCGATACACCGTATCGTTGATCTGACACAATGTAGGACCTTGGCCCATCGCCACCCGTGGCGCCTGTAAAACGAAAATCACCGAAATCAAGACAGAAAGAAACCGCCCTAGAAGGCGGTGAATGCTTGGCATACCAATGCCTCTCGACCCCGGCGCAAAAGCCGGCGGATGTTTTGTCCCACAATGTGAGACTTCATAAAGCAGCAGCTCTGGCACAGCCCCCCTGCGAATTAAAGGCTTTCGACGACAGGCTGCACTAGAATGACAGTCTATAGTTGCTGTCGGGTATCGGGCAGTGATTTACGAACTGTTGTCCTTGCGAAAGAAGCGCTGTAAGCGGGATGTTTAGCAATGATCTTTCTCCCTCCCCCGCTCCGCGCCCTCATAGCTCCGCATGAACTCCTCCACACTCTCCACATATACGTCCGCCAGGTCGGCCGCTGCTCGCCGTCCCTGGATCATCTCCATCGCGTCCTCCAACCCAAACCCCATCGCCCGCAGCACCGCCAGCGTCATCATTGGCGCGCGATGCACGCCCGCAGCGCAATGAATAAATATCCGCGACTCGGCGTTATCCAGCGCGCCCAGCGCGAACTCCACCCCGCGCTGAAACAGCTCCGCCGGCTTGGGACGAAAATCATCGTCGGTCGGGTTCCATAACACCTCGACGCCATACGGCTCAGCCAGACGGCTGTCGTCAAACTCAATCTGCATGTCAACAATGTGGGTGACTCCGGCCCGCACCACCTCGATCATGTTGGCGTCATTCCAGATGCCGCCGCCCACCGCGATGCGTTCCGTCACCCACGTCATGTCCATGCAATGCTTCCTCCCGGGTTCCGCTCCGGTCGTTTTCCCGCCCTTTTTCCTGCAAGGCAGCGGCGTGGCAGCAGGGGAGGGCGCCAAGCCCTCCCCTGACGACTGGATCTCCTCTATCAGCTTCCATGCCACCAGCCCAAGGCGAAGCCCCGGCCTTCCCGGTAAAGCGCGAAAGCGGTTCTGACGGATACCCCGGCCACTCCTGTCAGTCATTTTACAGACCCTAGGCAGCCTCGGGTTGCGGCTCGCCCCCGCCGGGCTCCACTCCCACGCTCTTGCTTACCCCGATGCTCTTGAAGAAAGCGTCGATCGGGTCCACGGCTTCCACCGCTGCCTCCGAAACCGCCGTGCGTGCCGCCGCCGCTTCCTCCGGCCCCGGCAACGTGTACACCCCGGCGAAGTCGAACAGCGCCTTGGCCGCATTGTAGTTCCCGCACAGCGCTAGGTTGATGATCGCGTCGTTGATGTCTAGCACCGACGCCCAGATGGCGCGCTTCACTCGCTCCACTATTCTCTGCCGCGATTTCAGCGAGGAGAATGTTGACGATAATTTGCGTGCCTTCTTGCCCTCCTTAGCGGATGCAGTGGCAACAATTGTGCCCTCCCCGCCCTGGTTGGCCAACAGCTTCCTGTAGGCTACAGCTCCAGCTCCGGGCATGGGTGCCTGCCTCCCGCCGGAAGCGGAGGAATTCCTGATGAATGTCATGATCTTCAGTCCTTGATAAAGAAGTGATCGCGTAAACCATTGGAGGTAGCGCTCAGTTGGAGGCTTCTCTACGCCTTGGCTGCGCGGCTCACGGCGCATCGCCGGCGACTGACGCCTAGCTTCAGGTGAACCGACTGGCCTTTCTGCCAGGTGCTTTATCCCCCTGGCGGACTAACCGTAAGATGGCCCTACCTCGAATTGACGAGCCTTCTATCCAGATAAACAATAAAACCCAGCGCTCGGCTGGGTTATCCATGGAACAGCCTTCATAACAAGGCCTCTCGTCAATCTTCAACTCTATTTTTAAGATAGCAGATTGAAAGGGGTTTTGTTCAGTTTTTGCCAATGCTATCTGCGCTTTATTTTCATTAGGTTGGGCCCTACTGTAGTGTTTCACAATATTGACATGTAAAACTTACGTGTACCACGATGGTAGCACGATGGAGCCAACCACTTCCGCTTTTGTAAGACACAGCTTCTAGCCTATTCCTTTCTCACGCGCGAACTTACCTCCTTCTTTTCTGTGCCGGGAACGGTTGCTGTAGCGACGCCACTAGCTGTTTATAATCCTGCTTTATCCTAGGAGGCCCTCATGGCAGGAATGGAAGGTCACGTGGCGCTGGTCACCGGAGCATCGCAAGGCATCGGGAAGGCCTGCGCTCTGGTGCTTGCCGAAGCTGGCGCGAAGCTGGCGCTGTGCGCGCGTAGTCAGGAGAAGCTCGAAGAACTCGCCGGCCAAATCACCGCCAAAGGCGGCGAAGCTGCAGCATTCAAGCTCGACGTCAGCAGCGAGGACGAAATCAAGGCGGTGGTCAAATTAGCCAGCGCGCGCTTCGGTAAGATCGACATCCTGGTCAATAATGCCGGCATTACCCGCGATCAACTCGTCATGCGCATGAAGCGGGCCGATTGGGACGATGTCATCGCCACCAACCTCACCGCGCCGTTTCTTCTGATCCAGGCCGTGATCAGCTCCATGCTGAAGCAACGTTGGGGGCGGATCGTCAACATCACCAGCATCTTCGGACAGATCGGACAGGCAGGCCAGGCAAACTACGCGTCGTCCAAGGCCGGCCTGCTCGGCCTTACCATGGCTGTGGCCCGCGAGGTGGCCTCGCGCAACATCACCGTCAACGCCGTGGCGCCGGGCTTCATTGAAACCGCAATGACTGAAGTTCTCCCGGCCCAGTTGAAGGACAACCTCCTGAAGAGCATTCCCCTGGGACGCCCCGGCAGCGACCGCGATGTGGCCCATGCCGTGAAATTCCTGGCCTCCGAAGAAGCCGCTTACATCACCGGACACGTGCTGAATGTGAACGGCGGCATCCTCATGGGATAGGGCCAGCATGTCCGAAATCGTTGGAGCGACCACAGCCGGACAAATCGAGCAGGTGCGGAATCTCTTCCTCGAGTATCGCGCACAGCTCCCGGCAGAATACTGCTTTCCCACTTTCGATGCGGAAATCGCCGGATTACCGGGTGATTATTGTCCCCCGAAGGGGATGCTTCTGCTGGCCACCGTGGTCGGACAGCCCGCGGGCTGCGTCGGCCTCCGTCCGTTTCCCCGCGCCGGAACCTGCGAGATGAAGCGGCTGTACGTTCGTCCGGCATTTCGTGGCGGTAAGCTGGGACAAAAGCTGGCGGAATGCGTGCTCGTGGAGGCGCGCCGGTTGGGCTATTCTTCCATACGTCTCGATTCCTATCGATTGACCATGCCGTCGGCCATTGAGTTATATCGCACGCTCGGCTTCCGCCAGGTCGGTCCCGAACCCCTCGAGCCCGTGGAGGGGCTGATCTACATGGAGCTATCTCTCACGAACGGTGGTCTCTAGTTGCACTTGCTGGGCCTCTGGAAATTTCGCTCCCGGAAAATTCACTTGCCAGTCCTGCTGCCAATGGTTACCATGCAGTCAACTGCAAAATGGCTACGACCCGTCAGGACGCACCTCCCATGAATATCGGCGAGACCATTCGAAATTTCCGGCTGCAAAAGGGCATGTCGCAGGGCGACATCGAAAAGCGCACGGGTCTGTTGCGCTGCTATCTCTCGCGCGTTGAGAACGGACACACCATCCCTTCGCTAGACACGCTGGCGCGAATCGCGTCTGCCATGGACGTTCCCTTGTCGCGGTTTTTCAGCGAGGGTGCCGGTGAAAACGGCCATAAGGCCGGGCCCCAATTGGCGGACGACGAAGTGCGCTTCCTGACGCAAATTCGCCGCTATTCCTCCAATTTGAATGACAGCGACCGCAAGCTGGTCATCGCCATGGTCAAGAAGATGGCCGCCACCGCGGGAAAGTAGTTCTCGCTCTTCGCCTTTCGCCCTCTGCTTTTCGCCAGAAAACGCGCGGTACGCTGCAGGCGGTCGACTCAGAATTCAAGCAGGTTGAAGCACTACTTGCCGACACGCGAAGGCGGAGATTTCCACTGCGCGCTGTGGCCGGCCTTAAAAACCCGGCCGGCCTGGCACAGTATGTTCGAGCCGAAGCCTGAATTCCCGTTGAGGCCAAATTTAGGGTTTCCAACCTCCCGATATCGTTCGCAAACTAGGAGACGAAGAACTCTACGGAGACCGGTCCTATGTCTGTCTAAGGGAGCGGGTGCAGAACCCGGCTAGTATCTAGTTGCATAAATGAGCGAATGGTGTATAGTGCAAGGCATGAAGG
>VFSW01011006.1_pt1 | contig 12759 bp, 9 predicted proteins | sample 5358111 | NCBI WGS metagenome assembly VFSW01 (sample SAMN11554181, study PRJNA540505) | mine drainage metagenome | isolation source: sediment from site ElyBrook_90M | place: USA: Ely Copper Mine, Vershire, VT | collected 2017 | reverse complement strand
GACCGGCAGCGCCTTTTTTGAAGGACAACAGCGCGCTGCTCACCGCATGGCTGCTCGCGCTCTCGATTCCCCCGCTGGCGCCCTGGTGGCTGATCGTGGTCGGCACGATGTTTGCGATCGCCATCGCCAAACACCTGTACGGCGGACTGGGCAGCAATCCCTTCAATCCTGCAATGGTGGGTTACGCGGTGCTGATCATCTCTTTCCCGTCGCAGATGACCCACTGGCTCGCGCCGCAGGGACTCGGTGATGTTTCGTTCTCCTTTCTTGATCAGTTGAACTATATCTTCAAAGGCATCCTGCCTGACGGAATGGGGCTCGATGCGGTCACGATGGCCACCCCGCTGGATACGCTGAAGACCCAGCTGCACATGAACGGGCAGATGAAATCCATCCTCGACATGCCGATCTATGGCCGCCTTGCGGGGGTGGGCAGCGAATGGGTTTCCTTTGGATTCCTGCTGGGAGGAATTTATCTCTTTGCGCGCCGCATCATCGGCTGGCATATACCCCTGACCTTCCTCGCCACGCTGTTCGCAATATCGGGCACCCTTCATTTGATCGATCCCGCCCATCATGCTGGCCCGCTGTTTCAGTTGTTCTCCGGGGCTTCGATGCTGGGCGCATTCTTCATCCTGACCGATCCGATCACATCCCCCACCACGCCAAGAGGGCGCATGATCTTTGCATGCGGCGCAGGACTGCTGACCTATCTGATACGCGTGTATGGCGGCTTCCCCGATGGCGTCGCATTCGCCACCCTGCTGATGAACATCTGCGTGCCGCTGATCGATGCCTGGACCCAGCCTGCGGTGTTCGGCAGAAAGGACAAGCCATGAGGCGCACGATGGCCAAGGCCGCCCTCATGACCGCGCTCAACCTGACCGCCTTCGCGCTGTTCGGCACCGCGCTGCTCGCCTTCATTTACACCCAGACGCACGAGCGCATCGAAAAGAGCGTCGAAGCCGAGAAGCTCAAGCTGATCTCGCAGATCCTGCCGAAGAATCTCTACGACAACGACCTCATCCGGGACACGATGCAAATAGCGCCCGATCCGCTGCTGGGCAGCGAGGACGCAACCACCGCCTATCGCGCGCGCCTCCACGGCCAGCCTTCGGTTGCAGTGATCGAGGCGGTGGCTCCCGACGGCTATAGCGGAAAGATATTCATGCTGATCGCGATACGCGAAAACGGCGAGCTCGCGGGCGTGCGCGTGGTCTCGCACAAGGAAACGCCGGGGCTTGGCGACTACATAGACATCGCAAGGAGCAACTGGATCACCGGATTTGATGGCAAATCAAACGCGACGTACAATGACCAGGACTGGAAAGTCAAAAAGGACGGCGGCAAGTTCGACTATATGGCGGGTGCGACCATCACGCCGCGCGCGGTGGTGAAGGCCGTACACAAGGCCTTGCAGTATTTCGCGCTGCATCGCGATCAGTTGTTCGCAGGAGAACCGAAATGAGCTATCAGGAATTCAAGGACATCTTCTATAACGGCATGTGGAAACAGAACACGGGCGTGGTGCAATTGCTCGGCATGTGCCCCATCCTCGCGGTCAGCACCTCGGTCGTCAACGGCGTGAGCCTGGGTCTTGCGACCACCATCGTGATGGCGCTCTCGGGCGCATCCGTCGCGGTGATCCGCCAGCTGGTCCCCAACGAGGCGCGCATCCCGGTATTCATCCTGATCATCGCGGTGCTGGTCACCGCGATCCAGTACCTGATGAACGCCTACCTTTATTCGCTCTACGTGGTGCTGGGCATCTTCATTCCGCTGATCGTCACCAACTGCATCGTGCTGGCGCGCGTCGAGGCATTCGCGGCGAAGAACCCCGCTTTGCATTCCGCGTTCGACGGGATGGCGATGGGACTGGGGCTGACCGCCGTGCTCGCAGTTCTGGGGGGCCTTCGCGAAATCATGGGACACGGCACGCTGCTGTCCGGCATCGATCTGGCGCTTGGCGCATCCGCAAAATCGCTCGTGATCACCGTGCTGCCGAACTATCACGGCTTCCTTTTGGCGATACTTCCGCCCGGCGCATTCATCACGCTGGGTTTGCTGATCGCCGGTAAGAACTGGCTCAACCTGCGCGCCGAAGCCAGGGCGCGCATTGCCCCTGCGGATGCGATCGCTGCTGCATGAATCCTGAAAAACGCCGCGCGATATTCGAGCGACTGAAGGCCGCCAATCCCCACCCGAGCACCGAACTCGAATATTCGACGCCTTTCGAGCTTCTGGTCGCGGTGATGCTCTCGGCCCAGGCGACCGACATCAGCGTCAATGCCGCGACGAGAATGCTCTATCCCGCCGCGAATACCCCGGAGTCCATCCTGGCGCTCGGCGAGGAAGGATTGCGCGGATACATAGAGCGCATCGGGCTATACAGGACCAAGGCCAGGCATGTGATCAAGACCTGCAACATCCTGATCGAGCAATACCACGGAGAAGTGCCCAGAACGCGAGAGGAACTGGAGGCGCTGCCCGGTGTGGGAAGGAAGACCGCGAACGTGATCCTCAACACTGCATTCGGCCAACCCACGATTGCAGTGGACACGCACATATTCCGCCTTGCAAACCGCATCGGACTGGCACCCGGCAAGACCGTGCTGGAAGTCGAAAAAAAACTGCTCAAGGTCATCCCGAAGGAATTTCTGCACGACGCGCATCACTGGCTGATCCTGCACGGCCGCTACATCTGCCAGGCGCGCAAGCCCAGGTGTTCGGAATGCCTGATCGAGGATCTTTGCGAGTACAAGCACAAGGAGGGGTGAATGTTCTTCAATCCTTCAAGAGACGAGGCAAGAAATTTCCTGTTCGAGACCTGGCGCAAGAGGAGATCGAAAGAAATCCTGACGCCGATGGAGGATCTGGCGGCCCAGTTGATCGAAAAGCACCCGGAATATTTTCCGGCATTTGAAGACCCTGAGCTTTATCTTGAGCGCGAATACCTGCCCGAGCAGGGAGAGCCCAATCCCTTTTTGCACCTGATGATGCACCTTGCAATCGAGGAGCAGATCTCGATAGACCAGCCGCCCGGCATACGCGCGCATTTCGTCCGGCTCACCAATCAGTTCGAATCCGAACACGACGCGCAGCACCGCATGATGGAATGCCTTAGCGAGATGATCTGGCAGGCGCAGCGCGACAACACCGCGCCCGACGCATCGGTCTATCTGAACTGCCTGGGCGGCGAAATCTGACGCCTCATTTCCTGTTCAACTGTCTGATCATGTCCTGCAACTCGGTTGCGGACTTTGCAAGTTCGAGCGAGGCATGCCTTGCATCCTCGGCAATGCTCACGTTGCTGTTCACCAGATCGGAAATGCTCTCGAGATTCTGCGACACGTTCATGCTGGACACGGACTGATCCTTGGAAACATCCGCGATGCGCTGCGCATTGCCGGTCACCATGCGGCTCACATCCATGATCTTCTTCAGCGTCTCTCCGTTCTCATGGACAATCGCGGACTCTTCCTCGACTTCCCTGATCGCCTCATGCATCGACTCCACGACGTTCTGGCTCACCGCATGAATGTTTCCGACCATGCTTGCAATATCCGTCGTGCTCGATCCCGTGCGTTCGGCAAGCTTCCTCACCTCGTCTGCCACCACCGCAAAACCCCTGCCCTGTTCTCCTGCACGCGCGGCCTCGATCGCCGCATTCAACGCAAGCAAATTGGTCTGATCTGCGATCTCCTTGATGACCTTGCTGATGTCGCCTATCTTCTGGATGGCCGACTTGAGATTGTCTATCTCATCGCTCGATGAGCGCACCGCCTTGACCACCTTGGATGCGGAGAGTATCGCCTGCTCCATGCGCCGGTTGCTGTCCTCTATCATGTCCTGGGAACTCGTTGCAGCACCCGCGGAATCCTTTGCATCCTGGGCTACCTGGGCCACGGATCGGCTGAAATCCTCCATGCTGCCCGTGATCTGCTGGATATTGTTGCGCTGGTTGGCAGACTGTTCGGCCACCCTGACCACTTTCTCGTCGAGCTCCGTGCTGCGCCCCATGATCACTGATGCGGCCAGCTCCATCTCGTCCAGCATGACCTGGATCTGGGACTGCATGACCTGCAGCTTGCAGTACAGGAGCCCCGGCTCATCGCGCCCCAAAATGTCGATGTCGCTCGCCAGATTGCCCTCTATCACGCCTTCGAACTGCTTTTCCATGCCGACCAGTGGGCGCTCTACGAACCGCTTGAAGCCGAAGCGCATCACCAGGAAGATGAAAAGCTGTATGCCGATCTGGGATGCGATCAGACTCAGCAAGAGATTGTGCAGATGCGCATATTCTCCTGTCAGATCCAGCGTGATGTCGGATGCCCCGTTCGAACTACCCACCTCGACGGTATGGCAACTCAGGCAATCCGTGCCGTGAAACGCGTGCGATTCGATATAGGGCGTGATCGCCCTGAAGATAATCTTGTCGCCGACATTCTCCTGACTGAAATAAGGCTGCGATTTTCCTGCCTTCACCGATGCCTCTATCGTCTCCTTCACCAGCGGATCGTCCAGATGCTCTTCGGGCAATCCCGGGCCGAACTGCCTGACCACCTGCTCGGTTCTGACAAGGCGTAGCGACGCGAGATGCTGCCCCTCGGCGATCTTCCTGATCATCAGCTTGCGGTTCTCGGGTTCGCTGATCTGGCCCGTCACCATCAGCATGTTCGCGCTGTCTATCACCTGCATCGCGGTCGCCTCCGAGCGCTGCCTTGCATGCTCCAGCATGGATGTCTTCATTTCCGCATACAGCAGATAGGTAGCACTTGCCAGCACGCAGAACAACACGGGCTGTATCAGAAGTTGAAGCTTGAGATTGAGCGAAAGATTCTTGAATCTGAACTTGTCGAATTTCGACCCGATCGCAGCGCCGGTCTCGTTGAGATTCCTGTATAGCGCCTCTGCCGCATTGATCTCATCCCTCGATGGCGCGCGCCTCACCGAAAGATAGCCGACCACCCTGCCATTCTCGCTGATGGGCGAGACCAGCGCCTTCACCCAGTAATGATCGCCATTCTTGCAGCGGTTTTTCACGATGCCGCGCCACGGCAGGCCGGAAGACAGCGTATCCCAAAGCCATTTGAATGCCTGCGGCGGCATGTCCGGATGACGCACGATATTGTGGCTCTTGCCGACAAGCTCTTTCCTGGAAAAACCGCTCATCCTGACGAACGCATCGTTGGCATAGGTGATGATGCCCTTGAGATCGGTCTTGGAAACGAGCAGCGAGCCCTGCGGCATCGACTGCTCGCGTTGTGTGACTGGCTGGTTGTTCTTCAATTTTTTCCCCTCTGAACCCGATCCGTATCACTCGCACGGCTGGTGACAACGTCGTATATCGTTATCGGCAGGCGCGAATATTACTTTAATCGGCCATCAGAGGGCAAAAAAATCCCCCGGCACGCGAGGGATCAAAGAAACGCAATCATTGCAGGAAAAACTTCTTTGCCGACTGAAGCGCCCGCAGCGCCCCAGTCAATTTCCGACCATCTCAGTATCTTGCAGAGCCTCCGCTGAATATGATCATGAATGCCAGGATAAGAAAAGGTGACATGACAAATATAACCGGCAGCGCACTTTGCATTTCGACATCCTCCGTAGTTGATTGGGCCAAACAGCCGGAACGAAGGATATATTCGGGATCCGGATGGAATATTGATCCAGATCAACATTCGGAAAATATTCGCGAAATTTACAACCTCGGGATGAAGCTTGCATTTATCTGCATCTTTGCTGCATTTTTCAGGCGCAATGTGTTATCGTTATATCAATGGGATTCCAAATAGCTTCAGATGCGAGGAATCTTTGATTCGGTATTGATGAACGCATGGGGAATCAGGGCTGCACTGGATATTGCTTCATTTCAGTGACGGCGCCACGCAAAAATGCAAAGAGCTGAACCAACCATACGCAATCGATTGCTGGTAGCCCGCCTGCCGGTGATGCCACAGATACTCACCAAACTGCTCCAGCTTTGCCAGAAAGATGAAGCAGGAATCGGTGAGCTGGCCAAGCTCATCGCCCACGATGCGGGAATGACCGTCAAAATCCTGAACATCGCCAACGGCGCAGCTTACAACCGCGGCAACCGCAAGGTCGGCCTGATGCAGGCGCTCAACATGCTGGGCGTCGAAATGACCAAGACGCTGGTGATCAGCGAATCCATATTCCAAACCTTCAGCAATTTCTCCCGCGGCAACGGCGTCGATCTCGAGTCTTTCTGGGCGCATGCGCTGAAAGCCGCGGTGATCGCCCGTGAACTCGCCAGGAAGATGTCCTATCCGCACAGCGAGGAAGCCTATCTCGCCGGCCTGCTGCACGATGTCGGAAGGCTTGCGCTGCTTGGCACCGGAGCCTATTCGGAAAACTTCATGTCCCTGGATGACGAGCGCCTGTGCGCGGTCGAAATGGACACGCTGGGTTTGACTCATGCGGAAGCCGGCGCCTGGCTCATCGAGCGCTGGAACCTGGATTCATTTCTGGCAGACAGCGCGCGCTACCATCACGAGCCGATAGGCCGTCTGAAATCCGCCCATCCCCTGATACGCCTGGTGTGCCTTGCCCATCTGGCATCCGGCAACCCGCCTGAAACGCTGAAAGGCGCCGGAGAGTTGTGCGGCATCACCGATGAAGATCTTGAAATCATCCTGAAAGGCGTTGCAGCCCAGGTCAAGACTGCGGCCGCTTATTTCGGCATAGATCTGGGCAAGGCAGAACAAATCCCCCCTGCCGCCACACCAAGCCCCGTGCAGGTCGAGCACAAAACCGAAACCAGACTGGCTGACGACGTCAGGAATACCGCCCTGGTCGCTTCAGCCGCCCAGTCATTCTCCCGCTGCAACGGCCGCGAACTCATCGAGGCCATCGCCCGCACCGCCAGCGTGCTGTTTGATTTCGACGACACGCTGCTGCTGTTGCATCATGAAAAAACGCTGACCGGCGTTCCCATCGCCGAGCACCAGCAGCGCCTGAGCGAATTTTCTATTCCCCTGGCCGGCGAAAGCGCCGTTGCAGAATCGGTATTGAAGCGGCAGACGACCTTTGTCGCACAGAACGACGCATCCTTGAGCATCATCGACCAGCAGCTTTTGCGCAGCATGAAAACAGAATATCTGGTTTACATGCCGCTGATGACCGAGCAATCCTGCCTGGGCGTGCTGGTGGGCGGACTCTCCGCTCCCAAGGCATCCGAACTCTGGGACAGCGAGCGCTTCCTGAAATCATTTTCGACTCAGGCAGCCGCCTCACTCAAGTCCTCCACCGCGCTGCGCACCGAGATCGAAAAGAACATCGCCAGGATCAACCGGGAGCATCAGGAAGCCTCGCGCAAGGTGGCCCACGAGGTGAACAACCCGCTTTCCATCATCAAGAATTATCTGGGCGTGCTCGATGACAAACTCGCAAGGAACGAGCCGGTCTCGGAAGAGCTGTCGATCCTAAACGAGGAGATAGACCGGGTCGGGCGCATCGTGGGCGGATTCGCAGGAAAGCAGGAGGCAGAGGAGGAAGCGACCGAAGTCAACGGCATACTCAAGGACGTGGTCAGACTCTTCTCCATCAGCCGCTACTTGCCCTCCTCCGTGAACATCATCGTCAAGACAAACGACCAGCCGGAGATGGTCGCATGCGCTGCCGATCCATTGAAACAGATCCTTCTCAACCTGATCAAGAATGCCGTCGAGGCGCTGCCCAACGGCGGAACCATAGAGGTCAGAAACAGCGGAAAAAAGATGCGCGATGCGCGCGCCTATTGCGAAGTTTCCATCAGCGATACCGGCGCCGGCATTCCGGAAGAAGTCCTGGCCAACCTCTTCTCTCCGGTGCAAAGCAGCAAGCGCGGGGAAAACCGTGGCCTGGGCTTAAGCATCATCCACGGGCTGGTCAAGAAGATAGACGGGCTCATCAACTGCGACAGCGGGAATTCCGGAACCACCTTCACGGTCCTGCTCCCTGCCCTCGCATCGCGCAAGGCCGATGCCGGCCAGAAATACGCCGAGGCGCAAAGATGAACGCCTCCCCATCAATGAATTTTTCGGCCGAACTCATCGGAGACGCGGCAAAGAGCGATGCGGCGGAAATCCCGCAGATCCTGCTCGTCGACGACGAGCCGAGGATGCTGAGCAGCCTCTACGCCATCCTGAAGCCCTACGACTTCAAGCTGTCCACCGCCAGCTGCGGCCAGGATGCACTTGACCAGCTCTCCGGGGTGAAATTCGATCTGGTCCTCCTGGACATGAGGCTGCCCGACATGACCGGGCTTGATATCATGAACGCGATCAATGCCGACACGCCGGACACGGATGTGATCGTCATCAGCGGAAACAGCGATATCGATACGGCGATCGGCGCATTGAAGCGGGGCGCATTCGACTACCTGCGCAAACCGTATGCGCGCGAAGAACTCCTGAAGACGATAGAAAACGTCCTGAAGCAGCGCGCCCTGGCAGAGAAACACCGCAGGCTCACCCTGCAGCTCGAGAACTCTGAAAAAAACTATCGCTATCTCGTCGACAATTCGCCCGACATCATCTATGCGCTGAACGACGAGGGGAGGTTCACCTTTGTCAACAACCGGGTAGAGCAACTGCTCGGTTTCACCCGAGAGGAGCTGATAGGGGAACACTACTCGGCTCTGGTCCACGAGGACGACGCCGAACTGGCCCGCTATGTATTTCAGGAGAGAAGGGTCGGAGAACGCGCATCGAGCAATGTCGAACTTCGCCTCAAATGCCACAAGGCTCAGGGCGGAAGCATCACCTTCGAGAATTCGCTGCTGACCATCTCTTTCAATTCGATGGGCATGTATCTGTCCGACACCCGGAAAAGCAGCAGCGAATACTTCGGCACCTATGGCATCGCGCGCGACATCACCGAGCGCAAGCGCGCCGAAGCGCTGATCACTTACCAGGCTTATCACGACATCCTGACCGACCTGCCGAACCGGGCGCTGTTCAAGGACAGGCTGGGCCTTTCCATCATACAATCCAGGCGAAACGAAACTAGGCTTGCCGTGATGTTCATCGATCTCGACCGCTTCAAACTGGTCAACGACACGATGGGACATGTCACAGGCGACGAACTCTTGAAGCAGGTCGCGATCCGCCTGAAGGAATGCCTGCGCCGCGGAGACACGCTCGCGCGCATCGGCGGCGATGAATTCATATTGCTCATGACCGACCTGAAGGACAGGCAGGACGCGGTGGAGGTCGCGGAAAAATTTCTCAAATCCCTGCAGCCGCCTTTTTATTTCGGCAGCAACGAGGCGCAGATCTCGGCCAGCATAGGCATCGCGGTATATCCCGACGACGGCTTATCCATCGACGAGCTGATCCGGCATGCGGATCTTGCGATGTACCACGTCAAGGCGCAGGGCAAGAACGGGCATGGCTTCTATGACGCTTCGATGATAGACGCATCGCATCAGAAGATCGCGCTCGAAAAGGACCTGCGCAAAGCGCTGGAACGCGACGAGCTCGAGATGTACTATCAGCCCCAGATTAACCGCATCACCGGCCGCGTCACGGGCGCAGAGGCGCTGATGCGCTGGAACCATCCGGAACGGGGGATGCTGACGCCGGGCGAGTTCCTGCCCTACGCGGAAGAAAACGGGCTCATCGTGCCCATCAGCGAGTGGATGCTGAAGACCACATGCAGCGATCTTGCCGCATGGAATGCAGCGGGAATCGGACCTGCCAGACTCTCGCTCAATCTTTCCCCGCAGTGCCTGGAGCGCGGCTTTGCCAAGAGTCTGAAGGAGGCCCTGGTGCAGTTTGGCATTCCTCCCGGTCAGATCGAGGCCGAGATCACCGAGAACATCTGCATACGCAACCCCAACCATGCGATAGACCAGCTCAACATGCTGAGCAGGACAGGGGTGAACATCGCCATCGACGATTTCGGGACCGGCTATTCCTCGCTCGCCTACCTGCAGCGCTTCCCTATCCACACGATCAAGATCGACCAGTCGTTCGTGAAAGAAATCATTTTCGACGGCACCCATTCCCCGATCATTCTTGCGATCATCTCGATCGCCAGGGAACTAGGGCTCAACGTGATCGCCGAAGGCATAGAGACGGAACTGCAGGCAGACTACCTCGAAAATGCAGGCTGTCCCGTCATGCAGGGATATTTATACCATCGCCCGCTTTCGCGGTCTGCGCTGACCCAGCTTCTGGCCCAGCAGGCGCAATAGCCGTCAGCCCCCCGGCTTTTCGCGCTCCACCATCAGCATGTGCAGTCTGCGGCTGTCTGCGCGCAGCACGGTGAACGCAAAGCCCCCGAGATGCAGGCTGTCGCCGCTCTTTGGCAGACGCCCTGCAGCCTTCAACACCAGACCGCCGACGGTATCGTATTCCTCGTCGCTGAAGCTCGAACCCAGGGCTGCATTGAAATCGGCAATCTCGGTGTCCGCCTTGACCCGGAACTTGCCCGCGCCGTCCGGAATGATGTTGCCCTCATCCTCGTCGAAATCGTATTCATCCTCGATGTCGCCGACGATCTGCTCCAGCACGTCTTCTATCGTGACCATGCCGGCCACGCCGCCGTATTCGTTCACCACCAGCGCGATGTGGTTGCGGTTGCTGCGAAATTCCCTGAGCAGCACATTCAAGCGCTTTGCTTCGGGCACGAACACGACAGGGCGCAGCATGTCGCGCATGTTGAATTCCTCGCCTGCGTAATAGCGCAACAGATCCTTCGCCAGCAGAATGCCGATGATGTTGTCCTTGTCGCCCTCGATCACCGGGAAACGCGAATGCGCGGTCTCGATCACGAAAGGAATGAATTCTTCCGGGGAGAGGCTGATGTCGATCACATCCATCTGCGCGCGCGGAATCATGATCTCGCGCACCTGCCGCTCCGACACCTGCAGCACGCCTTCCATCATCGACAGCGCATCGGCATCGAGCAGGTTATTTTCGTAGGCGCTGTGCAGCAACTTCAAAAGTTGCTCGCGGTCTTCCGGCTCGCGCAACAGCAGCGCGGACAGGCGCTCCAGCAGGGTCGGCTTATGACTCTCGGGTTCGGGCATTTTAAGCTTCGGGTTCCATATAGGGATCGGGATAATGCAATCTTACCATCAAGCGGGTTTCGAGCGCCTCCATCCTTTCGGCCTCATCATCCGTTTCATGATCGAATCCCTGCAGGTGCAGCGCCGCGTGTATCGTCATATGCGCATAATGCGCCATCAGGTCCTTGTGCTGCTCGCGGGACTCGCGCTCGACAACGGGCGCGCAGATCACCACATCGCCCGACAGCACTCCTTCCTCGTCATAGACGAAGGTCAGCACATTGGTCGCATAGTCGCGTCCGCGATAGGCGAGGTTGAGCTCGCGGCCTTCGGCCTCGTCGACGATGCGCAAAGTCATGCGGATGTCCCGCTGCATCGCGATCGACACCCAGCGCCTGAGCTGCGGCCTCGCGGGCAGCGTGACCGCATCGCTTGCATACTGCACGGAAAGCGAAAGCCTAGGCTGCATCGAGCTCGCCGCGCAGCGTATGCCTGACCACCTCGGTCACCTTCACGTCCACAAACCGCCCTATCATGCCGGGTGAACCTTTGAAATTGATCACGCGGTTGTTGTCGGTGCGCCCGGCAAGCTCAAGTTCGTCCTTCTTCGAGACGCCTTCCACCAGCACGCGCTGCACCGAACCCAGCATGCCTTGCGCCACGGCCGATTCCTGTTCGGAAAGCCTGTCCTGAAGGCGTTTCAAGCGCTCGGCCTTCACCTCAGACGGCGTGTCGTCCTTCATCTCTGCGGCAGGCGTGCCGGGGCGCGGACTGTAAAGATAGCTGAAGCTGTTGTCGAACCCGATCTCGTCGATCAGCTTCAGCGTGAGTTCGAAGTCCTGCCCGGTCTCGCCCGGAAAGCCCACAATGAAATCCGAGGTGATGCATATGTCCGGGCGCGCTGCGCGCACGCGGCGGATGATGGACTTGTATTCCAGAACCGTGTGGCCGCGCTTCATCGCAGCCAGGATGCGATCCGAACCCGACTGCACTGGCAGGTGCAGATGGCTCACAAGCTTGGGTGTGTTCGCATACACGTCGATCAGGCGCTGGCTCATGTCCCTGGGATGGGAAGTCGTGTAGCGTATGCGCGAGATTTCCGGCAATTCGGCGATGGCCTGGATCAGATGTGCCAAGTCTGCGGCATCGCCCTCCCCGTCATCGCCCGCATAGGCGTTCACATTCTGTCCTATCAGCGTCACTTCCGCAACGCCCTGACCAATCAACACCGCGATGTCCTGCATCACGTCGGCCAAGGGACGCGACACTTCCTCGCCGCGGGTATAGGGCACGACGCAGAACGTGCAATACTTGCTGCATCCTTCCATCACCGAGACAAAAGCCTGCGCCTTCGTCATCTTGGGCGCCGGCAGATGGTCGAATTTCTCGATCTCGGGAAAGCTGATGTCCATTTGCGATCGCCCCGTCTCGCGCCGCGCCTTGATCAGCTCCGGCAGACGGTGCAGCGTATGCGGGCCGAACACCACATCCACATAGGGCGCGCGCTTGAGGATCACATCGCCTTCCTGGCTTGCCACGCATCCGCCCACGCCGATCAGAAGATCGGGCCTTGCGGCTTTGAGCGGCCGCACTCGCCCCAGATCGGAGAACACTTTCTCCTCGGCCTTCTCGCGTATCGAACAGGTATTGAACAGGATCACATCCGCCTCTTCCATCCTGTCCGTCTGGCTCATCCCGTCGCAGGCGCGCAGCACGTCCGCCATCTTGTCCGAGTCATACTC